>ERZ795041.85-NODE-85-length-35592-cov-4.890987_pt1 | contig 35592 bp, 32 predicted proteins | sample MGYA00375125_ERZ795041 | MGnify/ENA primary metagenome ERZ795041 (study PRJEB30170, sample SAMN03074214) | activated sludge metagenome | biome: Common Effluent Treatment Plant; feature: Wastewater; material: Activated sludge; isolation source: activated biomass in a...
GGTTTAATTAAGGATATTTTTATCTTTTATTACTAATTTTGCAAACAGCCCTTTGAATATTTATATTAAAAATTGGTACGTTTAACCCAATCAAGCATTTGAAAAACAATACTGACAACAAACCCATAGTTTACGCCTGCTCAGGATGCAGCAGTGCTGCACAAATGACGAATTATCTGGCCTTGCAACTCGATAGAAAGTCGGTGGCAGAAATGAGTTGCATAGTGGGTGTAGGCGGCAACGTAAAAAAGCTTTTACATACAGCAAAATCGGGCCGGCCTATAGTGGTAATTGATGGTTGTCCGCTCTCCTGCGCAAAAGCCTGTCTCAATAATCATGACATTCAGCCTACTCATCATTTTGAACTCAGCAAATTTGGCGTTGCCAAAAAATATCATGCAGATTTTAACTTAGAGGAAGCCAATAAAATATTGCAAACGTTGGAAAACTGTATCATTTCCGGTGAGCAAAAACTATTACAAGAAGCACAAAAACCAAAACAATATAAGGACATAGAAATAATAGAGGTAAGCACAAAAAAGCAACTGAAGGCCTTTATCAATTTCCCACTCGAGTTGTATAAAGGAAACAAATATTATGTACCCCAGCTTTATAAAGACATTGCTGCCACTTTCGATAAAAATCAAAACCCCGCACTTGAGTTTTGTGAAGCAAAATACTGGCTGGCATATAAAGAAGGCAAACTTGCCGGCCGTATTGCAGGAATCATCAATCACAAATTCATAGCACAATGGCAACAACCCTATGCACGTTTTGGCTGGTATGATTTTATTGAAGATGAAAACACGGCATTTGCACTACTACAGGCAGCAGAAAAATGGGCCAGAGCCAAAGGGATGAAAGCAGTACATGGCCCACTCGGTTTTACCAACTTTGACTATGCTGGTATGCTGACAGCCGGCTTTGAAGAGCTGGGCACTTTTGCAACCATTTATAATTTTCCATACTATCCCGAAACAATTCAAAAAGCAGGATATAAAAAAGAAACCGGATGGGTAGAATATAAAATATCATTGGGCACTCAGGTTTCTGAAAAGTTGCAAAAGTTAGCCGCTATTGTTGAAAGGAGATTGCATTTAACCTCTTTAAAACCAACAACCAAAAAAGAAATACAACCTTTTGCCAATAACATTTTTAATCTGTTGAATGAAGCTTACGCCGGGTTATTTGGTATGGTAGCATTAAATGAACGACAGATCGAATACAATATAAAAAAATACCTTTCCTTTATAAAACCCGAATTTGTGTCGCTGGTATTAGATGCAAATAAGGAATTGGCAGGCTTTGCCATTACCATGCCTTCACTTTCTATTGCTTTGCAAAAATCAGAAGGAAAATTATTCCCGTTTGGTTTTCTTCATATCATGAAAGCGTTCAAAAAAAATAATACGGCAGATTTATTGCTGGTAGCTGTACGCAAAGATCTGCAGGGTAAAGGTGTAAATGCAATGTTGATGAGAGATATTAATCTATCATTCATAAAAAACGGAATCGCTTTTGCAGAGAGTAATCCTGAACTGGAAGATAACCATAAAGTACAATCCATGTGGGAATACTTTGATGCAAGACAACATAAACAAAGAGCCTGTTTTATGAAATCATTATAGCACACCAAATATTTGTCAACAAAATTTATGTTCATATTAGAAATTCTTTGCCATGCAGAAACAGGTAAGTCTTTTAGCTCCGGTAGGCTCATTTGAAAGTTTGCAGGCCGCCATCAACAGTAAGGCCGATGCTGTTTACTTTGGGGTAGAGCAGCTAAACATGAGAACCCGCTCCTCATACCCATTTTCCATTAAGGACTTAAAACAAATCAAATCCATTTGCAAAAAAGCGGGTATTCGCTGCTATCTCACCTTAAACACGGTGATGTATGAACATGATATGCAGTTGCTGAGAAATATTTTAAAGGAAACCCAAAAACAAAAAATTGATGCAGTCATAGCATCTGATTTTGCAGTACTGGAACTATGCAGGCAAATGAATATACCCGTACATATTTCTACACAGGCCAACATCAGCAATCTTGAATCGGTAATATTTTTTTCAAAATATGCTGATGTAATGGTGCTGGCAAGGGAACTTACGCTGGTGCAGGTAAAAAAAATAACCGACGCCATAAAAAGAAAAAAAATAAAAGGGCCGTCCGGTGAGTTGGTACAGATTGAAATTTTTATACATGGCGCATTGTGCATGGCTATTTCAGGCAAATGTTATTTAAGCCTGCACGCACAAAACGCATCGGCCAACCGTGGTGCATGTGTACAAAACTGCAGAAGAGCTTATGAAGTAACCGATAAAGTATCGGGTGAAGCACTGGTGATAGAAAATGAGTACATCATGTCGCCGAAAGATTTGTGTACTATAGATATACTGGATCAGGTAATAGCCAGTGGTGTCGCTGTTTTGAAAATTGAAGGACGTACCAAAGGAGCCGATTATGTTCAAACAGTTACAAATTGCTATAGAGAAGCCATAGAAGCTGTGCATTATGGAACTTACAATGCACACAAAATTGAACAGTGGAAAAAGCAATTAGCCACTGTTTATAATCGTGGTTTTTGGGAAGGATATTATTTAGGAAGAAAAATGGGTGAATGGACTCCGCATCCGGGCTCGGCCGCTACCGAGAAAAAAATTTATATTGGTAAAGGAAGTAAATATTATCCCAAAATAGGTGTGGGAGAATTTATAATAGAATCAGGTAAGTTAAAAACCGGTGACCATATCATGATTACAAGTACACATTGCGGCATGGTAAAAGAAAAACTTAATTCCTTGATTGTAAATGGCAGCGAGCAAACAACTGCCGAAAAAGGCGATAAGATTACTTTTCCATTTGCCACTAAAGTAACCGCTTCGGATAAAATGTATAAAATTATTGCAGATGGCTAAGTTGATACAACATAGAAATAAATGTATTGGCTGTGGCGTTTGTGAAAATATGCAGCCGGAATACTGGCGTATGTCAAAAAAAGACGGAAAAGCAACTTTGCTAAACAGCCAGCAGAAAAATAATGTTTATGTGCTTCATATTGCTGATAAAAATATTTCTCTATCGCGGCTAACGGCTAAGGCCTGCCCTGTAAGAATTATTGCTGTACAATGAATAAAGAGATTGAAATATTTATAAATAAACAAACCTGTGCCACCATTTGTTGCATAGATGCTGAAGGAAATCCCTATTGCTTCACCGTTTTTATTGCCTTCAACAGTGATCAGGTTCTTTTATATTTCAAATCATCAGTAGCAACCCATCATTCCAAAATTATACATACCAATCCAAAAGTAGCAGGTACCATTTTGCCCAATAAGTTAAGCAGGTTTTCAACCCAGGGCATTCAGTTTCAAGGAGTGATTTTAGTCAATGAAAACCCACTTACCCTTCAAGCAACTACGCACTTTTATAAAAGGCATCCGTTGGCTTTAGGTGTGCCGGGTGAGGTTTATACATTGCAACTCAATCAGATAAAATATTCGGGACTGCATCTTGGCATAAAAACAAAACTGCGCTGGAGCCGGGACGAAATGTCATCAAAAAGTAAATAAAAGCATTTAAATACTTTTATTATATTTTTCCTTTACCTTTGTTCTTTAAACAAAACACTTCATCATGGAAACAACTACGGAGAATATTCTGAATGTAACACTGCTGGAACCCAGGCAAAAGCATCCTACCATCTTCAATCGCTTTGACGAGCTGAATGAAGGCGAGAGTCTCATCATACACAACGACCACGATCCCAAGCCGCTATATTATCAGCTATTAGGTGAGCGGGGAAATATTTTTAACTGGGAATATCTGGAACAAGGACCTCAGTGGTGGAAAATAAAAATCACCCGTCGCATCAGCGGAGAAAATGAAGAAACGCTTGGAGAAATTGCTGCAAAAGATTTACGCAAGGCGCAGATTTTTAGAAAATATGGTTTGGATTTTTGTTGCGGTGGCAAAAAAACCGTGAAAGAAGCTTGTAGCGAAAAAGGATTAGATGTTGCAAAAATTGAACAGGAATTATTGCAGGCTGATAAAGTGGTCAGCAGCAGGCCGCTTCCTTATAATGAATGGGAACTGGATTTTCTGGCCGATTATATTGTAAATACACATCACAGTTATGTAAAGAAAAATCTTCCTGACATACTGGCTTATGCAAACAAAGTTGCCCGGGTACATGGCAGCCGTCATCCCGAACTTTTGCCGGTAAGAGAACTGGTAGAAGAAGTGTACAATGAAATGATGAACCACATGGTAAAAGAAGAACGTATATTATTTCCTTACATAAAAGATATTGTAACGGCTCAAAAAAATACACAACCACTTCAGGCATCTCATTTCGGTACGGTTCAAAACCCCATCAATATGATGGAGATGGAGCATGAAGTAGTAGGAAAGAACATGGAAGAAATCAGAACACTTACTCAAAACTATGTGTTGCCTGACGATGCCTGTGCTTCATATAGTTTGCTCTACAGAATGTTAGATGAGTTTGAAGAAGACCTTCACATACACGTACATCTTGAAAATAATATTCTTTTTCCAAAAGCGCTTAAGGCAGAGCAACAATTGAATGCCTGAGCGATTACAGGAAAGTTCCCTTCTTTATTTTCTTAGTGTTTTGGTTTGAAAAGAAGGGCAACTTTCCTGTTCTCTTTTTATATATTGAGTGGTAAGTCTTTAGTGAATATCTGATATTTGAATCATCATGACGATTTCAGTCAATACAAAAATTGCACAAATATTAAAACAGCACCCTGCTGCTTTAGAAGCCATCATCAGCATATCGCCCAAGTTTAACAAACTAAGAAATCCGCTGCTGCGAAAAATTATGGCTTCACGTACCACCATTGCCATGGCCAGCAAGGTGGCCGGTTGTACGGCCTCCGATTTTTTTGAAAAACTGAAACCACTGGGTTTTGCCATTGACGATAAAACAGAAGCTTCAAAAATTGAAACCACAAATCAGCTACCGGCTTTTATAAATAGCCTTGATGAAAAAAAGGTGGTTGAGCTAGATGTGCGGCCCATTATTGCCGCCGATAAAGACCCCTTTAAAGAAATAACCGGAACAATAAAGCAACTGGACCCGGGTGCTGTATTGAAACTGATCAATAGTTTTGAACCCACTCCGCTCATTGCATTATTAAGTAAGCAGGGATTTCAATACTTTGTGGAAACCGTGCATGAAGATTTGGTGATTACTTATTTTCTTAAACCTGAAAAAACCACCGATGCGGCTGCCCCTCCCGAAAAAAATGATGGCGATTGGGAAGCAATTATCAAGAAGTTTGAAAACAAACTGGTGACGATAGATGTACGGCAAATGGAAATGCCCAAGCCTATGATGACGATTCTGGAAGCACTGGATGTGCTGGCTGACGATCAGGCACTTTATGTATATCACAAACGCATCCCCGTATTTTTACTTCCCGAATTGCAGGAAAGAAAATTTGATTACCGCATCAAAAAAATAGGTGACGGCGAAGTGTACTTATTAATTTTTAAACCATAACATGTTTGGTGCTTTTCCATCGGGTTCCGTAGTAAAAAACACGACACATAAAGTAGTAGTGCCCTTCTATCTTTATGCATCCCTTTCTTTTCTGGTAAGCACAGTACTGCTGCTGTTATCAACAGAAGCATTTACACAACATTATTTTCATCCACATATTTTAGCGCTTACACACGGTATGGCATTGGGTTGGGGTACTATGATTATTTTGGGAGCCAGCCACCAACTGGTGCCCGTGCTTATTGAAAAAAGTTTGCACAGTGTAAAGCTGGCACATGCTTCTTTCTGGCTGGCAGCTATAGGCATTCCACTGTTGGTTTATGGATTTTTTGTGTTCAATATGGGATGGCCTGCCAAATGGGGTGGCCGCTTTGTTTTGCTTTCTGTTATTTGTTATTTCATCAATCTCTGTATCAGCATATCAAAAAGTAAATCAAAAAATGTACATGCATATTTTGTTTTAGCAGCTACTGCCTGGCTATTACTTACTGTGTTTTATGGCTTGTCATTAGTGTACAACTTCACTTACAACTTTATGCCTAAATCTTCAGTAGCCTATTTGCCCATACATGCACATACAGGAGTGATAGGTTGGTTCTTGTTGTTGATTGTAGGTGTGGGCAGCCGGTTGATTCCTTTATTTCTTATTTCAAAGTATAAAAACGACCGTCTGCTGTGGATCATCTTCTTTTTAATAAACGCAGGATTGATTTCCTTTGTACTGATATTTCTTTTTGCTCCCGGTAATTCGCTATTTATGCTGCCCGTTATTGCCGTATTGCTGGGTCTTATGCTTTTTGCTGTGTACTGTTATAAATGTTATAAACATCGCATTAGAAAACAGGTGGACGAGCAGGTAAAAATATCACTCCTTTCGGTGCTGATGATGTTGATACCGCTTATTTTCTTAGTAAGCATCACCGGATTGCTGTTTTCCAATGATATAAATGGAAGAATGGCACTTATATATGGTTTTATTATTTTCTTTGGATGGATAACTGCTATTATTCTGGGCATGACATTTAAAACGCTGCCTTTTATTATTTGGAACAAAGTATATCACGATAAGGCCGGACTAGGTAAAACGCCCAATCCAAAAGACTTGTTCAAAAGCAAGATTTTTTCTTTAATGGTGGTGACTTATCTGGGCGGTTTTGTTCTTTTTATAACAGCCGCCACTTTGTCAAATGTTTTATTACTCAACATTGCAGCTATCATATTGATAGTAACGGCAGTGCTATACAATATGAACGTATTCACGGTGGTAAATCATAAAGCAAAAATGCTATGAATGTAGTTACCAATAATAATATTAAATGTACCATTGCACTGGCTGCATTAGAAAATGTAATTGATCCCGAAATTGGGTTAAACATTGTGGATCTGGGGCTGGTATATCAATTAGATTTTGATGAAGAAGGAAAAAAAATCTTTTTATCCATGACACTCACTACGCAGTTTTGCCCCATGGGTGAATCCATAACGGCTGCTGCGAAAAGAGCATTGGAAACTACCTTTGATGGAGAAGAAGTAATATTAAACCTGACCTTTGACCCTCCCTGGAATTATGAACGTATTTCTGATGAAGGAAAAAAATTTCTAAACTATTAATTATGCTGAGCCTTACTTGCAAAACAGCCATTAAAGCGGTTATCTATCTGGCTTCAAAATTTGAAACCGGAGAAAAAGCAGGCATTCTTGAAATAGCACATACCATAGATGCAAGCGAGCATACAGTAGGCAAGGTATTGCAACTGCTGGCGAAAGAAAATATCATCAACAGCAGCAAGGGACCAAACGGTGGATTTTTTTTAAATGCAAAACAAATTCAGCTTCCCATTATTCAAATTGTAGAAACCATTGATGGCAAAAATGTTTTTAACCAATGTGGTTTGGGGTTGAGCAAATGCTCTGCCACCCACCCCTGCCCTATTCATAATGATTATAAAAAGGTGAGAGATCTTTTTCAGCAATTGTGCAAAGAGAAAAAAATTGCGGACCTCTGCGAGCCGGTTAACAGTGGAGTTGCCTATTTGTTTGGCTGATTATAGTTTTTCAAATCTTGCCTGAAAGAAACGTAGATATTTTGGTTCGTACACCATTTTCAATCCTTTGATCTGATGCCTGCGTTCAAAAACCCTCGCTGTTGATTCAGCTATCACATCCATGTGCGCCTGTGTATATACACGACGGGGAATGGTAAACCTAACCAGTTCCAGTTTTGGAAAATAATTTTCGCCATTGGGTTTTCTACCGGCAGATACTATGCCTCTTTCCATTGTTCTCACCCCCGAATCCAGATACACTTCCGCTGCCAGTGTTTGTGCCGTATAGGCAGTTTGTGGAATATGAGGTAGAAATTTTTTTGCATCCACAAAAATCCCATGACTTCCTGTTGGCCTTACAATTGGAATACCATAGTCTTTCATTTTTTCACCAAGGTAAATTACTTGTCCTACCCTAGCTCTGATGTGATCATCATCCACACTTTCTTTTATGCCAATGGCCATGGCTTCCATATCTCTGCCTGCAAGGCCACCATACGTGTGCAGGCCTTCATACACCACCACCATATTTCTTGCTTCTTCAAAAATATTCCAATCGTTGATGGTTAAAAACCCGCCAATGTTTACCAATGCATCTTTTTTGGCACTCATGGTAGCGCCATCGGTAAGTGAGCAGATTTCTTTTACAATTGCTTTTACAGATTTGTTTCCGTAGTCTTTTTCTTTCTGCTGTATAAAATATGCATTCTCTGCCACACGAGTCATATCATGTATGATGAGGATGCCATGCTTCTTGGTATATGCTCTCAGTTCTTTCAGGTTTTTAAGACTGATGGGCTGACCACCTGCCATATTCACACTGGTAGCAATACTTACGTAGGCAATTTTTTTTGCCCCATATTTTTTTACCAGCTTATCCAGTTTACTCAAGTCCACATTTCCTTTAAAGGGAAACTCATTATCCGGATCGTGTGCTTCATCTATAATGATATCTTCAAACCGGCCACCGGCCAGCTCTTGGTGCAGCCTTGTTGTAGTGAAATACATATTGCCGGGCACGATATTGCCTTTCTTAATCAAAATTTTTGAAAGAATATTTTCTGCACCACGTCCTTGATGTGTGGGCACCAAATATTTATATCCATAAACTGATTTTACGACATCTTCCAGATGATAAAAATTTTTGCTTCCGGCATAGGCTTCATCTCCCATCATCATGCCTGCCCATTGCCGGTCACTCATGGCAGATGTTCCACTATCGGTAAGCAAGTCGATATACACATCTTCCGACTTTAGCAGAAATGTATTATAGCCTGCTGCTGTCAATGCTTTTTTCCGTTGGGCAGGTGTGGTCATTTTCAACAACTCCACCATTTTCATTTTATAGGGCTCAGCCCAGCTTCTTTTTATTTTTGTTGCCATCGTATTTTATTTTACAGGTTTCAATTTTGCAGTGAAATGTCTTAGCAGCGGTGTTTCTTCTATAATTTCCAATCCGCCTATATGATTTCTTTTTTCAAATACCTCAGTAATCACTTCAGCCACATAGTCAATATGACTTTGTGTATATGCACGGCGAGGAATAGCCAGTCGTACAAGTTCTAAGGCCGCAGGAACTAGTTGATTGTTGTTGTCATATTTTCCAAACATCAGCGATCCTATTTCTACACTGCGTATGCCACCTTCTGTATAAAGTGCACAAGCCAGTGCCTGACCGGGATACTGATGCACAGGAATATGTGGCAGAAATGCTTTAGCATCGAGATACACGGCATGACCACCTGCAGGTTGCATTACAGGCACACCGGCTGCTATTAGTTTATGAGTGAGGTATTCAATACTGCGAATGCGATACTGTAAATAATTTTCATCCATTACTTCCTGCAATCCTATGGCGATGGCTTCCAGATCACGACCTGCAAGGCCACCATAAGTTGTAAAACCTTCGGTAATGATGAGCAGGTTGCGGCAACTGTTTGCCAGCTCCAAATCTTTCATTGCAAGAAATCCGCCGATGTTTGCAAATGCATCTTTCTTAGCACTCATAGTGCATCCATCGGCATAAGAAAAAAGTTCGGCCGCTATTTGTGGTACAGGGATATTGGCATATCCAGCTTCCCTTAGTTTTATGAAATAACAATTTTCAGCAAAGCGACAAGCATCAATAAAGAAAGGAATATTATTTTCTTTGCAAACGGCGCTTACTTCTTTAATGTTTTGCATGCTCACCGGTTGTCCACCGCCTGAGTTGTTGGTAACTGTCATGATCACCATTGGAATATTGGCTACTCCAATTTCTGCAATCGTTCTTTTCAAAGTTGCGACATCCATGTTTCCTTTAAAGGGTGCGGGTATAGATGGATGTTTGCCTTCTTCGCAGGGCAAATCAATTCCGGCAGCACCAGAAAATTCAATGTTGGCCCGGGTAGTATCAAATAAAGTATTGCTGATAAAATATTTTCCGGCACCGCCCAGTATAGAGAAAAGAATTTTTTCGGCAGCCCTACCCTGATGCGTGGGAATAGCAATGGGATAGCCGGTAATTTCTTTAATAACTTTTTCAAAACGAAAAAAACTGGGACTGCCTGCATAAGACTCATCTCCTTTCATAATGCCCGCCCATTGATTGCTGCTCATGGCACTGGTGCCACTGTCGGTAAGCAAGTCAATCAACACATCGTTGGCTTTAATTAAAAAAGGATTATAAAAAGCATTGGAAAGAATTGTTTCTCTTTCTTCACGGGTATTAAAATAAATAGGTTCTACCGATTTTATTTTGAAGGGTTCAATAATTGTACGCATATAAAAGTTTTGCCTGTATGGCTACAGTGAATAAAAAATAGAATTACTAATCTTGTGTAGGCAAAACTTCAGGTGGGACGGCGAATTATATTTTTCCAGATAATCATCATCATAACCAGCGCAAATGTAGCAGCAGGTACTAATACCGATTATGATTTTAATCAGCAAAAGGAGTTACCCGAAATGAAAATGATAAGAATTAAAGTTTAGATCAAACACCAAACTGCTGCAGATGATGATCAATATGTTTCCAGGTAGCCTTGCTCCAGTTTTCCTTGGTGAGTTTTCCAAAAACCGGATGCCGGTCAGATAATATGTTTGCTTCGGTAAATCGGTTTACCATATTCAGCAGCCCGTGTTTTTCTTTTTCAAAATCCTTCTCTGAACCATAAGTAATAAATGAAGGTGATGTAGGCAGATTTTGTTTATAAGGTTTATCATCCCAAAGTTTAGACTTGAAAAGCGGGAAAATCATTTTCATCAGCCAGTTTACTTTTACTGATTTTCCATCTAAAGCAATGGCCATTGGCTCCTGCAGGTGTGCCAGCATTTGTGCTACATTCATCTTTCCCCATTTGGGTAGCGATTGTGATGTCAGCCTATTAATTCTATCTTCAATTTCCTGTTTTACGGCAGGCTCAAATAAGTTTTTTACTTCCATGTTTCTTTTTTATCAAAGTAAGGAATCGTGTCGTCATTAACCGGCAACTGCTGATTCCAATATGCCCAGGTTATTATTTCTCCGTCTTTGGTTTTTAACAGACGGCCAAAAATAGCATTGATTGGGTTAAAAGTATAATTTGTTACGCCAACGGTAAATGTTTCTATTGCAGGTGCAATTTCAACTGCGTCTTCGCCTTCTGCAGGTTTAGGAGTGGCAGCTTTTGCCGGTGGCGATGGCATTGCTATCACCGTATAACCATTTGCTTTAAGCAAATTTTTTAAAAAAGATAAACGTTCCGGCTTTACATTTTTTTCCACGATGCCGCAACGAACGCCATCCAAATCTTCGTATTCATGATTTTTATTGAGTGCCATGGTTCAATCAATTAAAAAAATATGTGATCAGTTCTCTGATATAATCATACAAAGGCCCTATCAGGCCGGCTAAAATAATACCGGCCGCACAAATAACTAACCCCATTTTCGCATAACCATTTACCAAAACTTTTTCAACCGGGTTTTCATTTTTATCCATAAAAACGGCTCTTACAATTTTCAAATAATAAAAAAGTGAGATGACCATATTTAATCCGGCAATCAATATCAGCCAGAAATTTCCTTTCACACTTCCTGCGGTCAGCAAAAATAGTTTTCCAAAAAAACCTGCCGTAGGCGGAATGCCTGCCAGCGAAAATAATGCAATTGCCAACATCCAGCTCAGAAAGGGATTGGTTTTGTACAAGCCTTTATACTCATCAATGTTTTCTTTACCGGTTTTTTCTGATATAATAGCGGCTACACCAAAGGCAGCCAGGTTTGAAAAAACATAAATCAAAATAAAATAAGTAACCGATGCCATGCTATCCACACCGGTTCCAGTAATCGCAACTAATATAAATCCTACTTGTGCAATAGATGAGAATGCCAGAAATCGTTTTATGTTTTGCTGGCGCAATGCAAATAAATTGCCAATGAGCATGGTAAGCACCGATAATACTACCAGCATCCAGTACCAGACAGCTTCCAATGGAGCAAATACTTTGTACAAAACAGTAATGAAAATAAATGCGACTGCCCCTTTTGAAATTACTGAAAGATATGATGTGGTGGCAATGGGTGCGCCTTCATATACATCGGCCGTCCATAAATGAAAGGGAACAACAGAAAGTTTAAACGTAAATGCTGTAAAGAAAAAAACGAAAGCGAGCATTTGCAGTGGACTATCTGTAACCACTTGCGACAATGAAGCAAAACTGATTGTGCCTGTAGCACCATAGATTAATGAAATACCAAATAACAATACAGCCGATGCAAAGGCCGAAATTAAAATCAGTTTCAAAGCTCCTTCCGATGTACTCTTTTTATGCAAATCAAAATTCGCCATTGCCGCCACCGGAATACTGGCCAGCTCAAGTGACAAATAAAACATCAACAGATTGCCGCTTGATATCAGGAAAAACATGCCTAGCAATGAGGAGCACATCAAAAGAAAAAATTCAGGCAGATGCTCGGATTTCTTCAACCAGTCGCTGCACAATAATGAAATGAGATAAACCCCCAGACTTAAAATATTTTTTTGAAACGCCAGTAAGCCGTTTGTATGATACATATCGGCAAACAAGGTTCCGGACTGAATGAAAAAGAATCCGCCGATAAAATTGAGCAACAACAATAATTGTATCCAGGGCAACCATTCCACATTTTTACTTTTGCCTGCAATTTTTACAATCAGCAAAAAGAAAATAATGGCCGTAACCGCCAACTCCTGTTTCATTATTAAGAAAAAATCACTCATTGATAAAATTTCCTTGTTGCGTTTTCAAATATTTCTTAGTTACCCGTAAACCGATTCATGATCATTTCTGCCGATGGTTTCAATAATTTATTCAACCACTCCGGCATGATGCCAATGGCCAATATACCGCCAATCAAAATGATCAATGCCAGTTTTTCATTCCAGGTTGCGTCTTTCATACTATTGCTTTCCATTCCCTTTGTAATATTATTTACAAACAATGGGCCCATTGCTACTTTACCAATTGCCCTTAAAATATAAACCGCAGTAACCACTATGGAAATACAAGCGGCGATGGTTGCTATGCGATGAAAAGCATCTGCATTTTCCCATGAGCCTACAAATACTGTCATCTCTGCTACAAAACCGCTTAGACCCGGCAAGCCCAGTGAACAAAGACCAACAATAAAAAAAGCAGTCATGGTAAAAGGCAACAACTTCATCAATCCACCCATTTCATTTACCTGTCTTGTATGTGTACGGTCATATATTATTCCTATCACTGCGAAGAAAAGAGCTGTCATCACACCATGACTTACCATTTGTAGCAAAGCACCGGTGAAAGCTGTTTGTGTAAGCATACCTATGCCCAATAAACTAAAACCCACATGACTAACGGAAGAATAAGCGTTGATATATTTCAAATCCTTCTGCATCATTGTTGCAAAAGCGCCATATAAAATGGCAATGGCCGAAAGAATGATGATGATGTTGGCATATTCTCTGGCTCCTTCAGGTAATAAAAAAGTAGCAATGCGAAGACATCCATAACCACCGAGTTTCATAGAGATGCCGGCCAGAAACATTGACCCGGCCGTAGGAGCCGAAGAGTGACCATCGGGCACCCAGGTATGAAATGGAAATAATGCAGTAAACACACCAAAGCCTATGAACAAAAGCGGGAACACCGTTTTTTGCAATTGGCCGTTGATATTTGTGTGCGAAAGTTGCAGCACATCAAATGTATGACCTGCATTAAAATACAACAGCAATATTCCTACCAGTATCAATGCAGAGCCACCCATCAGCATCAAAGCCAGTTTATTGGCAGCATACTCCTTTTTACCACTTCCCCAAATGCCAATTAAAAGATATTTTGGTATTACCGAAATTTCAAGAAAGAAAAACAGAACAAATAAATCAAGCGAAATAAAAAATCCAAAAGCACCCAATGCAAGTAACAGCAGCAAGAAATAAAATTCCCTCGTCATCTTCTCAATCTTCCACGATACCAGCACACCTGCTACCAGCACAAAAGAGGTTAATAAAATCATTGCAACGGCAATACCATCTACTCCAAAATGAAAATTAATTTCAGGATTGCTGATAAATTTAAAATGATCTTCAAATAAAACTACGGCGGTATTTCCGGTATCCCGTTCCTGATTATATGCAAAAAATAAAAAAACGGCTGCAGCTAATTGTGCTACCGACCCGAACAGTGAAATCCACCTGACCATTGCACGACTACGCACCGGCAAAATTGCCAGTGAAGTGATTAATGGAATGCATAATAACAATAATAAGTTCATTCAATTTTATTTCCAGACATAAATAATAATTGCCGCCATCACTACTGCTGCCATTAAATAAAGCAAGGTATAAGACTGCAATTTTCCTGATTGAAATTTTTTAATTCTCCCCGATAACCATTGTGTGGCATTGCCGGTTAAATTCACCATACCGTCCACAACATTTTTGTCGAACCATGCTGCCGGTCTTCCTATCAGGTTAAATATTACTTTCTTAGTAATGAATAAATAAATTTCATCAATATAAAATTTATGATAAGAAGCCTTGTACAAAGCACCAAATGATGAACTCAATTTATCCGGCAATGGATTTTGCTTTTTATACATTATCCATGCTGAAACGATACCTGCAATACCCAAAACCACCGGTAATATTGAAAAACTCAAATCAAAATGTGATTCCAATGGCCTTCCGTCTGTACTTACATATTTACCAAAAGGAATATACCCTGCTGCGGCGGCACCTATAGCCAAAATAATTAAAGGCAGCATCATTACAAAAGGTCCTTCACTTTTTTTATGCGTTTGGATTTCACTGTGTGTAAGATGCTCACGATTCCAAAATATTGAAAAGTAAAGTCTGAACATATAAAATGCCGTAAGCCCGGAAGTAAATAATGCAATCCAATAAATAGCAGCGTTGTGTTGGCAAGCTGCTAACAATATTTCTTCCTTACTAAAAAAGCCTGATAAGAAAGGGAAGCCTGCAATAGCCAGGCAGGCTATTAAGAAAGTAATATGTGTAATGGGCATTGATTTTCTAAGGCCGCCCATGTCTTTCATTTCATTGCTGTGTACATAATGTATAACAGCACCTGCACCTAAAAATAATAATGCCTTAAACATGGCATGCGTAAATAAATGAAACATAGAAGCAGTAAAGCCCAATCCTGCTTCCCCGCCATATTTTGAAACACCGAGTGCAAACATCATAAAACCAATCTGGCTCATGGTGGAGTAAGCAAGCACCCGTTTAATATCCGTTTGTGTACAGGCAATGATGGCCGCAATAACAGCGGAGATGGCCCCCACCCAACCAATCACTTCCAGTACAACCGGTGTCGTAATAGCAAATATGGGAAACAATCTTGCTACTAAATAAACACCGGCTACTACCATTGTAGCAGCATGTATTAATGCCGATACCGGTGTGGGGCCTTCCATAGCATCGGGCAACCAGATGTGTAATGGAAACATAGCGCTCTTACCAGCTCCACCCATAAAAATTAATAAACCACCCCAGGTTACGGCCGATACACCGAGAAATGAAGAAGCAACAGCCGTCTTCAGTGTTGACGATTCGGGTTGTGTAAGCGTTTGAATCATTGTATTAAAATCGAGCGAACCCGAAACATAAGAAAGTACAAGTATGCCGATTAAAAAGCCAAGATCAGCAAAGCGGGTTACAATAAATGCTTTCTTACAGGCAGCCACTGCGCTCGGTTTGTCGTAATAAAAACCAATCAATAAATAAGATGAAACACCTACCAGTTCCCAAAACATATATATCTGAAATATATTGGAAGAAAGCACCAGACCCAGCATAGAAAATGTAAACAGGCCCAGATAAGCATAGTAGGTACTAAATCTTTCTTCCCTTTTCATATAACCCAGACTGTAGATATGCACCATTAATGAAATTAATGTAACCACTACGATCATCATCATAGATATGGAGTCAAGATACAAGCCCATATCAATAGAAAGATTTTCGGAGAATTGAAGCCATGTATATTTAAATGCAATAACGGGTTGATATACACCATTGAAACCTGAAGAAAAATATTGATAAGCCGTATAAAATGCTAAAGCAGCTGAAATAAATAAAAATAAAGTACCTATGATACCTGCTGCTTTACCGAAATATTTTTTTCCCAGCAGGCCAAGCAATACAAAGCCAGCCAGCGGCAGTAGTGGAATCAGTGCTATGTAGCTTAGGTTGTTCATAAAACTATTTACAACTTGTGTTCGTTTTAATATTTTAAATTTTTAGCAGATTCTACATCTACCGATTGATGACTTCTGTACAAATTAATAATGATGGCAATGGCCACAGCGGCTTCAGCTGCAGCAATAGCAATTATAAACAAAGTAAAAAACAGTCCATCCATTTTGTCGGGCCACACATATTTATTAAAAGCAATAAAGTTCAGGTTTACGCTGTTCAAAATGAGTTCAATGCTCATGAGCATCGTAATCAAATTGCGACGGGTGAAAAAACCGTACATGCCGATAAAAAAAAGAGCGGCACTGATAAATAAAATATGTTCCAAACCCGGAGAAGTCATAAATCAATAAATATTAAATATTAAACAAGGAATGATGAATGGTGAAGTTTCATCATTCGGTATTCTTTTTACTTTTTTTTAATTTTTGTTCTGTTAATAAATTGTTTTTTGCAGTTTCAAGGCTTTTTACAAAAATCGCAATCAATTGATTGCATTCATCCAAAGCCATTTCCACATTTCTCAAATTTTCAATTAATGGAACTTTAGAAATAATTTTCAAAGCATTTGAACTTTCCCTTAGTTCCTTCAATACAATTTTAATTTTATGAATAAAATCAGCTCTCGACTCAGCGCTTTGTGCTTCACCATAATGCAAAGCCGGTGATGTGCCTGATCGAACTAACTGACCTGCAATATGAATGCCTGCTCTGGTTGGGAAAAGGCTTTCAGAAATCTTAATAATCAACACGGCAAAATCAATCAACCTCTCCTCCAAATCATATTTTCTCTTTTGTTCCAACAACTTAAAATTATATTAAGAATTTATTAAACTTTTATTGCAATTATATTGTTACTCAATCTTCGCTTTACTAAATATTTACTTCGGCAATCATCATTCCTTGTTCATTATTCCTTGTTCAACGTTCATCATTCATTATTCACTCCCCCTCCATCATTCATCATTCCTTGTTCAATGTTCATTATTCATTTTTCACTCCCGCTTTTCCCGCATCGCAATCACAATACACCCCACCATAGCGGCAAGCAACAACATAGAAATCACTTCAAAAGGCAATGCAAATCCGCTTTCTTCCACATTCAACATTTGTCGCCCAATATCGTGTACCGATGGAGAAGTAACTGGAGCAACCGAAACCGGAAATTCATGCTGCAATACCTGCACCATCGTTAATGCAAACCCACAAAAAACAGCTAGTGCCGAAAATATCTTACGTTCCATTTTTTGTTTGGGTAATTTTTCTCCAGCCTGCTGTGTCAAAAAAATGGAAAAAATAATCAACACGGCTATGCCGCCGGCATATACCACAATCTGCACTGCAGCAATAAATTCATAATGCATCCAGAAATAAATACCGGCGATTCCTATTAATGTAAATAAAAGATAAATGGCAGCCCGAAAAATAAGGCGGGTAGTAACGGAAAGTACACCACTCACAAGCGTTAATGCCGCCAACAAATAAAATATTATAGTCGATCCGGTCATAAATATACTTTTCTTACTCCATTCGCATCACTCAACACCATCCATTATTTTAGATTCAGGTTTATTTAAAATTTTTGTCAGTTTATTTCTGTCAAACACACTATGTTCAAAAGTCTGTGCCATTTTTATAGCATCGGAAGGGCAAGCTTCCACACATAGGTTGCACATAGTACACAACTCAAGATGATATACTAATTTATCAATCGCTTTTTTCTTTTTGCCTTCCGGCGTCAATTCATTTTTAAAAATCACTTTTATGGAACCATTGGGGCAAGCCAGTTCGCAGGCCTGACAACCCGTGCAGCGGTGTTCATTTTTCTCATTATGAGGCATCACTACTTCGCCTTTAAACCGTTCCGGTAGTTTTAAATCATTTCGGTTGTCGGGATATTGTTGCGTGATGATTTCTTTATGATGCGTAAAGTAGTAACCGGTACGCTTCATCCCTTTCAACAATGAAGTGAAGCCATTCCAAATATCTCGTATGTATTTACCGGCGTTCATTAAAAATGCCATTTTAAAATCGCCATAGCGGTTATCAATAATAAATTAATCATACTAATCGGCAATAAATACTTCCATTCCAGTCTCAATAATTGATCTATTCGCAATCGTGGAAATGTCCATCTAAACCACATTATCAAAAATATCAGGAAAAATGTTTTGCCAAAAAACCAAACACTGGAAGGAATATAATCCATGGCATGATTAAAACCTTCCCAATGGCCGATGTGTAACGGCATAGGGCCACCCAAAAATAATGTAGCGCCAATAGCACATACGATAAACACATTTACATATTCTGCCAGAAAGAAAAGGGCAAACTTCATTCCCGAATACTCTGTATGAAAGCCTGCCGTAAGTTCGCTCTCTGCTTCTGCCATATCAAAAGGTGCCCGGTTTGTTTCCGCGGTTACCGCAATAATAAAAGTGATAAAAGCAATGATAACAGGAATATGACCTTTGAATATCCACCAGCCATCGGCCTGTGAAGCGATGATGGTAGAAAAACGCAAGTCGCCTGTCAAAACAATTATTGCAAGTATGGATAACCCGGCAGAAAGTTCATAGCTCACAATTTGTGCGCCGCTACGCATGGCTCCCAGTAATGAATATTTATTATTACTCGCCCATCCTGCCATTAAAATACTGATGACCGATAAAGATGAAACGGCTGATACATACAGTACACCGATATTTATATCCCACAGTTGAAAATTGGAAGCAAAAGCAATGGGTGCCAGCAACAGCATGGCCACTATCATGGCAATAAACGGAGCCAGGTTAAATAATGTTTTATCAGCTCCCCAGGGTGTCATTCCCTCTTTCACCATCAGCTTCACTGTATCTGCCAGCGATTGAAACATTCCTTTTGGCCCCACACGATTAGGCCCCAGTCTTATCTGCATCCATGCCGAAACTTTTCTTTCCATAATCACCAACACCAAACCCAGCATTGCAAATAAACCAATAACGCAAACACCGGCAATGAGCATTTCAAAAATCATTGTCCATGTTGGGTTAAACTGATTGCTCAGCCAGTTATGAATGTTATTTGCTATGTCTGAAAAGCTCCACATAAATTACTGTCTAAAAAAATTATAATCCTTAACAATTTCTCTAATACCCTTCTTCTTCCTTCCTCATTTATCATTCCTTGTTCATTATTCATTATTCACGTTTCCCTTTCCTTCCTATCTGTCAATATCCGGTATCACCAAATCCAGCGTTCCCATCATCGCTATCAGGTCACCTATTTTTCCACCTCTTGCAATGGTATCCAATACTGATAGATTAGAAAACCCGGGCGACCGAAATTTAATTCTGTACGGCGTGGTGCCGCCCTCACTCAGGATATAAACACCCAACTCTCCTCTTGCTGTTTCCACTCTTGTATAAAATTCTCCTTTTGGCAACTTCAATACGGCTTTTGTTTTGGCCTGAAATTCTCCTTCGGGAATATTATCAATCAACTGCTCTATGATTTTTATGGATTGATTCATTTCCCTTATCCGCACCATATAGCGGGCAAATGAATCGCCACCGGTTTCCAGTACTTCATCAAACTCCAGTTTATCATAAATTTCATAAGGATGAAGTTTTCTGATATCACAACTCACCCCACTGCCTCTTGCTACAGGTCCGGTGCATCCATAAGAAACTGCATCATCTGCAGAAAGAACTCCTACATTTTTCATTCTGCTTTGAAAAATAACATTACCGGTCACCAGTTCATCATACTCACTTACTTTTCTTTTATAAAGCTGTAAAAAATCTTTTACTCTTTGTTGAAAATTGGGATGCAAGTCGTGCATCACACCGCCGGGCACCATATAGTTCATGGTCAGTCGGGCTCCACAGGTTTCTTCCATTATATCATTGATACTTTCCCTTTCTCTAAATGCATGAAAGAATGGTGTAAAGGCACCGATGTCCATGGCCATAGCACCCCACCACAGCTCATGACTGGCAATGCGGGTAAGCTCATCCATCAGCACCCTGATAACCTGTGCACGGGGCGGTACTTCTACCTGCAATCCTTTCTCCACACACAAGGCACAAGCATGGTTGTTAATATGAGCAGACAGATAATCCATCCGGCTCGTTACATATATAAATTGGCGATAACTCAGGCTCTCGCACATTTTCTCAATAGAGCGATGAATATAACCCAGGTGTGGCTCCACTTTTTTAATAGTCTCACCACTCAATGTAATAACCAAGTGCAGTACACCATGTGTAGCCGGATGCTGCGGACCTACATTAATCACCATATCACTTCCATCTGGCCCGGCCAATTGTGCAGTACTATCATTTAATATTTGAGTCTCTCTATACATCGTAAATATTAAACATTGAACAAAAAATGATGAATGACGAAGTAGTATTCACGATTCTTTTATCATTTTTTATTTCATATTCGTTACTAAAATTTAATACCATTTCAATCCTACTACTCAACATATCTTCCCTCACAGCTTTATCATATTCACCGGGTCTTCAAAATCTTTTCTCATCGGATTCTTTCCTTCCCATCCGTCGGGCAAAATCAATAACCGTAAATCCGGATGATTCAAAAAGTTTACGCCAAACATTTCATACACTTCTCTCTCATGAAATATTGCCGTTTTCCAAAAATGCGATACGGTTTCAATTTCCGGCTTGGTGTTTTCCAGTTTTACTTTTATTACCAATGGGCAACGGTGCGTGGTGGAAGTAAGATGATATACCATGGTGAGATGGGTTTTCCAATCTACACAGGTAAGGCAAAACAAATAATTCATGCTTAGCAAATCATCACGATACAATAATTGCATGGAAGTTGAAAAATCTTGCGGCGAAAGTTGAATGGTAATCCACTCGGTACCTTCTTCAAAAGTTGCCGCCGGCAATAGCTCAGCCAATTTTATTTTCAATACATCATTTGTCATTTCACTGAGCCTGTTTTATTTGTTCACGAGTGAGGCCTGCTTTTATTTTTTCTTGTAAAGTAATTAATGCATGAAGCAATGCTTCCGGTCGAGGCGGACAACCGGCTACATACACATCTACAGGAATTACATGATCGGCACCTTTTACCACCGAATAAGTATTATAAAAAAACGGTCCGCCGCTGATAGCGCAGGCACCCATGGCAATTACATATTTCGGGTCGGCCATTTGGTCGTACAGTCTTTTGAGTACCGGAGCCATTTTATTTACAATCGTTCCGGCAATGATGATAACATCAGCCTGTCGAGGTGTGGCTCTTGCCACTTCAAATCCAAAACGGGAAAAATCGTATTTGGCCGATGCGGTCGACATCATTTCAATACCACAGCAGCTGGTAGCAAAGGTGAGTGGCCACAGCGAATTGGCTCTCGACCAGTTGATCAGCTCATCCAACTTACTAAGCACAACATCTCCCCCTCCCATATTATGTACTTCGCCGGGAAAAGTATCCTTGAAATGCTCCGGTTTTTGAGGGAGTATCAGTCCGTCTTCTTCCAAAGTTCTTTCTCCGCTCATTAAAAAATTTCAATTTTATTTTTAAAAAAATAATTCCATTTCAAAATTGGTTTACTGCCATTTCAAAGCACCTTTTTTATGTGCATACAACAGACCCATAAATAGGATGAAAAAGAAAACTACAATTTCTATCAATGCTATCCAACCCATGCTTTTTGCAACCACCGCCCAAGGATAAAGGAAAACCAACTCTACATCAAAAATTAAAAATATCAATGCAAAAAGATAGTAACCCACATTCAGCTGCACCCAGGTTTTTCCCTTTGTGGGTATGCCACATTCATAAGGTTCACCTTTTTGTTTATTAGTAGATGCTTTTAATACAAATTTGGAAATTAAAATGGCAATGCCTGAGAAGGCAATGGCAGCAATAATAAGTACAATGAGTGAGGATGCACCCATAAAAATTGGTTTGGACGAATATATGAAAGGAAATGATTAAAGAAACATTTATTGCAGGATAATTGCTGACAGTTGTGAATAGCTAAATCAAATAAATATTTCTATTTTTCTGCCGTGGATCCGTTACTACTTTTTTGTATTTGATGTCTCACCCCGGTTTTGTAACATGACTATGGGATCGGTGTTGTTTAATATCTGGGCTAACCACAATGTTTTTTCTTAGTGCATATAATAAAGACAAGTAAGATAGATGTTTTTGTAAAAGCCTAAGGTTGGTTGCCAATACATTTATACATGCAGATGGTCGGGCATGGGAAGAGTTGGTGCGGATGTAATGTTGGATGGGAAAATTTGGGAGATGGTGGGTGAGACAAATAAGAATATTAAGATTGATTTACATGCTCTCATAATTAACACAAATGAAACCAATAAAACTCACGACATTATTAGCTCAAAACGTTCAATAAATTTTTTTCAATTTCGCAAAATTGGTTCCATTTTTGGCCACATCCTTTTAGCTTCATCCATGATATGTGAATTTTTACTTTGTTTAGGATATTATAATGAACAAAAGCAGACCCCTTTTACATATCAACCAAACGGCAAAGTTCTTTTAGGAAAATATGGTGATGAAATAATTTATGGCACAGTAAACAATGGAAAGGTAACAACAGTATTAGTAGAACATAATATCTCAAAAATTGACACACTACAAATTATTAAACTCAAATAATACTAAGTTCACCCTGAGCAGCACATAAAACCAGTTAAATTTCACTCCTACCAATTGTCCAATTTCATTATTGAATCCAAATAATTCATCACACCAGCCCAGTGTTCTGTCTATGTACTCGATGTTATTTCATTTCTACCCGTACAACTCCAAATGTATCGTCTTCTTATCGTAACCCATATCCAGAATTTTTTGTCGGGCTTCATCTACCATATTCTTCCAGCCGCAGAGATAAAACTGTGCATCCGGTTTTTCTTTACATATTGCCTCATAAATAGCATGCACATATCCGGTGTGGCCTTCCCATTGCTGGCGAGATAAAGTGGGCAGAAAATAAAAATCTTTGAGTGTATGCTGCAGCTCCTTCATCTCTTCGTAGTAGAGTAAATCTTTTTGCTCACGGGTGCCGAATACCAAGTAAATGTTTTTATGCGGAATTTGACGGTTGCTTATATAATGCAACATACTGCGAAAAGGCGCAATGCCCGTGCCGGTGCATATCAATATCAAGTCTTTATTCAATTCCTCAGGTAATACAAATACACCCAGCGGCCCACGAAATTTTAGTTCGGTACCCACTTGCACTTCATTAAAAATATACTGCGTGCCGGCTCCGGTTTTATTGAGCACAATCAGCAATTCAAATACATTTGATCCATCGGGCCAAGATGCTATGGAATAACTACGGTAACGGCGTGTGGGTCTTGTATCAATCGGCAGGTCAAGCGTTACAAACTGACCGGGTTTAAAATCAAAAGAAGTTGCCCCCTGCACTTCCACCCAAAAACGATGTGTGTTGGTTGTTTCTGTTTCTATGAGAATTACTTTTCCGGTAAGCCAGGGTAGTAATGCCATGCAAATGATTTAAGTGCAAATTACAAGTGTACTTACATAATTTGTTTATGTATTGAGGAAAATAATTTACATGCCCTCCAAAGGCTCCAGCACGGTCAGTTTTTTTAATGCAGCAAAATATCTTTTGCCATTCCACCAGTAAGCAAAAATCAATTCATGATCAATCATCTGCTTTTTTACCTTAGCCGTTGGCACTATCGCCTGTTTCAATGTATCGCCCAAGATAATTTCATAAACTTGTTTTGAAGTGGCAGGTACCAAAGTTTTTTTGCTGGGATACTCGGTTATAAAAGGTGTTTTGATAATATTTTTTGCCGCTACGGTATCCCATTTTCCACCTACCCACACTGCCGATGGTGTGATTTGCATCGCTGTATCTACTTCCACATATATCAAATAGTTGGTAATCACGGCAGGATGCTTTATGAAGTCATCTGCATTTTCACCCACTACATCCCTTGTTGGAATAGTGCCGGGTGTAAACTGCTGCGAGTAGGCATGTATAATAATTTTGGGCTGAGCACAAGCTATCAATGCACTAGTAAAGCTTATAACCAAAAAACTCCATTTCATTTTATAAAAAATTGTATCCATTTGTAGATGCTGATGCGATCTTTTTAATTCAAAATAAATTCATAAAACTTCAGACAAGCCGTAATAAGATAAAATTACATGATTCACGTCTAATCCATTTTATCTTTCTTGTTATCTTTGCGCCCTTCATGGGTGCTCAGGATTTGTTGCAATTGTATCAAAACACCCCCCGCCTGTTTCAACTGGCGGACAGGCTTTCTATTGCCGCTGCTGAAACAAACCATCAAACCGAAAAAATTCATTTAGAAAATCTGAACGGAAGCGCTACACAATTTGTAGTGGCTGCTACTTTTTTACATCCTGCCTGTGCAGGGCTCAACCATGTTATTATTCTCAACAACGCCGAGGAAGCCGCATATTTTCACAACTCATTGGAAGACCTTACAGATGCACTGGACCTTTTTTATTTTCCCTCCTCTTTTAAAAACCGGAAAAACTTTGAACTGCTGAATGCATCGCATGTAATGCTGCGTACCGAAGCATTGACCAAAATAGCGAGTGGTGGTAATAAAAAAATTTTGGTAACTTATCCTGAAGCCATTTTTGAAAAATCGGTATTGCCTACTGCACTTTCATCATCCATCATTCATATTAAAACGGCCGACACATTAGATATTGGAGCACTTTTATTGAAGCTGTCCGACTATGGTTTTGAACGAACCGATTTTGTTTATCAGCCCGGTCAGTTTGCGATACGTGGCGGCATCTTGGATATTTATTCTTTCGGAAATGAAAAACCTTATCGGGTTGAGCTTTTTGGAAATGAAGTGGATTCCATTCGCATTATAGATCCCGAAACACAATTGAGCGAAAGAAAACTTTTACAAGTTAGCATTATACCCAATGTAGAAACACAGTTTCAAAACGAAGAACGGGTTTCTCTTTTTGATTTTTTGCCCGCAAATACCATCTACTGGATTCAGGATTACGAATTGTGTAAAGATCATCTGGCAGATGAAGCAGAAAATCTAGATGCTTTCTTACAATATTATCAGGAAAAAATTAGTGCAGCAGCACAGCCGGAAATTCATAAACATCAAAAGCAAAGACTACCCACCGTTTCTGAATTTGACGAATCCAACAGCAAAAAAACTGTTGATAAAAAAGATTTCATTACCGCCGGCGAGTTTGTTGATAAAACAAGCAACAGACATCTGGTAAATTTTGGTAATGCATCGGCCGCATCATCTGTTTCTTTTAGTATTCAATTCAACACAAAGGAGCAACCGGCATTCAACCGTCAGTTTGATTTATTGATTCGTGATTTAAAAAGCAGCGAAAGCAAGGGCTATGCTATTTACATTTTTGCCGAGAATCCACGCCAGTTGGAAAGGCTGCAAAGTATTTTTGATGATTTAAATGCAGACATTGTTTTCAACCCGGTTTCCGTATCTATTCATGAAGGTTTTATTGATGATGATTTGAAAATCGTTTGCTATACCGATCATCAGATTTTTCAACGATATCATAAATACAAAGTAAAGCAGGCATACAATAAAAATAAAGCATTAACCCTGCGTACGCTGCGTGAACTGCAACCCGGAGATTTTGTTACGCATATCGACCACGGCGTAGGCGTTTTCAGCGGTTTGCAAAAAATAGAAGTAAACGGCAGAATGCAGGAGGCCGTACGATTGATTTATAAAGACACCGATATTTTATACGTCAACATCAACAGCCTGCACAAGATTGCAAAATTTACAGGCAAAGACGGCACCGTTCCAAAAATAAATAAACTGGGCAGCGATGTATGGAACAAACTAAAAGATAAAACCAAGGCCAAGGTTAAAGAAATTGCATTTGACCTGATAAAACTTTATGCCAAGCGAAAAGCTCAACAGGGATTTGCACATACGCCTGATACGTATATGCAAACGGAGCTGGAAGCATCATTTATTTATGAAGACACACCGGATCAAGGGAAAGCATCGGCTGATGTAAAGAAGGATATGGAATCCACCTCACCCATGGACAGATTAGTTTGTGGTGATGTAGGTTTTGGCAAAACAGAAATTGCCATTCGTGCTGCATTCAAAACCTGTACCGATGGGAAACAGGCAGCTGTATTGGTGCCCACAACAATTCTGGCATTTCAACATTATAAAACTTTCAGCGGGCGATTGAAAGATTTTCCGGTTACGGTTGATTATGTAAACCGATTTAAATCTACCAAAGAGAAAAAAGAAACATATCAAAAACTTGAAGAAGGAAAAATTGACATCATCATTGGCACACATGCATTGCTGGGCAAAGATGTAAAGTTTAAAAACCTGGGATTGCTGGTTGTGGATGAAGAGCAAAAATTTGGCGTAGCACATAAAGAAAAAATAAAAACATTAAGAACGGCTGTTGACTGTCTTACACTTACCGCTACACCCATTCCCCGAACCTTGCAGTTTTCATTGATGGGAGCGAGAGACCTGAGCATCATCAACACACCACCGCCCAACCGGCAACCCATACAAACAGAAGTGCAGGTGTATAATGAAGACCTGATACGTGAAGCCATTTATTTTGAAACAGAAAGAGGCGGTCAGGTGTTTTTTATATACAACCGCATTGCAGGCCTTGCCGAAATGGCTACTATTATTCAGGCGCTTTGCCCCGACCTGAGCATCGGCTATGCACACGGACAAATGGAAGGTCATGTATTAGAAGAAAGAATTTTTGATTTTATTGAACGCAAATACGATGTACTCATTTGTACCAATATTGTAGAAAGCGGTGTGGATATTCCCAACGTCAATACCATCATCGTTAACAATGCACACCAGTTTGGATTGAGCGATTTGCATCAACTAAGAGGTCGTGTGGGCAGAAGCAACAAAAAAGCATTCTGCTATTTATTAGCACCACCCATGAGCACCCTGCCCGACGATTCAAGAAAAAGATTGCAAACATTGGAGCAGCACAGCGATTTGGGCAGCGGTTTTCAGATTGCCATGCGTGACCTGGACATACGAGGTGCCGGAAATTTATTGGGCGGCGAACAAAGTGGTTTTATGGCTGATATTGGGTTTGAAATGTATCAGAAAATTTTGGATGAAGCCATTCGTGAATTAAAGAGAAGCGATTTTAAAGATTTGTTCAAAGAAGAAATTGCAAAGCAGGATGATTTTGTTCAAGATTGTACAATTGATACGGATCTGGAAATTTTGATACCGGATGATTATGTAGAAAGCATTACCGAAAGACTTTCGCTTTATCAAAGATTAGACAATTGCGAAACGGAGGAAGAACTGGAATTGATGAAAACAGAAATGGCAGATCGTTTTGGTCCTATTCCTTCACCTGTTTCCGATTTATTCATTACGGTTCGTTGTCGCAAGCTGGCTGTCGATCTGGGTTTTGAAAAAATGAGTTTGAAAGACAATACACTCCGCTGTTTCTTCATCAACCGGCCTGATTCTCCTTACTACGAATCCGCACTCTTTGATAAAATCATTCGTTTTCTGCAAACAGAAACGAACAAAGCAAAGCTCAAACAAACAGGAAGGCTTTTTATGCTCATTGGAGAAAATATGAAAACGATGAGCGAAGTATATCAGTTTTTGAATCAAATGCATCAATTTACTAAGGCTTCCGCAAAATAAATATGCAGGGGCATTGTTTTCTAAGTATATCCGCTGGACATTTTCATTTTTTTATTCTAATTTTATTATTCAAACCATGCTATGAGGCTCAATCCAATTCCCCTGATAACTTTGTTATTGCTGATAACTGTTACGGCAGCAGCACAACCCGATAGCCGATTTCAAATTCAATTAAGAAGCGGCAATTTTATTCCTGTAAAAAATATTGACCCGGCCAGTATTCAAGCATTTAATCAAACCGTGGCCAAAACTGCCGGAAAGTCATTTGTAATTATTCAATTTGAGGAGCTGCCCTCTGTTACCATCAAAGAACAACTGAAAGCAAATGGCATTGAACTATTGGAATATATACCCAACAATGCTTTTACAGCTACTATCAGCGGTCAACCGGATGCAAATGAAATATTGCAGTCAAAAGCCCGAGCATTGATAGTACCACAGCCCGAGCAAAAAATGCAGCCTGAATTATCAAGAGGAATTTTTCCCAACTGGGCTTTAAAAAATAATAATCAGATTGAGCTTTGGATTAGTTTTCCGTCTTCCTTCAACTTTGAAACGGTACAACAGGAATTATATCGCAAAGGATTTCAAATTACTTCTACGCTTAATAAAAACTATCGTATTCTTGAATTAATAGTTGCTACCGATAGATTAACAGAACTGGCAGCTATGCCATGTATAGATTATGTACAAGCTGCACCTGCACCGGTAAAAGAGTTTAATACCAACAGCATGGCAGCTTCAAAAGCCAATATGCTGAAAGCAAGTATTGCAAATGGCGGACTGGGTCTTACAGGGCAGGGTGTAGTAGTAGGTGTAGGTGATAATGGTGATATACAAACACATTTGGATTTTACAGGTCGCATCATCAATAGAGCCGGCGATATACCCAGGGCACATGCTACGCATGTGGCAGGTACCGTGGGTGGTGCAGGTATTATCAATGAATTGCATGAAGGCTATGCACCAAAGTCAACGATACTAAGCCAGTTGTTTAATAATATTATTACCAAAGCACCAACTTATGTACAAGATAATGGCATGGTAATAGGCAGTCATTCTTATGGATTGGTAGCAGATGATTGTGCCTTCAATGGTATTTATGATTTAAATGCCAGAATACTCGATCAACAGGCAATTGATTTACCCGAGCTGCAACATGTATTTGCTGCCGGAAATGATGGCTTTAGAACTTGCAGTCCTTTCCCATCCGGTTTTAGAACCGTGATGGGTGGTTTTCAATGTGCAAAAAATATTATTACCGTTGGTGCTACCGATTATAAAAGAGATTGGGCAACCTTTTCTTCCAAAGGCCCGGTAAGAGATGGAAGAGTGAAACCGGAAATCATGTCGCAGGGCGAAAGAGTAGCTTCAACCTGGTCAAATAATCAATATAGTTTCAACAACGGCACTAGTATGGCAGCACCGGGTGTTTCAGGTGGATTGGCTTTGTTGATAGAAAGATATCGCACTACACATGGAAATGCAAATCCAAAAAACGGATTATTGAAAGCATTGCTTTGTAATGGCGCATCAGACCGTGGCAACGCAGGCCCCGATTTTACTTATGGTTTTGGAAGTATGAACCTGGTACGTTCGCTGGCTATGATGGAAGCGAATCATTATTTTACAAACACAGTTGCACAAAATATTACCAATACACACACCATTTCTGTTCCGGCCAATACTGCACAATTAAAAGTGTTGCTGTACTGGAACGATCCTGCTGCATCAGTAATGGCTGCACACACTTTAGTAAATAATCTAAACCTAAGTGTAACCGGCCCGGGTGGCACAGTACTGCCTTATGTGCTAGATACTTTGTCGTCCAATGTTAACAATGCGGCTACAGCCACCGGCAATGATGCCATTAATAATATTGAACAAGTTGTCATCAATAATCCCGCTGCCGGCAGTTATGATTTAAAAGCTAACGGTGCTGCCATTGCCGCAGGCCCTTCACAAGGCTACTTTCTGGTTTATGATGCCATTCCCCAAAGTTTGGTACTTACGAATCCTGTGGGTGGCGAACACTTAATTCCATCGGTACCTAATGTGGACAGTTTTATTGTAAACTGGGAATCGTATAGTGATGAAACCAATACTTTTACTTTGGAATTTTCAAGTAATAACGGTGGCAGCTGGACTACTTTAAGTAATAATTTGCCAGCCGCAATAAGGCATTATGCATGGACGGTGCCCAATACACCCACCGATGTAGCCAAATTGAGATTGACAAAAAATACAACCGGATTTTCACAAACCAGTAATGCTTTTGTAATAACGGAGCTTCCTGTTGTTACATTGTCTGCAGTACAATGCGAAGGTTATATCAGCATCAATTGGAATGCGGTTCCCGCTGCTACGGATTATGAAGTCATGCGATTGATAGGAAATGAAATGGTTTCCGTAGCCACAACCACCAGTCTTAGTTACAATTTTAGCGGATTATCAAAAGATTCTGTTTACTGGGTAACCGTAAGAGCCAGAATAAACGGGCACCCGGGCCGAAGGGCAATTGCGATTTCCAGACAGCCCAATACAGGAACCTGCGCAGGAAGTATTTCTGACAATGATTTGAAACTTGACACCATTATTTCGCCCATTACATCCGGCAGAATTTTTACATCTACTGCTTTGGGCAATAATGTACCCATCACCATTCGCATCAAAAATCTGGATGATATTGCATCTTCCGGAAATATCAATGTCTCCTACTCTATCAATGGAGGGCCGGCCATTAATGAAGTCATCACAGCACCCACAGCAAATATTCCCGCCCTTAATCATTTGGATTATACCTTTGCAACCAACGCCAATCTCTCGGCCGTTGGCTCCTATACCATTTTGGCTACAGCCACTAAAGCGGGTGATGCCGTAACCATAAACAACAGTTTTCAAAACGTTTACAAACAATTAGACAACCAGCCCATTACCAATGCGCAGTTGCCCTGGATAGATAACTTAGAATCCACACCCGGTCAAACAGTTACCGAAAATCAAATGGGTCTTACCGGCAACGACAGGTATGATTTTTTAAAAAGCTCAACGGATGGGCGTTTGCGTAGTTATATCAATTCAGGCATCGCTTATTCAGGCAGCAAGGCCATTACGTTGGATGTAAGCAAATACATCAGTGGCGGCAATATCAATTCGCTAACGGCTACATTTAACCTGAGTGCTTTTAATATTGCCAGCGATGATATTCGCATTGACTTTAGATACAAAAATCACAACCAGCAACCAAATTCCGCAAATCAGTTGTGGATTAGAGGCAGCGATATGAGCAGTTGGATTCCTGTTTATGATTTATATGCTAATCAAAACCCTGCTGATGGCAGTTACAAACTTTCTTCCAGTATTGAATTGGCAGATTCATTAGCTGTATATGGACAGGCTTTCAGCAGCAGTACACAAGCTCGCTGGGGCCAATGGGGCCAATATATGACTGCTGATAACGAGGGCGGTGCCGGCTATAGTTTTGATGATATCAAAATCTATCGTGCAGTGGATGATGTACAGGCCTTAGGGCTGGATACGCCGGTTGTAGTTGCCTGTGGCCTCAATAATGCAGTGCCTGTAAAACTCAAGGTTCGAAATTCAAAACGATCAGCCATCAATAATATTCCTGTAGTGCTAAGAGTTGACGGAAATATTATTGCTAATGAAACCATTACTTTCATAGCAGCCAATAGCTCGATACAATATACATTTACAGCAACAGCCAACCTGTCTGCCCCAGGCAATCATCTGGTAGAAGCTTGGGTTGATTATGCTACCGACAATGTAAGACAAAACGATACTGCAAAGGTGAATGCGTATCACCTTCCGCTTATTGCTTCTTTTCCATATTTAGAAAATTTTGAAACAAACAATGGCTATTGGTATGCCGGCGGCAATTTGAGTACTTGGAACTATGGCACACCCAACAGTGCCAAAATCACCAGAGCAGCAAGTGGAAATAAAGTCTGGAAAACCAACCTGAATGGTTATTACACCGAAAATGAAAATTCATATCTCTATTCACCCTGTTTCAACTTAAGTAGCATGAGTAACCCTACCCTCAGCTTCAGCCTTGCATTAGATGTTGAAGATTGCGGTGCCACCTATTGCGATGGTGCCTGGGTAGAATATTCCAATGATGGCGGAACTACCTGGAACAAATTAGGAACACAGGGCTCAGGTACCAACTGGTATAATAAAAATTATTCCGGCAATCAGTTATGGAGTCAGCAGGACTATACACGCTGGCATGTGGCCACTTCAGCATTACCTACTACCAACAACAGCAACATTCGTTTTCGTTTTGTTATCAGTTCAGATCCGGGCGTTACAAAAGAAGGTATTGCCATTGACGATGTTCATGTGTACGACGATGTCAATGGTATTTATGATATTACAGGCTCCAGTCCGGTTGTTAATCAAAATGTAAGCGGCACAAGCTGGATACATTTTATAGAACCCGTTTCAGGCAAAATAATTGCTTCTATCAATCCCAACAATCAGAATATGGGAAGCACCGATGTACAATCCTATATTTACGCCGGACCGGTGCGAGTCAATGGAGATCAATATTATCATAACAGAAATATTACTATGAAACCCGCCAACAAAGCATTAGCCGATTCGGCAACCGTTCGCTTTTATTTTACCGATGCCGAAACAGAAGCTTTAATTAATGCAAGCGGTTGTAGTAATTGTTACAAACCGGCAATGGCCTACGAACTGGGAGTAACCAAATACAGCGACCCCACTGATGTTTCAAAAGAAAATGGAACGCTAAGTGATAATACACCGGGCAATTATCTCTTCATCAATAATGGAAAAATAAAATTTACGCCATTTGATAAAGGTTATTATGCCGAATTTAAGGTGAAAAACTTTTCTGAGTTTTGGCTCAACAATGGTGGCTTTGATAACAACTCTGCATTACCTGTACAGCTAATAAACTTTTTGGTTACAAAGACTAATAATAATGATGTACTGGCCAAATGGACTGTTGAAAATGAATCAAACCTGCATCACTATGAAATTGAAGTAGCCAAAGGCAATTCAAATTATCAGCTCAATCAGTTTGTCAAGCTGGGTGAAGTAGCAGCCGCAAACTCAGGTGCAGGAATAAGGCATTATTCTTTTTCTGATTTGGAAAGCAATAAATCGGGAGTGCATTATTATAGATTAAAAATGGTGGACAATGATGGCAGGTACAGCTATTCCAATATCAGACCCTTAGTATTCTCCAACGAAATAAAATGGCAGGCATATCCCAATCCTACAAACGGAATGGTGACACTTACTTATCAGTCCAATGCAGGCGAAAAGGTGCAGTTACGCATATTTGAAGCCGGTGGCAAACAAGTACAACAGCAACAATTGCCGGCAACAGGATTTATACAACAAGCTACCGTACAGCTTCCGGCTGCCGGTATTTATTTAATAGAACTAAAAGCAGGTGAGCAGAAACAAAGTTTCAGAATTGTAAAGCAGTAAGCCGAAAACAAATCTGTGAACAATCTTTTGTTATAAAATATATGATTACATATTTGCCAGAATCTTTTCTTGTACTTTTTTCAACTGCTCAGGTTTTGCCTGTGGCTTTGGTTGGATAAAGTTGAGGTCGTTGGCAGAATTAATTGGAATCAAATGCATATGTGCATGGGGTACTTCAAGACCCACAACACTCATACCACAACGGTTGCAGTCAAATGATTTTTCAATAGCCTTGGCAATGGGTTTTGCAAACAATAACATTTCTGATAAATATGTATCCGGCAAATCAAACAGGTTGTCGGTTTCTATTTTGGGTATCACCAGCACATGTCCTTCACGCAGTGGAAAGATGTCGAGAAAAGCAAAGAATTTTTCGTTCTCAGCAATTTTATAGGAAGGAATTTCTCCGGCAATGATTTTTGAAAAGATTGTCATACTACCAAAATGTTTTGATTTGAAATTATTAATTGCAAATAAAATGCGTTTCCATTTCACCTTTCAAAGCTACAAATCCGTGGCATTGGTTCGTGGCAATGGTTCGTGTCCCCACGAACCATTCTCAAATAAATTATTCACTTCTATTTATCTAATCAACGTAACCGTTCCCTTCTTCGTTATTTTTTTATTATTCTTATCTACGCCTTCAGCCATATACACATAAGTGCCCGATGGTTGTTCTACACCCAACATTCTTCCATCCCATCCGGCCATCAATGTAGTTGTACTATAAACCAACTGTCCCCAGCGGTTGAATACTTTAAAATAATTAATGGACTTGATACCTACAGGGAAAGGATAAAATTTATCATTCAATCCATCTCCATTGGGCGTAAAGCCGTTGGGTGTATATAGCTCGGGGCCCTTATACACTCTTAGTTTTACATAACCTTCTCCCTTACATCCTGCTGCAGTTGAAGTAACCACCTGATACAATACATCGCTGCCAATAGGCCCCACAGTAAGTTCCGGATTAGGTATGGTTGGATCACTTAATCCAAATGAAGGGGTCCAAGTATAACTGATTATATTAGGAAAATAGGAGGTTGCATTAAGTGTAAACTGATCGCATGGATAACCGATGTTGACAAATGGATAGGTATTCACTTTAATCGGTGGTGTTACATCAATAGTTACCTGATCGGTTGTTAATGATTCGCAGCCAATGGCATCTATTACTTTGGTTAAGGTATAAGTAATGGTTTTGGCCGGTGTGGAAACCGGATTAGAAATATTGGTTGCATTTAAATAGGTAGCCGGCGACCAGGTGTATTGTGTACCACCGCTACCCTGCAGTTGATAGGTTTGTCCATAGCAGATTAATCCATCGGGACCTGCATCAGGTACCGGTGCTGAATTTACATTTACAATCACAGTATCCTCTGCAATACATCTTCCCAGCGTAAGCGAAACGATATATTGTGTAGTGGTTGTAGGATTAGCCACCGGATTATAAATGTTTGGATTACTTAAAGCAGTAGCAGGTGTCCATGAATAAACAGTAGCATTTGAGTTTACGCTCAACTGCACCGATTTACTTTCGCAAATGGCGGTATCACGTTGAGGTGTTACTGCCAGATTATTGGTAAGTCCCACGGTTGTATTGAAAGTGGTAGAGCATCCCAAATTATCTTTTACGGTAACAGTATAATTACCGGGCGCAACGTTGAATACATTGGAAGCCTGAAAGTTCACGCCATCAATTGAATAAGTATAGCCGGTATTGCCGCCGGTTGCATTCACCGTAATGATGCCATCATTTCCTCCGTCGCAAGTAGCATTTCCGTTCACAGATGCTGCCGTCAGCAAGGCGGGCTCCGTTACGTTTACATTTTCGGTACGGGTGCAGCCGTTAAAGTCTCTTATTGTAATTGTATAAGTACCGGCAGCAACGGTAAATGTATTACCAGCCTGCCAGGTGGTGCCGCCATCAATTGAATACTCATAAGGGGTAACACCGCCACTTGACGTTACCGTAATTGTTCCATTATTTTCACCATTACACACTACCGGCACGGTGGCAGTGGTTGCCGTTAAAGCCATTGGCTCGTTTACATTAATATTCAAAGAGCCGCTACATCCATTTGCTTCATTAAAGTAAACGGTATAGGCACCTGCAGTAAGTCCGTTAAACACAT
>ERZ795041.86-NODE-86-length-35571-cov-6.234401_pt1 | contig 35571 bp, 41 predicted proteins | sample MGYA00375125_ERZ795041 | MGnify/ENA primary metagenome ERZ795041 (study PRJEB30170, sample SAMN03074214) | activated sludge metagenome | biome: Common Effluent Treatment Plant; feature: Wastewater; material: Activated sludge; isolation source: activated biomass in a...
TCGACGACGCCATGCTCGTGTTCGATGCCTCGGGCTCGATGGCGGCAACCGACTTCCCGGACGGGGCTACCTCCCGCATGGACCGCGTGCGTCAGGCGCTGGCCAAAGTGCTGCCGGCCGCCGCCCGCGGACGCCGGCTGGGGCTTCTCGTCTACGGACCCGGGCGCCACTTCGACACCTGCCGCAACATCGACCTGCGTCTCGCACCGACCCCCAATGCCGGCGCGCGCATCATGGAGGAGGTCGACGGCATCCAGCCGCAGGGGCGTACGGCGCTGACTTCCTCCGTGCAACTGGCCGTGGCGCTCCTCAGCCAAGGGCGGAAGCCCGCCGTCGTGGTTGCGCTCACCGACGGGCAGGACACGTGCGGCGGCGATGCGTGCGCGTTCGCGCGCACGCTCAAGGCGGAGAACCCGTCGATCACCGTGCACGTCATCGGCTACCGGTTGCGCCCGATGACGGCGGCCGTGGATCCGCCCTGCGTCGAGCGGTGCCTCGCAGACGAGACCGGCGGCATTTTCGCGACCGCGGAGACGTCCGAGCTGCTCTCCGACGCGCTTGCCGAGACGCTGGGTTGTCCTGCGGTGACGCTGCTCGCGCCACGGCCCCGGGCGTTAACCGTTCGGTAACCGTTTCCGGCAAGAGTTCGTTAACGCCTGCCGAGCCGATGCCGATGCCGATCACCGATCTCGACGCCTTCCCGCCGACGATGACCTCGTCGCTCAATGACGCGAACAACGACACCGGTCGTGTCGCGTTCTGCGGCCCCTACGTGCTCTCGGCCATCACCGGCTATCCCATCAGCAAGGTCGAGGCGGCCGTGAACGCCTACCGGAACCTGCCGGCGGACCTGCGCTTCCGCGTCAAGGGCACCTATGCCGACGAGGTCGAAGGGGCGCTTGCCGTCTACGGCTTCGACATGGCGCTCAAGGAGACCTTCATGCACCTCGAGCGCAAGAAGCGCCCGACCGTGTGGTCCTGGATGCAGAAGCCGCGCAACGCCTGGACGCACTACATCCTCGCCATCCACAAGGGCAAGGAAGGGCATTGGATCCTGATCAAGGGCGTCAAGATGTGCGACACGTTCACCGAAGGCAAATGGACGTTCGTCGTCGACGGCCCGCATCGCGGCGCGCGCATCATGGAGGTGTTCGAGGTGCGCCGCGCGCTCGACGTGTGATGCGAAGGCGTCCCGCGGACCGCCGAAGAAGCCCTCAGAAAATGAAAAGACCCCGGAGCGTCGCTCCGGGGTCTTTCGAATCCAACGTCCGGCGCGCGCTTACGCGTTCGCCTCGGCTTCCTTCTGGGCCTCGTGGCGGGCCTTGTCCTCGGCACCCTTGACGGAGGTGTCGCGGTCGACCAGCTCGATGACGGCGCGCGGCGCGCTGTCGCCGTAGCGGAAGCCCGCCTTGAGCACGCGCGAATAGCCGCCGGCGCGGTCCTTGTAGCGGGGGCCGAGCACGTCGAAGAGCTTCTTGACCTGGTCCTCGTCGCGCAGGCGGGCTGCGGCGAGACGGCGGGAATTCAGGTCCCCGCGCTTGGCCAGCGTGATGTACTTGTCGATGACGCGCTTCAGGTCTTTCGCCTTCGGCAACGTGGTGACGATCTGCTCGTGCTTGATAAGCGCGGCCGCCATGTTCGAGAACATGGCCTGGCGGTGCGCGCTCTGGCGGCCGAAACGGCGGCCCAGCTTCTTATGGCGCATAGCTTTCTCTTTCTCTCAGGTTGTTACGGGGAGGTTCTTCGGCCTCACCTCGTTGGTTGGGCAGTAGGGCAGTGAGGCAGTAGGCAGTGAGTGATGGGATCGTTGTCCCTACTGCCTTACTGCCAACTGCCTCACTGCCTAGTACTGGTCCTCGAAGCGCTTGGCCAGCTCCTCGATGTTGTCCGGCGGCCAGTTCGGCACTTCCATGCCGAGGTGCAGGCCCATGCCGGCCAGGACTTCCTTGATCTCGTTCAGCGACTTGCGCCCGAAGTTCGGCGTGCGCAGCATCTCGGCTTCCGTCTTCTGGATGAGGTCGCCGATGTAGACGATATTGTCGTTCTTCAGGCAGTTCGCCGAGCGCACCGAGAGCTCGAGCTCGTCCACCTTCTTCAGAAGCGCAGCGTTGAAGGCGAGCTCCGGATGGCGGCTCTCCTCGACGGCCTTCTTCGGCTCCTCGAAGTTGATGAAGACGGCGAGCTGGTCCTGCAGGATGCGTGCGGCGAGCGCCACAGCGTCCTCGGCCTTCACCGAGCCGTCGGTCTCGACCGTCATGGTCAGCTTATCGTAGTCGAGGATCTGGCCCTCGCGGGTGTTCTCGACCTTGTAGGAGACCTTGGTCACCGGCGTGTAGAGGCTGTCGACGGCGATCAGGCCGATCGGCGCGTCCTCGGGGCGGTTGCGCTCGGCGGCGACGTAGCCCTTGCCCATGTCGGCCGTGAACTCCATGCGGATCTGCGCGCCCTGGTCGAGGTGGCAGATCACGTGCTCGGGGTTCAGGATGTCGACCTCGGAGCCGGTCTCGATGTCGCCGGCCTTCACGGGACCGGGGCCTTCCTTCTTCAACACCATGCGCTTCACGCCGTCCGAATGGATGCGGAGCGCGATCTCCTTGATGTTGAGCACGATGTTCGTCACGTCCTCGCGCACGCCCGGGATCGACGAGAACTCGTGCAGCACGCCGTCGATCTGCACCGTCTTGATGGCGGCGCCCTGGAGCGAGGACAGGAGCACGCGGCGGATCGCGTTGCCGAGCGTCATGCCGAAGCCGCGCTCGAGCGGCTCGGCGACGATGGTCGCGACGCGCGAGCGATCACGGCCCGGGGTGATCTCGAGCTTCGACGGCTTGATCAGGTCTTGCCAGTTCTTCTGCAATACGTTCGACACGGGGGGTCCTCGTAGCGGTTAGGGGTGCCGCCTCGCCCAAGCGCGGCACGCTTCCAACAGAGGATGAGCCCGGGACCGGAGACGGGAGCGTGGCGCCGCTTGATCCCGCTCAGGAAAGCCCGGAGCTCGCTTCACTCAGACGCGGCGGCGCTTGCGCGGCCGGCATCCGTTGTGCGGAATGGGGGTCACGTCGCGGATCGAGGTGATCTGGAAGCCGACCGACTGCAGCGCGCGAAGCGCCGACTCGCGGCCCGAGCCGGGGCCGCAGACCTCGACCTCAAGCACCTTCATGCCGTGCTCCATGGCCTTCTTGCCCGCGTCCTCGGCGGCCATCTGGGCGGCGAAGGGCGTCGACTTGCGCGAGCCCTTGAAGCCCATGGTGCCCGACGACGACCAGGCGAGCGTGTTGCCCTGGGCATCGGTGATCGTGATCATCGTGTTGTTGAACGAGGCGTTGACGTGCGCAATGCCGGAGGTGATGTTCTTCTTCTCGCGGCGGCGAACCTTGGTACGCCCCTGTGCTTCTTTCGCCATGTGGTCGCAGCTCCTGTTGCCCGATCGGGCCAATTCCCAATGGCCGTCCCGGGGACAGCCGCAGCATGATCTTTCGCGCGCTTAGGCCTTCTTCTTGCCGGCGATCGGCTTCGCAGGCCCCTTGCGGGTGCGCGCGTTGGTGTGGGTGCGCTGGCCGCGGACCGGGAGGCCCTTGCGATGACGCAGGCCGCGGTAGCAGCCGAGATCCATCAAGCGCTTGATATTCATGGCAACTTCGCGCCGAAGGTCACCTTCGACGACGTAGTCGCGGTCGATCGCCTCGCGGATCTGGAGGACTTCGGCGTCCGTCAGCTGGTTGACGCGGCGCTCAGCCGGAATGCCGACCCGCTTGCAGATCTCCTCGGCAAACCTCGGCCCGATGCCATGGATGTACTGCAGCGCGATCAGAACGCGCTTTTGCGTCGGGATATTCACACCAGCTATGCGAGCCACTTCCGTCTCCTGGAGGCTTTTTCATCGACCGCGAGGCGGCCACAACTATCTATTTTTCAACGAAAAAACACGGATTAACCTGATCCCGGGCGAAGGTCGCCGCACGGAGCAGGCTTTCCGTTCCATCGTGCTCGAAAGCGCGGTGTTTTAGCTTGGTCATAAACCTTCGTCAACCTGCGCCTTGATGTCGCGACATCTTTTCCGAACCCTCACGCCGCCAGCACCGCATCGATCTGGCCGCCGACCTCGGCGATCGGGGCCATGCCGTCGACGGTGCTGAGCTTGCCCTGGGCGAAGTAGTAGCCGATCAGGGGCGACGTCTCCTTGTAGTAGGCCATGAGGCGGGTCTTCAGAGCCTCGGCGTTATCGTCCGCGCGCGGCGTGCCGCCGGCCGCGATGGTCTCGCGGGCCCGGTTCTCGATGCGCGCCAGCAGCGCCTCGTCGTCCACCTTGAGCTCGATCACGGCGTCGAGGAGGGTGCCCTTGGTCTCGAGCAACCGGTCGAGCGCGGCTGCCTGCTTCAGCGTGCGCGGGAAGCCGTCGAGGATGAAGCCGCCCGCGCAATCGGGCTCGGCGATCCGGTCCGAGATGATGCCGATCACGATCTCGTCGGAGACGAGGCCGCCGCTCTTCATGACGGCCTCGGCCTTGCGGCCGATCTCGGTGCCGGCTTTGACGGCGGCGCGCAGCATGTCGCCGGTCGAGAGCTGGACGAGGCCGCGCCGCTTGGCGAGCGCCTCGGCCTGTGTGCCCTTGCCGGCGCCGGGAGGTCCCAGAAGAATGAGTTTCATCGACGGCCGCCCCTCGTGTTTGCGCCCCTGAGCTTCGCTTTCTTGATCAAGCCCTCGTACTGGTGGGCAAGGAGATGGCTCTGGATCTGCGCCACGGTGTCCATGGTCACGCTGACGGCGATCAGGAGCGACGTGCCGCCGAAGTAGAACGGTACGCCGGCGTAGGAGGTGAGGATCTCGGGCATGACGCAGACGGCGGCCAGGTAGATGGCACCGACGACCGTGATGCGCGTCAGAACGTAGTCGATGTACTCGGCCGTCTTCTCACCCGGGCGGATGCCCGGCAGGAAACCGCCGTGCTTCCGGAGATTGTCGGCCGTATCCTTCGGATTGAAGACCACGGCGGTGTAGAAGAAGGCAAAAAAGATGATCATTGCGACGTAGATCGCAAGGTGCAGCGGCTGGCCGTTGCCGAGCGCGGCCACCAGCGTCTGCAACCACTCAGGTCCGCCACCCTGAGCGGAGGAGAACTGCGCGGCGGTGATCGGCAGCAGCAGCAGGGAGGAGGCGAAGATCGGCGGAATGACGCCCGCCGAGTTGAGCTTCAGCGGCAGGTGCGAGGCATCGCCCTGGAACATGCGGTTGCCGACCTGTCGCTTCGGATACTGGATCAGGAGGCGCCGCTGCGCGCGCTCGATGAAGACGATGGCGGCGACGACGCCCAGCATCAGCGCCAGCAGCGCCAGCAGAAGGAAGGTCGAGAGGGCGCCCGTGCGGGCCATCTCGAACAGACCGACGAGCGCCGACGGCAAGTTGGCGACGATACCGGCGAAGATGATCAGCGAGATGCCGTTGCCGACGCCGCGTTGCGTGATCTGCTCGCCGAGCCACATGAGGAACATCGTGCCGCCGACGAGCGTAATTACCGTCGTCGCGCGGAAGAACCAGCCGGGGTCGCCCACGACGGAGCCCGCATCCGAGCGCGAGCCCTCGAGGCCGATGGCGATGCCGTAAGCCTGGAAGGCCGCGAGCACGAGCGTCAGGTAGCGCGTGTACTGGTTGATCTGCTTGCGGCCGGACTCGCCCTCCTTCTTCAGCGCCTCGAGCTTCGGCGACATCGAGGTCATGAGCTGAATGATGATGGAGGCCGAGATGTACGGCATGATGTTCAGGGCGAAGATCGCCATACGCTCGACGGCGCCGCCGGCGAACACGTTGAACATGCCGAGAATGCCCGAGGACTGGGACTTGAAGGCCTGAGCGAACGCCGCGGCGTCGACGCCGGGAATCGGAATGAAGGTGCCGAGGCGGTAGATGACGAGCGCGCCCAGCGTGAACCAGAGGCGGTTCTTCAAATCCTGCGCCTTGGCGAAGGCGCCAAGGTTAAGATTCGAAGCGAGCTGCTCGGCAGCGGATACCATTGCGTTCTCTCCCGGCTCCGTTGAGCCCTCTTACCTGGTGTCCGGCAGGCGCCGCGTCGAGCCCCTCTCCGGGGACCACCGGCGCCGCCGAAGCGAAGGCACTCACCCGGAGCGTGCGCGCCCAGCGGGGGGCGCGTCTCCTTACTCCTCTGCCCCGCCCGCCTTCTTCGAGGATCCGGCCTTCTTGGCGGCCGACTTCTTGCGCTTGGCCTCGTCGGCCTCGAGAACTTTCTTCTCGATGAGGCTCACCGAGCCGCCGGCTTTCTCGACGGCAGCCTTGGCGGAGGCGGTTGCGTGATTCACGGTCAGCGCCAGGCTGACCTTGATCTCGCCCGCGCCGAGGAGGCGCAGTCCGTCCTTCGGACGACGCAGGATGCCGGCGTCGACGAGCGCCGTGACGTCGACCGTCTGGCCGGACTTGAGCTTACCCTCATCGACGGCCCGCTGCAGAGCGCCGACGTTGATCTCGTTCCAGTCCTTGCGGTTCCACTTGTTGAAGCCGCGCTTCGGCAGGCGGCGATGGAGCGGCATCTGGCCGCCCTCGAAGCCGCCGATGGCGACGCCCGTGCGCGCCGTCTGGCCCTTGCCGCCGCGGCCGCCCGTCTTGCCGACGCCGGAGCCGATGCCGCGTCCGATACGCACGCGCGTCTTGCGGGCGCCGGGATTGTCCTTAATGTCGTTGAGCCGCATGGGCCTCAAGCTCCTTGTTCGTCACCTTGCGGAGACGGCGCGTCCGCTGCCGTCTCAAGCCTTCTCGTCGACCACGCGAACGAGATGGGGAACCTTGTTGATCATGCCGCGCACGGCCGGCGTATCCTCGAGAACGCGGCGACGATGCAGCTTGTTGAGACCGAGGCCGATCAGGGTCTTGGTCTGAATTTCCGGCCGGCGATTCGCGCTCGCAAACTGCTCGACCGTGATCGTCTTCTTGGCAGCCATTGCTCTCATACCTTCTCGAAAACGGCGCGCCGGGCTTTACGCCTCGGCAGCGATCTCGGCGGCGGAACCATCGCGCCTGCGGGCGACGATCTCGGACACCTTCTTGTTGCGGCGGGCGGCGACGGAGCGGGGGTTCTCCTGCTCCTTCAGCGCGTCGAACGTGGCGCGCACGACGTTGTAGGGGTTCGTCGAGCCGAGCGACTTGGCGACGACGTCGTGAACGCCCAGCATCTCGAATACGGCGCGCATGGCGCCGCCGGCGATGATGCCCGTACCGGCCGGGGCCGAGCGCAGCACGACGCGGCCCGAGCCGTGACGGCCCTCGCTGTCGTGATGCAATGTGCGGGCGTCGCGCAGCGGCACGCGCAGCAAGTTGCGGCGCGCGCTCTCGGTCGCCTTGCGGATCGCCTCCGGCACCTCGCGGGCCTTGCCGTGGCCGAAGCCGACGCGCCCCTTCAGGTCGCCAACGACGACGAGGGCTGCGAAGCCGAAGCGCTTGCCGCCCTTCACCACCTTGGCGACGCGATTGATATGGACGAGCTTGTCGGAGAACTCGCTGTCGCGCTCTTCCCGCTCCCGCTCGCGTCCGCGTCCTCTTTCAGGTCCACGTGCCACTGTCAAATTCCTTTCATCAGAAGCTGAGGCCGCCCTCGCGGGCAGCATCGGCGAGCGCCTTCACGCGTCCATGGTAGAGATATCCGCCGCGGTCGAAGACGACCGCGTTGACGCCGGCCTTGAGCGCGCGCTCGGCAACCAGCTTGCCGATGGCGGCAGCGGCGGCCTTGTCGGCACCCGTCTTGAGGGAGCCGCGCAGATCCTTCTCGAGGCTCGAGGCGGACGCGAGCGTCTTGCCATCGGCGTCGTTGATGACCTGGGCATAGATGTGCTTCGAGGACCGATGCACGGAGAGACGCGGACGGCCTCCGGCATTGGCCTTCAGCGTCCGGCGCACGCGTGCACGGCGCCTTTCGAACTGGTTTGATGCGGTGTTGGCCATGGCTTCGGTCCTACTTCTTCTTGCCTTCCTTGCGGTAGACGTATTCGCCCCTGAAGCGCACGCCCTTGCCCTGGTAGGGCTCGGGCTTGCGCGAGGCGCGGATGTCGGCGGCGACCTGGCCGACAAGCTGCTTGTCGATGCCAGAGACCGTCACCAGCTCCTGCTTGGCGCCGCCTACCTTGACCTCGACGCCCGCCGGGATGGTGTGCTCGACGTCGTGGCTGTAGCCGACCGAGAGGGTGAGCTTGTCCTTGCCCTTCATCGACGCCTTGAAGCCGACGCCGTGGATCTCGAGCGTATGGGTGTAGCCGTCGGTCACGCCGGTGATCAGGTTCTGCACCATGGTGCGCGACATGCCCCACATGGAGCGCGCCTTCTTGGTGTCCTCGCGCATCGAGACCTCGATGCCGTCGGCCGTCTTCTCGATCTTGAGCTCCTCGGGCAGCGTGAAGGAGAGCTCACCCTTGGCGCCCTTCATTTTCACGGTCTGGCCGTCGACCGTCGCCGTGACGGCGGCAGGAACGGGGACCGGCTTCTTTCCGATGCGTGACATGAGTGTTGTCCTCGAGATCCCGGCCTCGGCCGGCATCCTTCGCTAGAATACGTTGCAGATGACCTCGCCGCCGACGTTCTCCTCCTTGGCGCGCGAATCCGACATCACGCCCTTGGGCGTGGAGAGGATGGCAACGCCGAGGCCGTTGGCGACGCTCTTCAGATCGCGGACGGGCGAATAGACGCGCCGGCCGGGGGTCGAGACGCGGCTGATCTCCTTGATCGCCGGCTGACCGTTGAAATACTTGAGCTCGATCTCGAACTCGGGCTGGCTGCCCTTCTGCTCGATACGCGTGTAGCCGCGGATGTAGCCTTCCTCGACGAGCACGTCCAGCACGCGGGCGCGCATATTGGACGCGGGCGTCACCGTCTTGGGCCGGCGGCGCATCTGCGCGTTGCGGATGCGTGTCAGCATATCGCCGATGGGATCATTCACTGCCATGTGCTTCCACGCCTCCTTACCAGCTCGACTTGACCATGCCCGGGATGAGGCCCTGGGAGGCCAGCTCACGAAGCTGGTTGCGGCACATCTTGAGCTTGCGGTAGTTGCCGCGGGCGCGGCCGGTGATCTCGCAGCGGTTTCGGATGCGCACCGCCGAGCCGTTGCGCGGCATCTCGGCGAGCTTCAGGCGCGCGGCGAAACGCTCCTCGGCGGGGCGCTTGAGGTCGTCGGCAATCGCCTTCAGGCGCTTCCTCTTGGCAGCGTGCTGGGCGACCAGCTTGCGGCGCCGATTGTTCTTCTCGATAGAGCTCGTCTTAGCCATTCATGTCCTCCAAAGGCCTTTCGGGATGCGCCCGAGGTCCTCTAGCTGCGGAAAGGGAAATTGAAGCCGCGAAGCAGCTCGCGCGCTTCGTCGTCGCTCTTGGCCGAGGTGACGACGATGACGTCGAGACCCCAGACCTGATCGACCTTGTCGTAGTCGATCTCGGGAAACACGATGTGCTCCTTGAGACCGCAGGCGTAGTTGCCGCGGCCGTCGAAGCTCTTCGGGTTCAGGCCGCGGAAGTCCTTCACGCGCGGCAGCGCGATGGTGACGAAGCGGTCCAGGAACTCGTACATGCGGTCGCCGCGCAGCGTCACCTTGCAGCCGAGCGTCATGCCCTCGCGCACCTTGAAGGTGGCGATGGACTTGGTCGACTTGGTCATCAGCGGCCGCTGGCCGGCGATGAGCGCGAGATCGGCGGCAGCGTTGTCGACCTTCTTGCGGTCGGCCGTCGCTTCGCCCACGCCCATGTTGAGCACGATCTTCTCGATCTTCGGGATCTGCATCGGGTTCGCGTAGGCGAACTTCTCCTTCAGCGCATCCCGCACCACCTTCTCGTAGTGCGTCTTGAGCCGCGGCTTGTAGTCGGCAGGGCGCGGCTTCCACTCGCGCGGAGCGGCATCGGCCTTCTTCGGCGCCTTGGCCTTGGCTTCCTTGCCCGGCTTGCCGGGAGGCGGGCCGCCGGCCTTCGCCTTCTGCGGTTTCTGTTTCTCGGCCATGGCTTAGTTCTTCTCCGGAATGATCTCGCCCGAGCGCTTGGCGAAGCGGACCTTCTTGCCGTCCTCAAGGATGCGGAACCCGACGCGGGTCGGCTTGCCGTCCTTCGGATCCTCGAGCGCGAGGTTCGAAACCTGGATCGCGGCCTCTTTCGAGATGATGCCGCCTTCCTGCGATGCGGTCTGGCGCTGGTGACGGCGCACGACGTTAACGCCGCGGACGAGCGCGCGGTTCTCCTTGGGACGCACCTCGATCACCTCGCCGCGCTTGCCTTTGTCGCGGCCGGTGAGAACGATGACGCTGTCACCCTTCTTGATCTTGAGCGACGCCATTACAGCACCTCCGGCGCGAGCGAGACGATCTTCATGTGGTTCTTGGCGCGCAGCTCGCGGGTGACGGGCCCGAAGATGCGGGTGCCGACCGGCTCGCCCTGGTTGTTGATCAGAACGGCCGCGTTACGGTCGAAGCGGATCAGCGAGCCGTCGGGGCGGCGCACGCCCTTGGCGACGCGCACGATGACGGCCTTCATGACCTGGCCCTTCTTGACGCGGCCCTTCGGGATCGCCTCCTTGACGGACACGACAATGGTGTCGCCGATGGTGGCGTACTTGCGCTTGGAGCCGCCCAGCACCTTGATGCACTGGACGCGGCGCGCACCCGAATTGTCAGCGACGTCGAGATTGGTCTCCATCTGGATCATCGCATCGTCTCTCTTCCTGCCGCTCAGAGCGCGGCTTCAAATCGTGTTTCGTCCCGGTGCCGGTTCCGCCCTTGCGGCCTAGCACCACCCAATTCACGCCTTCTCGAGCGCCACCCAGCGTTTCAGCTTCGAGATCGGAGCCGATTCCTGGATCTCCACGCGATCGCCTTCCTTGAAGACGTTGGCCTCGTCGTGGGCGTGATACTTCTTCGTGCGGCGGACCGTCTTCTTCAGAAGCGGATGCGTGTAACGGCGCTCCACCTCGACGACGATGGTCTTGTTGTTCTTGCTCGAAACAACCACACCCTGCAGGACGCGCTTCGGCATCGTTCTCTCTCCTTACGCGCCAGATTTCGATTTCGACGAGGCACCGCCCCGCTTCTGCGTCGCAAGCGTCAGCACGCGCGCGATGTCGCGGCGAACCTGGCGCACGCGCGAGGTGTTCTCAAGCTGACCCGAAGCCTTCTGGAAGCGCAGGTTGAACTGCTCCTTCTTGAGCTTCGCCAGCTGATCGTCGAGCTGATCGAGCGACATGGCCCGCAAATCACCCGCTTTCATCGTCGTCTTCCTTATCCTTCGCGCGCTTTCGGCCTCAGCCGACGCGCGTCACAATACGCGTCTTGATCCCGAGCTTCGCCGCGCCCAGCAGCAGCGCCTCACGCGCGATCTGATCGGGAACGCCGTCCAGCTCGAACATGATACGGCCCGGCTTCACGCGCGAGACCCACAGCTCGATGCCGCCCTTGCCCGAGCCCATGCGGACCTCGGCGGGCTTCTTGGTCACGGGCACGTCGGGGAAGATGCGGATCCAGACGCGGCCGGCGCGCTTCATGTGGCGCGTGATGGCACGGCGCGCGGCCTCGATCTGACGCGCGGTCACGCGCTCGGGCTCGACGGCCTTGAGCCCGTGCGAACCGAAGTTCAGTGACGTTCCGCCCTTCGCCGCGCCGTGGATGCGGCCCTTGAACTGCTTGCGGAACTTCGTCTTCTTCGGCTGCAGCATGGTCGTGCTCCATCAGCCCTGATCAGGCCGTCTCCCCTTCCTTGCCAGCCTCGGCGGCACCGCCACGCGGTCCACCACGGTCGCCGCCCCTCGGACCGCGACGATCGCGGCGATCGCCGCCGTCCTCGCGGTCGCGGCGCTGGCGCGCGCCCGAGCCGTCACCGGCTCCTTCGGTGGCGCGGCGCTCGGAGGCCATCGGGTCGTGCTCCATGAGCTCGCCCTTGAAAATCCAGACCTTGATGCCGATGACGCCATAGGCGGTCTGGGCGACGCCGTAGCCGAAATCGATGTCGGCGCGCAGCGTGTGCAGCGGCACGCGGCCTTCGCGATACCACTCCGTGCGGGCGATCTCGGCGCCGCCGAGACGGCCGGCGACGTTGATGCGGATGCCGACGGCACCGGCACGCAGAGCCGTCTGCACGGCGCGCTTCATGGCGCGGCGGAAGGCGACGCGACGCTCGAGCTGCTGGGCGATGTTCTCGGCGACCAGCGTGGCGTCGGTGTCGGGCTTCCTGACCTCGAGCAGGTTCAGGTGCACCTCGGAGTCCGTGAAGCGCGAGAGCTCGCTCCTCATCTTCTCGATATCGGCGCCCTTCTTGCCGATCAGCACGCCGGGGCGGGCCGTGTGCACCGTCACGCGGCACTTCTTATGCGGGCGCTCGATGACGACCTTCGAGATGCCGGCCGTGCGCTGCATCTTCATGATGTGGGCGCGGATGGCGCGATCCTCGTGCAGCAGCTTGCCGTACTCGGCGCGGCGGGCGAACCAGCGGCTGTCCCAAGTGCGGTTGATGCCGACGCGCAGGCCGACGGGATTGACTTTGTGACCCATTACTCGGCCTCCTTCTCAGCCGCAGCAGCCTTGGCGCCTGCCGGCCCGGCTGCGGCCTTCTTCGCCGCGCCTGCCTTCTTGCCCTTCGCCTTCGGCGCCTCGGCCTCGGCTTCGGTCTCACGCACGACGACCGTGATCTGCGAGAACGGCTTCAGGACGCGGAAGCCGCGGCCGCGGCCACGCGCCGCGAAGCGCTTCATCACCAGGTTCTTGCCGACGTAGGCCTCGGCGACGATCAGGCTGTCGACGTCGAGCTGATGGTTGTTCTCGGCGTTGGCGACAGCGCTCATCACGCACTTGCGGACATCCTGAGCGATGCGCTTCCTCGAGAACTCGAGATCGGCGAGCGCACGGTCGACTTTCTTGCCGCGGATCAGGCCCGCGACGAGGTTCAACTTCTGCGGCGAAACGCGAAGGTTTTTCGCGATCGCGCGGGCCTCCTTGTCGGAGAGGCTCCGTTCCCGGCTCGGCTTGCCCATTATCTCCTACCCACCGCTGCTTTTTTGTCGCCGCCATGACCGTGGAACACGCGCGTCGGCGAGAACTCGCCGAACTTGTGCCCGATCATGTCCTCGGTGACGTTCACCGGAACGTGCTTCTGGCCGTTGTAGACGCCGAACGTCAGGCCCACGAACTGGGGCAGGATCGTCGAGCGACGGCTCCAGATCTTGATGACCTCGTTGCGCCCCGACGACCGCACCTTCTCCGCCTTCTTGAGAAGGTAGCCGTCAACGAACGGGCCTTTCCAAACTGCGCGTGTCACTCTCTCATCTCCTCGATCGTCTGCTCGGCTTCGACCTTACGGCCTACTTGCTCTTCGAGCGGCTCCTGACGATGAACTTGTCGGTCTGCTTGTTCTTGCGGGTCTTGAAACCCTTGGTCGGCTTGCCCCACGGCGTCGCCCAGTGCTTGCCGCCGTTGGTGCGGCCGCCGTTCGGATGGTCGATCGGGTTCATGGTGATCGAGCGAACCGTCGGACGGGTACCCTTCCAACGCGTGCGGCCGGCCTTGCCGGTCACCTCGTTGGTGTGGTCGGGGTTCGACACGGCGCCGACGGAGGCCATGCATTCGGCCCGCACCTTGCGCGTCTCACCCGAGTTGAGCTTCAGGACGGCCCAGCCCGAATCACGGCCGACGAGCTGCACGAAAGCGCCCGCCGAGCGCGCGATCTGGCCGCCGGCCCCCGGCTTCAGCTCGACGTTGTGCACGATGGTGCCGATCGGCATCGACGACAGCGGCATGGCGTTGCCGGGCTTCACGTCGACCTTCTCGCCCGAGACGACAGAGTCGCCGACCGCGAGGCGCTGCGGCGCCAGGATATAGGCGAGGTGGCCGTCCTCGTACTTGATCAGCGCGATGAAGGCGGTGCGGTTCGGATCGTACTCGAGCCGCTCGACCGTCGCGGCGACGTCGTGCTTGCGGCGGCGGAAGTCGATCTTGCGATACGCCTGCTTGTGGCCGCCGCCGATATGACGCGTCGTGATGCGGCCGTCGTTGTTGCGGCCGCCGGTCTTGCGCTTGCCCTCCGTCAGCATCTTGACGGGCGCACCCTTCCACAGGTGGCTGCGGTCGACCTGCACCAGTTGCCGGAGACCCGGGGATGTCGGACGGTATGTCTTCAATGCCATGACTTTGGTTCCTTAAAGGCCCGTCGTGATGTCGATCGAGTGGCCTTCCTCGAGCGTCACGATGGCCTTTTTCACGTCGCTGAGCTTCGACCGAATGCCGCGGAACGTCCGGCGCTTGCCCTTGCGCACGAGCGTGTTCACGCCCTTGACCTTGACGTTGAAGAGGCTCTCCACCGCGGCCTTGATGTCCGTCTTGTTGGCGCCCGAGGCGACCTTGAAGATCACCTGGTTCGCCTCGGAAACCTGCGTCGCCTTCTCGGTGATGACCGGGGACAGAATGACGTCGTAGGCTTTGAGCTTGTTCATCACTTCGCCTCCGCGGCTTTGGCCTTCACGTCGGCGAAGCGCACATCGAGCGCTTCGACCGCGGCCTTGGTCAGCACGAGCTTCTCGCGGCGCAGGATGTCATAGACGTTGATGCCGGCGATCGGCAGCACGTCGATGTGGGGGATGTTGCGCGCCGCACGAGCGAACGCATCGTCGAGCGCCGCGCCGTCGATGATCAGCGCGCTCCTCCAGCCGAGATTGGCGAACTGCTTCTTCAGCCCGCTCGTCTTGCCGTCCTTCGAGGCCGCCGCGTCGATGACGATGATCTCACCGGCCTTGGCCTTCGCCGAGAGGGCGTGACGCAGGGCGAGCGCGCGGACCTTCTTCGTCAGGTCGATGGCATGGCTCCTCGGCTTCGGGCCGAACGCCTTGCCGCCGCCGCGCCACTGCGGGACCGACTTGTCGCCGTGACGAGCGCCACCGGTGCCCTTCTGCTTGTACATCTTCCGGCCGGTGACCGAGACCTCCGAACGGTCCTGGGCATGATGGGTGCCGGCCATGCGCTTCAGCTGCTGCCAGCGCACCATGCGGTGCAGGATGTCGGGCCTGGGCTCGAGCCCGTAAATGGCGTCGGCGAGCTCGATCTCGCCGGCCTTGGCCGCCTCGAGCGTGGTGACGGTTGCTTTCATCACGCCTACTCCTTGCTCGCGGCCGACTTGAACGCGCCGGGCTTCGGCGCATCGGCATGAGGCTTCTTCTTGACGGCATCGCGCACGATCACCCAGCCGCCCTTGGAGCCGGGAACGGCGCCGCGGATCATCAGGAGGCCGCGCTCGACATCGATCTTGGCGACGACGAGGTTCTGCGTGGTGACGCGCTCGTCGCCGAGATGGCCGGCCATCTTCTTGCCCTTGAACACCTTGCCGGGGTCCTGGCGCTGACCGGTGGAGCCGTGCGAGCGGTGCACGACCGAGACGCCGTGGGTGGCGCGCAGACCGCCGAAGTTCCAGCGCTTCATGGCGCCCTGGAAACCCTTGCCCTGGCTGGTGCCGGTCACGTCCACGAACTGGCCCGGGACGAAGTGGTCGGCGGTGATCTCCGCGCCCACATCGATCAGGTTCTCGGGGCTGACACGGAACTCGGCGAGCTTGCGCTTCGGCTCGACGTTGGCGACCGCGAAGCCGCCGCGCTCGGACTTGGTCAGGCGCACGGGCTTGCGGGTGCCGGCACCCACCTGAAGCGCGGTGTAGCCGTTCTTGTCGGCGGTGCGCTGCGACAGAACCTGGAGCTTCTCGAGCTTCAGGACCGTCACGGGCACATGCTCACCCGCATCCGTGAAGATGCGGGTCATGCCGACTTTCTGTGCAATCACTCCGGAACGCATTGCTCGCATTCCTTCCTTTTCATTCGCGACCGATCCGGGCAGGCCCGGCGGCTGCGCATCCTCTAGAGCTTGATTTCCACGTCCACGCCCGCGGCGAGGTCGAGCTTCATCAGCGCGTCGACCGTCTGCGGCGTGGGATCCACGATGTCCAGCATGCGCTTATGCGTGCGCATCTCGAACTGCTCGCGGCTCTTCTTGTCGATGTGCGGCGAGCGGTTCACCGTGAAGCGCTCGATACGGGTCGGCAACGGGATCGGACCCCGAACCTCCGCGCCGGTGCGCTTCGCCGTGTTCACGATCTCGCGCGTCGACGCATCGAGAATTCGATGGTCGAAGGCTTTGAGCCGGATGCGGATGTTTTGGCCGTTCATGTCTTGCTACCCCGAAACAGTGGAAGCGCCCGCGAGCGGGCGCTTCTCATTGTTTGCTACTCCACGATCTTGGTGACGACGCCGGCGCCGACGGTACGACCGCCCTCGCGGATGGCGAAGCGAACCTTCTCCTCCATGGCGATCGGCGAGACGAGCTCGACGTCCACCGCGATGTTGTCGCCCGGCATGACCATCTCGGTCCCTTCCGGCAGCGTCACGACGCCGGTGACGTCGGTCGTGCGGAAGTAGAACTGGGGACGGTAGTTGGTGAAGAACGGCGTGTGGCGGCCGCCCTCCTCCTTGGTGAGGATGTACGCCTCGGCCTTGAACTTCTTGTGCGGCTTGACGGAGCCCGGCTTGGCGAGGACCTGGCCACGCTCGACGGCTTCCTTGTCGATGCCGCGCAGGAGGCAGCCGACGTTATCACCGGCCTCGCCCTGGTCGAGCAGCTTGCGGAACATCTCGACGCCGGTGACGACCGACTTCTTGGTGTCGGTGAGGCCGACGATCTCGACTTCCTCGCCGACCTTGATGACGCCGCGCTCGATACGGCCGGTGACGACGGTGCCGCGACCCGAGATCGAGAACACGTCCTCGATCGGCATCAAGAAGGGCTGGTCCTTCGGGCGCTCGGGGAGCGGGATGTAGGTGTCGAGGGCCTCGTACAGCTTGATGATGGCCTCGTCGGCAAGCTCACCCTTCTCACCGTTCAGCGCCTTGACGGCGGCACCGCGGATGACCGGCGTGTCGTCGCCGGGGAACTGGTACTTCGAGAGAAGCTCGCGGACCTCCATCTCGACGAGGTCGAGGAGCTCGGGGTCATCGACGATGTCGCACTTGTTCAGGAAGACGACGATGTAGGGAACGCCGACCTGGCGGGCGAGCAGGATGTGCTCGCGGGTCTGCGGCATCGGGCCGTCGACGGCCGACACGACGAGGATCGCGCCGTCCATCTGCGCGGCGCCCGTGATCATGTTCTTCACGTAGTCGGCGTGGCCCGGGCAGTCGACGTGGGCGTAGTGGCGGTTCGGCGTCGCGTACTCGACGTGCGACGTGGCGATCGTCAGAATCTTGGTCGGGTCGCGGCGGCCCTGGCTCTCGGACGCCTTGGCGACGTTGTCGTAGCTGATCGCCGTCGTGGTCCAGCCGCGGTCGAACGAGACCTTCGTCAGCGCTGCGGTCAGCGTGGTCTTGCCGTGGTCGACGTGACCGATGGTGCCGACGTTGACGTGCGGCTTGTTGCGCTCGAATTTTGCTTTGGCCATCGTAGGCTCTCCTTAACTCTTCTCATCCTGTCCCGGGCTGCGCCCGGATTTCCTCGCCTCATCCCAGGCCCCGCCAGGGGCCGCCGGATCAGGCATATTTTGCCTTCACTTCGTCAGCCACGTTGCGCGGCACGTCGGAATAGTGCGCGAACTGCATGGTGTAAGACGCGCGCCCCGTCGACATGGACCGGAGCTGGCTCACATAGCCGAACATGTTCGCGAGCGGAACGTAGGCCCGGATGACCGTGGCGTTGCCGCGCATCTCCTGGTTGCGGATCTGGCCGCGCCGGGAGTTGATGTCGCCGATGATCGAGCCGACGAAGTCGCCCGGCGTCACCACCTCGACGTCCATGATCGGCTCGAGGATCTTCACGCCGCCCTTCTCGCAGCCTTCCTTCATGGCGGCTCGCGTCGCGATCTCGAAGGCGATCGCAGACGAGTCGACCTCGTGGAACGCGCCGTCGTACAGCGTCACCTTCATGTCGACGAGCGGGAAGCCGATCAGAACACCCGAATCCCAAACGGACTTGACGCCCTTCTCGACGCCCGGGATGTATTCGCGAGGAACCGTGCCGCCGACGATCGTGGCCTCGAACTCGTTGCCCTTGCCGGTCTCGTTCGGCTCGAGCTTGAGCTTGACGCGCGCGAACTGGCCCGTGCCGCCGGTCTGCTTCTTGTGCGTGTAGTCGATGTCCGCCGGACGCGCGAGGGCCTCGCGGTAGGCCACCTGCGGCTGGCCGACGTTGGCCTCGACGTTGTACGTGCGCTTCAGGATGTCGACCTTGATGTCGAGATGAAGCTCGCCCATGCCCTTCAGGATCGTTTCGCCGCTCTCCGGATCGATGGAGACGCGGAACGAGGGGTCCTCGACGGCCATGGTGTTGAGCGCAATCGCCATCTTCTCCTGATCGGCCTTGGTCTTGGGCTCGATCTTGAGGTTGATGACGGGCTCGGGGAACTCCATCTTCTCGAGGATCACCGGATTGGCGGGATCGCACAGCGTCTCGCCGGTGCGGATATCCTTCATGCCCTGCAGCGCGACGATGTCGCCGGCAAAGGCCTCCTTGATCTCCTCGCGGTCGGCGGCGTGCATGAGATACATGCGGCCGGCGCGCTCCTTCTTGTCACGCGAGGTGTTGGCGAGCGCCATCCCCTGCTCGAGCTTGCCCGAGTAGATGCGGCAGAACGTGATCGAGCCGACGTGCTCGAAGCTCATGATCTTGAAAGCGATCATGGAGAGGGGCTCGCTATCGGACGGCGTGCGCAGGAGATCCTTGCCGGTCTTCGGATCGATGCCCTTATAGGCTTCGCGATCGAGCGGGCTCGGCAGGAAGTCGACGACGGCGTCGAGCAGCGGCTGCACGCCCTTGTTCTTGAAGGCCGAGCCGCACATCATCGGATAGAAGGCGCGCGTGATCGTCGCCTTGCGGATCAGCTTGCGCAGCGTGTCGGCGTCGGGCTCCTTGCCCTCGAGGTACGCCTCCATCGCGGCGTCGTCCATCTCGACGGCGGCCTCGATCAGGTTGGCGCGGAACTCGGCAGCCTTGTCGGCGAGATCGGCCGGGATCTCGCCCTCGACCATCGGCGCGTCCTTGGCGTCACCTTCCCAGGTGTAGGACTTCATCTTGATGAGGTCGACGACGCCCCTGAAGTTCGACTCGGCACCGATCGGAATCTGCAGCGGAACCGCGCGCGCGCCGAGCTTGTCCTTGATGTCGGCGAGGCACATGTAGAAGTCCGCACCGGTCTTATCCATCTTGTTGGAGAAGATGATGCGCGGAACGTTGTACTTGTCGCCCTGACGCCAGACGGTCTCGGTCTGCGGCTCGACGCCCTGGTTCGAGTCGAGGACGCACACCGCGCCGTCGAGCACGCGCAGCGAACGCTCGACCTCGATGGTGAAGTCGACGTGGCCCGGCGTGTCGATGATGTTCAGGCGATGCTTCTTGTTGTTGCGGTCGACCCAGAAACAGGTGGTCGCGGCCGACGTGATCGTGATGCCGCGCTCAGCTTCCTGATCCATGAAGTCCATGGTCGCGGCGCCGTCATGGACTTCGCCGATCTTGTAGGACTTGCCGGTGAAATAGAGGATCCGCTCGGTCGTCGTCGTCTTGCCGGCATCGATGTGGGCCATGATGCCGAAGTTGCGGTAGTCCTCGATAGGGTATTGGCGGGCCATGAGTGTTTCCCTTTGCGCAGCCGCGCGGTTTACCAGCGGTAATGCGAGAACGCCCGGTTGGCGTCCGCCATCTTGTGAGTGTCCTCACGCTTCTTGACTGCGGTGCCGCGGTTCGAAGCGGCATCGAGCAGCTCGCCCGACAGACGCTCGACCATGGTGTTCTCGTTGCGGCCGCGGGCCGCGGTGATGATCCAGCGGATGGCGAGCGCCTGGCGGCGCTCGGAACGAACCTCGACCGGAACCTGATAGGTGGCGCCGCCGACGCGACGCGAGCGAACCTCGACGGCCGGCATCACGTTGTCGAGCGCCTGGTGGAACATGGCGATCGGATCCGACTTCGCCTTCTGCTCCATGCGCTCGAGCGCGCCGTACACGATGCGCTCGGCGACGGACTTCTTGCCGTCCGACATGACCGCATTCATGAACTTCGTGATCACCAAGTCAGAATACTTGGGATCCGGGTTGACTTCGCGCTTCTCTGCACTGTGACGACGGGACATGGGTCCTGGTCCTTCAAATCTTTCGGCTCACTCCCGGCGAGCCACCTGGAACTGCGAGATCCCGGATCTTCGCCGCCCAGGCGGCTCGTCCGGGATACCTCTCGCGAGAGAGGCCTACTTCGGCCTCTTCGCTCCGTACTTCGAACGACGCTGCTTGCGGTTGGCGACGCCCTGGGTGTCGAGCACGCCGCGCAGGATGTGGTAACGGACGCCGGGCAAGTCCTTGACGCGGCCGCCGCGGATCAGGACCACCGAGTGCTCCTGAAGGTTGTGGCCTTCGCCGGGGATGTAGCCGATGACCTCGAACCCGTTGGTCAGGCGGATCTTGGCCACCTTGCGAAGCGCCGAGTTCGGCTTCTTCGGCGTCGTCGTATAGACGCGGGTGCACACGCCACGCTTCTGAGGACAAGCCTCCATGTGGCGCGACTTCTCGCGATAGACCTTCGGGCTCCGGGGTTTCCGGATCAGCTGCTGTATCGTCGGCATCAAGCGCCCCGTTTCTTCACTCGGCTCCAACCGCTTTGTGGCTTGCCTCCGCCGCGCATCCAGACGAGCGCATGCGGCAAACGAAACCCGCCGAGCCCCGGAGCCCCGGAAGCCTGGCACGGAAAAAACCAGAGGATCATCCGGCTTGCCTCTCGGCTCGCCAGCGATCTTGGTCCGAAAATGTCCTCTGCTTTGGGACGGCAGCGTTTAGGCTAGCGCGCAAGCGAGCGCGGAGACGGCCTACCACCTACCGTGAGAGTGGCGTTCCTATATACAAACGCGGATTCCCGGTCAACACCTTGTGGACAAATCGAACGGCAAGAAGTGATCGGCCGTTTCCGCTTCGAAGCGCCCCTCATCGCCCTTCGCTCCTTATCACAGGAAAGACGCTTTTTCCGGCCATTTCTCGCGATCGCGGGGATGGGCGGGGCCGTGCGCGGGCTCCGCCGTTGCGACCGGTTTCCACTGCACGGAGGGCGCCATGCCGTCTTTCCTCGATGCGGCCGGCCTTGGCGGCCGCGCCCTGACCAGCGCCTCGGACCCCAATTTCCGGCACGCGGCCCTGCTTTTTTCCGGCTTTTTCGTCCTGGTCGCGGTTCCCGCGGTACTGCTCTGGGGAATTGCAGGGATCCTCGCGGCGGGGGGGCTCGTCGCGCTCACCGTGGCGCTCGCGCCCCGCCTGCCGCCCGAGACCGTGATGCGCCTTTACCGTGCCACGCGGATCCCGCCTGACGACAGCCAGCTTTCGAGCCTGGTCGACATCCTGGCCTATCGCGCGGACTTGCCGCAGCGGCCCGACCTCTACGTCATCCCGAGCGCGACCCTCAACGCCTTCGCGGTCGGCTCGCGCGTGCATTCGGCCGTCGCCGTGACGGAAGGGTTGCTGAGGCGCCTTTCGCTCGCCGAGACGGCCGGCGTGCTGGCCCACGAGATGGCGCACATCCGCAACGGCGACCTCGCGGTGATGGGGATTGCCGACGTCATCACCCGGGTCCTGCAGCTCATGAGCTACGCGGCGCTCGGGCTCGCCCTCTTCAACGTGCTGGCCTTCGTACGCGGCGACGACATGATCTCGTGGTGGGCGGTGCTAGCGGTCTATCTCGCGCCTGCCCTGTCGAGCCTCATGCAGCTCGGGCTTTCGCGCGCCCGGGAGTTCGAGGCCGACCGGACCGCAGTGGCGCTCACGGGCGACGCCGAGGCGCTCGCCTCGGCGCTGCGCGGCCTCGAGACGCATACGGGGCATTTCTGGGAGGACCTGATGTTTCCCGTGCCGGCGCGGCGGGTCCCCCTTCCGTCGCTGCTGCGCTCCCATCCGGAGACGGAGGCGCGCATCCGCCGGCTCGCGGTGCCCGATGCCGCGTCCTCCCCGCCCGTGCGCCATGATCGGCTGATCATCGTCGAGCAGCCCATGTTCTCTCTCGTGGGCTACGGGCCCGGCGACATGCGGCCCCGCTACCGGTGGCCGGGGCTGTGGTTCTGACTTCCCTCTCCCCCCTTTGGGGGAGCGGTTAGGGCAGAGGGAATCCCGACGGCTCATGGTCTGCCGCCCCCTTCCCGGCCTCCCCCACAAGGGGGAGGGAAGTGGCGCCCATGACGGCGCGAGGGGTTGCCTCACGTCCCCCGTGCGCGTATCAGCGCCAGCATGGACGATACGACCCAATCAGGCCCGCCGCCGCCCCGCTCGACGTTGAAGCTCGAAGCCATTCCGGACCTCGTGCGGCGCCTGCGCGCCGGCGAGCGCCGGGCCATCGCGGCGGCCGTGACGGAGCTCGAGAAGCTCTCGGTCTCCGCCCCGCCGCTCCTCGAAGCGTTGCAGCCCTATCTCGGCAAGGCTCTCGTGGTCGGCTTCACGGGCCCGCCGGGCGCCGGCAAATCGACGCTGGTCAACGCCGTCATCGCGCATGTGCGCACGCAGGGCGGCACGGTCGGCGTCATCGCAGTCGATCCGTCGAGCCCGATCTCGGGCGGCGCCATTCTCGGCGACCGGATCCGCATGACGGCCGCGCTCGACGACGACGGCGTGTTCGTGCGCTCGCTCGCGAGCCGCGGCTATCTCGGCGGCCTCTCGCCTGCGGCGGTGCGCGTGATCGATGCGCTCGATGCGGCCGGGTTCGATCTCATTCTCCTCGAGACGGTCGGTACCGGGCAGAACGAAATGGACGTCGCGGAGGTCGCCGACGTGCGCGTCGTGATCTCGGCGCCGGGTCTCGGCGACGACATCCAGGCCATGAAGTCGGGGCTGCTCGAGATCGCCGACGTTCTGGTCGTCAACAAGGGCGACCGCGAGGGCGCGGAGCTGACGCTGCAGCAGCTGCTCGGCGCGCTTTCGATCCGCTCGCTGAGGTCGCCTGTGCCGGTGCTCAAGACCACGGCAACCACGGGAGAAGGGGTGCCGGAGCTGGTCAAGACCATGCGCGAGATCGGCCAGCGCGGCGCGGGGGCCGGCCCGATGGCGCGGCGACGGCGGCGGGCGCGCTACCTCATCGCGCGGGCGGCGGCCGACATCGTGGCGCGGCGCGTGAAAGAGGACAGCAACCACGAGATCGACGGGCTGTCCGACGAGGTTCTGTCGGGGCGCGTCAGCCCCGACGTCGCCGCGCGCAAGCTGCTCGGCGCGTAGGCGAACGCGGACCAACGTCTTCCGTGCGCCGGAATCGCTGAAACTCGCATGGATGGCGGCCGTCAGGCCGAGACCCCCGTTTCGGCCCGGAACCGGAGACGGACCTCGCCGAGCTCCACCGTGTCGCCGTCGTTCAGCTCATGCGAGGCGCATTTGGTCCGGTTCACGATGACGCCGTTGCTGCCGCCGAGGTCTGTGATCACGACGCGGCGCGTCCCGGCGTCGTAATGCAGCACCGCGTGGCGGCGCGAGATAGAATCGTTCTGGAGGCAGATGTCGTTGTCGCGATGCCGGCCGACGTGGACATCGGTCGTGCGCAGGGGGTGACGCAGGGCCTTGCCGTCCATCGTCTCGAGCCATCCGTAGATCGCCGCGCTTCCCGACGCGTCGCGCGCAGCCTCCTTTCGCCCGCGCACGACCATGCGGGTCGCGGACGGCTCGGGCACGCGCTCCGCAACGGGCTCGTTGTGAGCCGGGGCTGGGGCTGGGGTTGGGGCCGGTTCAGGCGCCGGGGGATCGGCGACCGCGGCCTCCGGCTCGCGGCGGATGTAGGTCCGATAGGCGAACGCGCCGAGCCCGCCGAGAACGGCCAGGATCCCGACGATGAGCGCAGGGATGGTCACGGCACCCAGAACACCGGTCGGCTCAAGGGCGGGTTCGCGGCTCGGGGTCGTGGCTTCGAGGCGCGGCACCGGCGGCGCCGGAACGTCGATCGCCTGCTCAGCCGCGAGCGCGGTCCCGTCGGCCAGACGGGCGGTCATCACGAGGGTCTCGGCGCCCAGGGCACCGGCGAGATCCGCTTTCAGCGTGCCACCGTTTTCCAGAACCTCCTCGACAAAACGGCTCGAAACGACGTCTTTCGTGCCGTCACGGCCAGCACCCTGCTTGATCTCGGCTGCATAGCCGCCCGTCTCCTCGGCGAGCCGCGACAGGTTCTGGAACTTCGTCCGGTCGGCGCGGTCGCCGTCGTAGCCGAGAACGTGGATGACGACCCCGGCCTCCCTTGCGGCGGCCACGACCTGATCGTGGGAGGAGTCGCCCGCGTCGTCCGAGGTGCCGTCGCCGAGAATGACGAGCGCCTTGCGATCACCGCCTTCCCGGGCTAGCGCCTCGATGGCCTCGAGGGCGGCCTTGTAGAGCTGCACCTTGGTGGCGGCCGGCTTGAGCGCGATCATCTGGCGCACGAACTCGGCCTTGGAGGTGCCGGAATCGGCGATGGGAGCCAGCGCGCTGCCGTAGCTGTAGGCGGAAAAGCGGCGCCGGCCCTGGCGCCGGTCCGTCAGCGTCACGACGGCATCCCCCATCTCGGCCAGCGTCGCACGGCGGGCGTTCGGCATGAGCTGGATGAGGTAGGCGGTGTTGGTGGAGCGTTCGGCCGCGTCGAACGCCTTGAAGCTGGATGCGAGCTCGCCCGTGCCGCCCTTGATCGCCGCCGTCACACCCTCGAAGACGGCAAAGCCGCCGGCGCGCTCGTCGCTGGACACGCTCGCGGGTGCGGCCCCCGCCGCCTGTGGGGGCTCCCGGCACTCGGCAACCTGCTTCGTCTCGGTGGCGCCGGCGCCACGCGACCCGATGACGGAGAGCAGCACGCCGGCCACAACAATCGCTTCGCGCTGCCTCGCCAAGCGCCGCATCCCCGCGTCTCCCGTCACCGCCCCAGGTCGTAGGGTGAATCATTTTACGCCGACGGGATTGGCCGTTCAACAAGGGGCGGCCTCGACCCACAGGAAGCGCTCGCACGGCGCACGAGCAACCCTTTCCGGCATAAGGCGAATGAGGCATTGTCGGGCGCGACGCGGGAGGAGGCCCACGCCCCATGGACGCTCGAGACGAGACCGTGCTGCCGCCGGGGACGCGGATCGACCAGTATGTGATCACGGGCATCCTCGGGCGTGGCGGCTTCGGCATCACCTACCTCATCCGCGACGAGATGCTGAACAGGGAGTTCGCGCTCAAGGAGTTCTTTCCCGAGGACCTCGTGCGCCGCGAGGGCCGCAGCCTCAAATTCCGCGCCCGCGCCAATGCGGAGGAGGACTACCGCTGGGGCCTCCGGAAGTTCTTCGACGAGGCGCGGCTACTCGCCCAGTTCAATCATCCCAACATCATCGGCGTGCGGCGCGTGTTCGAGGCGAACGACACGGCCTACATGGTGCTCGACCTCGTCCGCGGCGTGACGCTCGAAAGATGGCTTCGGAGCCTCGACGGCCGGCCGACGCAGGACGAGATCGACCTCGTGGCGGCGCCCCTCCTCTCGGCGCTCGCGCTCGTCCACGAGAACCGCACCTGGCACCTCGATATCTCGCCCGAGAACATCATGATCCGCGGCGCAGACGGGGCGCCGATCCTGCTCGACTTCGGCGCCTCGCGCTTCGAGATCAAACAGCATTCGCAGCTCGTCTCGGCGCTGGTGTTCAAATGCGGCTACTCGGCGCCCGAGCAGTACACATCGAACGCGGACCGCTACGGCCCCTGGACCGATATCTACGCCTTCGCCGCAACGCTCTATCGGGCCGTCACCGGGGAGCGGCCCGCGGAGGCCACCGCGCGGCAGCTTTCCGACGACCTCACGCCCGCCGTTCGGGCCGCCGACACGTCCTATCGGAAAAGCTTTCTCGCGGCGATCGACGGAGGGCTGCGGCTCTCGCCGGCGGAACGGCCCCAGTCGGTCGCGGACTGGCGGGCGATGCTGCTCGCGGGCAGCACGGTCGTGCCGGAAGAGGTATCGACGGTGACGCGGCCGACGACGGCCATCCCGCAGCCTCAGCCGCAGAGCCGCCTCGGCGTGCCGCTGGCTTACACGCGCCTCATGACGCGCGTCTCGAAGGCCGGCGGCGGGGGACGCAAACGGCGGGGAATTGCGGGCATGCTCGCGGCGTTGCTGGCGCTGCTCGTCGTGGGCGGAGGCGCAGCGCTGCTCGCAAGCGGCCACAGGAGCCCGTTCGCGGCGTGCGGGGGCATGTTTTCCGGTGCGGACTGCTGGGCCGCGGTGGTGGACAACGGCGGCAACATCTTCGCCCGCGTCGAGGAGCCGAGCCGGGCCGCAGCGGAGGCGGCGGCCCTGAAACGCTGCTCCGAGGTGTTTGATCAGGGCTGCAAGGTGATCGCGACGCTGACGCAAAACGAATGTTGGGCGTTGGCCGAAATGCCTTCCGATCCCACGCGCTGGCGCGCATCCGCGGGCCAATCGATGGACCTCGCCCAGAAGGACGCCCGCTGGGCGTGCGAGCGCGCCTACGGCATGTGCGAGGTGGCGCTGACATTCTGCGCGGACGGCAAGCGGGCGGAGTGACGGAGCAAGATCACCCCCTCACCCGGCGTTTCGCGCCGACCTCTCCCCGTCATGGCGGAGGCATGACGCTGCGCCGGTGAGGGGAGCTGCCCCACTACTCCCTGAACCGGTTGGTGATGGGGTAGCGGCGGTCGCGGCCAAAATTGCGGCTCGAGATCTTCACGCCCGGCGCGGCCTGGCGGCGCTTGTACTCCGCGAGATAAAGCAGCCGCTCCACCTTGCGCACCACGTCCGGGTCGTGGCCGCGCTGGATCACGTCGGCAACCGGCATCTCCTTCTCGACGAGGCAGGAGAGGATGTCGTCGAGGATCTCGTAGGGCGGCAGGCTGTCCTGGTCGGTCTGGTTCTCGCGCAGCTCGGCGGTCGGAACGCGCGTGATGATGCTCTCGGGGATCACCTCGCCCGCGGGGCCTAGGCCGCCCTTGGGCACGTTGGCATTGCGCCAGCGCGCGAGACGGTAGACCTCCAGCTTGTAGAGGTCCTTCACCGGGTTGAAGCCGCCGTTCATGTCGCCGTAGAGCGTGGCGTAGCCGACGCTCATCTCGCTCTTGTTGCCCGTCGTCAGCACCATGGCGCCGAACTTGTTCGAGATCGCCATGACCACGACACCGCGCGTGCGGCTCTGGATGTTCTCCTCGGCGATGTCGGGGGGCCTGCCGGCGAACATCGGCGCGAGGGCCTCGGCGAACCCGGCGACCGCCGGCTCGATCGGCACCGTGTCGAGGCGGATGCCCAGCGCCTCGGCGCACGCCGTCGCGTCGGCGATGCTCTGGCCGGACGTGTAGCGATACGGCATCATGACCGCGTGCACGCGGCCGGGGCCGAGGGCATCCACCGCCATGGCGGCGACGAGGGCGCTGTCGATCCCGCCGGACAGGCCGAGGACAACGCCGGGGAAGCGGTTCTTGTCCACGTAGTCGCGCAAGCCCAGGACGCAGGCGTGATAGGCCGCGGCATCTCCCTCGGTCAGACGATGCATGGGGCCTTTGGCGCAGGTCCAGCCGGATTCGGATCGGGTCCACTCCGTGATGGCAATTTGCTCCTCCCAGGCCGGGAGCTGGGCTGCGAGCGTGCAGTCGGCGTTGACGACGAAGGAGGCCCCGTCGAACACCAGCTCGTCCTGCCCGCCCACCTGGTTGACATAGGCAAGCGGCAGCCCGGTCTCGATCACGCGCGCCACGGCCACGTTCATGCGCACGTCGGGCTTCTTCCAGTCGAAGGGCGAGCCGTTGAGCGCGATCAGGATCTCGGCTCCGCATTCGGCGAGGCACTCCGTCACCTCGTCCTTCCAGATGTCCTCGCAGATCGGCGCGCCGATGCGGACACCGCGAAAGGCGATCGGGCTCGGGAGGTCGCCGGCCGTGAAGACGCGCTTCTCATCGAAGACGCCGTAGTTGGGAAGGTCGGCCTTGTAGCGGACGGCGGCGACGGTGCCGCCGTCGAGCAGCACGGCCGCGTTGTAGATGGCGCCGCCCTCGGGCCACACGGTGCCGACGAGCACGCCGGGCCCGGGTCCCAGGCGCGCGGCCAGCGCCTCGACGCGCGTGCGCGCGGCGGTGTGGAATGCCGGCTTTAGCACGAGGTCTTCCGGCGGATAGCCGGTATAGAACAGCTCCGGGAAGACGATCAGATCGGCCCCTGCCGCCGCCGCCTCGGCGCGTGCGTCGAGGAGCTTCTGCTCGTTGCCCGCAAGATCGCCCACGATGGGGTTCAACTGGGCGAACGCGATCTTGAGGGAGGATGGGGCGGGGGGGGCGTTTTGGCTCATGGCGGCATGATTTAGGGCTGCGGCCGGCCCGGGTCCAGGGGCTTCGGCGCGCGGCCACCTCTTTTGCCGGCTTTCGGACCCGTCGGTGGAACACGGGCTCCGGGTCAGGCCCCTTCGGCGCGCGGTGGACCTCGGAAGCGGCAGTCATTACAGAACGAGGTGGCCGCTTCCGGCGCGAGTCTTCCCTCCCATGCTCTCCGTCCTCTCCATCGTCGCTCCCGTCTTCGCGCTGATCGCCAGCGGCTACGGCGCGCGGCGCCTCGGCGTGATCGGGCTGGCAGCCGTCTCGGAGCTCAACCGCTTCGTCATCTACCTCGCGCTGCCGGCCCTGCTGTTCGATGTCATGGCCCATGCCGAGGCGAGCGATCTCGCGCAGCCCGGCTTCATCGCCGCGTTCGGGCTCGCGTGCGGCGCGGTCTTTTACGGCACCGTGGGCCTCAGCCTCATGGCCGGACGGCCGCTCGCAGCGGCGAGCATCAACGGACTGCTCGGCTCCTACGCCAACACGGCCTACATGGGATTCCCGGTGCTTCTCATGCTGTTCGGTGCGGAGAGCCTCATTCCGGTGACCATCGCCTCCATCCTCACGGTGTGCGTTTTGTTCGCGTCGGCGATCGTGCTGATCGAGATCGGGAGCCATCGCGAGCACCGCCCGCTGCCGCTCGCGCGCAAGGTCGGCGGCTCGCTCATCCGCAACCCGTTGCTGGTCGCGCCGGTGCTGGGGGCGCTCTACGGTGCGACCGGGCTCGGGCTGCCGGGCGCCGCCGAAACGTTCCTCAAGCTGCTCGGCGGCGCCGCAAGCCCGCTGGCGCTGGTGGTGATCGGCCTGTTTCTCGGAGAGCCGCGTCCCGTCGCAACCGCTGAACGGAAATCGGCGCTCGCGCTCGCGGCCGTGAAATTGTTCGTACACCCGGCCTTGACGTGGGGGCTCGCATCGGCCCTCGCGGTGCCGCCCAGGCTCGCGGCGATGGCGGTGCTGCTGGCGGCCATGCCCACTGGCACCGGCCCCTTCATGCTGGCGGAGTTCTACAAGCTGCCGGCCGTGGTGACATCGGCGGTGATCCTGGTCTCGACGCTCGGCGCGCTGGCGACGCTGCCGCTCCTCATGCTGGCGCTCGGGGTCGGCGCTCAACCTTAACGGCAAGGGCTTCGGAAATGGTCTAAAGGACAAGCAGCGGCGTCGCCGCATCCCCTTGTGCGCGCTCCGCGCATGAGGCACAGCATTTGAAAACCACCAACGGGAAGGCTTATCCCAATGCGCCTCGACGCCATCGCCATCGGAAGAAACCCACCTGAGGACATCAACGTCATCATCGAGGTGTCGGTCGGCGGGGAGCCGATCAAGTACGAGCTGGACAAAACCTCGGGGACGCTGGTTGTCGACCGCTTTCTCTACACGCCGATGCGCTACCCGGGGAACTACGGGTTCGTGCCGCACACGCTGTCCGAGGACGGAGACCCGATCGACGTGCTGGTCTGCAACACGCGCACGATCGTGCCTGGCGCAGTCATCAACTGCCGGCCGGTCGGCGTGCTGGTGATGGAGGACGAGGCCGGCGGCGACGAGAAGATCCTCGCCGTCCCCTCACACAAGATCTCGCGCCGCTACGAGAAGATCGGCTGCTACACGGATATGCCGTCGATCTCGCTGCAGCAGATCGAGCACTTCTTCGCGCACTACAAGGACCTAGAGCCTGGGAAGTGGGCCAAGATCCATCACTGGGGTGACACCGCCGAGGCGCAGCAGCGCATCACGGAAGCCATCGAGCGCGCCAAGGGCAAAGGCTGACGCGCCACGTGAGTGCTTGGCGCGTCGTCGTTCCTTGCCCGGCGCTGCTAGTCCGAAGCCCGAACCGTCGCACTCAGAGCGCGGATCCGATCGGCTCTAACCGGTCTTTTCGGCAGACGAGGTGCTCGTCGGCGCGGCGGCCGTCGTGTCATAGGCGGTTTTCGTGTAGCCGTCGCCGGTCCGCGTAATCTTCGTCGTCCAGCCCGTATCCCAGGTGATCACCGCGGACGTCCCGTCCCGGTCCCATGTGCCGTTCAGGCCCTCGCCGGCGCGGTCGGCTTCGGCGCGGCCGGATGCGGACAGCACGATCTCGAACGGGCGGCCTTGCGAATCCTCGACGCGCCAGGTCCCGACGAACTCATCCTCGCCCGGATCCGCGTCACGGACTCCGACGAGGGCAAGAAAGCTGGAGAGCATGGCGCTCCCCTGATGGCTGAGCGTGCTCATTCGATCCTCCGCGTTCAGCAGGGCGCGCGACACCCGCGCGCCCCTTTCACCAGAGGAAAACGCTTCAGGACTCCGGCGGTTCCGGACAGCGTCAGCCCGCCGCTGCGGCAGGAAGGCTCGGGGTACCGCGCGCCTCGCGCTCGAGCTTCATGCGCTCGGCCACGAGGAAGGCCAGCTCCAGCGACTGATCCGCATTGAGGCGCGGATCGCACTGGGTGTGGTAGCGGTCCATGAGATCCGTTTCCGAGATGGCGACCGCGCCGCCCGTGCACTCGGTGACGTTCTGCCCCGTCATCTCGACGTGGATGCCGCCCGCGTGCGTGCCTTCGGCGCGATGCACGTCGAAGAACGCCTCCACCTCCTTCAGGATGCGGTCGAAGGGGCGCGTCTTGTAGCCGTTGGCGGCGCTGATCGTGTTGCCGTGCATCGGGTCGCACGCCCAGACGACGGTGCGCCCCGCCTTCTTCACGGCTCGGATCAGCTTCGGCAGATGCTGGCCGGCCTTCTCGTGGCCGAAGCGGCAGATCAGGGTGAGGCGGCCCGCCTCATCCTTGGGGTTCAGGATGTCGATCAGGCGCAGAAGCCCGTCCGCATCCAGCGACGGACCGCACTTGATGCCGATCGGATTCTTGATGCCGCGGCAGAACTCGACGTGCGCGTGGTCCAACTGGCGCGTGCGGTCGCCGATCCACAGCATGTGCCCACTCGTCGCGTACCAGTCGCCGCTCGTGGAATCGAGGCGGGTCAGCGCCTGCTCATAGTTCAAGAGCAGCGCCTCGTGGCTGGTGTAGAAGCTCGTCGCGCGGAGCTGGGGCGTGTTGGCGCTCGTGATGCCGCAGGCGCGCATGAAGCCCAGCGTCTCGGCGATGCGGTCGGCGAGCTCCTGGTAGCGGTGCCCCTGGGGGCTGTCCTTGACGAAACCCATGTTCCACTGGTGCACGCGCTCGAGATCGGCGTAGCCGCCGGTCGCGAAGGCGCGGATCAGGTTCAGGGTCGCGGCGGACTGACGGTAAGCCTCGAGCTGGCGCTGCGGATCGGGAATGCGCGATTCCGCCGTGAAGTCAGCGCCGTTGATGATGTCACCGCGGTAGGAGGGCAGCTCTGTGTCGCCCTTCTTCTCGCTCGGCGACGAGCGGGGCTTGGCGAACTGGCCGGCGATGCGGCCCACCTTCACCACGGGGCTGCCGCCGGCATAGGTCAGCACGACCGCCATCTGCAGGAAGACGCGGAAGAAATCGCGGATGTTGTCTGCGCGGTGCTCGAGGAAGCTTTCGGCGCAGTCGCCGCCCTGGAGCATGAAGCCCTCGCCCCTGGCGACCTCGCCCAGAGCCTTCTTCAGCTCGCGCGCCTCGCCTGCGAAGACGAGCGGCGGAAAGGTTGCCAGCCGGCCCTCGACGTCCGCCAGCGCGGCGGCATCGGCGTACTCGGGAACCTGGACGATCGGAAACGAGCGCCAGCTCTCGGGGGACCAGGTGGTGGGCATCGTGTCTCAACCTTCTTCCTGCCGCGCGCGCTCTCGGCCGGCATGGCCTTCTCCATACGATCAGGATACGCGCATTTCACGGCGGCTTATAGGGCAAGTGTCGGCGGATAGATAGGGTGCGCACGTCGCCGGCGCGAGGGGCCCCGTGCAAGCGGCAGAAACGACGAAGGCGGCCGGAGGACCGGCCGCCTTGGTCTCAGTCTCGTGTCGCGCGGCGCCTGCCGCCTACTCCGCGACGCGGCGGCGGCGGCGGGCCGGTCCGCCCATCTCCATGCCCGGAGGCGAAAGCGCCTTCTCGGCGTCGGCGCGCGCCTTCTCCTTGCTGATCAGCTCGTCGCGCTTGGAGGCGATGCGGCGCAGCTGACGCAGCATGCCGCCCGTGCCGGCGGGAATGAGACGGCCGACGATCACGTTCTCCTTGAGGCCCTCGAGCGTATCCGACTTGCCGATCACGGCGGCGTCGGTCAGCACGCGGGTGGTCTCCTGGAACGACGCCGCGGAGATGAACGAGCGGGTCTGCAGCGACGCCTTGGTGATGCCGAGCAGAACCGGCGTCGCGGACGCCGGGCGCTTGCCCGCCTTCTCCACCTTGGCATTCACCTCGTCGAACTCGATGCGGTCGACCTGCTCGCCCTTGATGAAGTCCGTCTCGCCGGTGTCGGTGATCTCGACCTTCTGCAGCATCTGCCGAACGATGACCTCGATATGCTTGTCGTTGATGGTCACGCCTTGCAGACGGTAGACGTCCTGGATCTCGTTGATCAGGTAGTTGGCGAGCTCCTCGACGCCCTTGATGGCCAGGATGTCGTGCGGGGCCGGGTTGCCGTCGTAGATGTAGTCGCCCCGGTCCACGCGGTCGCCGGGCTGGACGGCCAGGCTCTTGCCGCGCGGGATCAGGTACTCGACGGATTCGGCCGCCTCATCATCGGGCTTGATGGTGATGCGCTGCTTGTTCTTGTAGTCCTTGCCGAACTCGACGGTGCCCGAGATCTCGGCAATGATCGCGTGGTCCTTCGGGCGACGCGCCTCGAAGAGCTCGGCCACGCGCGGCAGACCGCCCGTGATGTCGCTCTGCTTGGCGGACGCCAGCGGAATGCGGGCGATGACGTCGCCGGCCTTGACCTCCTGGCCGGGCTCGACCGAAAGAATGGCCTCGACCGTCAGGAGATAGCGGGCATCGCCGCCGCGGGCCACCCGGACGGGCTTGCCTTTGCCATCCTTGATGACGATCGCCGGCTTCAGCTCGGAGCCGCGCGGCGTGGCGCGCCAGTCGACGATGACGCGGTTGGTGGTGCCCTTCACCTCGTCCGTCTGCTCGCGCACGGAGACGCCCTCGATCAGATCCTCGAACTCGATCTTGCCCGAGGCTTCCGTGATGATCGGGCGCGTGTAGGGGTCCCACTGGGCGATACGGGTGCCGCGCTTCACATCGTCGCCTTCGTCGACGTGCAGGCGGGCACCGTACTGGATCTTGTGGGTCGCAAGCTCCTTGCCCGACTGGTCGACGATGACGATCGACATCGTGCGGCCCATGGCGATGAGACGCCCCTGGCCGTCCTTCACGATGGCGCGGTTCTTGATCCGCACCTTGCCGTTGAAATTGCTCTCGATGAACGACTGATCGACGACGTTCGCCGTGCCGCCGATGTGGAACGTGCGCATCGTGAGCTGGGTGCCGGGCTCGCCGATCGACTGGGCGGCAATGACGCCGACCGCCTCGCCGATGTTGACCGGCGTGCCGCGCGCCAGATCGCGGCCGTAGCACCTGGCGCACACGCCGGTGATCGTCTCGCAGGTCAGCACCGAGCGAATGCGGACCTCCTGGATCTGCGCCTTCTCGATGGCGTCGGCGTGCCTCTCCTCGATCAACTCGCCGGCCTTGAGGATGACGGCCTCCTCGCCATTCTCGCCGGTCGCGACGATGTCCTCGGCCGCGGTGCGGCCCAGCACGCGGGCGCCGAGCGAGACGATCACCTGACCGGCATCGACGACCGCCTGCACCTTAATGCCGCGATCGGTTCCGCAGTCCTCCTCGATAATGATGCTGTCCTGCGCCACGTCGACGAGCCGGCGCGTCAGGTAGCCCGAGTTGGCGGTCTTGAGCGCCGTGTCGGCGAGGCCCTTGCGGGCGCCGTGGGTCGAGTTGAAGTACTCGAGGACCGACAGGCCCTCCTTGAAGTTGGAGATGATCGGCGTCTCGATGATCTCGCCCGAAGGCTTGGTCATGAGGCCGCGCATGCCGGCGAGCTGCTTCATCTGCGCGGGCGAACCGCGCGCGCCGGAATGGCTCATCATGTAGACCGAGTTGATCTGCTTTTCGTGGCCGGCGCTGTCCTTCTCGGTCGCGGAGATGCGATCCATCATCTCCTTGGCGATCTGGTCGGTGCACTTCGACCAGGCATCCACCACCTTGTTGTACTTCTCGAGCTGGGTGATGAGGCCGTCGTTGTACTGCTGCTCGAACTCGCGCACCATCTCGGTCGTGTCGTGCACGATCTTCGCCTTGGTGGACGGGATCACCATGTCGTCCTTGCCGAACGAAATGCCGGCCTTGAAGGCGTGGTGGAAACCGAGCGCCATGATGCGGTCGCAGAAGATCACCGTCTCCTTCTGACCGCAGTTGCGGTAGACGGCATCGATCATGCCGGAGATGGCTTTCTTGGTCAGGAGCTGGTTGATGAGCGAGAACTTCACGCCCGGCATTCTCGGCAGCACCTCGCCCAGGATCATGCGGCCGGGAGTGGTTTCGAGGACCTCGAACACCTCCTTGCCCTCCGCGTCGAGCGACGAGTAGCGGCCCTTGACCTTGGCGTGCAGTGTCACCACGCCCGCCTCGAGCGCATGGCGTACCTCGGCCACCGAGCCGAACACCATGCCCTCGCCCGGCTCCTTCTCGCGAACGAGCGACAGGTAGTAGAGACCGAGCACGATATCCTGCGACGGCACGATGATCGGCGAGCCGTTGGCCGGATGCAGGATGTTGTTGGTCGACATCATGAGCACGCGCGCCTCGAGCTGGGCCTCCAGCGAAAGGGGCACGTGGACGGCCATCTGGTCGCCGTCGAAGTCGGCGTTGAAGGCGGCGCAGACCAGCGGGTGAAGCTGGATCGCCTTGCCCTCGATCAGTTGCGGCTCGAACGCCTGGATGCCGAGGCGGTGCAGCGTCGGCGCGCGGTTCAGCATCACCGGATGCTCGCGGATGACCTCATCGAGGACGTCCCAGACCTCCGGCTTCTCCTTCTCGACGAGCTTCTTGGCCTGCTTCACTGTCGCGGCCTGGCCGAGCGTCTGCAGGCGCGCGTAGATGAACGGCTTGAACAGCTCGAGGGCCATCTTCTTCGGCAGGCCGCACTGGTGCAGCTTGAGCTCGGGGCCGACGACGATCACCGAGCGGCCCGAATAGTCGACGCGCTTGCCGAGCAGGTTCTGGCGGAAGCGGCCCTGCTTGCCCTTCAGCATGTCGGCGAGCGATTTCAGCGGGCGCTTGTTGGCACCCGTGATGACGCGGCCGCGGCGGCCGTTGTCGAACAGCGCGTCGACCGACTCCTGCAGCATGCGCTTCTCGTTGCGCACGATGATGTCG
>ERZ795041.87-NODE-87-length-34929-cov-5.636319_pt1 | contig 34929 bp, 28 predicted proteins | sample MGYA00375125_ERZ795041 | MGnify/ENA primary metagenome ERZ795041 (study PRJEB30170, sample SAMN03074214) | activated sludge metagenome | biome: Common Effluent Treatment Plant; feature: Wastewater; material: Activated sludge; isolation source: activated biomass in a...
GGCCCTGCTCGATGACCTGGGAGAGCGCGTCCTTGCCGGCGCCGCGATCGATCGCCAACCTCAACGCGCTGCGCTTCGGCGACCCATCGCACCCCAAGACGCGCCACCTCGTCTCGGGCGTGGTGTCGGGCATCGGCGGCTACGGCAACTGCGTCGGCGTGCCGACGGTCGGCGGCGAAGTGAACTTCGACGCCGGCTACAACGGCAACATCCTCGTCAACGCCATGTGCGTCGGCCTCGCGAAGACCGACAAGATCTTCTATTCGGCGGCCAAGGGCGTCGGGCTGCCGGTCGTCTACGTCGGCTCCAAGACGGGCCGCGACGGCATCCACGGCGCAACCATGGCGTCGGCCGAGTTCGACGACAAGAGCGAGGAGAAGCGCCCGACCGTGCAGGTCGGCGATCCCTTCACCGAGAAGCTTCTGATCGAGGCGTGCCTCGAACTGATGGCGTCGGATGCGATCATCGCCATCCAGGACATGGGTGCGGCTGGCCTCACCTCCTCAACCTCCGAGATGGCGGACAAGGGCGGCGTCGGCATCGCGCTCAACCTCGATCACGTGCCCCAGCGCGAAGAGAACATGACCGCCTACGAGATGATGCTCTCGGAGAGCCAGGAGCGCATGCTCATGATCCTGAAGCCCGGGCGAGAGCCTGAGGCGGAGGCGGTGTTTAAGAAATGGGGCCTCGATTTCGCGGTCATCGGCGTCACGACCGATACGGGACGCATGGTGGTCACGCACAAGGGTGAAATCGAGGCGGATCTGCCGGTGCCGGTGCTCGCCAACTCGGCGCCCGTCTACGAGCGCCCGTGGTTCCAGCACGTGCCGCCGCAGCCGGTGCTGCCGCAGTGGGTCAAGGCGCCGAACGGCAACCTCGATGCGCTGAAGCAGATGATGGGCACGCACGCGCTCGCCTCGCGCCGCTGGGTTTGGGAGCAGTACGATCACATGGTGATGGGCGACACCGTGGGCCGCCCGGGGGGCGATGCGGGCGTGGTGCGCATCCACGGCACCCGGAAGGCGCTGGCCGTCACCTGCGACGTGACGCCCCGCTACGTGGCGGCCGATCCCGAGATGGGCACCAAGCAGGCGGTCGCCGAGACCTGGCGCAACCTCACCGCGGTCGGCGCCGACCCCATCGCCATCACCGACAACATGAACTTCGGCAACCCCGAGCGGCCCGAGATCATGGGGCAGTTCGTGGGCTCCGTGAAAGGCATGGCCGAAGCCTGCCGCGTGCTCGACTACCCCGTCGTGTCGGGCAACGTCTCGCTCTACAACGAGACCAACGGCGCCGGCATCCCGCCGACGCCCGCCATCGGCGCCGTGGGGCTCATCCCCGATGTTGCGCATGTGGCCGACATCAAGCTCAAGCGCGAGGGCGACCTCCTGGTGCTGCTCGGGCGCGAGCAGGGCTGGCTCGGCCAATCGCTCTACCAACAGATCGTCTGCGAGAAGCTCGAAGGCGCGCCGCCGCCGGTGGATCTCGCCGACGAGATCAAGGCCGGGCGTCTCGTGCGGGCCCTCATCCGCGAAGGCAAGGTGTCGGCCGTGCACGACGTCTCGGACGGCGGGCTCCTGGTGGCAGTCGCGGAGATGGCGCTCGCCTCGGGCGAGGCGGGGAGCCGCATCGGCGTCGAGCTGTTCGCCTACGAGGGCAAGCTGCCGCTGCACGCGATCTGGTTCGGCGAGGACCAGGGCCGCTACGTGCTCGCCGTCGATCCGAAGCAGGCCGAGGAGGTCGCCGAGCGGGCGCGGCTGCTGGCGCTGCCGGCGCGCATCGTCGGGCGCACGGGGGGCGATGCGATCGTGCTCAAGGGCGAGGAGCCGCTGAAGCTCACGGAGCTGGCAGAGATCCACGAGAGCTGGCTGCCGGCGTATATGAGCGGCGAGCTTTAGGATCGGTCGATTGGCTGGGAAATGCCTTGTGCCTGAAGCTCCTTTGGCTCGAGGCCTCGCACCAAATTTCGACCTTGGATGGCTGCGCTTTTGGTCTTGAGCTAGTGTGACGCGGCGTTGACGTGGAGTCCGGCGCCGCTCAACGGAGGATCGCTCCCGTGCTCAAGATCTCGCCTCTCGCGATGGTTTGTCTGGCCGCGGCGGCGTTTCCCGCACGCGCCGAGCCGCCCGCGGACATCGATGCGTGCATCGCGCTTTCTGCCGAGACCACCCGGGCCGCCAACATCCAGACTGAAGCCGACTATACTAAGTTTCACTTCAAGCTCTTGAGTCTCGACGCGGCATGCGGCGCGCGCGACTTCGTCGGCGCTGAAAAAATCGCCCAAGAGATCAAGGAGACATTCCCCCCGAACAAATAGCGACTCTTGCCGCCTCTCCCGGGCGGCGGAGGGCGCAGCGAATCTGGAACGCATAGGCGTCACACTACGGGGGACGGGGTCTCTTTTTCGAGCTTCAGCAGCGTGAATGAAGCGCCGAGTATCAAAATTACACTGACGACGATCCACGGTGTCACCGGCTCGTGGAAGAACAAGGCTGCGAAGAGAATGGCGTAGACCGGCTCCAAGGCAATGAAGCCGCTGCATGTGCTGGGTGAGATGCGTTTCAAGGCGTAGAGGTAGATCAGCAGCATCACAGCGGTGTTGATTGTGCCCAAGGCGACAAGCGACGCCCATTCCACGACGCTTGCGGGAACCGGAGCAGCGAAAAGCAGCGTAGGAGCCAGCAGGACCAGAACGACGGAATTCTGCCAGAAGGACACGTTGGTGGGCGCCATGCTGCCGAGCCTTTGGCTCGCGCGCCAAAACAAGGCATAGGCGAACCCGGAGATCAGGCCGGCCGCTGCGCCGCCCAGATTTTGCTCACCGCCACGCGGCTCCACGATCAATGCCACCGCTACGAGGATGACGACGGCAACTCCTATTTCCGCGCGCCGCGGCAACCTTCTCTGGTGAGCCGCCTCGACCAACACCGTAAAGAGCGGAAACGTGGCGAAGGTGAGCGTCGCAACGGCAACGCCCGCCTGCTGCACAGAAACAAAGAAGGTCAGCCAATGAGCGGCCAGCAACAGCCCGCTCAGCGCGAGCGCTTTCCAAGCCGGAGCGGCGACGCCGCGGAGGTCCCTCCGGCAGGCTCCGATCAGTGCGAGAGCCAGGGCCGCGAACCCTGCGCGTGCGGCCACGATCCAGAATGGAGAGACGTCGAGCTTGCCGTAAAGGGCTGCGGTTCCAAATATGACCGCTGCGACGTTGATGGCCAAAACGCCTTGGGCCTGGGCAGACAAACCGTTCAGCCATGATCGATGTGACGGTTTGGTCGGCAAACAGCTGGTCTCTGGTCGCTTGGCGTCTGGAGTTCCGCACCATTGGCTTCGACAACTGATGCGTCAAGCGCCTCCTGGTCGCTCTCACCGTCAAGTTCGAGGGAGGATCTCAGCAGTCCGATTACAGACGTGGGATTATCGACGCGTACCTATCCGGACGCGGCTCGATGCGATCGAGTGCGTTGGGAGAATCGAAGCGGCTTCGCGCTGGGGCGCGCGACGCAACGTCAGCCCCGGCGCGCAGCCTCGATGGCGGCGACGTCGATCTTGCTCATGGTCATCATGGCGGCGAAGGCGCGCTTGGCTTCGTCACCGCCGACGGCCAGCGCTTCGGTCAAAACGCGCGGCGTGATCTGCCAGGAAATGCCCCACCTGTCCTTGCACCAGCCGCAGGCGCTCTCCTGGCCGCCGTTGCCGACGATGGCGTTCCAGTAGCGGTCGGTCTCCTCCTGATCGTCGGTGGCGATCTGAAACGAGAAGGCCTCGTTGTGCTTGAATGCGGGACCGCCGTTGAGACCAAGACAAGCGACACCGAAGACCGTGAACTCGACCGTGATCACGTCGCCGGCCTTACCGGACGGATAGTCGCCCGGCGCGCGGTGGATCGCCGTCACGGCGCTGTCGGGAAAGGTCGCAGCGTAGAAGCGCGCGGCGGCTTCGGCGTCCTTGTCGTACCAAAGACACATGGTGATCTTGGCCATGGCGTGTCCTTTTCACTTTCCGGCACGGATCGGGAACACCACGCCGTTCGGGGCGCACCACGGCCAGGATGGTGTTCCAAGTTGGCGAGGCACCCGCCACGCCATCGACGTCACACTGACATTGTGGCGTGGCCATGCCGGTATGAGGAGCGGTGCACAGACACTCTGAAACGCCATGACGCCGTTTCGGGTTGCCTACTCTCCCCAGCCGCCGATCGCCTTCACCTCGAGGTATTCCTCGAGGCCGAAGCGGCCCCACTCGCGGCCGTTGCCGGACTGCTTGTAACCGCCGAAGGGCGCGCGGCGGTCGTTCATGACGCCGTTGAGGTTCACGTTGCCGGCGCGGATGCGTCGCGCAACGGCTCGGGCACGCGCGATGTCGCCCGAGGAAACGTAGCCCGCGAGGCCGTAGGGCGTATCGTTGGCGATACGCACGGCGTCGTCCTCGTCCCTGTAGGCGAGGATCGAGAGCACGGGCCCGAAGATCTCCTCACGCGCGATGGTCATGTCCGCCGTCACGTTGGCAAACACGGTGGGGCGCACGTAGAAGCCCTTGCTCAGGCCCTGCGGCCGGCCGGGACCGCCCGCAGCCACGGACGCCCCTTCCGACACTCCGCTTTCGATCAGGCGCTGGATCTTCTCCCATTGCACGCGGTTCGCGACGGGCCCGAGATCGATGCCCTTTTCGCGCGGGTTGCCCACCGTGAGGCCATCAGCGACCGATGCCACGATCGCGGCCGCCTCTGCCATCCGCCCCTCCGGGACCAGCATGCGGGACGGCGCGTTGCAGGACTGGCCCGAGTTGTTGAAGCAATGATGTGCTCCGCCTGCCACGGCCTTCTCGAAGTCCGCATCCTCGAGGATGATGTTGGCGGACTTGCCGCCGAGCTCCTGCGTCACGCGCTTCACGGTCGCCGCCGCGCGCGTCGCGACATCGATGCCGGCGCGGGTGGAGCCCGTGAACGAGATCATGTCGAGGCCCGGATGCGCGCTCATGGCGGCGCCGACCTCGGGGCCGAGGCCGTTGACCAGGTTGAAGACGCCTGGCGGCACGCCCGCGTCGTGCAGCACTTCCGCCAGGATCAGCGCCGAGGTCGGCGTGTACTCGGAGGGCTTCAGCACCATGGTGCAGCCCGCAGCCAGCGCGGGGGCCACCTTGCAGGCCACTTGGTTCATGGGCCAGTTCCACGGCGTGATCTGGCCCGCGACGCCGATCGGCTCGCGCACGACCATGGCCGCGCCGATGCGCTCCTCGAAGGCGTAGGTCTTGAGCGCCTCGTGCGTCGTCATGAAATGGCTCAAGCCCGAGCCCGCGTGTGCGCGTTCGGCAAGCGAGAGCGGCGCGCCCATTTCGTCGGAGACGGCGCCGCCGATGTCCCGCATGCGCCGGGCATAGATCTCCATGATGCGGGCGAGCAGCGCCACGCGCTCCTCGCGCGAGGTGGCGGCAAATGCCGGCCAGGCGGCACGGGCGGCGGCCACCGCGGCCTCGACGTCGGCCACGCCGCCGACGGCCACGTCGTAGAGCACCTCCTCGGTCGCCGGATTGACGACGGGAACCGTGCGTCCCTCCCTCGGCGCAACCCAGGCTCCATCAATATAGAATTTCGTCCGCTCCGCCATCTCGCGTGGTCCCGACCGGTAGGCTCCATTGTTGCTGGCGCCTCTCATGGCATGTGTCGGCGCGGGATGCCAGCACCTTGATGTCGCTCATATATTTTTGGAAGTTCTTTCGGGATTGAAAAAGCGATATGCGGCTTTTTCATTTCTCGAAAAAATTGACTTACCACGCGCACGACTGCCTGAACGGATAAAAGTCGAGATCAGATCACGGATTCCGGTTGCAGATGAACTCGGTGCGTCCCGTCGTGCGTCCGCGCTCCTTTCGCAGTGCCGCAGACGGCCCAGCGCAATCGCGAGATCGACCGCCGGCAAGCGGTCCATGCTAGGCGCACGCGACGCGCGCACGCGGCCGAGCCCTCTAGGCGGGTGGCACTCCGCCGCAGCTTTTCCCCCGCCTCTTGGCCGTATAGACTTTGCCGGGGCCGCCTCCTCCCGGGCGACTCACGTCTTATGTCGCCCACGCCACACGTCAGGAGCGCTTTTCCGATGCCGATGGATCCGTCCGAAATCGAGCGGCTGATCGAGGCCAGGTTTCCCGACGCCAGGATCGACGTCCAGGATCTGGCGGGCGACGGCGACCACTACGCGGTGCGGGTGGAAAGCCAGGCGTTCAAGGGCAAAAGCCGGGTGCAGCAGCACCAGATGATCTACGATGCCCTCGGGGGACGTATGGGAGGTGTGCTGCACGCGCTCGCACTGACCACCGTGACGCCGCCGGACTGAGCCCTCACGGCCGCGGGGCCGGCACCCCATCCACCGCACGCATTTCCCGGCCTGCACCGGCAGGCCCACACCATCAGGCAGAAGGTTTCAGACCATGAGCGAAGCAACCGTTCACGAGGCGATCAAAAAGACCATCGAGGGCAACGACGTCGTGCTCTTCATGAAGGGGACCGCGAAGTTTCCGCAGTGCGGGTTCTCGGCTCAGGTTGCGCAGATCCTCAACCATCTCGGCGTGCCCTTCAAGGATATCAACGTTCTGGAGGACCAGAGCATTCGTGAGGGCATCAAGACCTACGCCAACTGGCCGACGATCCCGCAGCTCTACGTCAAGGGCGAGTTCATCGGCGGGGCCGACATCGTGCGCGAGATGTTCCAGGCCGGCGAGTTGCACCATCTCATTCATGAGAAGGGGATCCCCCATACCAATCATGGGTGATCGGGCGTAGCTGGGGAGCTGGCAACAGGCAGCGGGGCAGGTGCGCCGTAACGGAGCTTGGCGCGCGCCCATTCCTCACAGGCAATCGGCCGCATCGGCCGGCCCCGTTCCGTCGCGGCCATATTGCTGCTCAGAATCACGTAGCTGGTACACGCCCGTTGCAGCAACCGGGGGACGAAGGCATGCGGCACGCGCGGGGGTTTGGATCGCGGATCGCAATGGCTGTGGCGTTGCTCGCCGGGCTCGTCCTGGCCGAGGGCGCCGCGGTCGCGAAAACGCCCGGCAAGACCTATTGCATCAATGGCGTGTGCCATCGCGTCAAGACCATCGCCGAGATGGAGACGCTGGTCGGATACGAGGAGGTCGTTGTCGCCTCGTACTACGACGACTGCAAGGTGGACCGGCACAACCCCTGCACCGCGCTGTCGTCAGGCGAGGAGTTCCGGCCCGACCTGCCGGACAATGCCGCGAGCCCCGTCTATCCGAACGGGACCATCCTCATCCTCGCCAATCCCTCGACCAACAAACAGGTGCTGGTGCGCGTCAACAACTCCGGGCCTTACAAGAAGGGCCGCATGCTCGACGTGTCGCGCGCGGCGGCGGAAGCCCTCGGGTTCAAGAAAATGGGCGTCGCGAAGCTCAAGGTGATCGTGATCAGCGGGCCGCTGAGCTAGGCTGTGAAGCGGCACATATCGGCTTCATAGAACCTTAGAGCGCGGCATCGACAGCCGCAGTCCCGGGACGTTCCCATGACCTCCGATCCGGATCCCGGTCTCCGCCGCGTCGTCCTGATCGTGGCGCTGCTCAATCTCGCCTATTTCGGTGTCGAGTTCGCGGTCGCCACCGCCATCGGATCGGTCTCGCTGTTTGCGGACAGCGTCGATTTTCTCGAGGACGCATCGGTCAACCTGCTGATCTTCGTCGCGCTCGCCTGGTCGGCGCGCAATCGAGCCCGCGTCGGCATGGCGCTGGCGCTCGTCCTGCTCGTGCCGGCTCTCGCGACGCTCTGGACCGCCTTCGGCAAGCTGGTCGATCCGATCGCGCCGCAGCCTGTCGCGCTCACGGCCGCCGGCCTCGGGGCGCTCGCCGTCAACGTGACCTGCGCGTTCCTGCTGGCCACCTACCGGCATCATCGCGGCAGCCTGACCAAGGCTGCGTTCCTGTCCGCGCGGAACGATGTGCTGGCGAACGTCGGCATCATCGCGGCCGGTCTCGTGACGGCGTTCGTCTGGCATTCGGCGTGGCCGGACCTGATCGTCGGCCTCGCCATCGCCGCGATCAACGCCGACGCGGCCCGCGAGGTCTGGGAGGCGGCGCGCACGGAGCACCGCGCGCACGCGTAAGAAAAAGGCCGGCTCGCAAGAGCCGGCCTTCCAATTCCGCAACAGCCGCAGGGCCGTTGATCAGCGCGCGTAGAACAGTTGCTTAGCGCGAGTAGAACTCGACCACGAGGTTCGGCTCCATGGTCACCGGATAGGGAACATCCGAGAGCGCCGGGACGCGGGTCAGCTTGGCGATGAACTTGTTCTGGTCGACGTCGACGTAATCGGGTGTGTCGCGCTCGGCGCTCTTCAGAGCCTCCAGCACGAGCGGAAGCTGGCGCGCCTTCTCGGTGACCTCGATCACGTCATTGATGCGGACGCGATAGCTCGGGATCGTCACGCGGCGGCCGTTCACCGTCACATGGCCGTGGGAGACAAACTGGCGGGCGGCGAACACCGTCGGCACGAACTTGGCGCGGTAGACGATGGCGTCGAGGCGGCGCTCGAGCAGGCCGATCAGGTGCTCCGAGGTCGAGCCCTTGAGGCGGGTGGCCTCGTCATAGAGGCGGAAGAACTGGCGCTCGGAAATGTTGCCGTAGTAGCCCTTGAGCTTCTGCTTGGCGCGGAGCTGCTGGCCGAAATCCGAAAGTTTCGAGACGCGGCGCTCGCCGTGCTGGCCGGGGCGGCTCTGGCGCTTGTTGAGCGGGCTCTTCGGACGGCCCCAGACGTTCTCGCTGAGGCGGCGGTCGATCTTGTGCTTGGCGCGGATGCGCTTGGTCATCGTAACGGCACTCCAAGAGTTGCATTTGAGATCTGGAGCGCCCCCTCCTCTGTCCGGTCCCTTGCGGGCGGACCGACAGGCGAGCCCTCAAATCCGGGCGCGCCGCGGGTGCGCAAATGGAACGCGGGCCCAAACCGGCCCGCGCGACGTGCTTCCTTTAGTCGAGACAGCGGGTGGCGTCAATGGCCGCCTCAACTCCCTGTACCCAGGGCCTATTTTTTCGGCGCCGGCGCGGTCGAACCGGTGCTGGCCGTGTTCGGCGCCGCGCCCGGCTCGACGGCAGAGGCGAGGGCCGGCCCGGACTTCACGTAGGCGGTGATGAGGTCCTTCACCTTCTGGCGCTGCTCCTCGGTGCAGGTCTGCGCCGGAGCCTGCTTCTCGTCGACGACGACCTCCTTGTCGCCGTCCTTCTCGACCAGCTTGATCTTGCCGGTGAGCAGCATGACCGTGGTCAGGTGGAGCTGGTTGATGAAGAGCTCCTGCTGGTCGCTCCACTTCTTCTTTTCGACCTCGCGCCTCATCAGGGAGCGGTGATTCATGACCTGCTCCTCGGGAAGGTTGCAGGCTTGCGCATGCGCCGACAGACGCCCGACGCGCACGACCTCGCGCGCCACGTCGAGCGGCACCATGGCCGTCTCGGGCTTCTTCTTGTCGACCATGATGACGGTGCCGTCTTTCTTGCTGAACTGCGCCGGGGTCAGGGACCAGGCGTATTCCATGATGACTTGCACGGACTTATCGCTGAGGTCGCCCTCGGCCGCGGACGCCATCGGGGCCATCGCCATCCCCGCCAGGATGGCAGCGCCAACACCTATTCGTTTCGCCATGATCATCGCCCGCATCATCGCCCCTGCTGCGCTCCTTCTTTATTTTTCGCCATGGGCTCTTGTCGCCCTGGACCCTTACGCTCGACCGCCACCGAGCGCATGCATGCCGCGCTTGCGGGCATCGCTCGGCTCAAAACCTGGCAAGATCATGGCGGCCTATGTGGACGGCTTGCGGCCTGCGCCCTTGCCTTTCGACAGAGTGGCAACAATACCACGGAGAGTCCGGACCTCCTGCTGCGTCAGCGCCATACGGGTGAACATTGTCCTCAAGTTTTGGACGACAGAAGGGCGTTTCTCGAGCGGATTGAAAAAACCCAGCCGGTCCAGCTCCCGCTCGAGGTGATCGAAGAAGCCCATGAGCTCGTCCTTCGCCGCCAATCGCTCGGCACCAAGGTTAAGACCGGCCGAGACCGGCTCCTCGTAGGTCGTGACCCGACCCAGCGTTCCCTTTCCGCTCTCGCGCATCCAGGCGTAGCCGAGCAGCAGCACGGCCTGCGCCAGATTGAGGGAGGCGAAGCGGGAATTGACCGGAATCATCACCAGCGCGTCGGCGTTGGCGATCTCGCCCGTCTCGAGGCCGTTCCGCTCGCGCCCGAACAGGATGCCGCAGCGCTCGCCCCGCGCGATCCGCTCCCGCAGGGCGGCGACGGCATCCTCAGGCGTCAGGACGGGCTTCTTGAGCGGCCGCTGGCGGGCGGTGGTGGCAATGACATAGGTCAGATCCCCGATCGATTCCGCCAGCGACGGATAGGCCGTCGCGTCGTCGATCACGTAGTTCGCGCCGGACGCGGCAATGCGGGCCTTCTCGTTCGGCCAGCCGTCGCGCGGGGCGACGAGGCGCAGATCGTCGAGGCCGAAGTTCGCCATGGCGCGCGCGACCATGCCGATGTTGTCGGCAAGCTGGGGCTCGACGAGGATCACCGACGGCGTCTCGCCCGGGCCCGCGACGGCCTCGCCCTGGATGTGGGCCCGGCGGATGCCGTGGCGCAGCTTGCGCAGCACCCGGCGCGCCCAGAACCAGTAATTCTCGCCCGACCAGGTCTTCTCCAGCACCGCGAGCGCGGGGGTCGCGAGCGTCTCGGTGCCCTGCCCGACGAGGCGCACAGATCCGTCGCCGACGACGATCTCGCGATGGCGGGCGATGAATTCGTCGACAGTCGCGATGCCAAGGGCTTCCGTGCGCCGCTTGCAGCCGGGGCAGGTCGCCGCATCGGACTCGCAGCGAAGCCCGGCGCAGTAGGTCAGGATGCGGTCGAGCGCGGCGCGGTCCATGCCGGGGACGCCGAGGGCTGCGAGCCCCTCGTCGATGCTCCGCTCATGGCAGGCGTGGACGAGCCGCGCCACCGGCCAGCCCTGGCCCACGACCATCGGCACGCGCGCCTCTGCCTCGAGGGCGATCTCGATGTCGCGAACGGGGGATTCCGCGGGCGTCATGGGTGTGTCACGGAGCTCATGGTTCGGGGCTTGGGGTCGGGAGCCTGGAGCACGGCTTAGCACCCGCATGCGGGCGTTGTCGCCTCCCCTCCGGGTTGAGCCCTCGGGCCGGGCCGCGTGCCGACATTTGACGCGGACGCCCATCGCTCCAACATAGGAGCATGGGACACGCGACGCCGGACACCCCTCTTGCCACCGCGTCCGACGTCGTCGCGTTCTGGCGCGACGCGGGGCCGGACCGCTGGTTCACCAAGGATGACGCGTTCGACCGGCGCTTCCACACGCAGGGCCTCGCCCTCTACGAAGCGGCCGCGCGGGGCGGGCTCGCACCCTGGGCGGCTCGGCCCGAAGGCGCGCTGGCGCTGGTGCTGCTGCTCGATCAGTTCCCGCGCAACTCGTTCCGCGGCACGCCGCGCATGTTCGCGACCGACGCGCTGGCCCGAACCGTGGCGGCCGCCGCCATCGAGGCGGGGCATGACCGCGCCGTGCACCCGGACCTGCGGGTGTTCTTCTACCTGCCCTTCGAGCACTCCGAGGAGCTCGCCGACCAGGACCGCTCGGTCGCACTCGCCGCGCCGCTCAACGCGGACTACCGCGCCTACGCCGAGTTGCATCGCGACATCATCCGCCGCTTCGGACGGTTTCCCCACCGCAACGCCATCCTCGAGCGCGCGACGACGGCCGAGGAGCAGCGCTTTCTCGACGATGGCGGATTTGCGGGCTGAGAACGCGCCCTCGCCCGGCACAGCGGGCGGGCGCCGGGCGGACCCCTCCGATCGCATGCAGCGCACGACCCTTGTTGCAGCGCACGCGCACGGCTAAGGTCGGGCAGCAACGCTCCCATCCGAAGGCTCTTTCATGCAGAAGATCAAGGTGACCGGCACAGTCGTCGAGCTCGACGGCGACGAGATGACTCGCATCATCTGGAAGCTCATCAAGGACAAGCTGATCCATCCCTATCTCGACGTGAACCTCGCGTACTACGACCTCGGCATCGAGAGCCGGGACAAGACCAACGACCAGATCACCATCGACGCGGCCAACGCCATCAAGAAATACGGCGTCGGCGTCAAGTGCGCGACCATCACGCCGGACGAGGCGCGCGTGAAGGAGTTCAATCTCAAGGAGATGTGGAAGAGCCCCAACGGCACGATCCGCAACATCCTGGGCGGCGTCATCTTCCGCGAGCCCATCATCGCCCGCAACGTGCCGCGGCTCGTGCCCGGCTGGACGCAGCCGATCGTGATCGGGCGTCACGCGTTCGGCGACCAGTACAGGGCCACCGACTTCTGCTTCCCAGGCAAGGGCCGCCTCACCATCCGCTTCGAGGGCGAGGACGGGCAGGTGATCGAGCGCGAGGTGTTCAAGGCGCCGGGCTCCGGCGTCGCCATGGCCATGTACAATCTCGACGAGAGCATCCGCGAGTTCGCGCGCGCCTCGCTCAACTACGGCTTGAACCGCGGCTTTCCGGTCTACCTCTCGACCAAGAACACCATCCTCAAGGCCTACGACGGGCGCTTCAAGGACCTGTTCCAGGAGGTGTTCGATGCCGAGTTCAAGGAGGCGTTCGCCGCCAAGAAAATCACATACGAGCATCGCCTCATCGACGACATGGTGGCTTCCGCGCTCAAGTGGTCCGGCGGCTACGTGTGGGCATGCAAGAACTACGACGGCGACGTGCAGTCGGATACGGTGGCGCAGGGTTTCGGCTCGCTCGGTCTCATGACGAGCGTGCTGATGACGCCCGACGGCAAGACGGTCGAAGCGGAGGCCGCGCACGGCACGGTGACGCGCCACTACCGCGAGCACCAGAAGGGCAAGGAGACCTCGACCAACTCCATCGCCTCGATCTTCGCCTGGACGCGCGGGCTTGCGCATCGCGCCAAGCTCGACGACAACGCGGCGCTCGCGAGGTTCGCCGCGACGCTCGAGAAGGTGTGCGTCGATACGGTGGAGTCGGGCTTCATGACCAAGGACCTGGCGCTCCTGGTCGGCCCGGACCAGAAGTGGCTCTCGACCTCGAGCTTCCTCGACAAGATCGACGCAAACCTCAAGGCGGCGATGGCGGCTTAGAGCCTTCCGGGCTTGGGCTGTGATGGGCCTCGCAGAGGGCGCGGCCGTCCGGGAGACGCCTCATCCAGGCGTCTCCGTGGAGAGATCTCAGTCGAGACATCTCAATCAAGACGGGCGCCGGGACGCGGACCGGCAAGCGGCACGTGGTGTCTCTGATATTTGGCGCAGGCCCAGCCCTTGCCGTAGATGAGACGCAGGAACCCGCAACGGACTGCGTCGGTAAAACGTTCGAGGCGCGTGCTCGCGCGCGATGATGTGCGCATGATCTCTGTCGATTGCTTGTTGTTTTCCCCCGACGATGGCGCAGGCTATCCGAGTCTGCCGGCATCCGAGGACATAGGAACATTCCCTATTCCGGGGGGACGGGCTGCCATGTAGGGGCGCGCCTGCGCCCGGTCAACGGACGACTTGCCGCGGCGGGTCCACGCCTTGAAGGGGACGGGCCAACCTTCTGATCTGGTTACACTTCCTGCCATGCGCGGCGTGCATCTCTGGCCTGCCGGGGATCGGCTGGCGCCTGTGAGCTACGCGCCGGCACCGAGGCGGGCTTCGATAGCGGCGAGCGCGTCGGCCGCCCTGGCGCCGTCGGGGCCACCGGCCTGAGCCATGTCGGGACGGCCGCCGCCGCCCTTGCCGCCGAGGGCTTCGGCACCGGCCTTCACGAGGTCGACGGCGCTCCAGGTTTTGACGAGATCCTCCGTCACGCCGACCGCAAGCCCGGCCTTGCCGTCCTCGGTGACGCCGACGATGGCGACGACGCCGGAGCCGACCTCTTTCTTGCCGTCGTCTACGAGGCCGCGCAGATCCTTCGGATTGAGACCCTGCACGGAGCGGGCCAGAAGCTTCACGGCCCCGACCGTCCGCACCGCCGCGGCCGCGGCCGGCGCACCGTTGCCGACGCTCGTGCCGCCGCCGATGGCGATCTGCCGCTTCGCGTCGGCGAGCTGGCGCTCGAGTGTCTTTCTCTCCTCGACGAGGGTCTTCAGGCGCTCGACCAGATCCTCGGGGCGCGTCTTCAAGACCGCAGCCGCCTCCTTGAGGCGCGCGTCGGCATCGGCGAGATAGGCGCGCGCGCCGTCGCCGGTCAGCGCTTCGATGCGGCGCACGCCGGCCGAGCTCGCGCTTTCGGCCACGACCTTGACGAGGCCGATGTCGCCCGTGCGGCGCGCGTGCGTGCCACCGCACAATTCGACGGACCACGCTTTGTTGGCACCAGCGGCAGTGTGACCCATGGAGACCACCCGGACCTCATCGCCGTACTTCTCACCGAAGAGCGCCATGGCGCCGGAGGCTTTTGCATCCTCGAGCGCCATCAGGCGCGTCTCGATGGGGCCGTTCTCGAGCACGATCTCATTGGCGAGCCTCTCGACGGCGGCGATCTCGTCGGCGCTCATCGGCTTCGTATGCACGAAGTCGAAGCGCAGGCGGTCGGGCGAGACGAGCGAGCCCTTCTGGGCCACATGCAGGCCGAGCACCTGGCGTAGGGCCTCATGCAGGAGGTGCGTCGCGGAGTGGTTGGCACGCGTCGCCGTGCGACGCGTGTGGTCCACCTCGAGCTCGACGGCGTCGCCGGGCTTGAAGCTCCCCGCCTCCACGCGGCCGATGTGCACGAACAGGTCGCCGAGCTTCTTCTGCGTGTCGGTGACGCGGAACAGCGCGCCCTTGGCGCCCCTGATCACGCCCTGATCGCCCACCTGTCCGCCGCTCTCGCCATAGAACGGCGTCTGGTTGAGGACGAGCATACCCTCTTCGCCCGTCTTCAAAGCCTTCACGGGCTTGCCACCCTGCACGAGCGCGCGGATCTCGCCTTCAGCGTTCTCGGTATCGTAGCCGAGGAACTCGCTTGAGCCGGCCTCCTCCTTGATCTCGAACCAGATCTCTTCGGTGGCAGCCTCGCCCGAGCCCTTCCAGGCGCGCCGTGCCTCCTCCTTCTGCTTCGCCATGGCGGCGTCGAAGGCCTTGGTGTCGACGGCAATGTTGCGGGCGCGCAGCGCATCCTCGGTGAGGTCGAGCGGGAAGCCGAAGGTATCGTAGAGCTTGAAGGCGACGTCGCCCGGGAACGTGGCGCCGGGCTTGAGGCCGGCGGACGCCTCGCCGAGCAGCTTGAGGCCGTTGCCGAGCGTCCTCTTGAACCTCGTCTCCTCGAGCTTCAGCGTCTCAGCGATGAGAGGCTCGGCGCGGCCGAGCTCGGGGTACGCCGCGCCCATCTCGCGCACGTGCGCGGGGACCAGACGATACATCAGGGGGTCGGCACAGCCGAGCTGGTGCGCATAGCGCATGGCGCGGCGCATGATGCGGCGGAGCACGTAGCCGCGGCCCTCGTTGGAGGGCAGCACGCCGTCGGCGATCAGGAAGCTCGTGGCGCGCAGATGGTCCGCAATGACCCTCTGTGCTGTTCTGACGGAGCCAGTCCGATATATCGCTTTCAGATGGTCGTCGAGATCGCTGCTATCGTCAGTGACAGCACCGAGCTTGCGGCTCTCGTCGCGGATGGCGGCGATGAGGTTCCGGAAGAGGTCGATCTCGTAGTTGTCGTGCACGCCCTCAAGCACGGCGGCGATGCGCTCGAGGCCCATGCCGGTATCGACGGAGGCTCTCGGCAGGTCGACGCGCTCGCCCGAGGGGAGCTGCTCGAACTGCATGAAAACGAGGTTCCAGATCTCGATGAAGCGGTCGCCGTCGGCATCGGCCGAGCCCGGCGGGCCGCCCGGAATCTTTGGCCCGTGGTCGTAGAAGATCTCGGTGCACGGGCCGCAGGGGCCCGTGTCGCCCATCTGCCAGAAGTTGTCCTTGGTGGCGATACGGATCAGGCGCTCGTCGGGGAGACCGGCGATCTTCCGCCAGAGGGCGTGCGCCTCCTCGTCCTCATGATAGACGGTGACGGTCAAGCGCTTCGGGTCGAGGCCGAACTCCTTGGTAACGAGGTTCCAGGCGAGCGCGATGGCGCGCTCCTTGAAATAATCGCCGAACGAGAAGTTGCCGAGCATCTCAAAGAAGGTGTGGTGGCGTGCGGTGTAGCCGACGTTGTCGAGGTCGTTGTGCTTGCCGCCGGCGCGGACGCACTTCTGCGAGGAGGCGGCGCGCACGTAGGGGCGCGTCTCCTGGCCGGTGAACACGTTCTTGAACTGCACCATGCCGGCGTTGGTGAACATCAGCGACGGGTCGTTGCGCGGCACGAGCGGCGAGGACGGCACGACCTCGTGCCCCTCGGCCTTGAAGTACTCGAGGAACGCACTTCTGATCTCGTTGACGCCGGTCATCTCACATTCCGAAGTTGTGAACTGCTATCGTTGGAAACCGCGCCGCTTCATTGCACGCCATCCCGGCCGAGACCGGGCCACGAGACGTCGAGACACCTCGAAAAAAGGTGAGGGACGTTGCGTGGATGGCCGCCTCATAACCGAAGCTTGGCTCCGCCAAGATGCGGCCGTGACGAAGTACGGACCGGGCCGGGCGCCGACGCCCGCAAAGGCGCGCTCTAGCCCAATGCGCCGCATTTAACGGGCCGGCCGGGTGTTGTCCAGGAACGCGAGCGGCACGGCCCCGGGTTGCCCCCAAAGCCCGCGCCACGAACCAGATCTGGAACCTGATCCGGGCCCTGGTCTGGACCCGGATCGGAAGTTTATCCGTGTCCTTAGCGTCCGCACCTTCAGCGTTTGGCGCCGCGGCCGGCTCCCTTCCGGGCGGAGGCGTCGTCCGGCACGTCCGGCAGCACGCCGTCCTCGTCCGGCTCCTCACCCTCCGTCGCCGCCCCGGCATCCGGCTCGAGCAGCATCTTGTCGACGATCAGGCCGGCGCTGGCGCGGATCGCCTTCTCGATCGCGGCCGCAATCTTCGGGTTCTCCTTCAGGAACAGCTTGGTGTTCTCGCGACCCTGGCCGATGCGCTGGCCGTCGTAGGAGAACCAGGCGCCGGACTTGTCGACGATGCCCGCCTTGACCCCGAGATCGACCAGCTCTCCCGTCTTCGAGATGCCTTCCCCATACATGATGTCGAACTCGACCTGCTTGAAGGGCGGGGCAACCTTGTTCTTGACCACCTTGACGCGGGTCTGGTTGCCGACCGCCTCCTCGCGCTCCTTGATCTGCCCGATGCGACGGATGTCGAGGCGGACGGACGAATAGAATTTCAGCGCATTGCCGCCGGTCGTGGTCTCGGGATTGCCGAACATGACGCCGATCTTCATGCGGATCTGGTTGATGAAGATCACCATGCACTTCGTCTTGGAGATCGAGGCGGTGAGCTTGCGCAGCGCCTGGCTCATGAGGCGCGCCTGGGCGCCCATTGTGACGTCGCCCATCTCGCCTTCGAGCTCGGCTTTCGGCGTCAGGGCGGCGACGCTGTCGACGACGACGACATCGATCGCTCCCGAGTTCACGAGCGTATTCGTGATCTCGAGCGCCTGCTCGCCGGCGTCGGGCTGGGAGACCAGCAAGTCTTCGATCCTGACGCCAAGCTTTTTGGCGTAGGTCGGGTCCAGCGCGTGCTCGGCATCGACGAAGGCACAGGTGCCGCCCGCTTTCTGGGCTTCCGCGATCACCTGCAGCGTCAGCGTCGTCTTGCCCGAGGACTCGGGCCCATAGATCTCGATCACGCGCCCCTTGGGCAGGCCGCCGATGCCGAGCGCGATGTCGAGCCCGAGCGAGCCCGTCGAGATCGCCTCGATGTCCATCGAGCGCTCGTTGGCGCCGAGGCGCATGATCGACCCCTTGCCGAAGTTCTTGTCGATCAACGCCAGCGCATGCGCCAACGCCTGCGCCTTATGATCCTTATCCATCTTTCCCCCTTCGACGACGTGAAGATCCGGCTTGGTCATGTGGCACCTTATGGCATGTTAACCGTTGATGAGCGACTCGGCGCATGGGTAGATGTACATGTTTTGTTCTCATCGGTCTACCTTCCGTCGACACCTTGTCCACTTGTCCATTGACATTGTTTGTCGCCAGAGGACGAGCGCTTTAACGGCGCGTTAGGCGGTGCGCGCCCATGCTCGCGGGTCCGAGACCTCGATCCCCGCCCCAAACCCCATGCTGCAAGTCTTTGCCATCGCTTCGAATGCGCTTCTGGTGCAGGGCCGCAAGCTCGAGGAGATTGCGGCCGCCGTGACCGCAACGGGGCCTGCAGCCGACCCGGTGGTGCCTGCGGACGGGCCTTCGCAAGTCCGCATCGGCGCGCTGCCTCTTGGCGGCGCGATCGAGCCCATGGTCTCGCTCAGGAGCGTCGCCCTTGCCTACGAGATGACGGCAAGCGTGACCGCGACCGCCGACGACATGCTCGATGCGCTTCTCGACGCAGTCCATTCCGACGACACGTAGTGGTATGGTTATCCAGACGGGAGACGCTGCCCGGCCTGCCGGGTTTTTCCCTCGAAATGGAGACCCTCCATGAACGACATCAACAACGAGCCTTTCAATCTGTCGCTGCGCCGTTTCCTCAAGCAGGTGGGGGTCTCGTCGCAGCAGGAGATCGAGCGCATCGTGCGGGACCACGGGCTTGCCGGAAAAGGTCCGCTCAAAGTCCGCATGCTGCTAACGGCCGAGGGCACGGATCTCCGCCACGAGGTCAATGGAACGATCGATCTCGGGTGATGGCGCGAGCGCCCTGCTCCGCGCTCTCCGCGGAGCGCACGGCCGCGTCATCGCCGGCGACGGACCACAGGAGAATCGTCGGCGCGACGATGCACCAGGCGGCGACGAGCATTGTGGCGTAGACAAAGTCCATGTGCGGCTCCGATCCGGGCTTTCGACGATCTGGCGCGATGCATGTGAAATGGAAACCCGTCGCCTGAGTTCCATTGCATTGCAGTAATTTCATGGCCGTCGCGCGCGCGGAGCAGGAACGGCCACTGCAAACCAGGAGTTGGCCTCTCGGATGTATGCCTTCGTCGTCATGGTTCTGCTCAACGGCACCCCGCAGTTTTTCATCATGGAGCGGGGACTATCTGCGGCCGCATGCGAGGAGCTCGTGCATCGCCCCGACAGCGGTCTCAGGATCGAAGGCCAGCCGGTCTCGGGCGAAGGGCGTTGCGTCCCCGAGGACGAGCTGCCGGCAGACGACATCGAGCAGCCGGACTCTCCGGTCTAGGTCGTGAGCTCAACGGCCGAGCTGCTCCTTGACCTTGGCGGCGAGCTGGGGAAGCGAGAACGGCTTCGGCAGGAAGGCGAACTGCTCGTTCTTGTCGAGGCTGGTCTCGAACGCCTCGTGCGGGTAGCCGGAGACGAAGATGATCTTGAGGTCCGGGTTCTTCTTGCGCAGCTCCTTGAGCAGCGTCGGGCCATCCATCTCGGGCATGACCACGTCCGAGACGACGATGTCGATCCTGTCGTTGTGTTGGGCCATGACCTCCAGCGCCTCGACGCCGGTCGATGCCTCGAATACCTCGTATCCCTGGCGCTTCAGCGCGCGCACGGCGAAGGAGCGGACGACGTCCTCGTCCTCGACGAGCAGCACGCGGCCGCTGCCGGTCAGGTCCTGCGGGCGCCCCTTCCTGGCCGCCTTCTGCCCGACGGGCTCGCCCTCGCTGCCCGGCATGTGGCGCGGCAGGTAGATGCGGAACGTGGTGCCCTGGCCCGGCACGCTTTCCGGATAGATGAAGCCGCCCGACTGCTTGACGATGCCGTAGACGGTCGAGAGGCCGAGGCCCGTGCCCTTGCCGACGCCCTTGGTCGTGAAGAACGGATCGAAGATCCTGGCCATCACCTCGGGGGGCATGCCCGTGCCGGTGTCGGAGACCTCGACCAGCACATACTCGCCGACGGGCATGCCGTGCAGGCCGAGCTTCTGGCTCTCGCGCTCGGTGACGTTGCGCGTGCTGATGATGAGCGTGCCCCCGTCCGGCATGGCGTCGCGGGCGTTGTTGGCGAGGTTCAGGATCACGTGCTCGAGCTGCGTGCGGTCGGTCTTAACGTACCAGAGGTCGCGCGCCGGAGGGATCCGGAGCTCGATCTTCTCGCCGACGGAGCGCTTCACCACCGACGACCATTCCGCCAGTTCCTCATCGAGTTGCAGCGGCTCGGCCTGCAATGTCTGGCGGCGCGAGAAGGCGAGCAGCTTGGCGACGAGGCCGGCAGCGCGCGTGGCGCTGCTCTGGATGTTCTTGATGTCCTTGTAGGCGGGATCCGTCGGCCGGTGCGTCTGCAGCAGCAGATCCGAGAAGCCGATGATGGCCGTCAGCACGTTGTTGAAGTCGTGGGCGATGCCGCCCGCGAGCTTGCCCACCGCCTCCATCTTCGAGGACTGGGCAAACTTCGCCTCCAGCGCTTTCTGCTCGGTGGCGTCGATCAGATAGAGGATCGCGGCCTCGCGGGCCTCTTTGGCCTGCGTCAGGGGGGCGAGGTAGAGGCGGCGCGATTCGTTGTCTGTGCCGACCGTGATCTCGATCGGCGCCGCGCTGACGGTGCCGGCAAGGGCCTGGCGCAAGGCCGTGTCGACGGCGCTCCGGGTGTCGGCATCGGCGAACCGGCAGAGCACGTCCGCCGCGGAGGAGCCGACCGCGGCCGCGCCGTCGGGGATCATGCGGGCGAAGGCGGGGTTGGTGCTGACGAGGCGTCCGTCGGCCCCCACGGTCGCGATGCCGAACGGCGAGGACTGGAAGAAACGCGCGAAGCGGACCTCGGCGTCCGCCGGCCCATCCTCGGCGGCGTCGGCCTCGCGCCGGAACGCGGCGACCAGAAGGCCGCCCTCCGCATCGCGGCGGGCGAAGAAGCGCAGCGGAACCTCGGCGCCCTTGTCGATCGACACGTCGATCTCGACGCCCTGGCCGGTGGTGTAGAACGCGGCGGCAGCGCCCGCGATCTGCTCGGCGCCCTCGGGCGTGACGATGTCGGCGAGCTTGAGCGCGCGATGCGAAAGGCTCTGCGGCTCGAGGCCGAGCCAGCGCAGCAGCGTCGCATTGAGGCGGCGCACGACGCCGTGGCTGTCGACCTCCATGAGGCCGGCGGGGATGCCGTCCAGACGCTCGAGGGTCGCCTCGAGGGTGGCGACGGCGCTCACCTGGCGGGCACGCTCGGCCGTCACGTCGGTGACGGTCCAGAGCGAGAGCGGCCCGAGCTCGCGGTCGTGACCGGGAACGTTGCACGGACGCTGGGCGACGCGGAACAGTTGCGCGGGACCGCCCTCGCCGGCGATCTCGATCTCCTCGCGCCAGGGCTCGCGGCGCGAGGCCGCCCGCTCGAGGCGGAAGTAGGCGGCCGCGGCACGGGGGTCGCTCGCGAACAGGCTTTCGAGCGCCTTGATCTCGCCCGCCGCCGTCATGCCGACCATGTCGGCGAGCGCGCGGTTGGCATAGAGCGGGCGGCCGTCGCGGCGCGTGACCAGCAGGCCGTCGTCGAGGCAGTTGGCGAAGGCGCGAACCAGATCCTCGTCGCGGACGCGCTCGCCGATGCGGATATGGCCGGCTATGTAGCCGAAGATCGCGAACGCCCCGAGCATGGCGAGAATGGCAAGCAGCGTCAACAGCATCGGCTCGCGCGCCGGCAAAGCCACGAGCGCAAGCACAAGGGCGCCGGCGGCCATGGACGCGGCGATGACGGGAATGGCACCGGGCTCGTGAACGCTGCCTGACAGCGTTTGGGCGTTTGCCGTGCCGGGCCGAGGCGGGCGGGGCTCGCTATCGCTCATGAAGGCGAAAGCTATCTGATTCTCCTCAGGAGCCGCCTCGGATGCCTGCATGGGAACTCCGCTACTCATACGCTTACACAACGCCCGTGTGATGGTGCGGCGGAGATCGGATGCGGGGGATGCACCGCGCCTCTGCCCTGTCGTCCACAGTTCGATCAATAGGGTTAAATTGACGTGAATTCCGCGCTATAGGGGCTCAGGACAGCAATTGAGAAGGGACGGAGCGGGCGCAAGGACGCGCGTGCGCGCCGTGCACAGGACGTCATGTGGGACATGGTCTACTATCTGGCGATCGTACTGTTCCTGGCGGTCGCCCTGATCGGCGGGGCCTATGCGGCGCGCGCCTATCTCGGCGGCACCTCCTCGTTCCAGGCCGTGTTCGGCGGGCCCAAGCCGCTGCGGCGCCTTGCCGTCACCGAGCAGTTCAATCTCGACAACCGCCGCCGCCTCATCCTCGTCCGGCGCGACAACGTGGAGCACCTGATCATGACCGGCGGACCGGTCGACGTGGTGATCGAGACGGGGATCGGGCCTCCGGTCCACGCGGCGCCGGAGGGCGAAGCCGCCGCTCCGCACCGCGTCGATCCGAAACTCGCCTAGTGTCCCGATTCCGAAGTTCGCTTGAGTTTGCGGCTAGGTCCCATAGCGAACTTCGGAATCATAAGGGACACTAGAGTCGTTCCGACTTAGGTGGAAACATGGTCATGTGAGCAATTGGCGTGTCTGGATCCCGGCCGTCCATGCGGAGCATGGCTCCGCCATGATGCCGGGATGACGTCATTTGTATGCAGGCGGGCTACGCAAACTCAACGTCACTCCGGCGAAGGCCGGAGTCCAGACGGGTTGCGCATGTCGAACCACTGTTTCCATCTGAAACGGAAACTCTCTAGAGCCATGGACTTGCTCGTGTGATTCAGATCGAGAAATTTGCTCGGGAGCAGGCCACTTTATATGGCGAATTTCTCGATCATCACACGAGCGCAAACCGGGCGCCGGCGGCCCTTTCTCGGTCCGCCGCTTTGCGACCCGCCAGGATTCCGGGGAGGCTGATCATTTCCGCAGGGTCTCACCTTCGCTTTCCGGCGCTCTCCGTCATCCTGGCGCTCGCCGTCGCCGCGATGTCCTGGACGTTGTCCGCGCCGGCCGCGGGGCAACCCGCGCCGCAGCAGACGCAGGCGCCCGCGCAACAGCCCTCACCCGCGCAGAGCCCAGCGGCTCCGGCGCCGCCGGGGAGCGAAGGGCAGCAGACGCCGGCCCAGGCGCCCGAGTCCGCCCCTCCGCCCGCTCCCGTGCTCTCGGCCGCCGACCAGCAAGAGATCGAGACGGTCCAGAAGCTGGTTGCCGACCTCAAGGCCGAGGTCGAGCGGCTGGTCAAATCCGTCGAGCGCAACCTCGAGAACGAGGAGGAGCTGACGCGCCTCAGGGGCGCGCTCATCAACGTGTTCCAGAAGGCTCACGATACCCGCGAGGCGCTGCGGCCGAAATCGGAGGCGCTCCGCCAGCAGATCGAGCAGCTCGGGCCCGCGCCGGCGGCCGACACGCCCGATTCCGCCGATGTCGCAGCGGAGCGCGCCCGGCTCAACACGCTGCTCGCGGAGGTCGACGGCGCGCTCAAGAACACCGAGCTTCTGATCGTGCGCATGCGCCAGCTCCGCGACACGGTGCAGACCGCGCGGCAGGCCATCTTCGCGTCCCAGCTGCTGCGGCGCGCTCCCTCCCCCGTTGCGCCCTCGACATGGCTGAAGCTCATCGACGACGCGCCCGGCGCCTTCCGGCAGGTGCACGATGCGCTCTCGGGCTGGCTGTCGCTCGCGGCCCGCAAATGGGTCGATCTGGTGGGGCTCGCGGCGGGCGTCGTGCTACTGTTCGTGCTGCTGACGGGCTTGGCGCGATGGTTCCTCGCCCGCCGGCTCGACCGGCCGCGGGAGACGCCGCCCACCTTCTTCGTGCAGGCGGCGACGGTGGGATGGGTCGCGCCCCTCATCGCCGCCCCTTCGCTCGCGGCGCTCAACCTCCTGAGCTCGGGGCTCGATCGCCTCAACCTGACGACCTACGAGTTCCGGCAGATCGCCGTAGCGGCGTTCCCGGCGCTTTTCCTGTTCGTCGGCGTCGCCGCGCTCACGCGCGCGATGCTCCAGCCGCGTCGTCCCGCATGGCGGCTCGTCAACCTTTCGACGCCCGCCGCGCGGCGCGTCACGCGCATCATCACGTCGATCGCGGCCGTGTTCTCGCTGGATCTCGTGCTGCAGGAGACAGTGCGGCGCCTCTTCCTCCCGCTCTCGATCGGCGTCATGGAGATGGTGTTCGCGAGCCTCGCGATCGGCGTCCTGATGCTGCAGCTCGTGCGGACGCCGTTCGAGCCCAAATCAGCGACTGCGGGTGTGCCGCACGGGACCGCGGAGCCGGCGATCCCGGGCGTCCCGTCGCCGATGCCGCGGCTCAGGCCCTACCTGATCAAGCTGCCACTCCTGGTCGCCGGCACGGCGATCGTTGCGCTCTCGCTCGCCGGCTATATCGGCCTCGGGCGCTTCATCACCACGCAGGTGCTCGTCAGCGGCAGCATGATCGCGGTGATCCTCGTCGTGCACCTCGCGATCCGCGCGCTGCTCGGCGTGCACGGCACCGGCGTCAAGCCGCTCGAGGCGCGCCTCCACGAGAGGACCGGGCTCGATCCGAGGCTGGGACTGCTTCTCACCGGCGCGCTCTCGGTCCTGCTCAACATCGGCCTGGCGCTCGCCGCGCTGCCCCTCCTCCTCATCACGTGGGGCTACACGCCCCAGGAGGCGTGGATGTGGCTCCGGGCGCTGGTGTTCGGCTTCCAGATCGGCGACTTCCATATCTCGCTCGCGCGCATCCTGATCGCCATCGCGCTGTTCTTCCTGCTCGCGTTCGCGACGCGCATCGTGCAGCGCTGGATCGACACCGGCATCTCGAAGTCGCGGCGCATCGACCCCGGGATCGCCAACTCGATCCACACCGCCATCGGCTATACCGGCTTCATCGTCGCGGCCCTGGCGGCGATCTCCTACGGCGGGCTCGACATCACGAACTTCGCCATCGTCGCCGGCGCGCTCTCGGTCGGCATCGGCTTCGGCCTGCAGTCGATCATCAACAACTTCGTCTCCGGCCTCATCCTGCTCGTCGAGCGGCCGATCAAGGTGGGAGACCGCGTCAGCGTCAAGGATCAGCAAGGCTTCGTGAGGCGGATCTCCGTGCGCTCGACGGAGATCGAGACCTTCGACAAGGCGAGCGTCATCGTTCCGAACTCCGACCTCATCACGTCGGCGGTCACCAACTGGACGCACCGCAACACCCTCGGCACGGCGGCGGTCAAGGTTCGGGTCAGCTATCGGTCGGACCCGGACCAGGTGCGCGACATCCTGCTGAAAGTCGCCTCAGAGTCGCCGCTGCTCATGCAGCACCCGCCGGCAAACGTGAACTTCGACAACTTCGGCGCGGACGGGCTCGAGTTCTCTGTCAGCGGCGTCATTTCCGACGTGAGCAAGGCCGAAGCGGCGCGGAGCGACCTGCGCTTCCGCATTCTCAAGGCCTTCCGGGCCGCGGGCATCGAGATGCCCTATGCGCAGCATGACATCCATCTGCGTGATCTCGATGCCGTGCGGATGGTGCTCGCGCGCCTGGCGGAGGAGCGTGCGCGCCGGTCGGGCGTCTCGTTCGCGGATACGGGGCGGCCTCCCGACAAGAAGGGCTGAGCCGGCCCCCCTCCCCCTCTCCGAGCACCCACTCGCCACAAGGGCGCGGGGAAGCGAAGCGGGAGCGGCACGCGATCAATCCTCGCGGTAGACGCGCTCGCGGCGCTCGTGGCGCTCCTGGGCCTCCAGCGACAGCGTCGCGATCGGGCGGGCGTCGAGGCGCTTCAAGCCGATCGGCTCGCCCGTCTCCTCGCAATAGCCGTAGGTGCCGTCCTCGATGCGCGCCAGGGCGGCATCGATCTTGGCGATCAGCTTGCGCTGGCGATCGCGTGCCCGAAGCTCGAGCGCGCGATCCGTCTCCGAGGTCGCGCGGTCGGCGAGATCGGCATGCTGGGTCGAATCCTCGTGCAACCCCGCCAGCGTCTCCCTGGTCTGGTGGATGATCTCCTCCTTCCAGGCCGTGAGCTTCTGGCGGAAATACATCCGATGCCGCTCGTTCATGAACGGCTCGTCCTCGGACGGACGGTAACCGGGCGGAAGGACGATGGTCGAAGTGCCGGCCTTGGCCGTCAGCTTCCTGTCTTTGGCCTTGTCGATAGCACGTGTCCTCGGCTTTGCCGCCTTGCCCTGGGTCGCCTTGGACGGCGCCTTCGTCGTGACCTTGGCACTGGCGGCCGGTTTCGCGGCAGGGCGAGCGGGTTTGGATTTCACGGATGCGGTCTTGGACGGGGATTTGGACGCGGTCTTGGCAGCCGGCTTCGATACGGGCTTCGCCTTGGCAGGCTTCGACGTCGGTCGCTTGCTCATCACGGGCCTCCAATACGGGCCTGCTCCAGGCTCTCGGGCCACCCACCCCACGCATCCGACGGGTCCAGGAGGGCCCCAAGCATTTGGCGTGGCTCTCTTGGCGGTTGAGACTTCTTATGTCAAGGAAATCCGCCGTTTAACTGTAAAAATCTGTGCGGGAATCAGGGCCGCAAGTGACGGATATCACGTATCATTTAAGGCAAGCTCCGTGGGCGGCCGGAATTGCCTTATCCGTAGGCAGACCTGCTATCTCGAGTTGCATCAACGAGAAATTCGCTCGCGCGCTTCGACAGAGGCACGCGCGCCCCGCTTCTTGCGTCCCCTTCCCCTCCCTTGCCGGGGTCCGCCCGGCCGCCTAAGACGAGGGCCAGCTCGCGCAAACGAAGAGGACTCTCCTCAGCATGACCGGATCCGACACCGCCAGCGGCAGCAGACGCTTCGAGGGAACCTCGAGCTACGTCGCAACGCGCGATCTCAACGTCGCCGTCAATGCGGCGGTAGCACTCGAGCGCCCCCTGCTCGTCAAGGGCGAACCCGGGACGGGCAAGACGGTGCTCGCCTTCGAGGTCGCCCGCGCGCTCGGCGCCCCGCTCATCGAGTGGCACATCAAATCCACCACCAAGGCCCAGCAGGGGCTCTACGAGTACGACGCGGTCTCGCGGCTACGCGACGGACAGCTCGGCGACGCGCGCGTCAAGGACATCCGCAACTACATCAAGCGCGGCAAGCTCTGGGAGGCGTTCGTCGCCGAGACGCGGCCGGTGCTGCTCATCGACGAGATCGACAAGGCGGACATCGAGTTCCCCAACGACCTCCTGCAGGAGCTCGATCGCATGGAGTTCTTCGTCTACGAGACCGGCGAGACGGTGCAGGCGCGCGTGCGCCCCATCGTCATCATCACCTCCAACAACGAGAAGGAGCTGCCCGACGCCTTCCTGCGCCGCTGCTTCTTCCACTACATCAAGTTCCCCGACCCGGAGACGATGACGCAGATCGTCGAGGTGCATTTTCCGAACCTCAAGGGGCGGCTGGTCCAGGACGCCATGCGCATCTTCTACGGTCTGCGCGAAATGCCCGGCCTCAAGAAAAAGCCCACGACCTCGGAGCTGCTCGACTGGCTGAAGCTGCTTCTCAACGAGGACATCGACCCCGCCGTGCTGCGGGAGACCGACAGCCGCAAGATCATCCCGCCGCTCGCCGGCGCGCTGATCAAGAACGAGCAGGACATGCACCTGTTCGAGCGGCTGGCGTTCATGAGCCGGCGTAAGGGAGAGTGAAAAAGGGGCGGCAGCCAGCAGGCAGGAGAGGTTGCGGCGAAGATGAACGCAACCTGACGCCCGGCTTCAGGGCGGGTTCATCGGCGGGGGCGTAAACCCTATCGCGTAGCCTGGCGGGCGAGGCCTGCCGGCGCGCGGAGCTGAAAATGAGCGAGTTTCTCAAAAGCGCGACCATTGTCCTCATGGGTCTCACGGTGATCGGCGCGGGCGTGTTCGTCGTGTTTCATGGGTAACGGCGGCTCCTCGGGCGGCCGTCGCTTGCGGCCTGTCCGGGCGATGCCTAATTAGGGAATGCTCTCAACGAGGTTCCCTTTGCGCGCCGGCGATCTCTCCCTGACCGTGATCGACAGCCTGGCTCAGGCGGGCCATCGTCTGCAGGACCTGTTCACGCCATCCCTCCGCCTCGGCGTCACGGGACTGGCGCGCTCCGGCAAGACAGTCTTCATCACGGCGCTGATCCGCAACCTCACCCAGGGCGGGCGGCTGCCGTTCTTCGCGGCCTCTGCCGAAGGGCGCCTCATCTCCGCCGACCTCGAGCCGCAGCCCGACGACAACGTACCGCGCTTCGACTACGAAGCCCATGCCGGCGCGCTCGCGTCAGATCCGCCCGCGTGGCCCGAAAGCACGCGGCGCGTGTCGGAGGTGCGGATTGCGCTCTCCTTCCTCTCGGCGCACCCCATCCGGCGGGCGCTCGGCATCCGGCGGCTCAACCTCGACATCGTCGACTATCCCGGCGAATGGCTGCTCGATCTCGGCATGCTCGGCGAGAGCTACGCAGCGTGGTCGCGCGATGCGCTCGACCGCGCGCAGAGGATGGCGGGCTGTAAGGCGACCGCAGACTGGCTCGCGTTCGTCTCGAAGCGCGATCCCGGCGCACCCGAGGACGAGCAGGCCGCGCTCGAGGGCGCGCGGCTTTTCACGGAGCATCTCACGGCGGCGCGCGCGCAGTCGACAGTCGCGACGCTCGGCCCCGGGCGTTTCCTGATGCCGGGGGATCTCGAAGGCTCGCCGCTGCTCACGTTCTTCCCGCTCGACCTTACCGAGAGCGCGCCGATCCAGCGCGGCAGCCTGGCGGCGATGATGGCGCGGCGCTACGACAGCTATCTCGCGCACGTCGTGCGACCGTTCTTCCGCGAGCACTTCAGCCGGCTCGACCGGCAGATCGTGCTCGTCGACGTGCTGGGGGCGCTCAACGGCGGGGCGGAGGCGACCCTCGAGCTGGAACGCGCGCTCGCGTCCGTGCTCAAGGCGTTCCGGCCGGGCGCTGCGAGCTGGCTCGCGGGGCTCATCGGCGGCCGGCGCATCGACCGGCTTCTGTTCGCGGCCACGAAAGCCGATCACATCCACCACACGAGCCACGACCGGCTCGAGGCGATCCTCCGTCTCCTGACACGGCGCGCGGCGGAGCGTGCGGGGAATGCGGGTGCCGAAACGCACGTCATGGCGCTCGCGGCCCTGCGCGCCACGCGCGAGGCGCAGGTGCGCGACGGCGGGACGATGCTGCCCTGCATCGTCGGCGTGCCACTCCCCGGCGAAACCGTCGACGGCCAAGTCTTCGACGGCCGGCGGGAAGCGGCCATCTTTCCCGGCGACCTTCCGGAGGATCCCTCCGCGGTGCTCTCCGGCGCGGCGCCGTTCACCGCCACGTTCCCGCGCTTCCGCCCGCCCCGGCTCCTTCCCGTCACGGCCTCCGGCGAGCGCCCCGCTGCGCCGCACATTCGCCTCGACCGCGCGCTCGATTTCCTGCTCGGAGACCGGCTTCAATGAGCGACACCTCCAGATCCGCCCCCCGCGGGCCGCGCGTGTTCGCACCCGACGGTCCTGAGATCATCAGCGAGGCGCCGCAATCGGCGAACGACGATCTCGTGGCGGACGGCGCGCTACCGGAGCCGGGGGCGTCTCCGCCCAAAGGGGCCAGCGTCGGCGGCGTCTTCCTCTCGGCCGTCGCCGGTCTCGTCGGGCTGGCGCTGGCGGCGAGCTTCACCGGCTTCGTCTCGACCGCGCTCGCGCGCGACGACTGGATCGGCTGGACGGCCACGAGCCTCGCGGCGGTCGCCGCCGTCACAGGGCTCGTCATCGTGCTCCGGGAGATCGTCGGGATCGTCCGGCTCGGGCGGCTCTCGCGCCTCAAGCGCGACGCGGAGACGGCGCTCGGCACCAAAGACATCGCGCTCGAGCGCCAGACGGTCGCGGCGCTCGCCGAGACGTTCCGCGGGCGGCGCGACCTCGCCTGGAACCTGGCGCGCCTCAGCGACCACACGCGCGACGTGCGCGATGCCGGAGACCTCCTCAGGCTCGCCGACCGCGAGGTGATGGCGCCGCTCGATGCGGCCGCGCGGCGCCTGGTGTTGAAATCGGCCAAGCGCGTCTCGGTGGTCACGGCCATGAGCCCCATGGTATGGATCGCCATGCTCTACGTCGCCGCCGAGAACCTGCGCCTTCTGCGCGGGCTCGCGACGCTCTACGGCGGGCGGCCCGGCGGGCTCGGCGCCTTCCGGCTCGCGCGCATGGTCGTCACGCACCTCGTGGCGACGGGCGGCGTGGCGATGACCGACGACCTCATCGGCCAGTTTCTCGGACAGGATCTCCTGCGGCGCCTCTCGCGCCGGCTCGGCGAGGGCGTGTTCAACGGCGCGCTCACCGCGCGCATCGGCACGGCGGCCATCGAGGTGACGCGTCCGATCCCGTTCCTCGATGCGGAGCCGGTGCGCGTGCGCGATCTCCTGCCGGAGCTTCTGCGCCGGGCGCCGGAGAACAGAGAGAGAGCAAAAGCCCGCGTTGATGGCTAAGCAGCCTCGAGCGTGCGGGGCTCGCCGGCTGCGGCCTCCGCCGCCAGGCGCTCGCGCCAGAGCTCCGTATGGCGCAGCGTGCGCAGCTCGACCGAGGCGGGGGCCCGGTCAACTGGTGTCGACAGGACCGCGCTCATGGCAGGGCCCGCCTCCTGGGACGTCAGCCAGTTGAGGGGGCCGGACAGGACGAGCCCTAGAACGACGGGTGCCATCCAGACGAGCAGGCCCGGCGACGTCTCCCAGCAGACGATGGTGACGACGATGCCGACCAGCATGTGCGGCCAGTGGAAGCGCACGGCCTGACCGAGATCCATCGCCGCGCCGTCGCGGCGCTGCGCCTTCCAGCCGGCGTCGCGTCCAAGAAGGATCTGCAGAACCGATGACGTCTGCGTCATCATCATGATGGGCGCGAAGAGCATCGAGAACACGGTCTCGGTCGTGACGCCGGCGATGGCGCGCGGGATGCCGAACAGCTCGCGGGCGCGGCGCGCCCGCTTCATCTCGAGCACGAGGCCCAGCACCTTCGGCAGCAGAACGACGGCCATGGTTGCCAGGAAAAGACGCATCGCGGCACCGGGGTCGATCACGGGCCAGATCGGAAACAGGGTCTTGGCGTCGGTGAAATAGCTGGGCAGAAGCTGCTGGCCCTGCAGCGCCAGCACGAGGCCGACGCCGAGCGAGCCCGCCCAGACGGCGGAGATGATGTAGGAGAGCGCGCCCATCATGAGGTGCAGGCGGCCCATGCCGGGCACGCCCCTCTTGGCGACCAGCGCGAGGTGCTGGAGGTTGCCTTGCGACCAGCGCCGGTCGCGCACGATAAGGTCCGTCAGCGCCGGCGGCATGCTTTCGAAGGAGCCTTCGATCGAAGGCGCCATGTGCACGCCCCATCCGGCGCGCTGCAGCAGCATCGCCTCGACGAAGTCGTGGCTCATGATGTGCCCGCCGAACGGAGGTGAGCCCGGAAGATGCGGCAATCCCGCCGCGCTGGCGAAGGCTGCCGTCCGGATGATGGCGTTGTGCCCCCAGTAGTTGCCCTGGTCGCGGCTCCAGAACGCGAGTCCGGCCGCGGTCGGGGGGCCGTAGATGTTGGCGGCGAACTGCATCAGCCTCTGCAGCAGCGTCGTGCCGCCGATCAGCTTCGGCACGGTCTGGATGAGGCCCGCGGACGGATCGGCCTCCATGGCGCGCGCGAGGCGAACGAGCGCCACGCCCGACATGATGCTGTCGCCGTCGAGGATGACGAAGGTCTCGTAGGCGCCGCCGAAGCGCTCCACCCAGTCCTTGATGTTGCCGGCCTTGCGGGCCGTGTTCTCGATGCGCCGGCGATAATAGACGCCGACCTCGCCGCCGAGCTTGCGGGCGAGCGCGGCGTAGGCTTCCTCCTCCGCCATGCCCGCCTCGGCCCCGCGCGTATCGGAGAGCACGAAGACATCGAACGCGGACGCCTTGCCAAGGGAGGCCAGCTCCTCGGCAATGGCGGAGATGGTGCCGGCGATGCGGGCCGGATCCTCGTGATAGACCGGAAACAAGAGTGCCGTGCGGGCCGCGAGCGGCCCGTCGGCATCGGGTATGGCAATGGTGTCGGCCTTCTCGCCGGCAAACAGCGGGAGGAAACCCAGGGCCGTGGAGAGCGTGCCGACCGAGATCCACGCGAACGTCACCGTCGACAGCACCAGGAAGAGGAACTGGAACGGCGTCATCTGCACGAACGACAATACGCCGTAGAGCTCATGGGCGAAGGCAGCCGTCATCAGCGCTGCGCCGAGAAACACCGCCGTGCGCGGGATGGCGCTACCGCGCCTCAGAGGCCATAGGCGGGTGGGCCGCGCCGCGAAGTCCTGGGCCGGCATCGCGAGCGGAGCGAGCCCGGGCAGAAGCGCAGGGTCGCTTGCGTCGTGGATGGGAGCCTGGGGGACAACGGACTCAGAGCGAGAGGACACCGGCGCCGCCAGCTCCTCTCCCGCGCCCGGCGCCAGATCCTTGGCGGTCATGATCGCGTCCATCGATAGAGCCAGCTTTCGGAGATCAACTGGCCGCCCAGCTTCAAAGCCAAACGCAGCTCGACAAGCTCGGTTCCTGCGGGATTGAGCTCGAACTTCACACGGAAGCCCTGCAGATCGGGATGTCGCTGTATACTGAGGTTCGAGGTCGAGCCTGCGGTGGCGGTGAGATCGGCCACGGGGAGGTCGCGTGCCTCCCGCGCCGAAGGGCCGGCAAAATCGACGACGAAGAGCGTGGTGTCCGGGGCGCTGCCGGCTCCCACCTGCGTCTTGACCACCCAGGCGCCGGACCATACGGCCGGCACGGCTTCGCCCCAGGTCATGCTGTAGGCGTACCTGTACTTCTTTCCGGGCTCGAGGGGCTTCGACGGCTTCCAGTAGGCAACGATGTTGTCGTGGATCTCCTCGGTGATCGGGATCTCGATCAGCTCGACGTAGCCGCTGCCCCAACTGCCGGACGGCTCGACCCAGGCCGTCGGCCGCCGGTCGAAGCGAGCCTCGAGATCCTCGTAGCCGGCGAGGGAGCGGTTCCGCTGGGCGAAGCCGAAGCCCCGGAGGTCCTTGTCGACGAAGGCGCTCGTCTGGAGCATCTTCGGATTGGACAGCGGCCGCCACAGGCGCTCGCCGCGCCCGTTGATGACCGCCAGGCCCTCACTGTTGTGCACGGCGGGCCTGTAGTCGCGATCGATGCGCCGTTGCGCTGGGCCGTAGAAGTACATGGTGGTGAGCGGCGCGATGCCGACATAGGTCAGCGAGCGGCGCGGAAAGAGCGTGCAGTCGACCTCGATCCGCGTCGCGCCGCCCGGGCGGATGACGAAGCGGTACGCCCCGGTGGTGCTCTCGCTGTCGAGCAGGGCGTGGATGACGATGCCGTCGGCCGCCGCCTCGGGCTTCTCGATCCAGAAGGCGCGAAAGACCGGGAACTCCTCGCCGCCCGGGCGCGCCGTGTTGATCGCCAGCCCGCGCGCGGAAAGGCCGTAGACCCCGTTGCGGCCGACGGCCTTGAAGTAGCTTGCCCCCTGGAAGGAGACGAACTCGCTCAGGGTCTCGGCGGTGTTGATGGTGCCCGAGACGCGGAACCCGGAGAACGCGAACGGGGCGGCATCCGGCGCCTTCTCGATCGACGGGCCGATGGCGAAGCTCGCGCTGTCGGCGCGCAGGTTACGCGCCCTCCCGCCTTCAACCAGCCAGATCTCGACCGGCGTGTCGTAAAGCCAGCCCATCGGCAGAAGTTGCAGCTCATAGCCGAGGTTCTCGCCGCGCCACACCGACGCCTCGGGGCGAAACCGGATGTCGCGGTACTGCTCGGCGGTGAGCGCATTGAAGGGCTCGGGGACGTCGAGATGCGGCTTCACGAACTCGCGCGCCGCCATTTCCTCGGCGAGCTTGCGCACGTGATCGGCCGCGAACGACTCGTCGGCCGGCGGCTGCGGTTCTTGGGCCAGCGCCCGGGAAAGAAGAAAAGCGTTGTCGGCCAGGGCCGCGATCACCGCCCAGGCGCCAGCGCCCATCAAAACCCTACGGCGATTTGGGCCCAGGCCCGTGCCAGGATCGTCGCTCATCTTCGATATGGTTCCGGAGACGCCCCGCCGATTTGCCGCCATGCCGATGTCCTGACCGATCGGCGCCGCTCCCGCGCCCGACCTGCCGGTCTCGATTGCTCCCCCCGGGGCAAACCGGATTCCCATGGCGCAGATTCGCTCCCGCGCCGCTCGATGCAGATAAACTCCGATTGTGGCAACATTTATCGGTTTATCGCGCCTCCAGCGAGGCAGCCTCTGGCCGGCGGCGCGCAACCGCGCCGAGCTTATCGCGTCGGGTCCGAAATAAGCGAGCGCGTGTACGGCCGCAAGATCCTTGCCGGGGAGAAATTGCGACCTTCGTTACTTTCCTTCTCCGGAGCACCCCCGACCAAAAAGAGCCGGACAATCGCCCGACGCAGACCGGCCGCATCCCAGTTCCCGGATGCCGCCGCGCCGGATCATTCGGTGCGGCGGTGCGCATGCCACGTCAGTAGATGGAGTCCGGGATTTTTATCGGCATTCGGAGGGCATTTTTCCCGACGCGCAACCGGCCCGATGCTCTTCGTATGACCCCTGCTCCGCTATCCACAGCTCGCGCAACATGCGTCGTCGCGCCGCTGCTCGCGCCGTTAAGTGATTTTTAAATTCCTCTGTTATCCCAGCATGTTAATGGCGGCTCTCGAACTCGTTGCAATCACGCCACATGGTGGGTGAATTCCTCTGGAAAGGCCATCTTCACCATTCCAACGGCGCGCGAGTTCTGCGTAGTATCTCGGCCTGAGGCGGTGATTCGGTCCGAGCGTGCTGCCGCTGTCTTTCGAGCTTAAGTGTGCGCGTGGCGTGTGATTACAGATGCGTCAGCGCCCGTTTCGAAGTTAGTAGACGGGAGAAGGTAAATGAAAAAGCATAGTTTGAGCGCCCTGGCGGCGGCCGGCCTCCTCGCAGGTGGCTTGTCCGCGACCAGCGCGTCCGCAGCGGATCTTGGGGGGAACTGCTGCGCCGACCTCGAGGAGCGGATCGCCGAGCTCGAAGCAACCACGGCCCGCAAGGGCAACCGCAAGGTTTCGCTGACGATCTCCGGCTGGGTCGCCGAGCAGGTCGTGTGGTGGGATGACGGCG
>ERZ795041.88-NODE-88-length-34909-cov-3.717651_pt1 | contig 34909 bp, 28 predicted proteins | sample MGYA00375125_ERZ795041 | MGnify/ENA primary metagenome ERZ795041 (study PRJEB30170, sample SAMN03074214) | activated sludge metagenome | biome: Common Effluent Treatment Plant; feature: Wastewater; material: Activated sludge; isolation source: activated biomass in a...
CGACTGGAGCGCTGCGACGCGCGTCTAGACGGGCCGAACACCAACGAGAGCGGGCGCCCCGAAGACCGTTCGGGGAGCCCGTGACCTGCCTGACTCGTCGATCGCCCGGCGTGCGGGCGCCTCGACCTAGTTCAGCGTGAACGAGTAGTAGGAGCACTGCCCGGTCCAGATGGTGGCCGTCTTGCTCCTCGACACCTCCGGGGCGTTCACCGTCACGGTCACGTGGCACGGTCCGGTGCCGAGCCCGGCGTTGTGGCGGTTGTAGAGCTCGAAGTACGGCTCCGGCGAGTTGAGGAGTGAGATGTACAGCGACTCGTACTGGGTGCCGGACTCCACGTACAGGCGGAACGTGTACGTGAGCGCCTCGCCCGAGGGGTTCTCGACCTCGACCTGGCCCGAGTACCGCCGTGGCGGCGTACCGGAGAGCGTGCAGCCCGCCTCGCTCAGCGTGATGAGCGCGCCCGTCGAGACGCCGTAGTCGAGGCAGCCGATGAACTGGCCGTTGAAGAAGGCGCTGTCGCGGCGGTACACGCCCGAGCTGCTGATGATCGGGTACGGGTTGGGGCGTTCGGGGTAGACGAAGACGTTCGCCGTCTTCGAGGTCACCTGGTTCTCCGCGTCCTTCGTCGTCGCCGTGACGGCGCGCGTGCCCTCCGAACCGAACGTCACCGACACCTGGCAGCCGCTCGCAGCGGAGAGGACGTCGGAGCCCGACACGCTCCACGTCGTCCTCGAGCAGAGCGCGCCGACGTCGGTCTCGTTCTTGTCGGCGACCTTCGCGTTGAAGGCGTACGCCTCGCCGACGTAGGCGTTGCCTGAGTACTCGAGTGTCACCGTCGGCGCCGAGTTGACGACGCGCACGAGCAGGTTGGTGGTGCGAACCGAGGTCCCGTACCGTGCCTCGAGCGTCAGGTACCTGTCACCCGACTGCTGGAAGGTGTAGTTGAAGATCGGCCCGAACAGCGCGTCCTTGTCGGTACTCCAGGGGCCGTCGTACAGCGTTCCCAGCCCGCTCGACGAGATCTTGAGCGTGACGCTCTTCGCGACGGGGTGAGCGACCCTGAAGAACGTCGCGATGTCTGTCGACACGCGCAGGTCGACGAGGGCCGGGCTGGAGAGGATGCTGATCGTCGGCGCTTCGCTGCCGCCAGGAGTGGTCTGTTCGGCCGTCCAGGCCGCGCTGCGCCGCATGTCGAAGTTCATGACGTGCAGCGACGTGAACAGTCGGCTGACGTAGTCGGCGGGTACGTAGTAGTAGCCGCCGTCTCCCGCGCCACAACCCCAGGAGTTCTTGATGATGAAGTAGCCTCCGCCGCCGATGTTCACCGGGGTTCGGCCCGGCTTCGACATGGTGGCGTTGTCGATGAAGCCCACGATCTGCACGGCGTGACCACCATAGCTGCCTGCGACCTCGCTGCCTGCGGCGTCGAGCCGCGTTTGGGCGTAGTTGCTGACGACGCCCGTCGAGGTGACATCGTCCATGAAGCCCTTGTAGACCTGGAACGACGCCATGATGACGTAGCCCTGTGACAGCAGCATCCGGTAGCGGTTGAGGTCGAACGACTGGCCGTTGGCCCACAGCTGGTAGGCGTTCGTCGAAGCGATGCCGGGCCCGCCGAACGTGACGGTCGCGTAGCCGCACACCGTGAAGATGAACGTCGAGCACACCCGTCTGCTCTGGTGGGCGGTATCCGAGCACGTTCCGGCGTTGGGGCCGACGCCGTACGGGTTGCATGTGCCTGCGTAGGCTGCGGCGTTCCCGGACAGGTTGGCGTCGCGGTTCGGCGCGGGGTTGTACGTCCAGGCGCCCTCGGTGGGCAGCTGCTGGCCCTCGTCGACGGCCGTGTTCAGCGCGCGATCGCTCCAGTAGCCGTCCGTGAAGTCGCTCTCGTCCCAGTCCTCCTTGACCTTGTTGACGAGGAACTGTTCGGAGAGGTTGACGGGATTGGCGTTCTGGACGCGTTCGCGGCTCTCGATGGCGCCGATGGCGGTGAACGCCCAGCAGGTGCCGCGGTTCGCCTGGTTCTTGATCGGCGAGATGAAGTTCTTGAGCGGGAACCAGTACTCGGCCGCGATGCCCGTCGGCTGGGTGCACGTCGCGTCCTGGTCGTTGCCTACCCCGGGCTGGATGGCGGCTGCCTCGAAGGCGGCCGCAGCGAATGCGCCCGCGCCCGGTGCGATCGCGGAGGCTTCGACCCGCGCCGATGCCAGCACTGAGCTGCCCGCGAGCGCGACGTCGATGTCATGCAGCGCTGCCAGCACCGTATCCAGCGACGCACCTGCGAGGCTCTCCGGCGTCGCCACCTGCGCCTGGATGTCGTCCGGCAGGACCAGGTAGGTGTGGGCGTAGTCGGTGAGGGCGTTGTCGACGTCGTGGGCCTGCTGGTACGTGCGGACGGCGCCCTCCACGAGCGTCCCCAGCCCCTCGAGCACGACGGTGTCTCCGCCCGGAAGCTCGGTGGCGACGTCGCCCGCGTAGTCGTCGACGCCGACGAGCTGGTCGAGCACCTCCTGCAGGGCTGGCGCGAGGTCGCTGGCCTGCTGAAGCGCCGCGACGTTGGTGTCGAAGCGCTCCTCGAGCTGCGTCGCAGACTCCGCCATGAGCGCGTCGTTGGTGAGCGACACCTCACCCGAGTCGAGCATGCGAGCGAACTCGTTGGGGGTGAGGACGTCGGCGTCGTCCGGGATCGGTCCGGTCCAGGCGTTCTCCTCGTTGAAGACGTCCGGCCGCGGGTCCGTGCCGCCACCACACGCGGTCAACGCGAGCGCGCAGCTCAGTAGGACGATGACGAGCTTGCCGATCTTCATGGTTCGACCTCCCGACTGGAAGGTGTGGTCGCTCCTGACCGCCTTCGCAGTTCTCCAGCGAAGCAAGGTTAGTGGCAGCCAAGTAACGCCGCGGTTAGGTCATCTGTCGGGAACGCCGGTCAAGAACTCCTGCCATCGCGGCGGAAGCTCCTCACCCAGTTCGGCCAGGCGGCCGCGGGCAGCCTGGTACTGCCTGTCGAGGCTGCGATGCTGACCGGCGGCACGCATCGCCCTGAGGCACACGGCGAGGAACTCGAGGTCGTACGGCTCGGACTCCACCAGGATCCGACCCAGCCTCATCGCCTCGGCGGGGTCGTGCCCCGTCAGGTCGACGGCCTGCCGCGACAACGCGAGGTAGAGGGAGTCTCGTACCTGCACGTCGAGCTCGGCGCCGTCGAGGTACTGGCCGCGCCACAAGCCCGGGTCGGGGGCCTCGAGGTACTCCTCGACGTCGGTCGCGCAGTCGCCCAGGGCGTAGCCCTCCGCGGTCGTGACCACCAGGTCGGTCCCCAGCGACTGGCGCACACCATGGACGAGCACCTTGAGGCTGGCTGCGGCGCTCAGCTCGTCCTGGTCGGGGTAGAGCTCGTCGAGCAGCGCCAGCTTCGCCACGCCACCGCGACCGGCGACGCGGGCCTCGAGGAGGAGGGCGAGGAGGCGCCGACGCTTCTCGCCCTTGACGCCGACCGTGCGACCCGCCGTGACCTGCATCTGGCCGAGCACGTCGAGCCGCGTGCGCGACGCTGGCGCGCTCTGCTCCTGCGCCTCGTGCTCTGTGAGGCGCCCGGCGATGGCGACGCCGTTGAGCAGTCCGCGCTCCGCGAACCAGGCCGCGTGCGTCCGCACGGCCTCCCTGTCGCCGCGCAGGCCAGCGAGGGCGAGGCCGATCTTGTGCGCGTCGATCGCGCCCTCGACCTGGGAAGCCTTCTCGTACGCCGATTGCATGAGCGTGACGGCTTCCTCGCGCGTGCCAAGGATAGCGACGGCCTGAGCCTGCGCCCAGAGGGCACGGTAGTTGTCGACGGGAGAGTCTCCGGCAGCTTGAGCGAGGTCGATCGACTCGAGTGCCAGCTCCAAGCCCCGCTCGGCGTTGGCCGTCGCGGTGTTGGCGAGCGATGCGTCGAAGAGCAGCTCGCGCACCACCCGCGGGTTCCCCGACCCACGAGCAGCCGCCAGAGCCTGTTCGGCGTTGTGAAGTGCGCCGAGGTTGCCGAGTGGGGTGCCTCGTGCCAGACCGAGCGCACTAGCCATCGACCGTGCGTTGATGAGGAAGCGACTGGGACCGTACAGCTCGAGCGTCGCGATGGCCTCCGCCAGCTGGTCGCCTGCCTCGTCGTACCGTCCCTGCTCCAGACGCAGCTCCGCGAGCGCGGCCTGGGCGAAGGCGTACGCCTTGCCGTCACCGGCCTCCCTGCGGATGGTCAGGCACTCCTCGAGACACTCGCCCATGGCGGTGAACTCGCCGAGCTCCTTGAGGAACGCTGCGCGGTTGAGCAGCGCCGTCGCGCGCAGCCGCGGCGCCTGGAGCGGTTCGAGGATGTCGAGCACGCTGCGGATGACCTCGTCCGCACGGGCAGCGTCACCGGAGTGGAAGGCCATCAACGCCTGGAGGGACAGCAGCTCCGCTCGTAGCTGAGGGGCCTCGAGCGTCGCCAGCCCGAGCTCGATGAGCTTCGCGGCCTCGTGCATCTGGCCGACGGCGAGCGCGGACGCCGTCGCTGCCCGCAACAGCTCGGCGTTGGGGGCCGAGTGGAGCTCGGGGTGCTCGACCCAGATCCTCCACGCGGCTGCGTGGTCGCCCGCCACGTTGCGGCTGGTCAGGCGCAACGCGACGTGACCGCCCGGGACCAGGCCCTCGCCGAGGGCCTGCGCCAGCTCGTCGGCCTCTTCCTGCCTGCCGTCGCGCGCGAGCAGGTGGACCCGCAGACGCGAGAGCTCGCTGCTCGGCTCTCCCTGCGCGTTCGCGAGCGCGATGATCCTGATGGCCTCGGGTAGGTCGTTGTTCTGGAGCACGACGGCTGACTGGAGCGCCAACCGCGTCAAGGTCGGACCCGTCGCGTAGCTGGTGGCCTCCGCCAGGAGCCGGGCCGCGCGCACGGTGTCGGTCGTCGTTGCCGCCGCAGCCTCGAGCAGGGCGAGGGCCTGCGCGTCGGGGAGGCGAGCGTCAGCGACGAACCGGGCTGCTGCACTGCCGTCAGCGCCCAAGGCGGCTATCGCCCGTCGCGCCATGTCGCGGACGGCCATGTGCGTCGCCGCCTTCGCGCTCAGTTCACGGAACAGCGGGTGCGCGAACTCGCGGCCGTGCAGGACGCCGGCCTGACCGAGGCGTCCGACGCGCTCCCTCAGGTCGTGGGTCGGCTGGTCCGTGACCGCGGCGACGAGGGAGTCTGGCGCGTCGGAGCCGACGTACGCGAGGGCCGCGAGGACCTTGCCGTCGACCGGGTCGGCCTGGGCCTGCAGCAGCCGCTGCCCCACCAGCGCCTCCACCGAGGTGGGGATGACGCCGTCGCGAGGTGGTCGCCAGCGCCAGCTCGTGCCGTCGTTCCAGAGGTGACCGAGGCGCGAGAGGTACCTGAAGTACTCGAGGGTGTAGAGCGGGTTGCCCGCTGCTCGCCGAGAGATCCACGCGACCGCCTCGTCCGGCAGCTCGAAGCCGGCCTCCGACACGAGCAGCCGCTGCGAGGCATCGGGATCGAGCGGCTCGAGCCGGTGAGGCGTGAACGGCTCCGGCGTCGTCTCCCGACTGGTGACGACGATCCCGACACCTTTGGTGCGGTGGACGGCGCGTCCGATGTGGATGACGAGGGACCGCCTGTCGGCGTCGCATTCGTGGAGGTCCTCGACGTGGAGGATGACAGGAGCGCAGGCGGACAGGGCAGCGCCGAGCGCTGCGGCCATGTCGGCGACGGGCATCGTCGCGCGGTCGGCCATGTCGTCGAGCGCTCTCTGCGCCCACGCCGCCATCTTCTGTGGGCGGGGAAGGGCGTTCACCCACGTCCGCAGGTCGGCGGCAGCTCCCACCGTGATGGCGCGGCAGGTGAGGGCGGCGAAGGCGCTCCTCGCGGTGTGGGACTTGCCGACCCCGGCCTCCCCGACGGTTGACACAGTGACGGACACGCACACCACCTGGAGGAACGGCTTCGGAAGCCATGGTACTCGCACCCGCGGGCCGCTACGTGGTCTCTCGGGTCGTTAAGCAGTCTCTAATACGCCGTCGCCTATCGTGCCTGCCATGAGTACTGGATCGCTGCGTCGCTTGCTCGTCGTCGTGGCTGGTGCCGCCGCTGCCGTCGTCGGCTTCGGCGCGGTCTTCGCCCAGGTGCCGGACTTCCTCCAGGTCGGCGCGCGCCTGACTTGGCAGGGGGGCAACTCGACGCTGTCGGGCTCACGGGTCGTGCCGGATCCTCAGGGGCCGCTCGAGCGCGACGGGCAGCGTTACCGCCTCGAGGGCACGCGTGGCGGCGGCGGCATCGGCCTCGTCCAGCTCAACGTCATCCAGTCGAGCCCTCAGGCCATCGTCGCCGACGTTCGCTACCTCCTCGCCGGCGGTCCGCAGCTGAACGTGCACACCGCCAGTGGGTTCGACGTCGTCGTCGGTGACGGCCGAGGCCTCGGTGAGTACTGGCGGCCTCCCGCCGACCTCGCCGCGCTGCAGCCGGGGATCGACGGCAACACGCGTGTGTCGCGCGGCACGGCTCAGTTCGGCGGCCAGACGCTCCAGGTCGTCAGCATCGCGACGACCGGCGCCGGCACCTACTTCAGTTCCACCTACGACGTCGCGAGCGGGTTGATGCTCTTCAGCGGGACGATGAACACGCAAGCTGGCGCGCAGGTCGCGGACGACCGTGGTGTCAGGACCGACTTCGCTGGCGCCGTCGTGTACTCGCACCAGGCGTTCATCGGCGTCCGTCAGGTCACTGTCCCGTGGGGGGCCGAGACGCTCCCCAAGTCGATCGCTCCGGGACGCGGGCTGTCCTATCAGGGGCAGAACAGCGTCCAGAACGACCCGTCCCTCGGGTTGCCCGCCCTGCCTGGCCAGCCGGTCGCAGCGACGTTCCTGTTCGACAGGCAGATGGGCGCAGCCGTCGTGGGTCGACAGGTGACGCAGTCCTTCACGACGCAGGGTTTGCCGCCGCTCGACTCGACGTCGAACAGGGCCTTCGGCAGCGCCCAGTTCGACGGGGTCTGGGTGCCGCCGCGGGTGCTGGGTCAGCTACAGCCGCAGCAGGTACTCGACCAGGACCCCGTCTCCGGACAGGTCGTGTACTTCGGGGGCGTCACGGGCGCCTACGGCCTGATCGTCGTGCAGGGTCAGGCTGACAGCCTCGAGCAGTACTACGACATGCAGAGCGGGCTGCTGGCGTTCTCGCGCTACCGTGTCGACGCGCAGGGCGTCGTGCCCAACGCCAACGGCGTTGGGACACAGATGACCGAACTGCAGCTCGTCGGGCAGCAGTAGGGCCTACAGGGCGTGGACGGTGGCCGCGCGCGCCTCGCGCACCAGTTCTACCGAGCCCCCGAACCCTTGACGAACCGGCCAGGAAGGGCGCCCGTGTGCAGGCCATCCTTCACGACCAGTTCGCCGTTGACCCACACGTGGCTCACGCCGGTCGCGAGCTGGTGCGGGTCGTCGAAGGTGGCGTGATCGGCGATCGTCGCCGCGTCGAACAGGACGACATCGGCCTTCATCCCCTCGCGCAGAAGGCCCCGGTCGGGTATCCCCAGCCGGTCCGCGACGGAGGACGTCATCTTGCGGACGGCGTCCTCGAGCGTGAGGAGCCGCTCCTCGCGCACGTACCGCCGCAGGACGCGCGGGAACGTGCCGTAGGCTCGCGGGTGGACGGGGCCTTCCGCCTTCGCCCATGCGGGATCGAAGCCTCCCGCGTCGCTGGAGAACTTCACCCACGGCAGCGGCACCTGGCGGCGCAGGTTGGCTTCGTCCATCGAGAAGTAGATGGTGCCGATGCGCTGCCTCTCGGCCAGCAAGAGGTCGAGGACCGCTTCGATCCAGTCTTGACCCCGAGACTCAGCGATCTCGTCGAGGCGCTTGCCGACGTACTGCTGGTGCTCCTCCAAGCGGAAGCCGAGGGGCATGATGCCGTGTGGGCCGCCGTTCGTCTCGAGCCCCATGCCTTGTCGTGCGCCGCTGCGCTGGCCGGCCTCGAGCTCCGCGCGCACCCTCGCCCTGACATCCGGCTTGGCGAGGTTCTCGTACAGCTCCCCGTCGGCAGCCGTCCACGTCGGGAGGATGGCCGTGAGGCCAGTGCCCGACCCGGCGTACGGGTACATGTCGGCCGTGATGTCGAGCCCGGCGGCCCGCGCCCTCTCGATGCGGTCGATGACCCCGGCCATCCGCCACCACGACTCCGGCCCCGACGCCTTGAGGTGGTAGATCTCCACCGGCAGACCGGCCTGCCTGCCGACGGCGATGGCTTCGTCGAGCGCCTCGAAGATCCCCACCGACTCCGAGCGCATGTGCGTGATGTACGAGCCGCCGTGCACCGCCGCCGCCTTGCTGACCTCGACCAGCTCGGCTGTGTCCGTGTACGCGTCGGGAGGGTAGATGAGGGCGTACGACACGCCGAACGCGCCGTCCTCCATGGCCTCGTGAGTGACGCGGCGCATGACGTCGAGTTCGTCCGCGCTGGCGGGGCCCATGGCCATGCCCTTCGCGTACGACCTGACCGTCCCGCCACCGAGGTACGAACCGACGTTCGGCGACACCCCCGCCTCGACGAACGCCTCGAGCCAGTCGCCGAAGCGCGTCCAGGTCAGCATCCGCTCGCGCCACTCGTCGGAAAGGTCGTCGCCGACGATCGAGCTCGCGACGGGGTCGGTGATGAGCCCTCCCACGGGCGTCGGCGTCCAACCCTCGCCCATGATCTCGGTCGTGACGCCCTGCATGATCTTCGAGAGGCAGCGGCCGTCGCGCATGAGCGGGAAGATCGAGTGGCTCTGGATGTCGATGAAGCCGGGCGCGACGACCTTGCTCGAGCCGTCGATGACGGTTCGGCAGCTCTCCGTGCCGATGGCGCCGGGTGGCGTCACTGCCGCGAGCGCGTCGTGGGTGATGGCGACGTCGCCGTAGCGCCATGGGTTGCCGCTCCCGTCGACGATGCGGGCGCCCTGGATCAAGGTGTCGAAGGTGGGCACGGTCGTGGTCCTCCTGTCGGTTCGCGCTGGGCGCTCAGAGGCGGCGCCCGAAGGCGGTGTTCAACGGCGCCGCCCAGAGGGCGCGTCCTCGGGTGGCGTTACGGCGAGAGGTCGTACGTCACCCACGGCGTGCGGGTGGCGACCTTGTCGTACAGGCTCCGCGCGCGGTAGTTGTCGTCGGCAGTGATCCAGCGGATGACCGACCAGCCGCGGCGCCGGGCCTCGTCGCCCAACGCGGCGAAGAGCGCGTCGGCAGCTCCGCTCCCTCGTGCGCTGGGGTCTACGAACAGGTCATCGAGGTAGCCGCCGCGCGACGCTGCGAGGGGCCGTGCGAACTCGCGGAAGTGCGCGAGGCCGATGGGAGCGCCGTCGGCTGCGACCGCGAGGAAGCACTCGACCGTCTCACCGGGGTCATGGATCCACGACCACACCCTCGCACGCATGTCGGGCGTCTGCGCCACCGCGTAGAACGCCGCGTAGCCGGCGTAGAGGGCTTCCCATGCGGGACGGTGGGACTCAACGGGACGCACAACCGTGATGGCCAACGCCGGTGTCCTCCTCGCTCGTCAGGTAGCGGTGACGTCGTCGCGGGCCACTGTATCGCGCGCAGGCGAACGTAGCGGGCGCGTTCGCCTCACCACTCCGAGAAGGTTCCGTCCTCGTTCCGCCAGATCGGGTTGTGCCAGTCGTGGGCCTCGGCAGCCGCGCGCCTGACGGCCTCTTCGTCGACGGCGATCCCCAGGCCGGGCGCCGTCGGGACCGTCACGAAGCCGGCGTCGTACTCGAACGGTTCCGCGACGTACTGGAAGATGTCGAGCCCGTCGTTGTAGTGGATGTCCTGGCTCTGCTCCTGGATGAACACGTTGGGCGTGCACGCGTCGAGCTGGAGGGCCGCAGCCAGCGAGATCGGTCCGAGGGGGCAGTGGGGAGCGACCGCGACGTCGAAAGCCTCGGCCATGGCTGCGATCTTCCTGACCTCGAGGATCCCGCCCGCGTGCGACAGATCGGGCTGGATGATGTCGGCGTACCCCGCCACCAGCACCGGCTTGAAGTCCCAGCGCGAGTAGAGGCGCTCGCCGAGTGCGATCGGGATGCTCGTGTGGTTCGCGACCTCGCGCAGCGCCTCCTCGTTGCCGGGAGGGACCGGCTCCTCGATGAACAGGGGGTGCAGGTGCTCGAGCTCGCGCGCCAGCACCTTCGCCATGGGCTTGTGCACGCGCCCGTGGAAGTCGATGCCGATGCCGAGGTCCGGTCCGCCTGCCTCCCGGGCTGCCGCGACCCGCTCCACGACGGCGTCGACCTTGACGTGGCTGTCGACGTAGTGAAGCTCCTCCGTCGCGTTCATCTTCACCGCGCCGATGCCTCGAGCCAGCTGGCGCCTGACCCCCTCGGCGACGTCGGCAGGGCGGTCGCCTCCGATCCAGTTGTAGACCCGAACGCGGGTGCGCGCTGCGCCGCCGAGCAGCTCGTGCACGGGTACGCCCAGCGCCTTGCCCTTGATGTCCCACAGCGCCTGCTCGAGGCCGGACAACGCGCTCATGAGCACGGGGCCGCCGCGGTAGAAGCCGCCCCGGTAGAGGACCTGGAAGTGGTCTTCGATGGCGAAGGCGCTCTTGCCGAGCAGCTGCGCCCCGAGCTCAGCGACGGCAGCGACCACCGTGTCGGCCTTGCCCTCGAGGGACGGCTCGCCCCAGCCCACGACGCCCTCGTCTGTCTCGACGCGCACGAACTCCCTGCGGGGCGGCACCTTGAACGTCTCGATCCCGACGATTTTCATCGCTGCTCCGCAGCCACGGCCGGCCAGGGCGTCTCGACGACGGGAGTCACCGGGCCCTCTCCCGCTAACCAACTGACGAGGTTACGGACGAGCAGCCTCCCCATCGCGTCGTGCGTCGGTCGTGAGGCCGAACCGACGTGCGGCAGGAGGACGACGTTGTCGAGAGCGAGGAAGCGCGGGGCGATGTGGGGTTCGTTGAGGAACACGTCGAGCCCGGCCGCGAGGATCCAGCGGTTCTCAAGCGCTTCGAGGAGCGCTGGTTCGTCGACCGTCGAGCCGCGACCGACGTTGATGAACACGCCCTGCGAGCCGAGGGCGTCGAGCACCGCGCTACTGACGAGCCCGGTCGTCGCGCTGCCACCGGGAAGGACCGCGATGAGCGTGTCGACGGCGGCCGCGAGCTCCAACGGGGTCGAGTAGTAGTCGTAGGGAACGTCGGGCCGCTGCCTCCGTGAGTGGTACGAGACCTTCACACCCATGGCCACCAACCGGCGGGCAACGGCGCTCCCGATGCGCCCGAGGCCCAGGATGCCCACCGAGCGCCCTCGCAGGGACCCGGCCGTCGGCGCCAGCTTGCCGAGCTGCTGCCACCCGCCGGTGCGCAGGTAGCGCTCGGCGCGCGGGAGCTCGCGCAGCGTCATGATGAGCAGGCCGATGACGAAGTCGGCCACCTCGTCGTCGAGGACGCCGGGGGTGTTCGTCACGACGATGCCGCGGTCCCTGACGTGACCCAGGTCGATCCCGTCGTAGCCGACCCCGAACACGGAGACGATCTCGAGGTAGGGGAGCTTGCGCATGAGGTCCGCGTCGATGGGGGCGTGGTTGCCGCGGGCGATCGCTCGGACGCGTCCCCCGACGTCAGCGAGGAACGAGTCCCTGTCGAGCGCCTCGTGCAGCGCGTGCACGGTGAAGGCGCTGCGCAGCTCCGCCAGCGTCGTCGGATGCATGGCCTCGGGGAGCAGCACCTCCACGGGGCGGGTCGCGCGGGTGGCGGTCACCGCGAGAACTCGAACGCGAAGATCTCGGCGTCCTCGAGGAGGAAGGCGAGCTTGAAGTAGTCGATGGGGCCGCGCTCGACCGGCGCGAACACGTTGCCGTCGTTCCAGCGCACCTCGTGAGCGACCGTGTCGCCCGTGAACGGCACGCAGTCGTCGAAGTCGCGTCCCGGCAGAACGCGGCCGTCCGAGTCGATCACAGCCACCCTGATCGAGCCGCCCGCACGGCTGCGCGCGTTGAGGGACAGGCGCGTGCCGTCGGTCAGGAGGGGCCTCGTCACCAGCCGGCCGCGCCTGGGCCGGACCGAGTCGAGCGACACCATGCCCTGGTAGCGGAGCTTCGCCACTCCGAGCGCGTAGCCCATGTGGTTGCTCGGGTCGCGCGCCTCGTCGTGGTCGAGCCGTTGGTCACCGGCGTACCAGAAGTCGTGATGGTTGCGCGAGCCCCCGTGATAGAAGTACCACTCGTCCCCGAAGCGGATCGGCGGACTGACCTGCGTGACCATGTAGCGGTCCCAGTGACCCTCGCCGCGTGGGGCGATGAAGGCCTTGCCGTTGTCCGTCGTCTGGAACGTGAACCCGTCACGGCTGTAGATGAGGCGCACGTACATGCCGTTGTCGACGCTGTGGAACACGCCGAGCGTGCCGAACTGCATCGTGCCCACCGTGAACTGCCCGCAGCCGTAGTAGGCCTCGTCGAGGTTGTCCATCGTGTCGTCCGGCGTCGCGATCGGCACGAGCTCCGTCCAGTTGAGGAAGTCGGCGCTGGTGGTGCGGAAGACGCGGCGCTTGTTCATCAGGTCCGGGCGGTGAGGGAAGTAGGTCCTGAACGTCCCACGGCCGCCCATCGGCGTCTCGATGCGCGAGGCTGGGACGCCCGCGACGGTCATCTTCACGTGCCTCGTGTACTGCTGGTAGAGCTTCGTCACCGGGTCGTACGTGATGGTCGAGACGTCGTTGAGCGAGTCGTTGCTCCCGAAGGTCGGCTTGGCGGAGTAGGCGTGCCACTCGATGCCGTCGGCGGAGTGGGCGCACTCGACGAGCTGCTGCAGCGTCGGCAGTGAGCGCGAGAACAGCATCTTGTAGCGCTGCGCCGGGTCGGCGGGGTCCGGGTCGATGACGACGGCGCCGGAGTGCACGCCGACGTCGGCCCACGGGTTGGCCGTGCTCGGCTCCTCGCCCGGCATGTAGCCCGCCAGGATGTTGGTCCGTTCGCCTCGGTACAGCACCCTGTCGAGCAGCGGCTTCTCGAAGGTCATGCCGTCCTCGCTGACCGCGTAGAGCAGCCGGTTGCGCCAGGGGTGCTTCTGGTACGGGTCCATCTGCCCGAGGTCCTCGTACCAGCACTTGATGAGGCCGTCCGTCGGGTCCTTGAGCACGTTGTAGTTGCTGTACGTGAAGTAGGGCGTCTGCTCCCAGGGCTTGTCTGCCTTGAGCACCGGCTCGTCTCGTGCCGGCACCGGCTTGTGCCAGCGCCTTGTCACGTTGTCGGTCTGCTCGATGAGCCAGTTGTCGATGAACACGTGAGGGTGGAGCCCCACCTGCAGGGCCGTCGCGTCGATCATTTCTCTGCTCCGCTGGCTAGTCCAGACACCAGGTACTCCTGGGCGAAGAGGTAGGCGACCAACAGCGGCGCCGTTGACATGACCGAGGCAGCGAAGGCGTAGTGGTACGCCGAGGTGTCCATGCCGAAGAAGCTGTACAGACCGACGCTCATGACGGCGACGTCACGCGAGCGTGCGATGACCAGCGGAACGAGGAACTCCGACCACGACGAGAGGAACACGAGGAAGCCCGCTGCGGAGAGCCCCGGGAGGCTCAGCGGCGCGATGACGCTGCGGAACACCCGGAACGGGGAGGCTCCGTCGATGACGGCTGCCTCGTCGAGGCTGCGCGGCAACGTGTCGAAGTAGCCCTTCATGATCCAGATCGTGAAGGGGATGTTCGTCGCCGTGTAGATGATGATGAGCGCGACGCGGGTGTTGAGCAGGCCGAGCGCGTCCATCGTCAGGTAGTAGGGGACGATGTTGACGGTGCTCGGCATGAGCTGGAGGATCAGCAGGGTGACCAGCACCACGTTCTTGAGCTTGAAGTCCCAGCGCGAGAAGCCGTAGGCCGCCAGCATCCCGAAGCCGAGGGTGAACAGCATGGTGAAGAGCGTGACGATGGCTGTGTTCGTCAGATAGATGGGCAGCGACGTCCGCTTGATGACGTCCGCGTAGTTGGTCCAGGTGAAGTCGCGCGGCCAGAACGTCGTGGGGAAGGCGAAGATCTCCGACGGGTTCTTGAACGAGCCGAGCAGCACCCAGGCCAGCGGCAGGAGCACGACGAGGCCCAGCAGGACGTACAGCAGGTAGCCGAGAGCCGAGCGCAGCAGGGTCCTGCGGCTCATGCCGGGGCCGCTGCGCCGCCGTGCGCGTGGCGTCGACAGCAGGTCGGCCGACATCAGCGGTACCGCAGCACGCGCAGGTACACGATGGTGAGGACGAGGTTGACGACGAGGATGACGGTAGAGATGGTCGAGGCGTAGGCGGCGTCGAGGACCTCGAAGCCCTGCTTGTAGATGCTCAGCGCGAGCACCTCCGTCGCCCGTCCCGGACCACCGCCCGTCAGCGCGAGCGGGATGTCGACGTGGTTGAGCGTCCCGGACGTGACCATGATGACGTTGATGAGCATGATCGGCTTGAGCGACGGCAGCGTGATGTACCTGAGCATCTGCAAGGGGCTGGCGCCGTCGATGCCTGCGGCCTCGTAGAGCTCGCGCGGGACGGTCTGCAGGCCGCTCAGCTGCAGCATGATCGACAGCGGCGTCGCCCGCCACACGAGCACGAGGATCATGATGATCATCGCGACGCTGGGGTTGGAGAACCAGCTGCGGCTCTCGAGCCCGAGGTACCCGATGAAGGTGTTCATGACGCCGAGACGGCTGCCGTTGAAGACCTGCTGGAACATCAGGGCGACGATGATGCCCGGGATCACCCACGGCAAGATGGCAATCGACCTCATCAGGCGGCGCCCGCGTAGCTTCAGGTCCAGCAAGAGCGCGATGAGCAGACCGAGCGCGAGCTGCAGCACGCCGACGGCCACGACGAAGATCGCGGTGTTGCCGAGCACCTCCGGCAGCGCGGGCCAGTTGAACAGCCTGACGTAGTTGGCGAACCCGACGAACCTCGACTCCGGGAACGCGAGGTGGAGGTTCGTGAAGGAGACGTACACCCCGTAGATGGCGGGATAGGCCGTCATGCCGAGCACGATGATGACGGCGGGGGCGACGAAGAACAGGTACTGGTAACGCTTTGTCATGGTCAGTCCCGGCCCTCGCCGCCCCTTCGGTTCAGTGTGTGCTCAGCGGTCCATCAGGCGTTCGTACTCTGGCATGACGACGTCGCGGGCGTTGTCGACGGCCTGTGCTGGGCTGGTCGTGCCTGCAACGACGCCGGCGAGCTCGGACGACCAGGCGTTGGTGATGATGGGGTAGATGGGCACCGACGGGCGGGGCTTCATGCGACCGCTCTCGACGATGGCACGGAACTGGACCATGAGCGGGTCCTCGGCGTAGAAGGGCTGGTCCCACACCTCGTTGACGACGGGGATGTGTCCTGCGCCGGCGTTGAGCTCACCGATGACGTCCGGTCGGGTGATGAACTCGATGAACTTCCAGGCTGCCTCCTTGACGGCCTGGTCCTCCGCGAAGATGCCGTAGGTGAAGCCGGTCAAGGCGGGCACGGCGAGGGCGCCGTCGGGCAGCGGGTAGTTGAACACGCCCAGGTTGCCGACAGAGGCGGGGTTGTCCCTGTAGAAGGTCGTGATGTGGGACGAGGACGCTGCTGCCGTCGCCGTCTCGCCGGTGTAGAAGTACGGCCGGATGCCGCGCTCGTCGAGGGTGGTGACGTCGGCGGGCATGTACCCGGCCTCCACCAGCTCGCGGTAGAGGGAGAACACGCGCTCGAGGGCAGCCCTGTTCTCGCCCTCGAAGAAGACCGGGGCGCCGTCAGCGTCGACGAGCTCGCCTCCCAGGCCCCAGAACATGCTGAGCATGTGGAGCGCCGTCACCTCGTTGTTGCCCACCGCGGGCCACATCGAGGCGTACATCCCCGCCTCCTGTGCGGCCGCCCCGAGCTCGAGGAACTCGTCCCACGTGGCAGGCGGCTCCGAGTACCCGAGGTCGGCCAGCGTGTCCTTGAGGTAGAACAGACCGCGCCACGACGTGTGGAACGGCACGGCGTAGATCGTCCCGTCGAGGGTGACCGCCTCGACGGAGCGGGGCAGCCAGTGGGAACGGCTCTCCTCGCTCCACAGGTCGTTGAGAGGCTGGAGCTTGCCCGTCTCGGCGATGCGGGCGATCCAGAACCCGTCGAGGAGCGCCAGTTGCGGGAGGTTGTCGCTGCCCGCCGCAGTCAGGAACTGCTGCAGCGCCTCCGTGCCTCCTGCCATCACCTCGAACTCGAGGTTGATGTCCGGGTTCTCCGCCTCGAACCTGTCGTACGCCCGCTGGTACGCCTCGGCGACTGCCGGCAGGCCCGCCGCCGGCGTGAAGTCAGGGTGCGCCCAGATGAGCAGGTCGACCGCGAAGGCCGGGGTGCCGAGTGCGACCGCGAGTACCGTAGCTAGGATCCACCGTCTCATGTGTCCTCCCTTGAACTACTGATTGTGCGTATAATACTACTATTCGATGCTACGGGAGTGGATCGGAGATGTCAATGGCGCGAGAGCCCGCTCGGTACACCACCGCCTGTCGGCGCCGTCGTCCCGCCGCCACCACGGTTCGTCCCGGTAGAATGCGACCCTTCCCATGTCGGCCATGACCCTCGACCCCTCGTCCACCAACGTCTACCCGGACACCGAGAGGATCTCTGCCGCCATCCAGTCCGTCCTGGCTGGCAGGCCACGGCTCTCGCCCGTCGCCCACGAGCTCGGCCAGCGCATCGTCGCGGGCAAGCTGGCTCCCGGCGAGCCGCTGTCGGAGAAGATGTTCGGCCCACATCGCAACGTCAGCCGGACCTCCTTCCGCGAGGCGGTCAAGGTGCTGGAGGGGAAGGGACTGGTCCGCTCGCGTCAGAACACGGGCACCCATGCCGCCGAGCGCGAGATGTGGAACATGCTCGACCCCGAGGTCCTCGCCTGGCGCATCGGGTCGGGAGCGGTCGGCGAGTTCATCCAAGACTTCCTCGAGTTCAGGCGGTCCGTCGAGCCGTCCGCGGCTGAGGCGGCCGCGCGCAGGGGCAGCACCGGACCGATCGCCGAGATCCGCAAGGCTCTCGAGGCGATGCGCGAGCTGGAGACCGCCGACCCGTTCGGCGACCGGTACGTCCACGCCGACCTGAGCTTCCACAAGGCCCTGTTCGCGAGCTCGGAGAACGAGTTCTTCGTGGCGATGGGCCGCCTGCTGGAGGTGCCGATGATGCTCAGCTTCCTCCTCCACTCCGAGCTGCACGTTGCGCCGAGCGACCGCATCGCGCTCCACGAGGCTGTCGTCGTTCACATCGAGGCAGGCAACCCCCTCGCCGCGCGCGAGGCGGTGCTCCGGCTCCTGACCGGCGTCGAGAAGGACGTCAACCGCATCGTCCACGACGATGCGCCGCCTACGGCGTCGTCCTAGCCCGCCCTCACGTACGACGTCCGCACGGTCGTGAAGAACTCCTTCGCGTACGGACCCTGCTCACGCGGTCCGTAGCTCGAGCCCTTCGTCCCGCCGAAGGGCACGTGGAAGTCGACGCCCGCCGTCGGCAGGTTGACCATCGCCATCCCGACCTGGGCGTGCTTCTTGTAATGATCCGCGTGCCTGAGCGAGGTCGTCATGATCGAACCGGCCAGGCCGAACTCCGTGTCGTTCGCGAGGGCGAGCGCCTCCTCGTAGTCGGTCGCCCTCTGGACGGTCGCGATGGGTCCGAACATCTCCTCGCGGTTGATGCGCATGTCCGGCGTCGTGTCGACGAAGAGGGTGGGGGCGAGGAAGTGACCGCGGGTGTCCCGCTCGACCAGCCCGCCGCGGACCAGCGCCGTGGCGCCCTCCTCCTGCCCGAGCGTGACGTAGTCCAGGTCCTTCCCGAGCTGGCTGGCGTCGACGACCGGCCCGATCTGCGTGTCGGCCGCGAGGGCGTGTCCGACCCTCAGGGCGCGCGTCTTCGCGGCCAGCGCCTCGACGAAGCGGTCGTGGATGCCGTTCGTGACGATGACGCGGCTCGACGCGGTGCAGCGCTGACCCGTCGAGAAGTACGCGCCGTTGACGACGTTGTCGATGGCGAGGTCGAGGTCGGCGTCGTCGAGGACGATGATCGGGTTCTTGCCGCCCATCTCGAGCTGCACCTTGGCCAGCCGGGACACGGCCGTCGCGGCGACGTGCCTGCCGACGCGGTCGGAGCCGGTGAAGGTGATGGCGTCGACGCCGGGCGAGGAGACGATCGCCTCGCCCACCACCGAGCCGGAACCCATCACCAGGTTGAACGTGCCTGCGGGCAGGCCGGCGCGGGAGAGCATGTCCGTCAGGGCCCAGGCACAGGCAGGCACGAGGTCGGCCGGTTTGAACACGACGGCGTTCCCGTAGGCGAGAGCCGGAGCGATCTTCCATGCGGGGATGGCCATCGGGAAGTTCCACGGCGTGATGATCCCCACGACTCCGACGGGGTGGCGCCGGATCTCGACCTCGATGCCGGGACGCGCGCTCGGCACCAGCTCGCCCGACGCCCGGTACACCTCGCCCGCGAAGAAGGTGAAGATGTCGGCCGCCCGTTTGACCTCGCCGATGCCTTCCGCCAGCGTCTTGCCTTCCTCGCTCGACAGGAGCCGACCGAGCTCCTCGCTGCGAGCTGTCAGCTCGGACGCGACAGCCGACAACGCTGCCGCGCGCTGGGACGGGGTCGTCGCCGCCCAGGTCGGAGCGGCCTCGCGGGCGGCTGCTACCGCGTCGGCCACGTCCTGAGCCGAGCCCTGGGCGTACGTCCCCACCGGCGCGTCGAGGTCGGACGGGTTCTCGTTGACCTTCGCGGAACCTGAGCCGCGCCACTCACCAGCGATGTGGCTCGCGTGGACGTCGGGCGTCATGGTCGCGCCTGCCTGGCAGGCTCCTCTTCACGCCTGTCATGCGCAGGCGGCACCTCGGGGGAGAGGGCGGAGATCTCGGCGCGCATCGCCGCGCTCATCACATGCTCCGCCGCCGCCAACGACGGCAGGAGTTGCTCGAGGCTGCTCGCTCCGATGATCGGGGCTGTCACCGCCGGGTGCGACGCGCACCACGACACGGCGAGCGTCACCGGGTTCACCCCCGCCTCGGCCGCGTAGTCGACGAACCGCTCGGACGTCTGGTGGTACGCTGGGACGCCGTACCGCAGCTTGTAGCGCTGGTTCTCGACGAGCCTGCCCTGGGTGGCATGCGAGCCGCGGTGCGCGTCGCCTTGCGGGTCGCGATGCGGGTCGCGATGCGGGTCGCGGTGCGCGTCGCGGTAGCGGCCCGTCAGCAGACCGGCGGCGAGGGGGCTGAAGGAGATGACACCGAGGCGCTCGGACAGCGCCAGCGGCAAGATCTCGACCTCTGCCTGGCGCTTGACGAGGTTGTACATGGGCTGGATGAGCGAGAAGCGCTCGAGCCCCTCGCGTTCGGAGATGCCCAGAGCCTTCATGTACTGCCACGCCGCGAAGTTGGACGCACCGACGTAGAGGACGAGGCCGCGCCTCACGAGGTCGTCGAGGGCGTGGAGCGTCTCCTCGAGGGCGACGCTGTCATCGAACTGATGCAGCAGGTAGTAGTCGAGCCTGTCGGTGTTCAGGCGCCTGAGCGAAGCCTCGACTGCCCGCACGATGTGCCGGCGCGAGGAGCCGCCCCCGTTCACGCCCGCTGCCGTGCGCCCGAAGACCTTCGTGACGATGACGAGGTCATCGCGCCGTCCGGCGATGAGCCGGCCGACGATCTCCTCCGAGACGCCGCCGCTGTAGACGTCGGCGGTGTCGATGAAGTTGACGCCCGCTTCTAGGCATGCCTCGAAGATGCGCCCCGATTCGGCCTCGTCTGCGTTGTCTCCGAACGTCATCGTGCCGAGGCAGAGGCTCGACACCTTGACGCCCGTCCGTCCTACGGTTCTGTACTCCACGGTGACTCCGTTCCCTTGCCGGCAGCCAGCCTAACGCGTCCCGGCGGGCTCGACGCCGGTTCCCAGCCGACCCGGGAGCATCGTCGTTGGCACTATGCTGCGGCATGGACGCAGTGACGGCGGGGTCGGACAGCGTGCGGCGGGTCAGGTCGATGATGCTCGTGGCGGCGGTCGTCGCGCTGAGCGGGCTGGCGGCAACGGGCTGGGCGCAGGGTGCCCCCGGCGCGGTGCCTCCCGCCGGTCAGGCGGGGCCTGCGTGGCTCGACCTGCCGCTGACGGACGTCGCCACCGGTGAGACCTTCACCCTGGGCGGGTTCGAGGGCCGTACCGTCTACGTCGAGGCGATGGCGACCTGGTGCACCAACTGCCGCCGCCTTCTCCAGAGCGTCAAGGAGGCGATGGCGCGCGCCGACGAGGACGCCTACGTGTTCGTCGGGATCAGCGTCGAGGGCAACCTGCCGGACGAAGTGCTCGCGGAGTACGCCAGGCGCTGGAACTTCCCGTTGAAGTTCGCGGTGGCGACCCCGGAGCTTCTCGCGGCCCTGATCGCGACCTACGGACGTGACGTGACGGTACCCCCTTCGACGCCGCACTTCCTCGTGCGCTTCGACGGCACGGTGACGGGGCTCACGCTCGGGTTCAAGAGCCCGGACGAGATCCTCACCTACGCCTGGCTCGGCTCCGACATGACCTCCGCCGCGCCGACGGCAGGTCCGTGGCTGGACCTTGACCAGATCTACTGACGCCCCGTACCGGCAGACCGGGCCGGGACCAGGTCGCGCCACGGGCGCCGCTGGCCCCATCCGGCGCGCCTGAGTCGTGCTGGCGTCGTTGGCGGGGGCGTTCCTCCTGGGCAACGCCGCCATCCTCACCAACGTGTGCCTGTTGCCCCTGTACCCCGGCATGGTCGCGTACCTGCTGGGGCTCGCGCGCGGAGCCGGGGTGTCCTCTGAGAGCGTCGGCCCAGGGGGCCCTGAAGTCCCTGGCAGCGCTGGTGGCTCAGGGCGCCGTGGCGGCGCAGCACACAGCCCCGAGCGCTGGCGCGCCGCGCTGGTCGGCGTGTGCGTCCTCGCGGGCGTGCTGACGCTGATGACGGCCGTGGCGATCATCCTCACCCTGCTGAACGCCTCGCTCGCGGGCCTGCTGCCCCTCCTGCTGCCGCTCGTGTACGTGGCCGTCATCGCCCTCGGCGGGCTGCTCGCGGCCGGTCGCAACCCGCTGGCACGCGCGCCCATGCCCGGCGGCGACCTGCCGCGCCGGCCCTACCTCGCTGCGTTCCGATACGGGCTGCTCCTGGGTCCGATGACGTTGCCATGCACCGGCCCCATCGTGATGTCGGCGTTCGTGCTGGGTCTGAGCGCCCCCGGCTTCCTCCTCGACGGCCTCGCCTACTTCGCCGCCTTCGGGCTCGGCTTCGGGTGGCCCCTCATCGTCCTGCCCGTGCTCGCAGCGGGCGCGAGCCGCCGGTTCACGGCGTGGCTGGGCCGCCGCCACGCACTGCTGACGCGACTCTCCGGCTGGCTCCTCATGGCGATCGGGGTGTTCGGCCTCGTGGTCGAGGTCGCTCCCAACCTGCTGTGAGCCCGCGCTGGCCGCCGCCCTGCCGCGAGCCTGGGCGGGAGGCCGCGAGCTGTGCGCCCGGCCCCAGAGCCCGCGCACCGCAGCGAGCTCCGAGCGCAGCCCAGCCGGTACCATGGCGCATGGAACCTGCCGCTCCCGTCCACGTGCCGTGCACCACAGCGGGTCGCCCCTGATGGGGCCGCTGCTCGCCGTCTTCATCGCCCTGTCTCTGAACCTCGCGCCAGGAGGGGTGGAGAGCCTCACCATCGACAGCTACGTCGTGGAGGGTGTCGGCATCTACCCCGACGCGACGACGTTCCTCCTGAAGCGCCAGTCGGACGGTGCCTGGCAGATGCACGACGCGTTCGAGGAGCCCTGGTTCGTGGTCGCAACGTCCGGCCCGGTACTTCACCTCTCCGATCCCGCCACCGGCACCAGCGAGGACCTCGACCTGCGGGTCGCGCTCGGCCTGGCGGACGAGGAGTGGTGGGCCTCCGACGCCATACGCCCTCCTGGCTTCGACCCGCTCATGCTCACGCATCGCGACGACGGCGTCGACGTGCACCTGCTGGGGGACCTGGCTGCCGAGATCAGGTGGTAGCGGCGCGCCGCCGCTGAGCGGCGAGCGTTCACGCCACGTTCACACGGCGCTCCCTCGCCGTTCATCGACGCGAACCTACAGTGACCTCGTTCCGAGCCGACCCAGTGAGGTCATGGCTCAAGAAAGGGGCTCGTATGTTCGACGGTATTCCGATCGGTCTGTTGTACTTGAACTTCATCGGCATGGTCCTGTTGTTCCTCACGGTGGTGATGGGCATCAAGCTCATCGTTCGAGGGGCGCGTGGCTACGCTGGCCGCGGCGGTCCATGGGGCTACGGGGGCCCCCGCGGTCCATGGGGCTGCGGTGGCGTAGAGAACGCTGGCTGGAGAGGTCATGGACGCGGTCACGGCCACGGCTGGCGCGGTGACCATCCCGGCACGCACGGTGGTCATGGGAAGGGTGGGCGCCGCGGCCCGGACGGTGGACGCCACGGTGGCCATGCGACCGCACGAGGTGGCCGCGACCAGGCGCTCGATCACGCCGACCTTCGCCTCGCCCGCGGCGAGATCGGCACCGAGCAGTACCTGGAGCTGCGCACCGCCTTGACCCAGGCCCGGTCGACGACCGGCGCGCACGGCGAGGGCACGGCCGACACCCCCGGTGGTCAGCGCAGGCGGCAGAGCGGTGGCAGGGCGCTGGGGATCCTGCGGTTGCGGCTCGCCAGTGGCGAGATCGGTGTCGACGAGTTCAACGCCCTCCGCGCGGCTCTCGACGCCTGACCGGACGCCGGCCGGCACGGGCTTGTGAACCGTGCCGGCCGAGCGATGTAGCGTGAACCGATGAGCGGCACCATCCTGGTCGTCGAGGACGAGAGCAGGCTCGCCGAGATCCTCGAGGAGTACCTGCGGCGCGAGGGGTTCCGCACGGAGCGAGCACGGGACGGTCTTCGCGCCCTCGAGCTGTGGCGTGCGGCGCGACCCGACCTGATTCTCCTCGACATCATGCTTCCCGAGCTGGACGGACGAGAGGTGGCCCGTCGGATACGGGCCGAATCGGCGGTCCCGATGATCATGCTGACGGCGCTCGACGACGAGGTTGACAGGCTGGTCGGGCTCGGTCTGGGCGCGGACGACTACGTCGTCAAGCCGTACAGCCCGCGCGAGGTCGTCGCTCGGGTCAAGGCTGTGCTGCGTCGGAGCGGTGGCGCGGTGATGCCGCAGGAGTCGTTCACGGTCGGCGCGTTGGAGGTCGACGCCGCGCGCTACGAGGCGCGCTGCGCCGGCAGGACCCTGTCCCTCACGGTCAGTGAGCTCCGCCTGCTCGCGCTGCTCGCCAAGGTGCCCGGCCTGGTGAGGAACCGGACGGAGTTGTCGGCCGCCGTCGGCGATCCAGAGCGGTTCGCGGACGAGCGCACGGTGGACGCGCACATCAAGAACATCAGACGCAAGCTCGGCGCCTGCGCGGACCAGGTCGAGACGGTGCGCGGCGTCGGGTACCGGCTCAGGGCAGAGCCGTGACCGACGGCGACGGCCGACGGGACGGTAACGCCAGGCGAGCCGGTGGCCGCCGTGAGGACGCCAGGCTGTGGAGGGAGTGGCATGCCGCCCGTGGCGGCGGGCCCCCATGGCGCCACGGGCCGTACTGCCACCCTGGTCACCACGGCCCACACGGCCACCACGGTGGCTGGCGCAGGCGCCGCAGGCGCGCGAGCCTGCGCCGCAGGCTGACGATCGCGTTCGCCGTCGTTGCTCTCGGGGCCGTGGTGTTGACGACGTGGCTCACCATCGGAACCGTCGCGAGCGTCCAGAGGGACCTGCTCCGTGACCAGGGCGGCGACGGCTCACCTGCCATCGTCTCGCCGGACGGCCCCGCGAGCGGCTGGCCGCCCGGTGACCCGCCCGGTGACCCGCGCGGGCCCGCGTCGGAGCCCGCGACGACAGAGGCGTTCCTGCGCATCTCGAGGTCGGCGTTCCGGGCGGGGGCTCTCTCGTTCGTCGGGGCCGTCTTCGCAGCGGGAGCGTTCACCAACTTCCTCACGAGACCCCTCCACGCGTTGACGCGCGGCGCACGCCGGCTCGAGGCGGGTGAGCGGGGCATCAGGTTGACGGTGCCCACAGGGCGCGATGAGCTGGGGAGCCTGACCGAGGCGTTCAACGCGCTCGTCGCGGGGCTCGAGAGGCAGGAGGCGTGGCGTCGCGACATGACGGCCGACATCGCCCACGACCTGAGGACGCCCCTGGCGGTCATGCGCAGCGAGATCGAAGCCATGCAAGACGGCGTCGTGCCGACGGACGCTGCAGGGCTCGACCGGTTGCATCGCGAGGTCATGCTGCTCGCCCGCCTCGTCGATGACCTCCGCACGCTGTCCATCGGTGAGAGCGGCGCCCTCTCGCTGGAGCGCACGTCCGTGGCGATCGAGCCGCTGGTGCGGCGCAGCCTCGCTGCCTTCGGCTCACGGGCGGCCGACGTCGGTGCCGAGCTCGTCCAGGTGCCCATCGAGCCGGGCCTTCGCGCGGACGTCGACGCGGACCGCATCAGCCAGGTCATCGGGAACCTCCTCGACAACGCGCTGCGTCACGCTGGCGGTGTGCGGATCGAAGTCGGGGCACAGGCGGTTCTGCTGCCGGCCGAAGTGCCGGACCGTGAGGCACCGGACCGCGAGGCGACCGCGAGCGCGGGCAGCGGCATGGTGAGGGTGTGGGTGCGCGATCATGGCCCCGGCCTGCGTCCCGACGCCACGGAGCAGGTGTTCGAGCGCTTCCACAGGGGCGACGGTGCCCGGTCACGCGCCGAGAGCGGCGGCGACCCTGGCTCCGGTCTGGGCCTTGCCATCGCACGCGCCATCGTCGAGGCTCACGGAGGCAGCATCACGGCCCGCAACCACGAGGACGGCGGCGCCGTGTTCGAGTTCTCGCTCCCGGAAGCGACCTGACGGCCAGCCCACGCTCGCGGGGACCCGGCCCGGTCGAGGTGCCGCGATCCCCGTTGCAGAGGGGGTATCTTGGCGGCCATGATCCGTGCCTGCCCGTACCCTGCCACGCCCGCTGAGTGAGGAAACTCGAAGCGTACGCCTTCCCGCTGCAGTGCGCGGTGGCTGCCATGATGTCGGCCAGCACGAGCATGATGGCCGTGATGGTGCCGCTCTACGCCACCAGCATCGGGCTGGGGCCGGAGTGGCTGGGTCTGCTGGTGGCGATGCCCGGCATGTTCCCCGTGCTGCTGGCCATCCCGGCGAGCAGGATGGTCGAACGGCTCGGGCCGGCACGCTGGCTCTTCGTCGGCATCTTCGGGATGGCCAGCGCCCCTCTCAGTCTCATGCTGCTGCCCGGTGTCGTCGGACTGGCGACCTCCCGCCTCGCCGTCGGGTTCTTCCAGCTGTTCGTGACGCTGGCCGGACAGTCCCTCGTCGCCTCGCTCCGCAACGGCCGCGGCCATCAGAGCAACTTCGCAGCCTACTCGACGCTGCTGGCCCTGGGTCGGATGTTCGGCCCCATCCTCGTCGGTTCGATCATCGACCTCGGCGGTTTCCGGGCGAGCTTCGTCGCCATCCTCGTCATCCTCCTCGCAGCGAGCGTCGTCGCGTACCTCGTCATGCTCGGCAGCAGTCACACCGCCAACGGCACGCGCGTCGGGCTCGGCACGGGTCGCGCCAGCGTCAGGTCCGTCGTGACCAACGTCGGGTTCCGGATGGCCGTGCTGTCCAGTTCGGGAATCTTCCTGGCGTTGACGGTACGCGAGGCGTTCATGCCGGTGATGATGGAGGACCTCGGGATGAGCGCCACCACCATCGGCTCCCTCGTCAGCCTCGGCTCGTTGACGGCGGTCCTGATCAGGCCGATCATCCCCCGCGTCACCTCGCTGCTGCGCGGTACCGCGCGGACGTCCGTAGCGGGGATGGTCGCCGTCGCCGTCGGTGTCGGCTTGCTGGCCCTCGCTCCCGCCATCGGCGGCCCGCCGCTCTTCTTCGGAGTGCTGGCCGTGGTGACCGGCTTCGGGTCAGGGGTGGGGTTCCCGCTCAGCATCGTGTCCGTCGCGACGCACGTGCCGCCGGACGAGCGGGGCCTCGCCCTGAGCCTGAGGCTCTCGAGCAACCACGTCGTCGAGCTGATCGCACCCGTGCTCGGCGGGCTCCTCGTCGCAGCCGCGGGCTACGCCGCTGGGTTCGCCGCGGCCGGGGTGGTGCTGGCGGCGCTCACCGTCCTGGCGGCGAAGCTGGTCGTACCGTACGAGGCCGCCGTCGATCACGAGGCGAACGCCAAGCAGGAGAGCGCCGGTCTTCGTCCCGGTTGAAGGCAGCCGCGGCGGACGCGGCTACTCCTCCGGGTAGTCGTTCGGGTAGGTGACGCCCGTCTGCCTGCGAACCTCGTCGAACAGCTCCATGGTCGCTATGGTCGCCGCGACGGGCATGGTCGGGCTCTCGCGCAGGCCCCGCTGGACGCAGCGCGTCACCTCGCGCAGCTGGTACGTGTAGGGCTCTGTCCCGTGGGGCACCGCTTCGTGCCTGCTCTCGCCGTCGATCGTGAGCGTGAAGCCCTGCGCCCTGGAGACGGGCGAGTCGGTGACGATGACGCCCTTCGTGCCGACGATGGCGGCGCGGTTCACCGACTGGGACACGAACGACGCGACGACCTGCGCGTACGCCCCGCCGGCGTGCGTCAGGGAGATGGTGGTGAGCTCGTCGACGCCATCGCGGTTGAGCCTGCCGCTTGCCACGACGGCGGTCGGGTCGCCGAGGAGCCCGAGCACCCATGACAGCGGGTAGACGGCCAGGTCGAGCAGTGCCCCGCCGCCGTCACGCGGGTCCCAGAGGCGGTCGCGCGGGTCGGATGCTGCCATGAAGCCCAGGTCGGCCTGCACGTAGACGACGTCCCCGATGGCGCCCGACTCGACGACGTCGAGGACGCGGTGGTAGCACGGCAAGAAGCGCGTCCACACGGCCTCCATCAGGAAGACCCCGTGGCGGTCTGCCAGGTCGGCCAGGTCGCGCGCCTCCCGTGCGTTGATGGTGAACGCCTTCTCGATGAGGACGTGCTTGCCTGCCTGCAGCAGCGCCCGTGCGACGGCGTGGTGCTGGCCGTGCGGGGTCGCGACGTAGACGACCTCCACCTCGGGGTCGAGGGCCAGCGCCTCGTACCCCGTGCGGTCGGGACCGTCACCGTAGCTGTTCGAGAACCCGAAGCGGGAGGCGAACGCGGCGGCCCTTGCAGGGTCGCGCGAGCTCACGGCCTGCAGCCGCGCGTCCTCCAGCAGCGCGAGCTGGGCGGTGACCACCCCGGCGATCTTGCCGGTAGCGACGACGCCCCAGCGCACGGGAGCACCGGTGGCTACAAGGGGATCGCCGCCACCGAGTGGTGTGCCGGGAGGTCGAGGTACCAGCCGCGACGTGGCCATGCGGTCAGGTTACCTGCTCCGCGTCGGACGGACGCTCCGCCGCCAGTTCCAGCGCCGGCGATACCACAGCCTGCGCCTACCGCGTGTGGAAGAGCATGCCCCCTGCCTCGTGGAAGGCGTTGGTGTTGACGGACGACCAGGAGAACTGCGTGGTGGGGGCGAGCGCCACCTCTCCTGCGCCGTTCGACTGGCCGGTGACCCTCACCATCTGGGCGAAGTCGACCGGTCCCGTCGACGCCACCCACAGGGCGCCGTCGGGTGCCAGAGCGACGAGAGCGGTGTTCAGGAGACCGACCGTGAGGGTCGCGTCCGCCGAGCGTGCGCTGCCGACGTAGTCGCCCGCGAGCGCCGCCGCGCCGTCGAAGCGAGCGACCCTGTCTCGGCCGCTGTTGCCCACGTACAGGTCGCCTGCGGCGTCCACGGCGATACCGACAGGGTTGCGGATGTCGGACAGGTCCGCGTTGCCTGCGTCGATCGACTGCAGCCTGAACTCAGGCACATGACCGGTCACGGTGCCTGTCAGAGCCGCCGGGTTGCCGATGCGCGACACCGCCCAGTCCCACGTGTCGGAGAACCAGAGGTCGCCTTGCGGGTCGAAGAAGAGCCCCGTCACCCAGGTGGAGGTGAACGTGGCGCTGATGGTGTCGAGGGCCACCACCGCAGCGGCGTCGATGACGGCGTCGCCGCTGGCCGCCCCCACGCCGGACAGCTTGACGATGCGGTTCGGTACGGGCGTCGCGCCTGCCGGCCGCGAGCCGCGCAGGTCGGAGACCCACAGGTTCCCGGCGGTGTCGAAGGCCATGGCGTACGGTTCCTGCAGGTCGGGGCTGGTGATGACGGCGATCGTCGAGGGCGCTGCTGCACCGAGCGCCGCGTCGGCGTCGTACACCCGGATCTCGTTGAGCGCGAAGTCGCTGACGTAGATGCGGTCGCCGGGACCCCAGACGACGTGGACGGTCGAGGCCGCGCCGGTGTCGGTGAAGCTCGAGGCGGGCCGGGCTGCCAGGTCGGCCGCATCGGTCTCGGCCCCCATCACCTCGATGCGGTTGTCGGAGTAGTTGGCGACGAGCACGAAGAACTGATCCTCGTCTGGGGGAGGTGGTGGCGCGGGCGTCGTGCACCCAGCCACAAGGGCCGTGACGGCGAGTGCTGCCAGTGCGAGGCGCACGGAACGTCGTGACCGCCCGGCGTGTGCTGATGGCGCGGCCATGGGGCGCTGGACCTGTGAGGGTCGGGCAGGTGGCATCGATGGACCTCCTCCGAGTGTGCGTTGGACGAAGTGCAGGCACATGCTAGCACTGCCCCTGACCCACCCTGCAGCCCGAGGGGCTTCACTCCAGGGCGGGGGGTGGGCCGTCGAACGAGGTCCTGAGCGGCAGCACCGGGATGAAGAGCGTTGCCAGCCACGCAGCGGCCACGATGAACACGACGTACGAGTAGATGGAGGTGACGGCCTCGGTGAACGACAGCTTCACGCCCCTGTCGACCTGGTCGATGACCGTGGTGGCCTGCGCCTGGAACCGTGCCACCAGAGCCTCCTCGAAGTCGGCCCTCGCCTGAGGCGACTGCGCCGATGAGGCGAAGCCGGCCAGGATGGCCTGCTGGCCCTGGGGCGGGACACCGGCGCTGGTCAGGGCCGCTGTCAGCGCCGCCTCGTCTCCCGCGTCGACGGCTGCCATGAGTGCGGCCAGCCCCTCGTTGAACGCTGCCCGCACCGAGTCGACGATGCTGCCATCGGACGGGGCGCCCTCGACGCTGAACGATGAGGACCCTGCGGCTGCGCCTGCCCCGACCGAGCCGAGGTTGGTGGCGAAGGCTGACGCCAGCGTGACGCTGAGCACCGTGCCGAAGACGGCAGTCCCGACCGCGCCGCCGATCTGCCTGAAGAACTGGCTGGCGCTGGTCGCCTGGCCGAGCTTGCGCACGTCGACGGCGTTCTGGATGGCCAACGTGTACAGGGGCATCGACGGGCCGATGCCAAGGCCGGTGATGACCATCAACAGCGTCACGTACCCCTGCGAGACGTCGGGGGTCAGCCGCGACAAGAGGAGTATCCCGACGAACAAGATCGCGGTGCCGCTGAGGATGAGGAGGCGGTACCGGCCGATGCGCGACACGAGCTGCCCCGCGATCATCGAGCCCGTCACGACACCGAGTGAGAGCGGCACCAGCGTCAAGCCCGCGCCCGTCGCGGAGACCCCGACGACGTTGATCATGAACAACGGCAGGAACGCGATGGTGCTGAGGAACGCAGCCCCCTGGAAGAACAGCGCGATGTTCGAGGTCCGGAACACCGCGTTCCTGAAGAGCGTGAGGTCGAGGATCGGGTTGCTGCCGCGCAGCGACCGCCACACGAAGGCGCCGAGCATGAGCACGGCGAACGCGAGCATCCCCAGCGTCGTCGCCGACGCCCACGGGTACACCTCGCGGTCGAGCTGCAGCGCCAGCACGAGCGGCACGAGGCCGGCCACCAACAAGGCCGCCGCCGCGATGTCGAGGCGACCACGCTCTCCTCGCGGGAGGAGGGGCGGCATCCGGCTGATGATGAACCACAGTGCCAGTGCCCCGAACGGCACGTTGACGTAGAACACCCAGCGCCAGCCGGCCACGCCGGGGATGATGCCACCGGCGTTGTCCGTCAGGAAGCCGCCGATGAGCGGCCCGAGGACGCTGGCGATGCCGAAGACAGCGCCGACGAGCCCCTGGTACTTGCCCCTGACGTTGGGTGGGTAGAGGTCGGCGATGATGATGAACGCCAGGCTGAACAGGCCCGCGCTGCCGAGGCCCTGGATGGCGCGGAACACGATGAGCTGGTTCATGCCGTCGCCGATGAGCGGCAGGGGACCGAACTCGCCCGCGATCCCGCACAGGAACGACCCGCCGAGGAACACACCCACCGCCCACAGCTCGATGGTCTTGCGGCTGTACATGTCCGCGAGCTTGCCGTAGATCGGCACCAGCACGGTGGACGCGACGAGGAACGCCGTGAAGACCCAGGCGTAGCGATCGAGGCCGCCGAGGTCCTCGACGATGCTCGGGAGCGCGGTCGCAACGATCGTCTGGTCGATGGCCCCCAGGAACATCGCCAGGAGGATGCCGACGACGGTGAGCGTGCGATCGCGTGGTGAGAGTGTCATTGTGCTCCTTCTGCACGGGCGACCGTGGGACGGTCACCCGATCTTCGAGGTTCGAGCCGTCACCCCGTCAGACGGCGACGCTCGAAGGAGCGATAGTACAGCCAACGTCAGCCGCCGTGCGTCGCTTCGAGGTGCGCCGTCGACGGCCCCCGACCGGGCAACCGTGATGTTCCGAGGACGGCCCAGACCGGTCGAGACCGTCGGCTGCGGTGATATCCTCGCTGGACACGACGCTACTGCAGCCCCGCCACCAGCCAACCGAGGAGTCGAGCCACGTGAAGACGCACGAAGTCCGCACCTACAAGTCTGCCGAGCACCTCGCCAAGGAGGACCAGCTCGCCTGGAAGATGGCAGCCGTCGCCACCGACCCGGTACCCGTCGAGCCTGCCGTCGCCGAGATGATCGGCAACCGCGTCATCGACAACGCCGCCGTTGCCGTCGCGTCGCTGGCGCGGCGCCCCGTCCGCGCGGCACGAGCGCAGGCCGAGGCGCACCCGCGCTCGCGCGGTGCCGCCGTGTTCGGCCTGCCTCACGAGCGCCGCTTCTCGCCCGAGTGGGCGGCGTGGGCCAACGGTGTGGCCGTACGCGAGCTCGATTTCCACGACACCTTCCTTGCAGCCGACTACTCGCATCCCGGCGACAACATCCCGCCCATCCTGGCCGTTGCGCAAACCAAGGGTCTGGGTGGCGCCGAGCTGGTGCGCGGCATCGCGGCCGGTTACGAGCTGCAGGTCGACCTTCTGAAAGGCATCTGCCTGCACGAGCACAAGATCGACCACATCGCGCACCTTGGTCCCTCGGCTGCAGGCGGCATCGCGGCGCTGCTCGGCCTCTCGACCGCGGTCGCCTACCAAGCCATCCAGCAGGCACTGCACGTGACGACCACCACCAGGCAGTCGCGCAAGGGTGAGATCTCGAGCTGGAAGGCCTACGCGCCGGCGTTCGCGGGCAAGATGGCCATCGAGGCAGTCGACAGGGCGATGCGCGGCGAAGGTGCTCCGTCGCCTGCGTACGAGGGTGAGGACGGGTTCATCGCGTGGCTGCTCAGCGGGCCGAGAGCTCGCTACCACGTGCCTCTGCCCGAGCCCGGCGAGGCGAAGCGCGCCATCCTCGACACGTACACGAAGGAGCACTCCGCCGAGTACCAGAGCCAAGCGCTCATCGACCTGGCGCGGCGCATGGGCGGGGCTGTGGGTGACACGGCCGACATCGTGTCGATCGTCATCCACACCAGCCACCACACCCACTACGTCATCGGCACCGGCGCCAACGACCCGCAGAAGATGGACCCGACCGCCAGCCGCGAGACCTTGGACCACTCGATCATGTACATCTTCGCGGTGGCGCTGCAGGACCGAGCCTGGCATCACGAGCGCAGCTACGCCCCTGAACGTGCGCAGCGACCAGACACGGTGGCGCTGTGGCACACGGTCTCGACCACCGAGGACCCGGAGTGGACGCGCCGCTACCACTCGACCGATCCGGCCGAGAAGGCGTTCGGCGCACGCGTCGTCATCACCATGCGTGATGGGCGGGTCATCGAGGATGAGATCGCCGTCGCCGACGCACACCCTCTCGGCGCACGGCCCTTCGCACGGCCGCAGTACGTCGAGAAGTTCCGCGTCCTGGCCGACGGCATCGTCGCGAAGGACGAGCAGGACAGGTTCCTGGAGCTGACCGAGCGCATCGACCGGCTCAGCCCTGCAGAGGTCGGAGCGTTGGGCGTGGCCGTCGACCCAGCGCGACTGGGGGAGAGCCCAGTCGGCGGGATCTTCTGATCTTGCTGTTCGACTGCTACTGAGAGAACCGGGCGCCCGCGCCGCGTAACTGCCCTGATTCGTAGTAGCGGTCCTCGGGATAAGGGCTGGCTGGGGCCAGGCGGTAGGATGACGCATGGATGGCGCCTGTGCTGGCCGAGGCCAGCCTGGCGCTGACGTACCTGAGCGGAAGGTGTTCCGATGACGCAGTCTGATACGTCGTTCAAAGCCAAGAAGTCTGTCGCGCTGTCGGGGGTGACGGCGGGCAACACCTCACTCTCGACCGTGGGGCAGAGCGGTGACGACCTTCACTACCGCGGGTACGACGTCCGTGACCTCGCCGCCAACTGCGAGTACGAAGAGGTCGCGCACCTGCTCATCCACGGCAGCTTGCCCAACGCTGCGCAACTGAAGTCCTACAAGCGCAAGCTCAGGGCCCTGCGCGGGTTACCTCTGCATGTCAAGCGCGCACTGGAGACCATCCCGGCCGCCGCGCACCCGATGGACGTGCTGCGCACGGGCGTCTCGGCACTGGGTGCCACCCTGCCGGAGGCGCACGACCACAACGAGGCGGGCGCTCGAGACATCGCCGACAGGCTCATCGCCTCGACCGGCTCGATGCTGCTGTACTGGTATCACTACGCGCACAACGGCAACTTCATCGACGTCGAGAGCGACGACGACAGCATCGGCGGGCACTTCCTGCGGCTGCTGCACGGCCGCGCGCCGACAGCCAGCGAGGTCGCGGTGATGCACCTCTCGCTCATCCTCTACGCAGAGCACGAGTTCAACGCCTCGACGTTCACGTGCAGGATGATCGCGGGCACCGGCTCCGACGTCTACTCGGCCGTCACGGGCGGCATCGGGGCCCTGCGGGGGCCCAAGCATGGCGGCGCCAACGAGGTCGCCTACGAGATCCAGCGCCGCTACGCGACAGCCGACGAGGCCGAGGCCGACATCCGCCGGCGGGTGGAGAACCGCGAGGTGATCATCGGTTTCGGGCACCCGGTCTACACGGTCTCCGACCCGCGCAGCAACGTCATCAAGGAGGCGGCCAGGCGCCTTGCGGAGGAAGACGGCGACATGGCGACCTTCGACGTCGCCGAGCGCATCGAGGGCGTCATGGCAGAGACGAAGCGCATGTTCCCCAACCTCGACTGGTTCAGCGCCGTCGCCTACGCGCACATGGAGGTGCCGACGGCCATGTTCACGCCGCTGTTCGTCATCGCGCGCGCAGCCGGGTGGGTCGCGCACGTGATGGAGCAGCGCCGCGACGGCACCATCATTCGACCCTCTGCCAACTACGTGGGACCGGAGGACCGTCCCTTCGTACCGCTGGCTGAACGCTGATGCCGTACCTGGTCGCCGCCGACCTGCCTGCCGCGTCGCCCGGCGCGCGGTTGAGGGAACTGCTGGCGCGGCCAGGCATCGTGAGGCTGCCCGGTGCTCACAACGGCATGGCGGCTCTGCAGGCGAAGCGCGCAGGCTTCGAGGCGTTGTACCTGTCCGGCGGAGCCATGAGTGCGTCGCTGGGCTTGCCCGACCTGGGCATCCTCACCGTCGAGGACGTGACGTTCTTCCTGCGCCAGGTGACGCGCGCCAGCGGGCTGCCTGTCCTGGTCGACGGCGACACCGGCTACGGCGAGGCTCTCAACGTCATGAACATGGTCAGAGCCTTCGAGGCTGCCGGCGCGGCCGCCGTGCACCTCGAGGACCAGCTGCTGCCGAAGAAGTGCGGGCACCTCAACGACAAACGCTTGGCAACGGCCGACGACATGGCGCTCAAGGTGGCGGCGGCCGTCAAGGCGCGGCGTGATCTCGTCATCGTCGCGCGCACCGACGCCGCTGCCCGCGAGGGGCTCGACGGCGCCATCGCCAGGGCGCACCAGTACGTAGCTGCCGGCGCGGACGTCATCTTCCCGGAGGCCCTGACGACCGTCGACATGTTCCGGGAGTTCGCCGCCGCCATGCCCGGCGTGCCGCTGCTGGCGAACATGACGGAGTTCGGCCGCACGCCGCAACTGACAGCGGGCGAGTTCGAGGAGCTGGGTTACAAGATCGTCATCTGGCCCGTCAGCTCATTGCGCGTTGCCAACAAGGCACAGGAGGAGCTGTACCGGGCCATCGCCAGGGACGGCAGCGCCGCCAGCATGATCCCGCGGATGCAGACGAGAGCGGAGCTGTACGACGTCATCGACCTGGCCGCGTACGAGGCGCTGGATGCGTCGATCGTGGCGACTGTGGTGCCTGCGGCGGAAGCTGCGCCCGCTGCGAGCGCAGAAGGCTCGCTATCTACCGCAGGTTCGTCCGAAGGGACGAAACTGCAAGCTCAGCCGAAGGATGAGCCGTGGTCCTAGAAGCCGCCATCCTCGACGTCAAGCTGGGCGAGGAGGCCCGGTTCGAGGCCGCCTTCGCCAGCGCTCAGTCGATCATCGCCGCCATGCCAGGCTACGTGTCGCACGCGCTGCACCGCTGCGTGGAGACGCCCAGCCGCTACCTGTTGCTGGTCGACTGGGTGACGGTCGAGGACCACACGATCGGTTTCCGCGGCTCGCCCGAGTACCAGGTGTGGAAGGAACTGCTGCACCACTTCTACGAGCCGTTCCCGGTGGTGGAGCATTACGAGACGGTGTTGGTCGGAGGTTAGGGCGCTATCGGACCCCGGGCCCTCACTTGGCCGGAGGCCCGAGAAAGTCGACAGCACCT
>ERZ795041.89-NODE-89-length-34875-cov-5.669271_pt1 | contig 34875 bp, 33 predicted proteins | sample MGYA00375125_ERZ795041 | MGnify/ENA primary metagenome ERZ795041 (study PRJEB30170, sample SAMN03074214) | activated sludge metagenome | biome: Common Effluent Treatment Plant; feature: Wastewater; material: Activated sludge; isolation source: activated biomass in a...
CGTAACGACCACGAATGGCGACGAGCTGGCCTTCACGCCGAACGTCTTCGCAACGCTCTGGACGACGTACGACGTGACCGATGCCTTTACTGTCGGCGGCGGTTTCCAATACGTGGGTGAATCCTGGATCGGCCGGCCGGACGACGCAACCCGCGTCATTCCGAACGGAAAATTCGGCAAGCTGCCGGATTACTTTCTGGTCAACCTGTATGCCTCCTACGACATCACCGAGAACATCGAGCTCTCGCTCAACGTCGACAACGTGTTCGATGAACTCTACCTGACGTCGACCAACTGGAACGGCCGCTGGGGCTATCTCGGCCCGCCGCGCACGTACTGGCTCAACGCCAACGTTAAATTCTGACTTTAGTCGGAAACAATATCTCGACATCGCCGGCCCGGGCGTGCTTGTTACGCCCCGGCGGCACGGCTTTTTACCGAGACCTATGATTCACGCTTCGGACGGATAGGATCCAAGCGGTCATGGCCTAAAGACAGGATTGCCGGGCTTGCCCGGCAATTTGCGTTTTCTGGAGTCGACGATGCTGGTCACCATCCCCGATGTGCTCAAGCCCCAGGAAGTGGCGCATATCCGCCGCGTGCTCGAGGAGACCGACTGGGTGGACGGGCGCGTCACGGCGGGTGACCAGGCCGGGACGGTCAAGCGGAACCTGCAGGTGCCGGTCGACTCGCCGGTCGCGCGCGAGCTCGGAGAGATCGTCCTGCGGGCGCTCGGCACCAATTCCGGGTTCATGACGGCGGCGCTGCCGTTGCGCGTGCTGCCGCCGATGTTCAACCGCTATGACGAAGGGATGACGTTCGGGGCGCATGTGGACGGCTCGATTCGCGCCGTGCCGGGCAGCGGACAGCGTCTCAGGACTGATGTGTCGTCGACGCTCTTTCTCACGCCGCCCGAAGACTACGACGGTGGCGAGCTGGTCGTGCACGACACGTACGGCACGCATACCGTGAAGCTGCCCGCGGGGCACATGGTCGTCTATCCGGCAACCAGCATGCACAGCGTGACCCCGGTCACGCGTGGCAGCCGGTGGGCGTCGTTCTTCTGGACGCAGTCCATGATCCGGGACGACTGGCGGCGTCATATGCTCTACGAGCTCGACAAGTCGATCATGAGCATCCGTTCGCGGATGGCGGACGACGATCTGGCGGTGGTGGGGCTCACGGCGCATTATCACAACCTGATCCGCCACTGGGCGGAGACCTGACGCTGTGACGGCCCGCGCGCCCGCCCCGGTGTGTCTCGCGGACTACGAGCGTCTCGCCGCCGGGCGCCTCGATGCCAATGCGTGGGCCTATTTCTCCGGTGGTGCGGCCGACGAGATCACCGCGCGGTGGAACCGCGAAGCCTTTGACCGGCTCGCCATCATGCCCCGCGTTTTGGCCGGCGGTCCGGGCGGCACGACGGGCCTGACGCTGCTCGGCCACGCGTATGCGCATCCGATTTTCGTCGCGCCGGTCGCCTACCAGAAGCTCGCGCATCCGGAGGGCGAGCTCGCGGCGGCGGCGGCGGCGGCGGCGCAGGACGCGTGCATGGTGCTCTCGACGCTGGCGAGCGTGACGCTCGAGGCGGCCGCCGAGACCGGCGCCACGTGCCGCTGGTTCCAGCTCTATCTTCAGCCCGCGAGGGCGGCGACGCTCTCGCTCGTGCGCCGGGCGGAGGCGGCCGGATACACGGCTCTTGTCGTGACGGTCGATGCGCCGGTCAACGGCGTGCGCAACCGGGAGCACCGGGCGGGCTTCGCACTGCCGCCGGGGATCGCGGCGGAAAACCTCACGGGAGCCGCGCCTCCGCCGCCGCTCGCGCCCGGCGCGAGCGCGGTGTTCGACCGCTTCATGGCGACGGCGCCGACGTGGGAGGACGTGGCGTGGCTCCGCTCCGAGACGACGCTGCCGATCGTCATCAAGGGCGTCCTGTCGGCAGAAGATGCCGTGCGCGCGATCGAAGCCGGGGCGGCTGCGATCGTCGTCTCGAACCACGGCGGGCGCACGCTCGACACGCTGCCGGCCACGATCGACGTGCTGCCGGAGGTCGCGCGTGCTGTCGCGGGACGCGTGCCGCTGCTGCTCGACGGCGGGATCCGGCGTGGTACGGACGTGCTCAAGGCGCTGGCGCTCGGTGCGTCGGCGGTCCTCGTCGGGCGGCCGGTGGTGTATGGCCTCGCGGCGGGCGGGGCCTACGGCGTGGCGCACGTGCTCCGTCTTCTGCGCGACGAGCTCGAGATCGCGATGGCGCTTTCAGGCTGCCGCACGCTTGCGGACATCGGCTCCGATCTCATCTGGCGGGCGTCCGCTCCGCCGTCAGCCGAGCGCTGAGACCGCTGCCGTCTCGGCAGGCGCGTGCATGCGGGCAATGGCGGAGGCGAGCGGGCAGGTGCGCACCAGCGCATCGAACCTGGCGCAGAGGAGCCGGTTGCGACCGGCGGGGCTGTAGAGCCCCTTCGCACGCATCCGCGAAACGATGCGCGAGACCGTGTCGGCGTTGAGAGCCAGGTGCTCGGCGATGTCCACGCGCGACAGCGGCATTTCGAACAGCAGGCCTGAAGGAGTCTCCCTGCCGGTGCGGAGGGCGAGCTCGATCATCAGCGCGGCCACGCGCTCGTCACCCGTCAGCCCGGCGACGACCGCGTTGTGAAGCGTCGTCCGCGCCGCCTGATCGGCGAGGCGATCGGCGATCCCGTGTGCGAAATAGCCCCTTTCGTCCAGCAGGCTCTTGACGGCCGGCCAACGCAGGCGCCAGACCTCGCCGGTCTCGGAGGCGGCCGTGATCTCCAAGCCTTCGATCGGCGGCAGCGCGCTCGCGCGCACGAAGTCGTCGGGATAGAGGAGGCTCAGCACCTGATGGCGCGTGTGCGGGATCGGCGCGCGCGTCAGAAAAACGCCTTTGCGGATCAGGTACACGCTTTCGTCGGGCTCGAATGCGAGCGCCAGCCTCTGGCGTTTGCGCGTAGCGACGCGAACTGCATGCGCTTCGAGCGGCCCGGAGACGACGTCTGCGACGTTTTTCATCATGCGGATGCGAGCGGCTTCGATCCCAAGAGTTTTAATTCTTCCGCGGGTCCGCGCCGAATCACCTTGACCAAGATCAAGAATGCCCGCGGCCGCCGGCCGCTGTAGATTCCGTGGTCATGCAACTTTCGCGCGATCTTGCGCGATGGCGGAGCTTTCTCCCCCGCCGCCGCCCGCGCGCCCACTTAGACGCGGAAAAGCGTCCGCCTGCGGTTTGCCGCTCCGGTGGCGGTTGAATTCTGCGTTGCGGCCCGGCTACATAGCATCATGAGCAGAACAGGCTTCTACTCGGGATCGTTCGATCCCGTCACCCTCGGTCATACCGACATCATCGCGCGCGCCGCCAGGCTCGTGGACCGGCTGGTGATCGGCATCGGCGTGCATCCCGCCAAAGCGCCCCTGTTTTCGGACGAGGAGCGCGTCGAAATGCTCGAGGCGGAGACGCGCGCCATCGCCGCGACGGCGGGCATCGAGATCGAGGTCGTCACGTTCTCGGACCTTGCGGTCGCGGCCGCGCACCGGCTCGGGGCGGGCGTGATCTTCCGCGGGCTCCGGGACGGCACGGACTTCGACTACGAGATGCAGATGGCCAACATGAACGGGCAGATGGCGCCGTCGATCGAGACCGTGTTCGTCGCCGCTTCGCCCGAGGTCCGGCATATCGCGGCCAACCTTGTTCGCCAGATCGCGTTGATGGGCGGCGACGTGACGCCGTTCGTCTCCAAGGGGGTTGCGCTCAGGCTGGCGACCACGGCCCGGGCCAGGAAGGCCTAGCCGCAAGGGCGCGGTTGCCGGGACCGGCACAAAAGGCGATAACGTCCACGCCGCCCCGGCCGAGCCGGGCAACGGCCAAAGCTTCAGGGGGCGCCCATGCAGGGTTTCAAGGTTCTGGCCGCGCTGGCGTTGGTGCTCGGCTTTGCCGCGTGCAGCTCGTCCAACGGACAGATCGCCGTGCCCGCGCCTCAGGGCCAGAGCGGCGCAGTGACCACGGGGGCGATCGCGGACGACCCGGCGAATACCGTCATCATGGAGCTCCGGACCGGCAAGGTGACGATCCGCCTCCGTCCCGATCTTGCGCCCGGCCACGTCGAGCGCATCAAAAAGCTCGTCAACGAAGGGTTCTACGATGGCCTCAAGTTCCACCGCGTGATCCCGGGCTTCATGGCGCAGACGGGCGATCCCAAGGGAACGGGTGCCGGCGGCTCCAAGTATCCGGACCTCAAGGCCGAGTTCTCCGCCACCCCGTTCGAGCGCGGGACGCTCGGCGCGGCGCGCACCGGCGACCCCAACAGCGCCAACAGCCAGTTCTTCATCTGCTTCACGCACGTGCCGCATCTCAACGGCCAGTACACGGTGTTCGGGCAGGTGGTGGACGGCATGCAGCATGTGGATCAGATCGCCAAGGGCGAGCCGCCGCCGAAGCCCGATACGATCATCAAAATGTACATGGCGCCGGCAGCGCCCTGAACCCGTTCTCACACCCTGGCGTTGTGTGACGGCGCGGCCGCCGCGAAACGCCCGTTCGTTTGCATCTCATTGGAGCTCTCACTCATGGCCGACATCAAGGACCCCGAGAATACCCTCATCATCGAGACGACGCAGGGCCGGGTGGTCATCGCGTTGCGTCCGGATCTGGCGCCGAACCACGTGGCGCGCATCAAGCAGCTGGCCCGCGAAGGGTTCTACGACGGGATCGTGTTCCATCGCGTGATCGACGGCTTCATGGCGCAGACGGGTTGCCCCAACGGCAGCGGAACGGGCGGCTCGACGTATCCGAACCTCAAGGCCGAGTTCAACGCCGAGCCGCACGTGCGCGGCGTGTGCTCGATGGCGCGCGCGGCCTCGCCCGACAGCGCCAACAGCCAGTTCTTCATCTGCTTCGACGACGCCACGTTCCTGGACCGGAAGTACACCGTGTGGGGACAGGTGATCGAGGGCATGGAGAACGTCGACAAGATCAAGCGCGGCGAGCCGGTGCAGAACCCCGACAGGATGGTCTCGGTCAAGGTCGCGGCCGACGCGGCATAAGGCGGCGTCCCATGTCGTTGCAGACCGCGACCTTCGGCGCCGTCGCCTTCCTGATCGGCGTTTTGCTCTCGGTTCAGGCTCCGATCAACACGATCGTCGGCGCGAGGCTCGGGCATCCGCTCGCGGGAGCGGTGTTCTCGTTCGTTGCGGGGACGATCTTCCTCGTCGCTGTGATGCTGCTCACGGTGCGTACCGAGATCGCCTGGTCCGAGATCCGGTCGTTTCCTCCGTGGCTTTGGCTCGGCGGGGTCTTGGGCGCGATCTACATCACGGCGGCCATTGTGCTGACGCCGCGGATCGGCGTCGGCGCGCTGATCGCGCTTGCGATCGCCGGCCAGGTGGCGGCGAGCCTCGCCCTCGATCACCATGGCCTCCTCGGCCTGGACATCCGCGAGATCACGCCGGGGCGGGCCGGCGGCGCCGCGCTGGTCGTTCTCGGAGCGCTCATGGTGTGGATCTTCTAAGTCATTTGGTCCCGCGGCGCGGGGACGGTACGGGAGAGTGCGATGCCGGTCGGGTCGTGGGCGCTTTGGAACGTGGGGCTCGCGGGGTTCCTGGGCGCGGCGGGGGTAGCACTCTCCGCGGTTGCAGCGCACCGCGTCGCCGATCCTGGGCTGGCTACGGCCGCGCTGTTTCTCATCCTCCACGGCGCGGCGGTGGTCGGGCTCTCGGCGCTCGCCGGCGCGACGCCCTGGCCGGCCGTGTTCCTCGCCGCGGCCTCGCTCATGATTTTCGCCGTCACGCTCTTTTCCGGCGACGTGGTGGCGCGTGCGCTGCTCGGGGGGCGGCTCTTTCCCATGGCGGCGCCCATGGGCGGCTCGCTGCTCATTCTCTCGTGGAGCCTGGCCGGGCTCGCGGGGATCGTGGGCGCGATCCGGGGCGGGCCGTAGAGGGATTGACGCTGTCTTGTCGCAGGGGTTCCTCCCGGGGGCGACTTGCGGCTATGACAGGCGCCCATGCGCACCGATCTTTTCGACTTCGATCTCCCGGACGACCGCATCGCGCTTCGGCCCGCCGAGCCGCGCGATGCGGCGCGCCTGCTCGTGGTCGATCCGAACGCGGCCGGGCCAGCGCCGACGCTGTCCGACAAGGCCGTGCACGATCTCGCCTCCCTCCTGCGGCCGGGCGATGCGCTGGTGCTCAACGACACGCGCGTCATCCCGGCCGCGCTTTCGGGTGTGCGGGTGCGTGGCGACCTGCGCTCGGGCGTAAGCTTCAACCTCTTGAAGCGTGTCGGCGAGAGCCGCTGGCGGGCGCTGGCGCGTCCCGCAAAACGGCTCGCCGTGGGGGACCGGGTCCGGTTCGGCTCGGAGAGCGAGGGCATGGCGTGCCTCATGTCGGCGCTCGAGGCCACCGTCGCGTCGCGCCTCGAGGCAGGTGAGGTCGAGCTCGCGTTCGACCTCTCGGGGCCCGACCTCGATCTGGCGATCCAGGGCATCGGCGAGATGCCGCTGCCGCCCTACATCGCGGGACGGCGGGCAGCGGACCTTAGCGACCGCGCCGCCTACCAGACGGTCTATGCGGCGCGGGACGGGGCCGTCGCGGCGCCCACCGCGGGGCTGCATTTCACGCCGGACCTCTTTGCGGCGCTCGAGGCGCGGGGGGTGGCGCGCCATTTCGTGACGCTGCACGTCGGCGCGGGCACGTTCCTGCCGGTCAAAACCGACGACACGGCCGACCATAAGATGCATGGCGAGTGGGGCGAGGTCACGGAGGCAACGGCCGATGCGCTCAATGCCGTGCGGGAGGCCGGCGGGCGCATCGTGGCGGTCGGTACGACGTCGTTGCGTATTCTCGAAAGCGCGGCTGCGGACGGGACCATCCGGCCGTTCGCGGGCGACACGTCGATCTTCATCACGCCGGGCTATCACTTCCGGGCGGTCGACGTGCTGATGACCAACTTCCACTTGCCGCGCTCGACGCTGTTCATGCTGGTGGCCGCGTTCTCGGGTCTCGAGACCATGAAGGCGGCCTATGCCCACGCGGTGGTGTCGGGGTACAGGTTCTATTCGTACGGCGATGCGTCGCTTCTTTTCAGGACCGGCAAGGAGGTCAGCCATGGATGAGGATCTGGAGGCGATGGACCGAGCGGGACTCGTCGAGGAGGTTCGCAAGCTGCGCGCCGGAATCCGCGCGCACCGCGACAGCACGGGGCACGACCTCTGCTGGCATCATCCGGCGCTGTGGGGGCTCTTGCCGGAGGCTCTCGATCCGGCCATTGCGGTGCCGCCGTGGGAGAAATTCATGCGCGGCTGCATCCACTACCGCGCCTCGCTCGACCGGCAGAAGCCCGACGCGCCCATCCACGACAAGGAATTCGATGGCTGACACCGACACGTTTCGCTACCGCCTCGCGGGGACGGACGGGGGCGCGCGCCGTGGCGAGATCGCGACGCCGCGCGGGACGATCCGCACGCCCGCGTTCATGCCGGTCGGAACGGTGGCGACCGTCAAGGCGCTCTATCCGGAGCAGGTGCGGGACGCGGGCGCGGATATCTTGCTCGGCAACACCTATCACCTGATGCTGAGGCCCGGTGCGGAGCGCGTCGCCAGGCTCGGCGGCCTGCACGCGTTCATGCGCTGGGAGAAGCCGATCCTCACCGATTCCGGCGGGTTCCAGGTCATGAGCCTGTCGAAGATCCGCAAGATCACCGAGGAGGGCGCGCTGTTCCAGTCGCATCTCGACGGATCGCGTCACATGCTGTCGCCGGAACGCTCGATCGAGATCCAGTGCCTGCTCGGCTCCGACATCCAGATGCAGTTCGACGAATGCATCGAGCTGCCGGCGGAGCGGCGCGAGGTCGAGCGCGCGATGGAGCTGTCGCTGCGCTGGGCCGAGCGCTCGCGGCGCGCGTTCGAGGCGCAGCGGGCGAGCGGTGGCGCCGGGCCCGGACAGGCGCTGTTCGGCATCGTGCAGGGCGGCACGGATGCGGCGCTGAGGCGCCGCTCCGCGGAAGCGCTCGTCGGCATGGATCTCGAGGGCTATGCGGTCGGCGGGCTCGCGGTCGGCGAGGGCCACGATCTCATGCTGGCGACGCTGGACGCGACGCTGCCGTTCCTGCCGGACGACAAGCCGCGCTATCTCATGGGCGTCGGCACGCCGCTCGATCTCATCGAGTCGGTGCGGCGCGGCATCGACATGTTCGATTGCGTGCTGCCGACGCGGAACGGCCGGCACGGCCTCGCCTACACCTGGGGCGGGCCGGTGAACCTGCGCAACGCCGTGCACGCCGACGATTCCCGCCCGCTCGACCCCGAGAGCTCATGCTCGGCCGCGCGCGACTATTCGCGGGCCTACCTGCATCACCTGATGCGGTCTGGCGAGTATCTCGGCGCCATGATCCTGTCGTGGGTGAATACGGTGTTCTATCAGGACCTGATGGCGGCCATGCGGGCCGCGATCGAGGCCCGTCGCTTCGATGCGTGGGCGGAGGAGACCAAGGCGCGGATCACAGGCGGCCGATCGCCCGGCGCGTGAGCCTGCCGGTGCGTCACGACGGCGGAGCGGCGTCCACCATCTCGCGGGCAAGCCGGTGCTCGCGATGGACGAGATAGACGCCCGAGGCGACGATCAGCGACGCTCCGGCGAGCGTCCAGAAATCCGGGAGATCGCCGAACACCGCATAGCCGAAGGCGACCATCGTCAGGAGCTGCATATAGAGGAACGGGGCGATGGCGGACGCGGGCGCCAGGCGGTAGGCGTGCAGGAACAGCCAGTGGCCGAGGCCGCCGAGAACCCCGAGCGCGCCGAGAAGCGCCCAGGAGAGCATGTCAGGCGGGGCGTGCCAGTCGGCGATCGCGAACGGGATGCCGGCAAACGTTCCCACGAACATCGAATAGAAGAGTGTGACGAGCGGCGGGTCGAACTCCGCCATGTGCCGCGTCAGCAGCATGAAGAGGGCGTAGACCAGCATGGCGGCGAAGGCGTAAAGCACGGCCGGGTGCATGACGCCGAGGCCCGGCCTCACGGCGACGAGCACGCCCACGAAGCCGACCAGGACGGCGGCGATGCGGCGGCGGCCGACCCATTCGCCGAGCAGGGGCCCCGCGAGCAAGGCCACCACGAGCGGCGCCAGAAAGATGATGGTGATGGTCTGGTCGAGGCGCATGTACTGGAGCGCGAGGAAGTTGAAGGCTGTCGTTCCAACCATCAGGACCGAGCGCACGAGCTGAAGCCCGGGGCGGTTGGCCGTGAACAGGGCTTTCGCGCTCATGATGCCGAAGGCCGGGACCAGGACGAGCAACAGCAGGAACTGGACGATGAAGCGCGACCAGACGATCTGCCCCATGCCGAGCCCCGCCCGCGTTGCGAGGAACTTGGCGGATGCGTCGAGCCCCGAGAACAGAGCGACCGCCATCAGCATGAAGCCGATGGCCCGGAGGCGCTGGCGGGCCGGATCTAGGGACTGGACGGGCTTGTGCATGGGGCTCGGGCGCGTTTCGTGCGCCTCTCTTACTGCATGACGCGGGGAAAGCGACGCGGCATTTTCCCGGAGCCGTTCTGCAGCGCCGCGCGTAGCTTTCCCGTGACACGTCCACCGCCGACCCAACCGCCTTGACCCGGCCTCCGCGCCCTCCTAGAAAGCGCTCTCTTCAACGGTGTCGTCCCCCGCTACTCCGCAGGACGGCTTCGGGCCGGTAGCTCAGCGGTAGAGCACGTGACTTTTAATCATGGGGTCGAGGGTTCGATTCCCTCCCGGCTCACCATCTGTCTGGAATGCATAGCGTTCTCAATGCGTTAAGCGCCCTGTTCATCGGTGGAGTGGCCCGCATTCTGCCGGCCGATGTCAGGTGACGCGGATGAAGCGCGTCAGCTCGGAGAGCAGATCGTAGCCGTCCCAGACAGGGTCGAAGTCGAGCGCGGAGCCGATCGGTGTCCAGCGCGCAACGCCGAGCGTGGTGTTCGCCGCGGCGACCTTGCGAATGTCCTCGGTCCGAAACCCGAAATGCGTCACGGTCTGGTCGCGGGCGCGGAGGTGTCCGGTGAGGGCCTCGAGGGTGGGAATGAAAACCACGGTCAGGAAGCCGCCGCCGACTGTTTGCTCAGCCCGCTCTTCCCGCGTCGCGATGGCGCTGGTGAGCGCGCCGTTGCGCCAGGCCACCTCGGACGACGCGCCGGCTGCGGCAGAGGAGAAGGCGTGCACCATCTTCGTCATCTGATGTCCGGCCGGCGCGGCGTGGCCGCGATCGAGGGCGATGCGGGCCAGCGTCTCGAGCAGCGCCTTGACGGCGGCGAGATGGCGGGACGCTTCACCGGTGACATAGAGACCGTGCGGCGAGGAGCAGGCCATCTGATCGAACACGAAGATGTCGTTGCAGAGCCGATGCGCGAGATCCCGGCGTCCGGCTTCGTCCAGGCCGGCGACCGCGTCGCCATCGAGCACGCAGAGCGAGACACGGTCTCCGAACCAGATCGATTTCCCGCCGTTGCGGAGCGGCAGGCTTTCGAAGGCTTCGATCTTCGCATCACCGCCCCAGACGATCCGTGCGTCGCTCTGAGCGGAAATGAGGCGTCCGAGGTCGCTCGCGGACGGATAGTGGATGAGCATCTGCGAGCGGTCGTCTGCCGTGTCGAGAGCCGCCAGGATGAGATCGCAGATCCCGCGCAACTCGGGGCTGATCTCGCGCGGCAGGCGCACGACGTTGGCGTTGCCGGCGAGGAAGGACAGCAGCCAGGAATAGAGGAACACCGTCTCGACGTTCTTCGGCGGCAGGTGGAAGACGAGGCCGCGCGGCCGCGAGATCGTTTGGGCGGGATGCCTGAGAGCGAAATCCGTCTCCAGACGGTTGAGGGCGGCGCGGCGGATCCAGAAGCCGAAGTGCTTGACGGAGGCAGAGGCCGGCGCCTTGCGCGCGAGGATCGCGTCGCTGACGGAGGCGACGAGAGCGACCCGCTCGGCAGCGAACGGCACGACCAGTCGGGAGCGGCAGGACTCGAGACGCTCGCAAAGCGCCGTCGCGTCGATCTCCGCCTCCTCGCCGCCGGTGCCGAACACTGTGATGAGCGCGCTCACGCCGTTTCGCATCCCATGATGAGTAGGCAATCTAGGCCGCGCTGGCGGCAATCACGTCGCTGCAGCCACGCAACTCGGTCTTCGCGACCCGGCCGGCGATGGCAACGGCCTTGCCGAAGCGGTTCTCTATTCCCGTGTCGACGGCAAGGATCGCGCCCCGGTCCTCGGTCAGCACGCTGTGGCCGGGATAAGACCTCGGCAGCAGCGAGACCACCTGCACTACGCCCTCCTCACCCGGCTCCGCCGGCTCCCAGCTTCCGGGGCGGCGCACGATCACGTCGGTGAAATTCGGAGGGTAGAGCAGTCCGCCGGGCCCTTCCACGAACATCGAGCCGATCTGCTCCACGAAGCCGTAGAAATTATAGATCCGGGAGAGATTGAAGCGGGCGCGGAGCGCCGCGCGGAAGCTCGCATTGGACACCTTTCGGGCTTCGAGATTCTTCCATCCGCCCGAATGGATGAGGATGGCGTTGGTGAGGTCGAGTTCGCCATCGCGAAACCGCTCGTAGAGCTTCGTCCAGACCAGGTAGGTGAAGCCGAAGACGAGGAACGGCTGGCTGCCGTTGGCACCCACGAAACTGCGAACACGCTCCAAGTCGGTTTCGAGCGCGGAATCGAGCGCGAACGTCGCCTTGGCGCCGAACTTCATCATGCCCAGCACGCCCGCGCCGCGCGCCGTCATGTCGGTCGGCTGGAGAACGTCCTTGGTATCGATGGCGAGGAACGGCAGGCGCCGATCGCCGAGGATCGGACGGAAGGTGGCGATCAAGGCGCGGGATTGGCGGGGCGCCGGTTCGGGATCGACGACGATGCGGCTCGGCGTCTGGCCGGTGGTGCCGCTGGACCGGAGAACGAGGGAGGGCGTGGCGGTCGAGGACAGCTCGCGCTCCTTGAACAGGCCGACGGGAAGGAACGGCACCTCCTCGATCGCACGGTAGATCCGCGGGCCGCCCCAGGCCGCGTCGACGATGCGCGCGTAGTCGCGGCAGGCTGCATAGTGGAACTGCGCGAGCTCGTTGAGTCCGGGGAGAAGGAGGGCTTCCTTCTCCGCCTGGCGGAGTGAATAAGGCGGGGCCGCGAGCAGGCGCTCAAACATCCGCCATCTCCTTCAGCCGCGCGTAGTCGATCTTGCCGCTCGGCTTGCGCGGCATGTCGGGCACGGCGCGCACCGCGAAGCTGGCCGCCGGAATTCCGCAGGCCAGCGCGATGGACTTGAGCCGCGCCTTGGCGCCGTCCGGAATGGCGCCTTCGAAGCCCACGACGATGCGCTCTCCGCGGTCGATGCAGGCTGCGGGGCCAAGCGGCGCAATCTCCTTCTCGATGTCGTCCAGGCTAAGTCGGAGCCCGGCGATCTTCGCGAACCGCGCCGCGCGCCCCGAAAGGAACAGATACCCGTCCCGGTCCAGCCATCCGAGATCGCCGGTCTCGAGGCGCCCGCCCAGGAGATCGCCCGCCGCGAGATCGTCCCGCCCCTCGGCATAGCCCATCATGACGTTGGGGCCCTCGTAGACGAGGGCGCCCACCGTGCCGGCCGGCACGGACCTGCCGTCTCCATCGACGATGGTGAGCTTGCCCTGGGGGAGCGCGATGCCGACCGATCCCAGCTTCTCCTGCCATCGCGCATGCGGCAGCGTGGTCATGCGCGGCGCGGCTTCCGTCTGCCCGTACATGATGAAGACCCGCGCGCCCCGCGCCGCGGTGTGCCCGAGGATCGCCTTCTGGAGTCGCGTGTCGAGGTGTCCGCCGGCCTGGGTGAAGGTGTCGACCGAGGCCGGAACGGCGTCGAAGCCGAGGCGTGCGAGCACGGAGTAGTGAAACGGGACGCCGGGGAAGTGGGTGCCGCCGCACGCCTTCACCTTGTCCCAGAAGCTCGCGGACGTCACCGTGTCATCGAGCATGGCGATGCGCCCGCCGGACACGAGATGGGAGGTGACGACGGAGAAGCCATAGGAGTAATGCAGCGGCAGGTGAGCGATGGCCACGCTCCCCGTGTCGAGCGCGAGGCTCGAAGCGATCTGCTTTGCGTTGGTGGTGACCGCCGTGCCGGAGAGGCGGACGAACCTGGCGCTGCCCGTCGTCCCCGACGTCAGCAGGAGCACCTGCAGATCCGGCGCGATCATGGAGCCGGGGCCTCGTGCCTTGCGGCTCGCGAGGATGAGGCCCTGCGCGGGGCTGGTCGCGATCTCCCAATCCTCGGGATGGCCGCTTGCGCGGCGGATCCATTCCGCCTCATCGAGGCCGGCAACGATGTCCGGACGGTAGAGCGCGCAGAGGCTGTCGAGCCGGTCGGCCGGCAGGCCGGGATCGATCAGTGCGACCGCATGTCCCGCCGCGGCGGCCGCAAGAAACGCGACGAGAACGGCCGGGCGATTGTGCGCCAGCAGAAATACGAGCGCTTTGCCGGGCCGTTCCAATCGGGCCGCGACGGCCATGCATTGCGCCCGCAGCGCGTCTTCCGTCTGCCAGCGCCCGGTCGTGTGGTCCCATAGGAGCGGCCGGTCCGGCCCGTGGGTCCGGAGAGGAAAGAAACCTCTGCAGCTCGCATCGATCATGGGGTGCTGCCTGTGCTCAAAGGAACCATGTGCTCAAAGGACCATGCCGCCGTCGACCCCGAGCACCTGGCCCGTCACGTAGCGCGACAGATCGGAGGCGAGGAAGAGCACGGCATCGGCAACATCTTCCACGGTTCCGGCGCGCGCGAGGCCGATCGATCCGAGCGCCTCGTGTCTCACCTCCGCGCTGAGCGCGGCGGTCAAGCCGGTTTCGATGAAGCCGGGTGCGACGGCGTTGACGCGGATGCCTTTGGGGGCCAGCTCCTTGGCGGCGGCGAGCGTGGCGCCGACGATCCCGGCCTTGGAGGCTGCGTAGGCGAGTTGGCCCGTTGCGCCTTTCAGGCCGACGATGGACGACAGGTTGACGATGCTGCCGCCGGTGCGCGCCATGAGCCGGGCTGCGGATTGAATGAGGCGGATCGCGCCGGCGAGGTTGATGGCGAGCGTGCGGTCGATCTCGTCGTCGGAGATCATGCCGATAGGGGCTGGGCGCATGATCCCGGCGTTGTTGACGAAAATGTCGAGGCGCTTGTGATGCGTGAAGATCGCCCGCGTCATCTGCCCTGCCGTCTCGGGCGCGCCGACATCGCCGGGCAGAACGGAGATCCGCTGCGCCTCATCCTTTCCGAACGCCTCGAGGATGCCGTCGTCGATCGTCCGGGCGTTGACCACGACGCTGGCGCCGGCCGCGGCAAGACGCTGCGCGATCGCGAGACCGATGCCGCGGGATGCGCCGGTCACCAGGGCCACCCGCCCGGAGAGATCAATTCGCGGCATATTTGCCCATGATCTCGACGGCCTTGTCGAAGCTGCTCATGTCCAGGATGTCATTGGCGTCGAGCATCGTATCGAACTCGCTCTCGAGCGCGGCGACGAGCGTCATATGGCCAAGGGACGTCCATTCGGCATAATCCCTGTAGACGAGGCTCGACCGGTCGATCCCGTCGTCGATCTCCAGCGCCTCCTTGAAGGCCGAGAAGACCCTGTCGTGCACGCTCATCGGTATGTCCCATCCAATTACGATTTCGCAGCCTGGAATTCGTCGGGATCGAGCCGCCGCTCGAGAAGCAGCACATCGTGCGCTCCGCCGGCTGCGTCGATGAAATGCGCCGCGAGCGTTCCGACGATGCGGTAGCCCGCCATCAGGTTCATCTGGATCGCCGCGAAATTATCGATGCGGATCTCGGCCAGGAGCTTCCGAAGGCCGAGGTCGCAACAGGCGGCGCGCATGAGCTCGCGCATCGCGATCTGGCCGACGCCGGGCCGTCGCGCGCGCGCCGAGACCGCCACGGCGCCGTAACCGTTCCTGTTGCGCCGGTTGACCTGGCTCACCTGTATGAAGCCCACGGCATCGTTCGCATCGCCGTCGGCGATCACGCGGAAGAGGCCTCCCGGCTCGCGCGTGCGCCGATCGATCCACTGCCTGACGGCGTCGTCGTCGGTCGCCTCCGGGATCGCCATGAGCATGGCCTGCATGGAGACGTCGCGACGCATGGCCGCCAGCGCGCAGAAGTCTCCCTCGGTTGGAGGTCTGAAGATCACGATCCATGCTCCAGGGCGTGGCTGCCCGTTTGGAGCGAAAAATAAGCGATTCTCCGCGTCCTCCGCAGACCCGCGAGGGGTGGCGGCGGGCATGGCGCGATCCGTTCGGTCGCAACCGGTCCGCCGATGCAAGGGAGACGCGCTAGGTCGCTGGAATCAAAAGAAGATGGGCCGCGTCCTTCAGTCCGAGGGCTTGGCCTCGGGGTTGCGGACGACGAGGACATCGCACGGCAGGGTCTCGACGAGACTTTGGGCGACGCTGCCGATCAGGATGTGGAACATGGCGCTGCGGCCGTGGGTGCCGAGCGCCACGAGGTCGATCCCCTTCGTGTCCACATACTCGGTGAGAAGCCGGTCCGGATCGCCGTATTCCAACACCAGCTCCGGCCTCGCGCCGGGCTGGCCCGCGAGGCCGGATGCTTCGAGGAACGCCTCCGCGTCGCGGTGCGCGGCTTCGTGGAATTGCGCGCGGTGGGACGCCGCGTCGGAGGCCATCAGCGCCAGCGGCGCGTCGTAGGCATGGAACAGCGTGAGCCCCTGGCGCGGGAAGAAGCACCGGGTGGCCTCGAGTGCATGGCGCGAGGACTCAGAGAAATCCGTCGCCACGACGATACGGGCGTAGGGACGGCGGGCGCGCTTGCGGACGACGAGCACGGGGCGCTCGGAGCGTCTCGCGAGGCGCGCGGTCGTGCCGCCGAGCACGAGCCGGCCCAGGAGCTCGTTGCGCGCCACGCCGGTCACGATGAGGCCGCAGTCGTGCGTGCGCGCGGTCCTGAGGATGGCCTCGGCCGGGTCTCCGCTTTCGATGACGACCGTCGCATCCCCCGCGATGTCGCTCATATCGGCGCGGGCTCGCGTCTCGGCCAGGCTCCGCGCGTTGGGGGGGCGGCGCCAGGATGGTTGTGCGTCACTTTCGTCGGCGACGGGGCTCGCGTCCTCCAGGACGTGGACCACGACGAGCCCGGCCTCCCATTCGCCGGCGAGCGCAAGGGCGCGATCGAGGGCACGGTCGCAGCGGGCGCTGAGATCGGTGGCGAGCAGGATCTTCTTCGGCGGGCCTTGCATCCAGCGTCCGGCAACCATGGTCACGCTCCTTTCATGCATAGACTTTCAGTACGCCCAGCCGGCGCATGACACGCTTCTCGACCTCGAGGATCACCATGGCGAGCGCGCCGACGGCGATGATCAGGAGCCCGTCCGCGAGGGCGACCGGGCGGGTCGCGAACAGCCTGTGCATGAGCGGCAGATAGGTGAAGGCGAGTTGGGCCACTATGACGACGGCTATGGCGATCAGGACCGGCGGCGTTCCGAGCGCGCCGCGCCAGGTGAACGATGTCATGTGCAGGTAGCGCACGTTGAAGAGGTAGAAGATCTCGAGCACGACGATGGTGTTGACCACCATGGTGCGCGCGGTCTCGACGTCGTAGCCGCGGCCGAGCGCGTAGAAGAAGATGGTGAGCGCGCCGGCGAGGAAGATCAGCGACACGAACACGATGCGCCAGACGAGGAACGGCGAGAGAAGCCCGGCGCCGGCCGGCCGCGGCGGGCGGCGCATCACGTTCGGCTCGGGCGGCTCGAAGGCCAGCACGAGGCCGAGCGTGACGGTGAGGATCATGTTGATCCAGAGGATCTGCACGGGCGTCATCGGCATGGTGAAGCCGACCAGGATCGCCGCGATGACCGTCAACGCCTCGCCGCCGTTGGTGGGGATGGTCCAGGCCGTGACCTTCTGGATGTTGTCGTAGACGGTGCGCCCCTCGTGCACGGCGGAAACGATCGAGGCGAAGTTGTCGTCGAGCAGCACCATCTGCGAGGCATCCTTTGCGGCCTCGGTGCCTTTGTGCCCCATGGCGATGCCGACGTCGGCCTGCTTGAGGGACGGCGCATCGTTGACGCCGTCGCCCGTCATGGCCACCACGGCGCCGTCGGCCTGGAGCGCGCGCACGATGCGTAGCTTGTGCTCGGGGCTGGTGCGCGCAAAGACGGCCGTTTCTCCGACCGTCTCGCGCAGTGCCTCGTCAGGGATCCGGTCGAGGTCGTGGCCCGTCAGCACGCGAGGGTGCTCTCCGAGGCCGAGCTCATGGGCGATGGCGGCGGCGGTCGCGGCGTGGTCGCCGGTGATCATCTTCACGGCGATGCCGGCGGAGCGGCATTCGGCGATGGCGGCCACCGCCTCCTCGCGCGGCGGATCGATGAAGCCGACGATGCCGAGGAAGACCAGGCCGTGCTCGACGTCGGAAAAGGCGAGGCGCGCGGCCGTCTCGGGCGCGGCCTTCCTGGCGAAGCCGAGGACGCGCTCTCCCTCGGAGGCGGCGGCCGCGATGCGCTCCGTCCAGTAGGCGTGGTCGAGCGGGGCTTCGGCGGAGCCGTCGACCTCTACGGCGCACATCTCGAGCACGCGCTCGGGCGCGCCCTTCACGAGGATGGCCTTCGCGCCTGAAGGGTCGTCGCACAGCGTCGCCATGAAACGGTGCTGAGAATCGAAGGGAATCTCGTCCGCCCGCACCCATTCGGCGCGGACGGTCTCGGCGTCGAACCCCGCCTTGACGGCGAGGGCGACGAGGGCGCCCTCCATCGGGTCGCCGTTCACCGCCCATCCCTTGGCGCCGTGGTGCAGGTGCGCGTCGTTGCAGAGGAGGCCTGCGCGGATGAGGGCGCGGGCGGCCGCACGTCCGTCCTCCCTTTCTGCGCTGCCGGTGTAGGTCAGCGCACCTTCGGGGGCGTAGCCGGAGCCGGCGACCAGGACCTCGCCGCGGGCCACGACCACGCGGCGGGCCGTCATCTCGTTGCGCGTCAGCGTGCCGGTCTTGTCCGAGCAGATGACGGAGGTGGCTCCCAGCGTCTCGACGGCCGGCAGCTGGCGGATCACCGCATTGCGCGCCGCCATGCGCCGCACGCCGATGGCGAGCGTGATCGTGATCACGGCCGGGAGGCCTTCCGGCACCACGCCCACCGCGAGCGCGACGACGGCGATCAGGGCGTCGGGCCAGGTGAAGCCGCGGGCCAGCACGGCGAAGGCAAACAGCAGCCCGGCCGCGCCGATGGTCACCCACGTGAAGCGCCGCCCGAATCTGTTGATCTGCCGCAGCAGCGGTGTCGTGATCTGCTCGACGCCGCTCAACAGCGTGCTGATCCGGCCGATCTCGGTCTCAAGGCCGGTGGCCACCACGACGCCGGTGCCCTGGCCCGCCGCCACCATGGTTCCCGAATAGGCCATGCACCTGCGGTCTCCGAGGGCGGCGTTCTGCTCGACGGGGGCCTCGGTCTTGGAGGCAGCCACCGATTCACCCGTGAGGGCTGCCTCGTCGATCAGGAGCGCGCGGGCCTTGAGCAGCCGGAGATCGGCGGGGACGCGGTCTCCGGCTTCGATGAGGACAATGTCGCCGGGCACGATCTCGCCGGCGGGGATGCTCGCGCGGCGCCCGTCGCGCAGCACGTTGGCGCGCGGCGAGATCATGCTGCGGATGGCGTTGAGCGCGTCCTCGGCCTTGCCCTCCTGGATGAAGCCGACAATGGCATTGACGAGGACCACGGCGACGATGACGGACGCATCGATGAAGTGTCCGAGGCTCCAGGCCGCCACCGCGCTCGCCAGGAGGAAGTAGATCAGCGCGTTGTTGAACTGGGCGAGGAAGCGGAGCAGCGGCCGGCGGGCGGCCGGGGGCGGAAGCTCGTTGCGGCCGTGGCGTGCAAGGCGCTCCGCCGCTTCGCCGGAGGCCAGTCCGGCCGCGGTGCCGGCGAGGCGGGCGAGAACTTCGGCCGTGTCGCTGGCGTGGTCGGGTGAGCGGGTCGGGGCCGGCGCGCTGGCTGGGTCGGCTCGATCATCCATCCGCCTGAAGCTCCTTTCGTTTCCGCACCATAACAGGTGCGTCCGCGAAAGCGGCCATTGAGCCGGATCAAATTTAGGCGGGCTCGATTTTCTTACCCCGCCTCCGTCAGGAGTGTGGAGGCCGTGCCAGCCCTGACGTCATTCTCCCTCGGTGCGTCTCTCGCGTTGCGTGCCTGCGGCGTGCGCCATAGCCCGGGTCGACCGAGCCGAGTGCGACCTGGGGCTCGTCGATGCCGTTCATGGTGCGGATGCAGACATCCTTCCATAGCGGCCGGGTCATGTGAACGGACGGCTCCCAGAGCGACATGCAATCGGCGAGCGTGGGGCCGCCGCCCACGGCGACCGCCACGCCGCTGGCGCCGCCGCTCTGCTCGAAATTCTGTTCCGCGGCGTCTTGCGGCTCGACGATGGGGTCGGTGGGCGGCGTCGGCGGCACAGCCGTCGGGACCGGCGCACTCCAGATGGGGTCGAGGTCGCCGTTCGAGACGGTGTTGCGCGAGCGGGCGGTGGCCTCGCAGTTGACGCTGACCTCTCCCTCGCATTGCGTGGCGACGCTGGGCGGCAGCGTGGAGATCGTCGGTCCCGTCGCCGGCAGCGTATCGCCGGCGCTGCCAGTGCCGGGCGTTGCGTTCGCTGCCATCCCGGCCGGGCGCCCCGGCGACGTCGCCCTCGACGCTTGTGCCTGAAGTGACGCCGGAGCGGCCATGTGCGACAGGCCGCCGGCACCGTGTGCGGAGGCTGGTCCCGCCGCCGCCGCCAGGAGAACGCCCGCTGCAAGGCGGGCCACTATCACTGTCCGGTCGCGGGTGGCCATGGTGCACCCTCCTTATCGAGGCAGTTCATAAGAATGACATGAGGATGCGCCATGTCTGTTGCCCAGGGGGCGGGCTGCGGCATGTGGGGTCCGATCGCTTACAATTGCGTAAGGGGCGGCATGCCCAGCGGCGCAAGGCCGCTGTCGCCGCGTCCGGGCGGCGGGCCGTGCGCACCTTGCGGTCGCCACGGGTCGCCTTTAGGGTACGGCCGACGCGAGGCTCAGGCGTAACGCCCAGAGGCCGGCCTTTCCGAGCCCGCATCATCTCCCGTCGCTCTCGGGCTTGCGCCCCCGCAGCCGAGCTTTCGCGGTTGGGGGACAGGTCTGCGGGCCCGGACGCCCGATATCAGCCATGGAGGATTTTCGTGCCCGCGAGCGCCAAGACCTGGATCGTCGAGACGGAGTGGCTTGCCGAGCATCTCGATGCGCCCGACCTCATCGTCTTCGACGGCTCGTGGCATCTGCCGAACTCGGGGCGGGACGCCAAGGCGGAGTATCTGGCGGAGCATATTCCCGGCGCGCTGTTCTTCGATATCGAAGATCTCGTCGACGAGACGTCGCCGCTGCCGCACATGCTGCCGCCGACTCCGAAGTTCGCCTCCCGCATGAAAAAGATCGGTGTCGGCGACGGCATGCGCATCGTCGTCTACGATACGTACGGCCTGTTCTCGGCGGCGCGCGTGTGGTGGACGTTCCGGGCCATGGGGCATCAGGACGTCGCGGTCTTGAACGGCGGCCTCAGGAAATGGAAGTCCGAGGGGCGGCCGCTCGAGGACATGCCGCCGGTGACGCGGACGGCGCGCCATTTCACGCCGCTGCTCAACAACTCGCTGGTGCGCGACATCGACGACATGAAGGGCTATGTGGCGCGCGGCGACATGCAGATCGTCGATGCCCGGCCGAAAGTCCGCTTCGAAGGCACCGAGGCCGAGCCGCGTCCGGGCCTGCGCGCCGGGCATATCCCGGGCTCGAGGAGCGTGCCGTCGGCCACCATCGTCAACGCCGACGGGACGCTCAAGTCCAAGGACGAGCTCGAGCGGATCTTCCGCGAGGCCGGCATCGACCCGCAGAAGCCCGTCGTCACCACGTGCGGATCGGGTGTCACCGCCTCGATGCTGTCGCTCGCGCTCAGCGTGATCGGGCAGACCAACGCGGCCGTCTACGATGGGTCGTGGGCCGAGTGGGGGCAGGAGAGCCTCGATACGCCGGTCGAGACCGGACCCCCCAAGTAACGGGCCGCTCGAAGGTCCGGGTCAGGTTTCCGGGAAATACTGGAAGACCCAGGTCTCAGTGAGCGCGCGGTCGCCCTTGCGCAGGTACATGCGGATGTCGACGGGCTCGGGGCCCGTGGCCTCGAGGTCGAAGAGCGCGCGCCAGCGGCCGCGCTGATCGACGACGGGGTGGCAATAGTCGTTGCTCAGGATGCCGCGGGACGGCGTGACCATGATCTCGACACCGTCGTCGCGCCCGAGGTCGGCCAGCACCTTGCCCTGGAAGTCGACCACGAACTTGCGAACGCCTTCGGGCCGCTTGTGGCCGGGCCGTCCGCCGACGCCAGTCCACGTGCCGATGGTTCTTGCGAGCGAGCTCGGGAACGGGATGTCGTCGAGCCAGCGCAGCCGGTAGCGGTAGGTCCGGCTGGTGCCGGCCTTGAACGGCTCCTTCGGCCACCAGTAGGCGGCGACGTTGTCGTGGATCTCGTCGTCCGTCGGGATCTCGAGCAGATGCACCTCGCCCTCGCCGAAGGGGTCGAGGGGCTCGACCCAGACCGATGCGCGACGCTCGTAGAAGACGCTGTCGTCCAGGTAGTGGACGAAGTCGCGGTCGCGCTGGAGCAGGCCGAAGCCGCGGATGTCGTTGTCCACGAAGGCGTTGCTCATGACGCGGGGCGGGTTGTTGAGCGGGCGCCAGATGCGCTCGCCGGAGCCCGTCCACATGGCGAGGCCGTCGGAGTCGTGGATCTCGGGGCGCCAGTCGACGATCTGGCGGCGGCTCGTCTCGCCATACCAATACATGCTCGAGAACGGCGCGATGCCGAGACGGGTGATGTCGCGGCGCGCGAACAGGCGGGCCTCGATCTCCATGTCGATGCGCGCCACGTTGCGGGCATCCACCACGCGCCGGGCCGTCATGCGATAGGCGCCGGTTGCGCTCTGGCTGTCGAGGAGGGCGTAGATGACGACGGTGTCGCCCTTCGTCCGGTCGCTGTCGAGCCAGAACTCCGTGAAGCGCGGAAACTCCTCCGGGGTCGGCGCACCGGTGTCGATGGCGAGCCCCCGCGCCGACAATCCATACTGATTGTAGGGGCCGGAGGTGCGGAAGTAGGAGGCGCCGAGAAAGGCCAGCCAGTCGGTCTTGAGGTCCGGCGCCATGACGCGGAAGCCGGCGAAGCCCACGCCTTGCGGCAATTCGCGGGCCGGGTGGTCGTCCGGGATCTCGAACAGGCCGGTGTCGTAAAGCACCTCGTGGGCCACGTCCGCCTTCACGAGATGGATCTTGATGGGCTCGCGGGAGAATTTCCCGAGGTGGAAGAGCTGGACCGGGAGCTGGCGGCGCGAGTCCAGCATCAGGCTCATCTCGGGGCGGTAGCGGATCTTCTGGTAGGCATCGTAATCGATGCGGTCGAGAACGTCGGGAGCGACCGGGGGGGCGGGCTCCCAGGGGTGCCCGGCGGCCGTGGCGGCGCGCTCGGCCAGGAGGTCGAACGTGAACGGCTCGGCCGGGCCCAACGCGGCGCCGGGCGGAGCGGAGGTGTGGCCGTCGGATGTGCCGGCGGTCACGGAGCCGATGCCGTTCCATGTTGCCGCCAGCCCGGCGGCCGCTCCGGTCAGGATCTGCCGGCGGTCGAGATGAGAGCCCGTCACAATCGTTCTTTCTTCTGTCGTTGTGGCGTGTTTTCGCCCTGTCCCCTAGCGCAGATCATCGGGTCTGGCCAGCCGCCCGCCGTGACGGGCGGGTCCGCCGGATCGGAAAAAGAGGCATGGGAGAAGGGCATGAGGAGGGCTACGGTCCAGGCGCCGGGTGCCTGGGTACGCTTGGCGCACGCCGGCGGCATGCCTCATGTGTGCCGTACCGCGCATAGTGCAAGGGCCTCCCGCGCCGGCCGCCGGCCGGGACCGTGTCGGCTCCGTCGCCGGTCCCCGGCACCTCGGGCGAATACTCGGGCCGGCGGGGAGCGAGAGGCGCCCATGGCGCGTTAGTGAAGCGCACATCTTCGATTGATCTTCGGGGGCAGGCGCTAGTATATGTGCCCGTCCTGGCGCGGCCTTCCGGCTCCGAGTGGGCCGGCTTCCCTGATTCTGCTGGTCCAACGGGGCTGGGACGCAAGGTTCCCGGCGCACGGCCGATGTGCCCAGGCCCTGATCGCGGGCGTGGCGGAATTGGTAGACGCGCTGGATTTAGGTTCCAGTGGCGAAAGTCGTGGGGGTTCGAGTCCCTCCGCCCGCACCAGGGCCTACCTGAGGGATCGGATAAGGTTTTCTTGCCCCTGGCGGGGCGATGAGCATTCAGAGCGAAGCGAAGGCAGCACGTCATGCAGGTTACGGAAACGAGTTCGGAAGGCTTGAAGCGCAAGCTCAAAGTCGTGGTCGGAGCGGACGAGCTCAGCGAACGCTTCTCGCAGCACCTCGACCGCATCAAGGATCAGGTGCAGCTCAAGGGCTTCCGCAAGGGCAAGGTGCCGGTCGCGCACATCAAGAAGGTGTTCGGCCGCTCGGTCATGACCGACGTGCTCCAGGAGACGATCCGCGAGACGTCGAGCAAGGCCATCTCCGACCGCAAGGAGCGCCCGGCGATGATGCCGGACATCGCGCTCACCGAGAACGCGGCCGAGATCGAGAACGTGGTCGCCGGCAAGGCCGACCTCGCCTACGAGATGAGCTTCGAGGTGCTGCCCGAGGTGACGCTCGCGGACTTCGCGTCGCTCAAGCTCGAGAAACTCATCGCCGACGTGGACGACGAGCAGCTCGACAAGGCGCTGGCCGAGCTCGCCGAGCGCAACCAGGTGTTCACCGCCGAGGACGGCCGTGCGGCGGAGGAGGGCGACCGCGTCACGATCGACTTCAAGGGGACCATCGACGGCGTGGCGTTCGAGCGCGGCTCGGGTGAGAACCTGCAGCTCGTGATCGGCAACGCCGGTTTCATTCCCGGCTTCGAGGAGGGGATCAAGGGCGCGAAGAAAGGCGAGAGCCGCGACGTCAAGGCGACGTTCCCGGCCGAGTACCCGGTCGCGGACCTCGCCGGCAAGGACGCCGTGTTCGCGATCACCGTCAAGGAGGTTGAGAAGCCGGTCAAGGCCGAGATCAACGACGAGTTCGCCAAGTCGCTCGGCACGGAAGGGCTCGACAGCCTGAAGGGCCTCATCTCGGCGCAGATCAAGCAGGAGCTCGATCAGGCGTCGCGCATGAAGCTCAAGCGCGAGCTTCTCGACGTGCTCGAGCAGACGCATTCCTTCGAGCTGCCGCCGACGCTGGTCGAGCGCGAGTTCGATGCCATCTGGCGGCAGGTGACGGAGGGTCTCACGCGCGAGGGCAAGTCGTTCGCGGACGAGGGCAAGACCGAGGACGAGGCCAAGGCCGAGTATCGCGCCATCGCCGAGCGGCGCGTGCGGCTCGGGCTCGTGGTCGGCGAGATTGGCGATAAGAACAAGATCGAGGTCACGCAAGACGAGATGCGTCGCGCGCTGATGGAGCACGCCCGTCGCTTCCCCGGCCAGGAGAAGAATGTCTACGAGTACTTCGAAAAGACACCGGGCGCGCTGCAGGAGCTGAGGGCGCCGATCTTCGAGGACAAGGTGATCGATTTCGTGCTCGAGGTGGCGAAGCCCGCGGAGAAGAAGGTCTCGCGGCAGGAGCTGATCGACAGCCTGGAGAAGGTCACGGACGCGTAGGACAGCCGCGCGGGGTATGGGAGGCGGCGTTTTTCCGGCGCCACGACAGGCCTCCCCATGCCGGGGGACTTGAAGTCACGCGCTGCTATGCTGATCTGATGTCTCTGCTGCCCAATCCGATTCGGCGGTTCGAGGTCCCGGCTCATGCCGGAGCGGGACCGATTGATTGATTGATCGTGCTTCTTCGTCGGATGACCACTTCGCCTGCACCGGGAATGGCCTTCTGGAAGCACACTGAGGAGCAAAGACCCCATGCGCGATCCCGTCGCCACTCTCACCGGTTCCTTCTGGCCCATGGTCGTCGAGCAGACGGCGCGCGGCGAGCGGGGGTACGATCTGCCGTCGCGGCTTCTGAAGGAGCGCATCATCTTCGTGACCGGCCCGGTCGAGGACCACATGGCCGCGTCGATCTGCATGCAGCTTCTCTTCCTCGAGGCGGAAAACCCGAAGAAAGAGATCTCCATGTACATCAACTCGCCCGGCGGCGTAGTGACGGCCGGCATGGCGATCTACGACACCATGCAATTCGTGAGGCCGCCGATCGCGACGCTGTGCATCGGGCAAGCGGCCTCCATGGGCTCGCTCCTGCTGTGCGCCGGGCACAAGGACATGCGCTACGCGCTGCCGAACGCCCGCATCATGGTTCACCAGCCCTCGGGCGGGTTCTCGGGGCAGGCGTCCGACATCGAGCGGCATGCCGAAGACATCATTAAGATGAAGCGCCGCCTGAACGAGGTCTATGTCAAGCATACCGGGCAGTCGTACGAGATGATCGAGAAGACGCTCGACCGCGATTATTTCATGACGGCGGACCAGGCGAAGGATTTCGGCATCATCGACCGGGTGCTCAACAAGCGCGATGACGTCGATCCGGGGACCGGAGAGGCTAAGACCTCGTAATTCCGGCTTTTTCAGGCGGCGGTGTGCCCCACCGTCGCACCTCGGCGTCAATCCCGGCCATTTCCGCCCGGGGCTTGTATGCTGCCCGCGCGGCCGGTTTACCGTCAAAGGCGTGCGGCACTGCACAAGAAGCGCTGCACAACGGCGCGCCTACGTACTTAACCGCATACCGGCAGGCGCCCTGGGCTGGCAACACTGTGGTAATCAGGTTCAAGGGTTCTGCTGGCACGGGAGAAGCTTTAATCGAATCTTGATCTCGGAGACCCTAGCGTGTTGAGATCAAATACGACGGTTTCGTACCTCGCGGCGGGCTTGGCCGTAGATGCTCCCAAAGGCCCGGTCGGGCCGTTCGTTCCGGATCTGCCGGGCGCATTTTCCGACTGCGGGTGAGAGAACAGAATGGCTCAGGAAAAGAACACTCTTTACTGCTCTTTCTGCGGAAAAAGCCAGCACGAGGTCAGGAAGCTGATCGCCGGGCCGACGGTGTTCATCTGCGATGAATGCGTCGAGCTGTGCATGGACATCATCCGCGAGGAGAACAAGAACACGCTCGTCAAGTCGCGGGACGGTGTGCCGACCCCGCAGGAGATCTGCACCGTTCTCGATTCCTACGTGATCGGTCAGTTCCATGCGAAGCGCGTGCTCTCGGTCGCGGTCCACAATCACTACAAGCGGCTCAACCACGCGGCGAAGAACAACGACGTCGAGCTCGCCAAGTCGAACATCCTGCTGGTCGGCCCCACGGGCTGCGGCAAGACGCTGCTCGCGCAGACGCTGGCGCGCATCCTCGACGTGCCCTTCACGATGGCGGATGCGACGACGCTCACGGAAGCCGGCTACGTCGGCGAGGACGTCGAGAACATCATTCTCAAGCTCCTCCAGAACGCCGACTACAACGTCGAGCGGGCGCAGCGCGGCATCGTCTACATCGACGAGATCGACAAGATCAGCCGCAAGTCCGACAATCCGTCGATCACGCGCGACGTGTCGGGCGAGGGCGTTCAGCAGGCGCTGCTCAAGATCATGGAAGGCACGGTCGCTTCCGTTCCGCCGCAGGGCGGACGCAAGCATCCGCAGCAGGAGTTCCTGCAGGTCGACACGACCAACATCCTGTTCATCTGCGGCGGCGCGTTCGCCGGCCTCGACAAGATCATCGCGCGGCGCGGCAAGGGCACGTCGATCGGCTTCGGCGCCCGCGTCATGGGGCCCGATGAGCGGCGCACGGGCGAGGTGCTGCGCGAGGTCGAGCCCGAGGATCTCCTGAAGTTCGGCCTGATCCCCGAGTTCATCGGCCGTCTGCCGGTGATCGCGACGCTCGAGGACCTCGACGAGGCGGCGCTGGTGCAGATCCTCTCCGAGCCCAAGAACGCGCTCATCAAGCAGTACCAGCGGCTGTTCGAGATGGAGGACGTGAAGCTCACGCTGACGCAGGACGCGCTGCGCGCCATCGCCCGCAAGGCGATCGAGCGCAAGACAGGCGCACGCGGTCTGCGCTCCATCATGGAAGGCATCCTGCTCGACACCATGTTCGATCTGCCGGCGCTCAAGGGCGTCGAGGAGGTCGTGATCGGACCGGAGGTCGTGGAGGGCGGTGCGCGGCCGCTCAGGATCTACACCGAGCGCGCCGAGGAGAAGGGCTCGACCGCCTCCTAGGCGCGGCCGCTTCCGCGTAGCGGACCGCGGGGCTCCCTGCGGCACCGTGCGGTGGCGGGGCACGTTATTGATAAGATCCGGGGCCATCCCCATCTTTCGCCAATGACGTGCCCTTCGAGATTGCGGCCCTCGGGTTTCCCAATGAAAGTTGCGACGTGCTTTTCCCGGATTCGGCCATAATGAAGCGGCTTCCGGGGCCTAAAGTAGCCTTTGCATGCGCCGGGGCCGGCAGGCGTCCGGACGGCCTTTCCCGAAGCGCGGCATCCAGTTGATCAAGGTGACGGCGATGAGCGAAGAGAAGCAGACGAAAGACAAGACGGCCGGCAAGGACCATTATCCGGTTCTCCCGCTGCGCGATATCGTCGTGTTCCCGTACATGATCGTGCCGCTGTTCGTCGGCCGGGAAAAGTCGATCAACGCGCTCGAAGAGGTGATGCGCGCCGACAAGCACATCCTGCTCGCGGCGCAGAAGAACGCGGGCGATGACGACCCGGCGACGGATGCCATCTATCAGGTTGGCACGCTCGCTTCCGTGCTGCAGCTCCTCAAGCTGCCGGACGGCACCGTCAAGGTGCTCGTCGAGGGCACCGCGCGTGCGCGCGTGCTGCGCTACACCGACAACGCCAACTATTTCGAGGCCGAGGTCGAGCGGATCCCGGAGACGATCGGCACCAAGACCGAGATCGAGGCGCTGGCGCGTTCGGCCGTCTCCCAGTTCGAGAACTACGTCAAGCTCAACAAGAAGATCTCGCCCGAGGTCCTGGGCACCGTGGCGCAGATCGAGGACTACTCGAAGCTCGCCGACACCATCGCCTCGCACCTCGCGGTCAAGATCGCCGACAAGCAGGACGTGCTCGAGACCACGGTCGTCTCCGACCGGCTCGAGAAGGTCTACACGCTCATGGAGAGCGAGATCTCCGTGCTGCAGGTGGAGCGGAAGATCCGTTCGCGCGTCAAGCGCCAGATGGAGAAGACGCAGCGCGAGTACTATCTGAACGAGCAGATGAAGGCCATTCAGAAGGAGCTCGGCGATACCGAAGAGCGCGACGACATCGCGGAGTTCGAGGAGAAGATCGACAACACCAAGCTGTCGAAGGAGGCCAAGGACAAGGCGACCGCGGAGCTCAAGAAGCTCAAGCAGATGAGCCCGATGTCGGCCGAGGCGACGGTGGTGCGCAACTACCTCGACTGGCTGCTCTCGATCCCGTGGGGCATCAAGGGCAAGGTCAAGAAGGACCTCGAAGAGGCTCAGCAGGTGCTCGACGCCGAGCACTACGGGCTCGAGAAGGTCAAGGAGCGCATCCTCGAGTATCTCGCAGTGCAGGCGCGCACTAACAAGCTCAAGGGGCCGATCCTGTGCCTCGTCGGACCGCCCGGCGTGGGCAAGACCTCGCTCGGCAAGTCGATCGCCAACGCCACGGGCCGCGAGTTCGTGCGCATGAGCCTCGGCGGCGTGCGTGACGAGGCGGAGATCCGCGGACATCGCCGCACCTACATCGGCTCCATGCCGGGCAAGGTGATCCAGTCGATGAAGAAGGCCAAGCGGACCAATCCGCTGTTCCTGCTCGACGAGATCGACAAGATGGGTCAGGACTTCCGCGGCGATCCCGCGGCGGCCCTGCTCGAGGTTCTCGATCCGGAGCAGAACGCCACCTTCAACGACCACTATCTCGAGGTCGATTACGATCTCTCGAACGTGATGTTCGTCACCACGGCGAACACGCTCAACATTCCTCCCGCCCTCATGGACCGCATGGAGATCATCCGGCTCGCGGGGTACACGGAGGACGAGAAGGTCGAGATCGCCAAGCGCCATCTGCTCACCGAGCAGCGCCAGGCACACGGTCTGGAAGAGGGCGAGTGGGTGGTCGAGGACGGCGCCCTTATGGAGCTGATCCGCCGCTATACGCGGGAAGCCGGCGTGCGCTCGCTCGAGCGCGAAGTCGCCAAGCTCGCGCGCAAGGCGGTGAAGGAGATCCTGACGTCGCCCGAGAAGAAGACGGTGACGGTGACGGCTGCGAATGTGCACGAGTATCTCGGCGTGCCGAAGTATCGCTACGGCGAGGCGGAGCTCGAGGATCAGGTCGGCATCGTCACGGGCTTGGCCTGGACGGAGGTCGGCGGCGAGCTGCTCACCATCGAAGGCGTCATGATGCCGGGCCGAGGCAAGATGACGGTCACCGGCAACCTGCGCGACGTGATGAAGGAGAGCATCCAGGCCGCGAATGCGTACGTCAGGTCGCGCTCGGTCGAGTTCGGCATTCCCCCGAGCCTGTTCGAGAAGCGGGACATCCACGTGCACGTGCCGGAAGGCGCGACGCCGAAGGACGGCCCGTCGGCAGGCGTGGCGATGGCGACGGCGATCATCTCGGTGCTCACCGGAATCCCGGTCCGCAAGGATGTGGCGATGACGGGTGAGATCACGCTGCGCGGCCGCGTGCTGCCGATCGGCGGCTTGAAGGAGAAGCTGCTCGCGGCGCTGCGCGGCGGCATCAAGACCGTTCTGATCCCCGAGGACAACGTCAAGGATCTCGCCGAGATCCCCGAGGAGGTGAAGAAGAAGCTCGAGCTCGTGCCCGTGGCGCGTATGGAGGATGTCGTCAAGACGGCCCTCGTGCGTGTTCCGGAGGCGATCCAGTGGGAGGAGCCAAGGGATGCCGCGGCGGTGCCGGCCGACGGCAAGGAACCCGACTCGCGGGTGACGGCGCACTAGGCCGTCGCTCGACGCAGCGTGATCCTTCGTGAGGTCGTGATTGCGCTTGCCCGATCATAAAAGATCATCCTTGGGCGGGCCTTCGGTTGATGTCCGAAGGCCCGCTTTTCGTTGGTTAATCCCATGTCCCTGAAGCGAACGCCCGGAGGCGCGGAAAGCCCGTTTTTTAAGGCTTGTGGGGACTTTTTGCCCCTTGACGGCGCCCGGCATTAAAGGCTTTTGTCGCCCACACTCCTTGCCGATGCAGCGATCGCGCGAAGGGCGGATCGATCGGCACGCGCCAGCAGCGCGGTCTCAGCCGGTCTGGGCATCTCCAGAATTCATTCCAGTCACGAGGACGGAACAATGAGCAAGAAAGATCTGATCGACGCCGTTGCCAGGGAATGCGATCTCACCAAGGAGAAGGCTGGAGTTGCCGTCGACGCCGCGCTGGCGCACATCCGCAACTCGCTCAAGGCCGGTGAGGAAGTGCGCATTCCGGATTTCGGCACGTTCAAGGTTGCCAAGCGCAAGGCGCGCGAGGGCCGCAATCCCGCGACGGGCGCCACGATCAAGATCCCGGCCTCGCGCGTTCCGAAGTTCAGCCCGTCGAAGGGGCTGAAGGACGCGTTGAACTGAGGACGACGGACGAGGGTTCGGGTTACAGAACGCGCTCCGGGAGACTGGGGCGCGTTGTTGTTTGGGGGAATGGCAGGGAGGGAGGCAGTAGGCAGTAGGGGTGAATGCCTGGCTGTTGCCTGTTGCGCGTACGACAGCTAAGGAGTGCTAAGACAGGGCGGTTAGCTCAGTGGTAGAGCGCTTCGTTTACACCGAAGATGTCGGGAGTTCGACCCTCTCACCGCCCACCATTGTTTGCCTCACGCGCACCGATCCGATCGCTGGCGCGATCGTGCGCACTCCGGCGGGGCGCCGCTCGCGGCGGGTCGCCTTGCTCCCCGACCCTTCGGGTCGAAGGGATCCAAGAAGGTCTGTGGGGCGTCTTGACTTGGGGACCGCGAACACGTATCTCGTCGCTTCGCTTTGCGTTTCCGGCCTTCGAGCTGTCGGACGCGGATTGCGGGAGTAGCTCAGTTGGTTAGAGCGCCGCCCTGTCACGGCGGAGGCCGCGGGTTCAAGTCCCGTCTCTCGCGCCATTTTTTCCAGCGACACAAGCTGAAAGAAGCATCGTCCAAGAGCCGCGATGCTCTGTGGATGGCCGACAGTCCATGCGGAGCATGGCTCTGCCATGACCGCGGGTCGCCTTGCTCCCCGTCCCTGCGGGCCGACGGGTAGCGCCGCCGGGTGCCTTTGGCGCCGGCGCGCTGCGTGGGCGTGAAGGGCTTACGTGACCCAGGTCAGGGTGTAACCTGTGCCTGCGGCAGAGAGACGGGTTGCGTGTTGATCGCAGGCGCCTAAGTCTAGTTGGTGAGTGCGAATTCAGGGAGCACGGAGAACCGGGATCGGCCCTCGGTAGATGTTGCGCGCAAGGGGGGCGATGGGTTAACACCGATGGCCAAATTCAGGGCGCGAAGCGTCCCGACTGTCGGCGTCCGAACCTCGGAAGGGCGACACTGATGACAGATCTCTGGACCGAATACCTGCCGCTCGCGGTGTTCATCGCCGTGGCCCTCGTCATCGCGGTGGCGCTCATGGTCGCGCCCTTCCTGGTGGCGTACCGCAATCCCGATCCCGAGAAGGTCTCCGCGTACGAATGCGGCTTCAACGCCTTCGACGACGCGCGCATGAAGTTCGATGTTCGGTTCTATCTCGTGTCGATCCTGTTCATCATTTTCGACCTCGAGATCGCGTTCATCTTTCCCTGGGCGGTGGCGTTCGGCGACATGGCCGCGCTCGGGTTCTGGTCGATGATGCTGTTCCTCGGCGTGCTCACGGTGGGCTTTATCTACGAGTGGAAGATGGGAGCGCTCGAATGGGATTGATCGTTCCATCGGAATTCAGTTTCGACAAGGCCAGGGAAGGCGCCACGGGCGGAGCCGCAGGCGCGCTCGTCAAGCCCGGCGATCCGTTCTTCAGCGAGATTTCGAACGAGCTCGGCGACAAGGGCTTTCTCGTCACCTCGACCGACGACCTCATCAACTGGGCGCGCACCGGCTCGCTCATGTGGATGACGTTCGGGCTCGCCTGCTGCGCGGTCGAGATGATGCAGGCGTCGATGCCGCGCTACGATCTCGAGCGGTTCGGCTTCGCGCCGCGCGCCTCGCCCCGCCAGTCGGACGTGATGATCGTCGCCGGCACGCTCACCAACAAGATGGCGCCCGCGCTGCGCAAGGTCTACGACCAGATGCCCGAGCCGCGGTACGTGATCTCCATGGGATCGTGCGCCAACGGCGGCGGCTACTACCACTATTCCTACGCCGTCGTGCGCGGCTGCGACCGCATCGTGCCGGTCGACGTCTACGTGCCCGGCTGCCCGCCGACGGCCGAGGCGCTCGTCTACGGCGTGCTGCTGCTCCAGCGCAAGATCCGCCGCACGGGAACGATCGAAAGGTAGGCGGGGCAGCAGGCACCAGGCAGGAAGATGCCGCCATGACCTGCCTGTTGCCGGCTGTCCGTTGCCAGGAACCCTGTCCATGCTGACCGAACTTGAAGCGCACATCTCCTCGAAGCTCGGCGCGGCCGTGCTCGACACGCGGATCGCCGTCGGAGAGCTGACGATCACCGTTCCTGCGCAGGACATCATCCGCGCGCTCACGCTCCTGCGCGACGATCCGGCCTGCCGGTTTGAGGTGCTGATCGACATCTGCGGGGTCGATTGGCCGGAGCGGGCGCTGCGCTTCGACGTCGTCTATCATCTGCTGTCGCCGCGCCTCAACCAGCGTATCCGCGTCAAGGTCCACACCGACGAGGAGACGCCGGTGCCGAGTGTCATCGAGGTGTTTCCGGCGGCCAACTGGTACGAGCGGGAAGCCTACGACATGTACGGCATCCTGTTCACGGGGCACCCCGACCTCAGGCGCCTGCTGACCGACTACGGCTTCCAGGGCTATCCTCTGCGGAAGGACTTCCCGCTCACGGGATACGTGGAGGTGCGCTACGACGACGAGGCCAAGCGCGTGGTCTACGAGCCCGTGAAGCTCGTGCAGGAGTTCCGCTCGTTCGATTTCGAGAGCCCGTGGGAAGGCGCGGACCACGTGCTGCCGGGCGACGAGAAAGCCTCCTCATGAAAGGCACGCTCCAGGTCGGTGACCGCGCGCGGCTCGCGTTCAAGGTGCCGTTACAGAAGACGGTGCCGCATCTCTATCCGGAATCGGCGGACTTCCAGGCCATGCCGGCCGTTTTCGCAACGGGCTTCATGGTCGGGCTCATGGAGTGGTGCTGCCTCGAGGTGCTGAAGCCGCATCTCGACGCGGGCGAAGGCTCGCTCGGCATTCATGTCGACGTGTCGCACAGCGCGGCGACGGTGCCGGGGCAGACGGTGACGGTGGATGCGGAGTGCACCCGCGTCGACGGGCGGCGCATCGGCTTCAAGGTTACGGCGCACGACGGCGTCGAGGTGATCGGCGCCGGCGCCCACGAGCGCATGGTGGTGCCGTGGAGGCGGTTCGTCGGGCGCGTGAATGAAAAAGCAGCGTCTGCAGGTGCGGATCCGATTGCGGCTCCGGGTGCGGAGGCGTAACGGCGTGGACGCGGCAGAAACAGGATCAGAGCGCGGCGTGGGGCCTTGCGGCCTCCGCGGCCGAGGCGACTGAGCGAGGCAGGGCATGGCTGAAACCGAGATCCGTCCGTTCAACATCAACTTCGGCCCGCAGCATCCGGCGGCGCACGGCGTGTTGCGGCTCGTGCTCGAGCTCGACGGCGAGGTCGTGGAGCGCGTCGATCCGCATGTCGGGCTTCTGCATCGCGGCACCGAGAAGCTGATCGAGGCCAAGACCTACCTGCAGGCGATCGGCTATTTCGACCGGCTCGACTACGTGGCGCCGATGAACCAGGAGCACGCGTTCTGCCTCGCGGCGGAGCGGCTGCTCGGCATTGCCGTGCCCCGGCGCGGGCAACTCATCCGCGTGCTCTATTCCGAGATCGGGCGGCATCTCTCGCATCTTCTCAACGTCACGACGCAGGCCATGGACGTGGGCGCGCTGACGCCGCCGCTGTGGGGCTTCGAGGAGCGCGAGAAGCTGATGGTGTTCTACGAGCGGGCGTCGGGCAGCCGGATGCACGCCAAGTATTTCCGCATCGGCGGCGTGCATCAGGACCTGCCCGCGGCCCTCATCGACGACATCTACGCCTGGTGCGAGACCTTCCCCAAGGTTCTCGACGACATCGAGGGGCTCCTGACCGAGAACCGGATCTTCAAGCAGCGCAACGTCGATATCGGCGTCGTCAGCCTCGAGGACGCGTTCGCGTGGGGATTCTCGGGTGTGATGGTCCGCGGGTCGGGCGCAGCGTGGGATCTCAGGAAGTCGCAGCCCTACGAGTGCTACTCGGAGTTCGATTTCGACATTCCGATCGGCAAGAACGGCGACTGCTACGACCGCTATCTGATCCGCATGATCGAGATGCGCGAGGCGGTGAAGATCATGAAGCAGGCGTGCGAGAAGCTGCAGAGTGCGGACGGCGCGGGGCCCGTATCGGCGCCGAACCCGCGCGTCGTGCCGCCGAAGCGGGGCGAGATGAAGCGCTCGATGGAAGCGCTCATCAATCACTTCAAGCTCTACACCGAAGGCTTCCACGTGCCGCCCGGCGAGGCCTACGCGGCGGTCGAGGCGCCCAAGGGTGAGTTCGGCGTCTATCTCGTGGCCGACGGCTCCAACAAGCCGTATCGCTGCAAGATCCGCGCGCCGGGCTTCCCGCATCTTGCGGCCATGGATTTCCTGAACCGCGGCCATATGCTGGCCGACGTCTCCGCCATTATCGGCTCGCTCGACATCGTGTTCGGGGAAATTGATCGCTAAATCGCTCACGGGCCTGTTCGGCC
>ERZ795041.90-NODE-90-length-34820-cov-7.273839_pt1 | contig 34820 bp, 25 predicted proteins | sample MGYA00375125_ERZ795041 | MGnify/ENA primary metagenome ERZ795041 (study PRJEB30170, sample SAMN03074214) | activated sludge metagenome | biome: Common Effluent Treatment Plant; feature: Wastewater; material: Activated sludge; isolation source: activated biomass in a...
TTCAGCGAGCATCAACACCTTGGTTCCCAAATTGCCGGATACCGCATTGTATGCCACCGGGCGGTACACGGAGTTGTGCGGGCTGCCAGAGAACTGCGTTTTCCGCTTCGATGGCACCGAATTCCACCCATGGGCGCCTTTTGACCAAATCCCTTACTACGACGATAATCTGGTCGGCTTCGTATTCGATTTCAGGGGGATGACGTACATCACCGGCTTCTTCCGGGATCCATTGAGCGAAGGCTATGCGTGCTTTTTGCGCTGGAACGGCACCAGTTGGGAATACGTGCCCGGTTGGGGCACCTATTACGGCCCCATCAAGGAGATCCTGGTCCACGATGACATCCTGTACGTGGGCGGTGCCTTCCGTATGGACAACGGCGGACCGGGCAATGGCGTGGCCAGTTTCGACGGGGAGCAATGGAACAGCTTGGGCGGAGGGGTGTTGAACACCGCCATGCCGGGCAATACAGCCGTGCTCGGGCTGCAATGGTTCCACGATGAACTGGTGGTGTGTGGCCGCTTCATGGAAGCCGCCGGGGTGCCGTGCAGCAGCATTGCCAAATGGGACGGCCAGCACTGGTGCAGCTATCCGGGCGAGCTGCGGGCTTATTGGGGCCACCATCCCACCCTGTACGAACTGGCGGTATGGCGGGACAGCCTGTACGTGTGCGGCACCGTGCTCACGGTGGACGGCGACACCATGCAACAAGTGCTGCAGTGGACGGGTGGCGATGCCGTGGGCGGGTGTAGCACGGTGGGCCTATCGGAAGCCGCAGCACCACTGGCACAATTGCAGGCCGCCCCCCTGCCCGGCGGGGGGCAATGGCGCATCACATTCCCGCAGCAGGGCAACTGGCACCTGGCGGCCTACAACACGGCCGGGCAGGTGGTGGGCAGATGGGACACCGGTGGCAATTCCATGGTGATCAACCTTGGCCCTGCACCACCTGGACTCTACTTCTTGCGTGCCATTTCGACCAACAAACAGCAACTTGCAACCAAGGTCCTGCGACCATGAAGCAATTGGACACGGCAAGGATAACAAGGGTGCTCGCCTTGGTGGCGGCAAGTGTGGCGGCCACCTTTGGTCAAGCCCAATCCTATACCATCCCCGTGGTGGTACATGTACTTTGGGACAACAGCATCTTCGCGAACATCTCGGATGCCCAGGTCATGAGCGGGATTGACGACTTGAACACGGGCTTCAACTCGTTGTCCTTCGAACCAACCTTGCAACCGCCGTACGACGTGCTTGCTGCGGACATGGAAGTGGAGTTCTGCTTGGCCACCACCGCCCCGGACGGCTCGCCCACCACAGGCATCCTACGCTACCAAACGCCCTTGGCCCAGCAGGGCGGCACCCCGGAATCTTACATGGACCAATGGCCACCCGAGCGCTACCTGAACATCTGGGTGATCCAAAACTTCACGGGCGGCGGGCATCACTTCACGTATTCACCTGCGCAAGCGGCCGTGGACCCGGGTGAGGATGGCATCATGATCCGGCACAACGTTTTCGGCTCCATCGGCACCTCCTCCTACTCCTACGCACCCACCATCATCTACAATGCGGGCCGCTACCTGGACCTGAAGCTCCTTTGGGAAGAACCAATTGAAGGCACTCTATGCGGGGATGACGGCGTGGAGGACACCCCTCCCTCGCGCGAGATCACGGATTGCATCTACAGCGGTCCTGATGGTTGTGCTGGCACAATGCCGGTGATGTTGGAGAACTACATGACCTACTCGTTCTGCAACAAGATGTTCACACAAGGGCAGAAACTGAGGGTGCATGCTGCGCTGAACAGCCCGGTGGCCCACCGCAACAACCTGTGGTCCGCGGAAAACCTGGGCATGACGGGTTGCGGCCCGGTGGCCATGGCTGAACAACACCCGGCAGAGATGCTCTCCGTAATGGCGCAAGGCGACCATCAATGGTTGGTGCATGGTCCGTCCTCCGGTGCATGGAGCCTGAGCCTGTACACCACCACGGGCCTGTTGGTGGGCTCGTGGCATTCCGCCCAAGGCCCCGTAAGTGTGGACCTGAGCGGCCACGCGCGCGGGTTGTACGTGTTGCAAGCCGCCAGCGCCGGCGCGTATCGCGGCCACGCCAAGGTGGTGGTGGAATAAGAGCCTTGCCCCGCGGACGTCCAACCGGATAAGCTGCGCCAGGGCCACGACCTGGGCATCCTTGCTGAAACAACGAGGCCGATGGACCATGTGGATCCATCGGCCTCGTTGCTCTATCTGCCACACCTAGTCGAACGCGATCTGGCCGAAGCGGTAATCGTTCTTTCGGCTGGCGTAGATGAACATGGTCTTATCGCTCAGCTCCACGCAGTCCTTGGGGCGTAGGATCACATCGCGGCGATCGGGCGAGAAGAGGGCCTCGCGGCTGGTGTTGCCGCTGGCGTCGATGGTGGCCAGCACCACCAAGGCATCCTTGCCGGTGAGGCTGAACTGCTTCACCTTGTCGCCGGGCTTGAGGAAGAGGTTCTCACCGGTATCGTTGAAAACCATGTAGATGTGGCTGCCTTTCACGTCCACGGCAAAGCTGCTGTAGCGCCCGAGGTCGTTGACACTGTGCTGGCGCTTGGGCACTTTGGTGGCCCATTCGATGTTGCCCTGCGGGTCGATGTTGATCACCAGCACGTCGTTGTAGTAGTAGTGGTAGGTGGTCACCGTGGTGGTTCCTCCGTTGCCGGTGGACATCGTGGAGGTGGAGACAACGAGGTAGTACTGCTCGGCCAGCAGCACCGCGCCGCCGTCGTCGCGGTGGATAATGTCATGCAGGGTATACTCCGGCATCTCCATCTCCTCCCCTTTCCGTTCGGCCCTTTTCTTGGCCTTTTCGGCATCCTTCTCCTTCATGTACATGGTGATGAAGTCGTCGCCGAATTCCTTGTAGTCCGCGTGTTTGATCTGCTTGGATTGGCGGTCCAGCTTGAGGAAGAAGGCACCGCGCACGCTGAAGCTGTTCTTGTTTCCGTACAGGCCCGCACAGAGGATGTCCCCGGTTTCGGGCAGCGAAATGGTCATGTCCTGGAGGAATTTTTCCGGCACGGAGATCACCTTGTCCTGCGGGGTGGGCGAATCCGCCCGGTATACCAGCAGGTGGTATTCGTAGGTGGCCTTGCTGGCGCGCTTCAGTTCACGCTTTTCCTGCTTCACCGCATATTTCACACCGAGCACGACGACCGAGCCGTCATTGTCCACCCGCTGTGATTCCAGTTTGAACTCATCATCGTTGTACGGCAATGCAAACTCCTGCGCCCACAACGGCTGCATGGCTGCATCATACATTTCGATCCGCGACCGCTGATCGGCATCTTTTTCGCGTGGCGGTATGATGTGCACCAGCACTTTGCTCTTGTCCGGACTGGTTGTTACGTTGAAACTGCCCGCATTGGATGACTTTTCCGCCGGAATGGAACCGATTGGGCGCAAGACACTGGCCGGCTTGAAGTCCGCTTGGGCATAGGTGCTTACGAACAACTTGTTCTCGTTCTCCTTCTTGTCATAATAGGAGGCGAACACCAGGAGATTGCCTTGGCTGAGCACGATGTGTTCCAGGGTCAAGTCTTTCTTGTCCACTTTCAGCTCCACCGGCTTCTGCCAGGCGGCCTTCAGGCCTTCCATGCGCTGGATGTGCACCTCCTTCTTCACCCGCACCAGCAGGAAGGTGGAATTACCGGCGTCTCCGATCACTTCATCGAACACGCCATTTTCCTTTGCCGTTAGATCAGGCCCCCACTTCACATTGGCCTTATCGGTCTTTTTCTGGGCAACGGAAATGATCGGCAGGAGTGGCAGGGCCAGCAAGGCCACAATAGTTGGGTATTGCATCAAGTTTCTTGGATGTTGGGAGCGCAATGCCTGACCCAGATCATGCAGCAGGGTTCGTTGCGAGGGTCGAAATCACAAGGACAGCGCGGGTTTCACCGAGAAGGAATAGCACAAGCTATTGTGCCGAGGGGAAAACCGGCGAAGCGTACGCTGCCGCAGTGATTTCGGGCCGTAGTAGAAATCCTGCTGCATATTCCGGGTCTGAAGATAGGTTGAATGCTCGAGCGGCGCGTCGACGCCGACCGATCACCGTTCAGCCTCACACCTTCGGCTTCAGGTCGTAGATCTGGCGCACTTCATCCAACCGGGCCTTGAAATCGAAGTGCAGGTCCACCAGCTCACCAGTGGCCATGTTGAACACCCAGGCATGCACCGCCGGAATGTTGCCCTTCAGGAAGGATTTCTGGAACACGGCGGTTTTGATCACGTTCAGGCACTGCTCCTCCACGTTGAGTTCCACCAGGCGATCATAGCGCTTGTGCTCATCCTTGATGGCATCCAGTTCGGCGCGGTGCAGGCGGTATACGTCCCGGATGCGGCGCAGCCACGGGTTCAGCAGGCCGAGGTCCTGGGGTTCCATGGCCGCCTTCACCCCGCCACAACCGTAGTGGCCGCACACCACCACGTGCTTCACCTGCAACGCCCCGATGGCATATTCCACCACGCTGAGCGCGTTGAGGTCGGTGCTGCCCACCACGTTGCTGATGTTGCGGTGCACGAAGACCTCACCGGGCTCCGCGCCCATGAGCTCCTCGGCGGTGACGCGGCTGTCGCTGCAGCCGATGAAGAGCACTTCCGGGTTCTGGCCTTGAGCCAAGCGGGTGAAGAAACCGGGGTCCACCGCTTTCTTGTCAGCGATCCATTTGCGGTTGTTGGCGAAGATCCGGTCGTAGAACGGGACTGTTTCCTTGGGCATTTTTGCTTGATCGGGAATGATGCGGCAACGGGTTTCAGTTCTCCGCCGCCTTCAAGGTGTTCAGCAGCAGGCTGGTCACGGTCATCGGGCCCACGCCGCCGGGCACGGGGGTGATCCAAGCGCTTTTGGGCGCCACGGCATCGAAGTCCACGTCGCCACAGATGCGGTAGCCCTTTTTGCGGGTGGCATCGTCCACGCGGTGGATGCCCACGTCCACCACCACGGCGCCCTGCTTCACCATGTCGGCGGTAATGAAGTTGGGCTTGCCGATGGCCACGATGAGGATGTCCGCCTGGCGGGTAATCCCCGGCAGGTCCTTGGTTCGGCTGTGCGCAATGGTCACCGTGCAGTTACCCGGGTAGGTGTTGCGGCTCATGAGGATGGCCATGGGCGTGCCCACGATGTTGCTGCGGCCCACCACCACGCAATGCTTCCCTTCGGTGGGCACTTCATAGTGCTTGAGCAGTTCCACGATGCCGTTGGGCGTGGCCGGCAGGTAGCCGGGCAGGCCCAGCATCATGCGGCCCAGGTTCTGCGGGTGGAATCCATCCACGTCCTTTCCGGGGGCGATGGCCAAGGTGATGCGCTCCTCGTTGATGTGCTTGGGCAGGGGCAGCTGCACGATGAAGCCGTCCACTTGGGGATCGTTGTTGAGCTGATCCACCAGCCGGAGCAGATCGGCTTCGGCAATGTCCGCCGGCCGCTTCAACAGACTGCTGCGGAAGCCCACTTCCTCGCATGCCTTCACCTTGCTGCCCACGTAGGTTTGGCTGGCGGGGTCATCGCCCACCAGCACGGCGGCGAGGTGCGGGGCGTGCCCGCGCTTGGACTTGACCAGGGCGGCGGCCTCCGCGATGCGTGCACGCACCGCTTTTCCGCATTCAATGCCGTTGAGCTCCCGGAAGGTGGAAAGTGTGGTCATGGCGGGCCGAAGCTACGGCTTGGCCGCCAAGCGCGTGCTTGGGCCCCCAGGGCAAACGCATCTAAAGTTGTAGGATTTTCAAGAGGTAGTCGTTATCCCACCCGGCCTTTAGCCGCTTGGACTTGACGCCCACCTTGGTGGATTTGTCACGCTTGAGCATGGTCAAGACCATCTTGGTGAGCGTGGAGAAGTTCACGGCAGCGTTGTCCTTACGCTTGCGGCTGGCATCTTCCCGGAAGCTCACGTCCAGGTGCCAGTGCAGGACGTTTTCGATGGGCCAGTGGGCCCTTGCCGCCTTTCCGACAAGCTCGGCATTGGCCTCCAAGGAGGTTATGTAGTAGCGGGTCATGGAGGTTGTCTGCCCGGTGGCCTTGTGGTACACCTCGCTGTCCACGCGGGCGATGGTCCTCAGCCCCGGCCATTTCTCCCGCTGGGCGACCAATTCCAGGTCCGCGATCACCGAGCAGGTCCGGGTAGTGATGCGGCCATGGTCCGCATCGGTGTCCTGCCAGGTACCGGCGAACGGCTTGAGGGCGAAGGACTGTTCAATTGCAGTGAGCAGGTCCGGTTGATTGCCTTTGGCGCAGATCACGTAATCCGCCTTCTTCTCCACAATGGCCCCTGCAATATCCGCATAGCAACCGGCCGCATCGATCGTCACCACGCAGCCTTCGATGAACAGCATGCTGAGCAGTTCGGGAATGGCTTTGGACTCATTGGTCTTGTCGCTCACGCGGAGCTGGCCCAGGCTCACCTGGTTACTGCCGGACCAAGCGGAAATCACATGCGCCGGCGATGCCGCCAGCCCCCTGCTGCCCCGCAGCGTCTTGCCATCCAAGTTCACCACTTCGCCTTGCGTGCGCCCGGCAATGGAAGCGGCCCAACGGCCAAAGCAGCCCTCGAACGCACCGGGTTCCAATGCAGCGAAGAGCCGATTGAAGGTGTCATGGCTGGGGATGCCGTTGGGCAAGGGTACTACCGTGGCCAGCCAGTCATGCTTGGCCTGACCGAATTCCTCGATCTCGTTCCAACTATCGGCCCCGCACGTGATCGCCGCCACGCTAATGAAGATGATCGACTCCAACGGATGGTCCTTGGTGCGGTCCATACGGGGGTCCTGCAAATCATCAAAGTAGGAAAGCAGCGTGTCGTTCTGGTCCATGCCGGGCGTGTTTTGCCCGAAAGCACTAGCTCCGCCAGCTTCGATCCAATACCACAGGCAGTATTCGGATCACACCCTACTGTTCAAATCCCTTGGTGCATTGACGATTTAGATGCGTTTGCCCTGCTTGGGCCCCAGGGCCATCGGGTCTAACGCGCCCTGCGGGCGCGGCTTCCAAAAAGTATGAAGACCACGGATGGACACGGATGAACACGGATCATGGACCCACCTACCAAGCAAAACAACCTTCCCTATCCGTGTTCATCCGTGTGGATCCGTGGTTCAAATCAGTGTGTGAATGCGCCGCCAGGCGCATGGATAAGACCCGATAGCCCTGGCTTGGGCCCGGGGTCTCGGCTCTGTTCAACGCCGCATCCCCTGGGCCTGCTGCATGCGTTGCATCATGGCCTGCATCTTGCTTTTGTCGCCCATCATCTTCATCATCTTGCGCATCTCGTCAAACTGCTTCATCAGCTTGTTCACCTCCGCCACGTTGGTGCCGCTGCCCATGGCGATGCGTTGGCGGCGGCTACCGTTGAGCAGGGCCGGGTTGGTGCGCTCGGCGGGGGTCATGCTGCCGATGATGGCCTCGATACCCTTGAAGGCGTCGTCGGGGATGTCCATGTTCTTCATGGCCTTGCCCACACCGGGGATCATGCCCATGAGGTCCTTCATGTTGCCCATCTTCTTGATCTGCTGGATCTGCTGCAGAAAGTCGTCGAAGCCGAACTGGTCCTTGGCGATCTTCTTCTGCAGGGCGCGGGCTTCCTTCTCATCGAATTGTTCCTGGGCGCGTTCCACCAAGCTCACCACGTCGCCCATGCCGAGGATGCGGCCGGCCATGCGGTCCGGGTGGAACTCATCGATGGCTTCCATCTTTTCACCGGTGCCGATGAACTTGATGGGTTTGTCCACCACACTGCGGATGGTGAGGGCTGCGCCGCCGCGTGCGTCGCCGTCGAGCTTGGTGAGCACCACGCCGTCGATGTTAAGGCGGTCGTTGAAGGCCTTGGCGGTGTTCACGGCATCCTGGCCGGTCATGGCATCCACCACGAAGAGCGTTTCCTGCGGGCTGATGGCCTTCTTGATGCGCGTGATCTCGTCCATCATGGCCTCATCCACGGCCAGGCGCCCGGCGGTGTCGATGATCACGGCGGTGAAGCCGTGCTGTTTGGCGTGTACGATGGCGTTCTTGGCGATTCCCACGGGGTCTTTGTTGTCGCGCTCGCTGTACACGGCGATGTCCAACTGTTTGCCCAGCGTCTCCAGCTGGTCGATGGCCGCAGGGCGGTACACGTCGGCCGCAGTGAGCAGCACCTTGCGGCCCTTCTTGCGCAGGTAGTTGGCCAGTTTGCCGCTGAAGGTGGTTTTGCCTGAGCCTTGCAGGCCGCTCATGAGCACCACCGTGGGGTTGCCGCTGAGGTTGATGCCGGCGTTGCGGCCGCCCATCAGCTCCGCAAGTTCATCGTGGGTGACCTTGGTGAGCAACTGGCCTGGGCTGACGGCGGTGAGCACGTTCTGGCCCAGTGCCTTGGCCTTCACGCGATCGGTGAATTCCTTGGCCGTTTTGTAGTTCACGTCAGCGTCCAGCAGCGCACGGCGGATCTCCTTGACCGTTTCAGCCACGTTGATCTCCGTGATCTGGCCTTGACCCTTGAGCACTTTGAAAGCGCGTTCCAGCTTGTCGTTCAGGTTCTCGAACATTCCTCCAGTTTCAGGGCCGCGAAGATACCCACGTGTGGCCTGCCTTATTCCAAGGCCACCGAGGTCTTTGGCCCTTGGTCCGAAGCTCCGCCGGGATGCTTGTTGCACGGCATGGCCCAGCCCGGTGCACCTGCCCGGATCAAGTAGACGGCACAGGAGGTAACCTCATACGGGCATCCCCGTAGGAGGGCTAAGGCTCTACGTCCCCCCCGATGTTCCGCAAGCTGCTTCTCACCTTGGTCCTGGGATTCTTCGCCGTATCCGTTGCGAAAGCCACGCACATCGCGGGCGGCGAGATCTACTACCAGTGCCTGGGAGGGAATCAGTACCGAATCACGTTGGTGGTGTACCGGGATTGTGCCGGGGTAAGCCTGAACAACTCCTATACCCTGGCGGTACAAAGCCCTTGCGGCAATAAAACGGTGAACGTGAGCACCCCGGGCGGGGTGGAGATCTCCCAACTGTGCAACTTGGAGTTGCCGAACAGCACCTGCCAAGGCGGCACGTTGCCGGGCATTCAGCAGTACATCTATACGGGCACGGTAACCCTGCCACCGTGCAATTACTGGACGGTTTCCTGGTCGGCTCCTTGGCGCAACGGAGCCATCGCCAACTTGGTGAACCCGGGCGACAAGGACGTATACATCGAAGCGCGGATCAACAATCAGGCAGGCCCTTGCGACAATTCCGCCCAATTCACGAACACGGCCATTCCGTTCGTCTGCGCGGGCTATCCCATCTCGTACAGCTACGGGGCCTTCGATGCACAGGGCGACTCACTGGCCTACACCTTTATTTCCGCCATGAACACGGGCGGCGTGAACCTGCCTTATGTCAGCCCCCATACCGGGCAGCAGCCGATCCCGGGCATCACCCTGGACCCTGCAAGCGGGCAAGTGACCTTCACCTTGAACCAAGTAGGCAACTGGGTGGTGGTGGTCCGCGTAGACCAGTACAATGCCAATGGCGCGTGGATCGGCGCCATCATGCGCGACATGCAATTCATTGCCTATCCGTGCAGCAACGTGCCTCCGGACCCCGCCACCGGCATTGTGGATGCCCTTTCCGGCCAAGCCACGCAAACAGGCCCGCGGGCCATCGAGATCTGTGAATCGGGCAACTTCTGCTTTGATGCCGTGATCTCCGATCCAAACGCGGGCGACGTGCTCACCGCCACCACCAACATTGCCCAAAACCTGCCGGGGGCCACCATTACCTATAGCGGAACCAATCCTCTTACGGCCCATGTATGCTGGTCCGGGGTATCCAATGCCTCGGGCTTCTTTCCGTTCATCCTTACGGTAAGCGACGGTGCCTGCCCCATTCCGGCCCTGCAGACATACGTCTATTCGGTGCATGTGCTGCCCGGCCTGACCTTGGCAGCCCCGGATGTGATCGATGAATCCTGTGCAGGAAACGGGGACGGAAGCGCAACGGTGAACGTGGCCGTAGGCACTGCACCCTTTCAATACGCGTGGAGCACCGGGGAAACCACGCAAGGCATCGTTGCCGAAGCCGGGGCTTACCAGGTGACCGTTACGGACGCCAACGGATGCGTAAGCCATCCTCAAGATGTTACCATCGGCGAGGCCAACCAACCGGCGAGCGCGGATGCCGGGCCCGACCTGGTGGGCTGCCTGGGCGACCTGCCCGTGCTGTTGTCCGGATCAGTGGCCAATGCACCTGATGGCGCCTGGACAGGCGGTGCGGGCAACTTCGGCGGCAGCGGTTTGAATGCAAGCTATGCGCCCACGGCCGCGGAAATAGCGGCCGGAGGTGTGGACCTGTACCTGACCACCACGGGTGATTCACCGTGCGGGCAAACACAGGACACGGTGCATATCGCCTTCCCCAACAGTTTTGCGGGCGGGCAGCTCGGTTCCACCAACTTGACGTGCAACGGAGCGGGCAATGGCACGGCGAGCTTTACGCCAGCCAACCCCGGGCTACAGTTCCTGTGGAACGATCCCGCCGCCCAAACCACGGCCACGGCCACCGGCCTGGCTGCTGGCGGCTACACCCTGACCGTTAGTGACGGGTTCGGGTGCGACACCACGCTGAACGCCGTCATCCAGGAACCCGGAGCCCTGGCCATCACCGACCTGGTGGTGGTGGATGAAACCTGCTTTGGGAACGGCACCGGCAGCATCACGGCCACGGTGCAGGGGGGCACTGCACCATACCAGTACGCATGGAGCACCAATGACACCGGGGCCGTGTTGCACGCCTCCGCAGGCACCTATTCCCTTACGGTGGTTGATGCCCACAATTGCGCCCCGGTCCAAGGCACGGCCACCATCGACGCATTGGGGCAGCCCAACGCTGCGAATGCCGGTGTGGACCTATTGGCCTGTTTCTCCTCACTGCCGGTACAGTTGTCCGGCACAGTGACCAATGCCAGCGGAGGCACTTGGAGCGGTGGCGGAGGCACGTTCAGCAATACCGGCCTGCAATCGACGTACATGCCCACTGCCGCAGAGATCTCAGCCCAGGGGCTGGATCTGGTGCTCACCACCACGGGCAACACCAACTGCCCACCCGCCACGGACACCGTGCACCTCACCTTGCTGAACAGCTTCTCCGGAGCGTCCATGGCGTCGTCCGACCTCAACTGCCACGGCGACCACTCCGGAAGTGCCGTCTTCTCCCCTTCCGGGCCGGGCCTCTCCTTCCTGTGGAACGACCCCTCCGCCCAAACCACGGCCACCGCCATGGGCTTGGCAGCTGGCACCTATGCGATTACCGTGACGGATACACACGGTTGCGACACCACTGCCACAGTAAGCATCGGCGAGCCTGCCACCCTTCTGGCGGACAGCATTTGGGGTTCATCCCCCACCTGTGCGGGCCAAGCCAATGGCCATGCCACCGTGCTGCCCGTGGGCGGCACCCCGACTTTCTACTACCAGTGGAGCGCCAATGCCAACGGCCAAACCACGCCCACTGCCCATGGCCTGCCCCAAGGCGCGTACACCGTGGTGGTCACCGATGCCAACGGATGCCAGGACCAGGCCACCGTCACGCTTACCGACCCCTTGCCAGTGCTCCTGACCGCGCAGGTGGACGACACGGTCTGCGTGAACACCCCGGTACCGCTCACTGCCCAAGCCTCCGGCGGCACGGGGAACCACACGGTGACATGGGCGGGCATCGGCACGGGCGGGTCACTGCAGTACTCCTTCCCCGCTTCGCAAGTGGTGCAGGTGTCCGTGACGGACCAAAATGGGTGCACGGGTCCAATCCTTCAACTCCCGGTGGTGGTGCTGGACCTCTCTCAGGCCACCCTGCACACGCAGGGAGATACCGCCTTCTGCCCCGGCGGCACGGCAAGCGTTTCAGCCTGGGTGACGGGCTATCCCGGCCCGGTGTCCATCGCCTGGCCCCAGATCCCCGCCACCGGCAACGGACCTTTCAACATTACGGCAAGCACCAGCCGCAACTTGGATGTTACCGCCACCGACGCCTGCGCCAATAGCCTTGCTGCCACCATTGCCATCGCGGTTGAGACTCCACCTTCCATCTCCTTGCCGCCCATCATCGCACAAGGCTGCGCCCCGCTCACTGTGCATTTCCCAACAGGGCTCACCAACCAGCCGGTCACCTATGCCTGGCAGTTCGGCGATGGCACTTCCAGCACGGCCATGAGCCCGGTACACACCTATCCGGCGGGCACCTACACCGTATCCTTGGCAGTAACCACCCCGCTGGGATGCACGGCCGCTGCCTTGAACACCGGCTTGGTGGAGGCCTACGCACCGCCCGTGGCGGCATTCACGGCCGATCCGTGGGTGACCGATGCCGACCATGCGGAGATCCAATTCACCGACCAATCCTCCGGTGCGGTCAGCAGCTGGTTCTGGAGCTTCGGCGACGGAGGCACCAGTGCCAACCCCGACCCTGCCTACCATTACTTGGAGCCTGGCACTTGGGAAGTACTGCTGAGCGTGTCGGACGATCATGGATGCACCGCCACTGCCGCGCATGTCGTACAGGTGGATCCGTTGTATGACATCACCCTGCCCAATGCGTTCACGCCCAACCCCAACGGCGGAGGTGGCGGTTTCTTCGACCCCACTGACCTGGGCAACGACGTGTTCTACCCCTTTGTGCGCTTCGTGAAGGACTTCCGCTTCCGGATCTTCAACCGATGGGGTGAACTGGTGTTCGAGAGCAACGACGTGAAGAAAGGCTGGGACGGCTATTACCGCGGGCAACTCAGTCAGCAGGACGTGTATGTCTACCAACTGTGGGTGCGTTTTGTGGACAACAAGGAATCGCAGCGCACCGGCGACCTCACCCTGTTCCGTTGAAATGGAGACACGCTTACCCCATTTCATTTTGCTGGTGTGGGCCCTGGCCTTTGCTGCGGGAGCAGCGGCCCAGGACCCGCAACTTTCACAGTTCTACGCGGCACCCATGTACCTGAACCCGGCCTTGACGGGAAACACGCAGCAGGACCGCATCGGCCTGAACTACCGCCTGCAATGGCCCGGCGTTCGGCCGGGATACAAGACCTATGCCGTGGCCTATGATCACCGGAGCGTCCAACTGAACAGCGGGTTCGGCGGCATGGTGATGCATGACCGGGCAGGGACCTTGGGGCTATCGTTCACACAGGCTTCCTTCAACTATTCCTACGAAGCCCGCATCAATCGCCGACGCGCGGTGAGGGGCGGAATACGGGCAGGTTACACCATGCGCACCTTCGATTGGGGCAACGCGGTTTTCGCCGACCAGATCATCCGCGAAAATGCCACAACCACCGTGGAGCAGGCGATGATGCGCAACACCTCCTACTTCGATTTCTCCGTTGGCTTCCTGTACTATTCTGAACAATTCTGGGGCGGATTCTCGATCAACCACCTGAACGAGCCCCAGCAGAGCCTCTACTTGGACGGTGACGCCACCCTGCCCATGCGCACCAGCGTGCACGTGGGCTACCGCTTCGCGGTGGATGGCAAGGATTTCCGCTTCAGCGAAACCACGATGACCCTGGCCGCGCACTACAAGGCGCAGCAGCTTTGGGACCAGTTGGACCTTGGCGGGTACGTGGACCACCAGCAGTTGACCTTCGGCCTGTGGTACCGGGGGTTGCCTGCGGTGAAGGCCTATCAGCCCGGCTATCCGAACGATGATGCCGTGATCCTGATGGTGGGTTATGAGACGCCCTACCAGCTGCGGTTGGTGTACAGCTACGACGTCACCGTATCCAAGCTGACGGCGAAAAGCGGTGGTGCCCACGAAATCAGCCTCTCCTACGAGTGGCCCAAGAACAGCAAGAAGCGGCGCTACCGCACGGTGCCTTGTCCGAAGTTCTGAGCGGCCGCAGCCGCGAACGGGACCGGAAAGCCAACCGTTGGCAGGCGTTCCCGGCTACATTCTCTCGGGCACCTCGATCCCCAGGCACCACATCGCTTTCCGCGTGGTTTCCGCCACGGCACTGCTCAAGGCCAACCGCAGCCCGCGTATTTCCGCGTCCCCTTCCTTCAACACCGGAACAGTTTGGTAGAATGCGTTGTAGGCCTTCACCAATTCGTAGGCATGGTTGGCCAACGCGGACGGTTCCAGCTTCGTTGCCGATTCGTTGAGCACGGCCGGGAACTGGTGCAGGAGCTTGATCACGTTCTTTTCCTCGGGAAGAAGCTGCTGGCTGCCCATTGCCGCTGGGCCCGATGGCCGTCCGCCCCCAACCGGCAGCCCCGCCTTGCGAAGCAGCGAGCGTATCCGTGCGTAAGTGTACTGGATGAACGGGCCGGTATGCCCTTGCAGGTCGATGCTGGCCTTGGGGTCGAACAGCATGCGTTTCTTAGGGTCCACCTTGAGGAGGAAATACTTCAAGGCCGCCAGGCCGATCATTTCGAACAAGGTGTTCCGCTCCTCCCCGCTGAAGTCGTCCAGCTTGCTGAGCTGTTCGCCGGTGGCCCGCGCCTCGGCCACCATTTCATCGATCAGGTCGTCGGCGTCCACCACGGTGCCTTCACGGCTCTTCATTTTTCCGCTGGGCAGGTCCACCATGCCGTAGCTGAGGTGGAACAGCCCGTCCGCCCATGCGAAGCCCAGCTTTTTCAGGATGATGAAGAGCACCTTGAAGTGATAATCCTGCTCGTTGCCTACCGTGTAGATCATGCGTGAGAGGCCGGGGAATTCCTCGAAGCGCTTGATCGCGGTGCCGATGTCCTGCGTGATGTAGAGGCTGGTGCCGTCGGCGCGCAGGAGCACCTTTTCATCAAGCCCCTCGGCGGTATTGTCCACCCACACGCTGCCGTCGTCCTTGCGGAAGAACACCCCCTTTGCCAAACCTTTCAGCACGTCTTCCTTGCCCAGCAGGTAGGTGTTGCTCTCGTAGTAGTTCTTGTCAAAATCCACCCCGGCGCGGGCGTATGTGGCATTAAAGCCTTCGTACACCCAGCCGTTCATCTTTTCCCACAGGGCACGCACTTGCGGATCATTGGCCTCCCACTGGCGCAACATGGCTTGGGCTTCCAGCAGGATGGGCGCCTGTTTCTCCGCTTCCGGCCCGCTTTTCCCGGCCGCCATCAGCCCGGCTACTTCCTCCTTGTACACCTTGTCGAACGCCACGTAGTACTTGCCCACCAACTTATCCCCCTTCAGACCGCTGGATGCCGGGGTCTCCCCGTTACCGAACATGCGCCAGGCCACCATGCTCTTGCATATGTGGATGCCCCGGTCGTTGATCACCTGCACCTTCACAACTTCATGGCCTGCAGCCTGGAGCATGCGGCTGACGCTGTACCCCAGAAAGATGTTGCGCAGGTGGCCCAGGTGCAACGGCTTGTTGGTGTTGGGGCTGGCGTACTCCACCATCACCTTGTTGCCTGTAGGGCCGAACTGCAGGATGTCCCGCTCGCCGGCTTCCTTCAGGAACCCCGTCCAGTACGCATCGCTGATGACGAGATTCAAGAACCCCTTCACCACGTTGAAACGCTCCACCGGTGCCGCATGTTGGACCAAATACTCCCCTATCGCGGTGGCGGTCAGTTCCGGCCCCTGTCCGCTGAGCTTGAGGAACGGGAACACATTGATGGTGAGGTCGCCTTCAAACTCCGGCCGGGTGGGCTGGAAGGCGATCCTCCCGGCATCGGGAACGGGTCCGAAGAGTTCCTTGAAGGCGGATAGCACCACCGGCAGCAGCTGGGCTTGAAGTCGGTCTTGGAACATGGCTGGGGCCGGCATATGGGGCGTGGCGGGTGTTTCAGGGGCGAAAGGGCGAACGGTTCGCACAGGTGCTGGCCGCCCGCGGAAAAGGGTGCACGGCGCTCAACGGGCGCGCAGGATGTGGAACAGGGGCTCCATGACGGTGAGCACATTTTCCGCCATGGCGTTCCGGGTGTCCAGGGCCGGGTTGATCTCCACCACGTCCAGCGCAACGGTTTTGGGATCGCTGCAAAAGCCGGTGAGCAACGTTCGGGCTTCGTCCAAGAACAAGCCTTCGGGCACGGGGGTTCCGGTTCCCACGGAAATGGAGGGGTCCAGGCTGTCCACGTCAAAGCTCACATGCAGCTTGCCACAGGCGGCTAAGTAGGCCACGGTTTCCTTCACCACGGCATCCGCCCCCTGGTCGCGCAATTGCTGCACCGTGATCACCTTGATATTGTGTTTCTTGATGATGGCCTCCTCTTCCTTCTCGTAGTCCCGCAACCCGATGATCACCAGGTCCTGCGGGGACAATTTGGGCTCGTTTCCCCCGATCTTCCGAAGGCGGTCCCACGCATCCAAGGTGAACATCCTTGGGCGGTTCTGCCCCTTCATTTCGATGTTCATCAGCAGGGCCAGGGGCATGCCGTGCACATTGCCGCTGGGCGTGGTCCATGGGCTGTGCATGTCGGCGTGGGCATCGATCCAAATTACGCCGATGCGCTCGCCCGGGTGCGCCATTTTAGTGCCCGACACCGAGCCGATGGCGATGGAGTGATCACCTCCCACAATGATGGGGAAGACATTGTTGCGCTGGAACTTGTACACTTCAAAGGCGAGGTCGGACTCGAACCGGATCAGGCCATCGATATGGTGGGCATTGGGCGATTGGGTATCATCCTCGTACATCACGTCGTTCTCATCGCGCAGGATGCTCTCCTCCGCATGCCCGAACAGCTCGCTCCCCATCTTCCAGGCGGCTACCCGCAGGGCGCCCATGCCCAAGCTGGTGCCCCGTGTACCGGCACCGATCTCCGAGGCGGCTTCGATCAACCTTACTTCCATGTTCAACCCAATTAGCGCAGGGCCGCAAAACTAAGCCAGCCCCGCAGGACGCCCCACGATGGCGGGGCATCATTACGGGAACGGTGCCCCCCATGGGCACGCCCTGCTTCACACTTGGGCTTTCCGGACCCCGGCCTGTGCGGGTAGCACGCTGCCCAGCCAAAAGTATCCGATGATGGCCGCCACTGTTGACGAAACCAGGATCGAAGTTTTCGACTCCACCACCATATGCGGGTCATCGAATGCCAGGATGGTGATGAAAATGGACATGGTGAACCCAATACCGCCCAACGCGCCCACGGCGATGAGCTGCCGCCAACCAATCCCCTTGGGCAGTACGGCGACCCCCAGGGCCACGCTGGCGGCGCAGAATAGTGCGATGCCTACCGGCTTGCCCACGATCAGGCCCAGCGAAATGCCCAGGCCATTGGGGGTGAACAGGTGGTTGAACCAGTCGCTTTCCAGCACAATGCCGGTGTTCGCCAAAGCGAAAAGCGGGAGAATGCCGAAGGAAACCGGTTTGTGGAGGAAATAGAGCAGCCTTCCGGAAGAAGACCTGCTGCTGCCATCGCCGAATGGTATGGTCATGGCCATCAACACCCCCGCAATGGTGGCATGTACGCCGGAGTGGAGCATGAGGTACCACATCACGACCCCGAGCAGGATATAGGGAAGCAGATGCTTCACCCCGGCCTTGTTGAGGGCGAGCAGCACCAGGAAAATGGCCAGCGCCCCGCCGAGATAGCCCCAGTGCAGGGAGGTGGAATAGAACACGGCGATCACCAGGATGGCCCCCAGGTCGTCGATCACGGCCAAGGCAGTAAGAAAGACCTTCAGGGGCAACGGTACCCGGCTGCCCAACAGCGATAGCACACCGATGGCGAAGGCGATGTCGGTGGCCATGGGGATGCCGGCCCCGGCATGGGTAGGCGTGCCGTGGTTGAACAGCATGTGGATGCCGGCGGGCACCAGCATGCCGCCCAGCGCCGCCAGCGCAGGCAACATGGCTTGATCGCGCCGCGACAGTTCGCCGCGTACCACCTCGCGCTTCAGTTCCAGGCCCACCATCAGGAAGAAAACCGCCATCAGGCCATCATTGATCCAATACTCGAGGTTGTTGCCGGCCACGGGATGATGCCAAATGGCCAAGTAGCCGTGCTGCAGTTGCGAATTGGCCAAAGCCAGGGAGATGATGGTGCAGATCACCAGCAACATCCCTGAGGTGCGTTCATTTTCCAGCAGGGCGTTGAAGAGGCGGGTAACTTTCATCGGGAGGAAGCAGCACGCAGGTGGTGGTGGCGTGGCGGGGGCCAAAACTAAGAAGGCGGCAAGGGCAGTTACTTTGCCGCATGGTTGCGGGGCGCACGAACGTGCGGTTTCAGGCGTGGGTGCTGGGCATTGGGGTGGTGTTGATGGCCATCAAGTTCGCCGCATGGCACATCACCCGCAGCAATGCCATCCTCAGCGATGCGCTGGAAAGCATCGTGAACGTGGCCGCGGGGGCCATTGCCCTGTACAGCCTGTTCCTGGCGGCCAAGCCGAAAGACCGCGAGCATCCTTACGGGCATGGCAAGGTGGAGTTTATCAGCGCCACCCTGGAGGGTTCCATGGTGGTGGTGGCCGGCATGCTGATTATATACCGGGCTGCCGAAGCCTGGATCACCGGCATCAACATCCACAACATCGGGCAAGGCATGCTGCTGATCGCGGCCACCGGCATCGCCAACCTGGTTTTGGGCATTCTGTTGCGCACCAAGGGCAGGCAGAGCCATTCGATCACCATGGAGGCCAGCGGCATCCACCTCCTTTCCGACGTGTGGACCACGGCCGCGCTGGTGCTGGGCCTGCTGGCGATCCACCTCACCGGGCTGCACTGGCTGGACAGCCTATTCGCCATCGCCTTTGCCCTGTTCATTTGCTGGCAGGGCCTTCGCGTGGTGCGGCGCAGCGTGGGCGGCATCATGGATGAAACGGACATGGCCGTGGCAGCTGACCTGGTGCGGATCATCGAAGAACACCGGAGGCCCGCCTGGATCGACATGCACAACTTCCGCGTGATCAAGTTCGGCAGTGCACTGCACATCGATTGCCACGTCACCGTGCCCTGGTATTTCACCGTGGAAGCGGCCCACGCGGAGATCACCGACCTGGCCCGCTTAGTGAACAAGGGATCGGGCCGCGAAGTGGAGTTCTTCATCCACATGGACCCGTGCATACCCCGTTCATGCACCATTTGCCAGATCATGGATTGCCCGGTGCGGCAGGCCCCCTTTGAACGACGTATCCCGTGGCGCTTGGCCACCGTGCTGGCCGACAAGAAGCACGGCGCGGACAGCCCGGAACCCACCGGGGCCACTTCGTTGAAGTGAACTTGTGCCGCGGCAAGGCCAATGCCCAGCAACTACCCCGCCCGTTCGCGCCTTCCACGGCCCCCCTCCAACGAAAAAGCCCCTCACGGGGCTTTCCTGGGTGGAAGACCGGGCTTGAACCGGCGACCTCCGGAACCACAATCCGGCGCTCTAACCAACTGAGCTACATCCACCATTTCCGCCGGGCGTGCCGCCAAACGGGCCGCAAATATAGTGGTACCCCCTGCAACACTTACTTTGCGCTTGAATGAATGTGCTTTTTCTGCCCGGCTGGTACCCGAACCGTACACACGCCACATTGGGCAATTTCGTGCAGCGCCATGCCGAGGCGGTAGCCACCCTGCACGATGTCACCGTGGTGCATGCCGTTCGCGACAACAGTGCGAAGGGCATGGAATGGGAGACACGCTCGACGGGCCGGCTTGCCGAGCATGTGCTGTATGCGGCCACGGACCCGCTCCAACGCCTGCGAGCCGTGTACCGGCGCATTGCGCATTTGCAGAAGCATTCGGGCCCCTTCGAAGTGATGCACGGCAACATCCTTCATGCCACGGCTCCAATGCTCTGGTTGGTGCATCGCCGGTGGGGGATCCCTTTCTTGGTGAGCGAGAATTGGACCGGCTACCACCTCGATGCGGTGGAACAACTCCCCCTTGTACAGCGCATGGCCATGTACGCGGCCAACCGGCACGCCGCTCTGCTCTGCCCGGTGAGCCGCCAATTGGCCGAAGCCATGCATCGCCATGGTTTCCGTTCTCCATTCCGGGTGGTGCCCAATGTGGTGGACACGGACCTGTTCCGGCCCGCAATGGTAGCACCACACCCGCTGCGCACCCGCTTGCTGCATGTCTCCACCCTCGTGGATGCCCACAAGAACGTGTCCGGCCTGCTCACGGCCTTTGCCGCGGCCCGGCAACAGGTACCGGCCTTGGAGCTGCACATCGCCGGCGATGGCGACAGCGGGCCTCACCAGGCAACGGCCACAAGGCTGGGCCTGGGCCGGGCCGTAAGGTTCAGTGGAACGGCCGGGGCGGCGGGCATTGCCCGCCACATGCAGGAGAGCGATGCCTTCGTGCTGCCCAGCCATGTGGAGAACCTGCCGTGCGTGATGCTGGAGGCCTTTGCCACGGGGCTCCCCGTGCTTGCCACGGCCGTGGGCGGCATCCCGGAACACCTCAGTTCCGAGCGTGGCATACTGGTTCCCCGTGGGGATACGGCCGCTTTGCGGGACGGCATGGTCGCCCTGGCCGAAAGCAGGCAAGGCTACAACCCGGAAGCGATCCGCGATTACGCGGTAAGCCGGTTCAGCCTACCGGTGGTTGCCCAAGCCTTTGATGATGCCTACCGCCACATCCTGAAGCATGGTTGAGCCCGCGTTTTGCACCGCCCCGGCATGCGGCACCACCGGCCTTGTGCCGTTGGCCCGCCCAATGCATGGGCCGGAAGCGGGGCGGAACCGGGCCCGGTAAACAAAGCAAGGCTGATGGCAGGCATGCTCAAGGCGATCTCCGGCACCGTCCTCGCGCGCATCGCCACCACGGCAATGGGCCTTTTGGTGGCCGTGGTGGCCGGGCACCGCCTAGGGGCCGAAGGCTTGGGTGTGATCGGGCTGGTGGTGCTGGGCATCACCTTGGTGCGCTTGGGCATGGACCTGATGGGCGGCGGTGCGTTGATCTATTTGGTGCCACGCGTGCCCTTGCGCAAATTGCTTCCGCCCTGCTATGCCTGGGCCGTGGTGGCCACCGTGGCCGGATGGGGCATCCTCACCTTGTTGCATTTGGTGCCGGAAGGCTATGCGCTGCATGTGGCGGCACTGGGCCTGATCCAGAGCATCGGCGCCATCCACATGAGCGTATTGGTGGGCCAGCAACGGATCCGGGCGAACAACTACATCGCCGTGGTGCAGGCCGTGGTGCTGGTGGCTGCCTTCGCGTACCTGGCGCGCGTGCCGGATGCCGATGCCATGGCCTATGTCCACGCCGCCTACCTGTCCGCGGCATCCACACTGGTGTTGGGCAGCTGGGCCATCAGTAAGCAGGCACCGACCCGGGCGCATGGCCAAGTGAACGTGTTGCGGATCCTGCTGCGCCAGGGCTTGTACGTGCAATTGGCCAACGGCATGCAACTGATGAATTACCGGTTGGCCTACTGGCTGATCGAGCGTTTTCGCAGCACGTCCATGTTGGGTATTTACACGGTGGCCAACCAGCTGGCCGAAGGGGCCTGGTTGGTGCCCAAGAGCTTGGCGCTGGTGCTGTACAGCAAGATCAGCAATACGCGCCACCGCGAGGTGCAACGCACGCTCACGCTCACCTTCCTGAAAACCTCCATAGCCTTCAGCACGATCTGCGTGCTGGCGTTGCTTGCCCTCCCCTCCACCGTGTTCCAATGGGTCTTCGGCCCGGAGGTCACCGGCATCACCCCGCTGGTAGCCCTGCTCTCCCCGGGCATCCTGGCCATGGCAGCCACGCAGGCCTACAGTCATTTTTTCAGCGGTACCGCGCGGAATGTGCACAACGTGATCGGTTCGGGCCTGGGCCTGCTGGCCACGCTGGCCACCGGGTTCACCCTCATTCCCCGCTTCGGCATGGCCGGTGCCGCCATCTCGGCCACATGCGCCTACGGCATCAACGCCATGTACCAAACCGTTGCCTTCATGCGCATCACGGGCACCACCTTCGGCGATCTGTGGCCCGGCAAGAAGGATGTGGAGCAACTGAAGGCCCTCTACAGCATGCTGCGGCGTTGAACATCGCGTTGCGAACCCCTCTGCACCGCGCTTTGGCCGCTTATTCTTGCCCGAAATTGTAAATCACACCTGCAGTATACCTGTTCCTGTTGGGGACCATGGAAGCACCAAGGTCGTTGCGCAAGGCATGCTGCCAAGTAAGGGCCATGCCCAAGTTGTGCCACCACAAGCGGCAACCCACGTGGCTGAACACCACAAGACCGCCCGTTGTTGCATCGGCCACCCCGTGTTCCCGGTCGTGCAAGGCCCCCTCCCAATAACTGCCTGCTGAGGGCAGCACCTTGAACGATCCCAGCGGAATGATGCGGAATACCTCGGCGGTAAGCGATCCACTATGGCCCATGCGGTAGCCGTCGGTCCGTTCACCATTGTACCGGGCCGTTGCGCCCAGTGCGGCGCCCCAGTTTCTGCGGCGCACCATGTATTCCAAGCTCATCAGCGGGTCCCACGTTCCGGAGCCGGGCTGCAGGTCGTGATCCAACTCCTCGCCGTGCTGGACCACATCGCTTCGCCCCAAGGGCATCTTCACGCCCAAGCCGACGGTAACCCGGTGGCGCCAGCGCACCGTATCCAGTCCCGAGGTGGAGCCGAACACGGCGTAGCGCACCAATAGCATCGGGTCACCCACGGCCTGAAGGTCTGCATGCGCCACGCCGTCCACGCTTTGGAAATTGCTCAGCACTGGAATGCTGGCCGTGGCGCTGGCCCGGTCCGTGAACCAAACCTCGCCGCGCGCCTCCAGCACCGAGTACGTTTCGATGTAGCTGGCTTGCGTGCCGTGCGGTGCATCGCCATGTGCACCACCATGCTTGAGCACCAGCAGCTCGGGACCAACGGCCATCAAGTCGCCCCTGAGGTAGCGCATCCGCCATTGAAGGCCAAAATTGTTCGCGTGATCCTTCGGTTGAACACCAAGCAATAAGCCGCAACTGCATTGGTCGCAGGCATAAACAGAAACCGCCAAAGGCAGAACCAAGCCTGCCAATACCTGTCTTATCATGGTTGAAGGGTGATCAAGGTGCCATCCCTGTTGGTTGCCCCGGTTCGATGCGGAATTGCACCCTTTGTTACACGCATGGCACGCCTTGTTCGGGCTGCTTTTGTAACATCGCAGCATGCCGTCCTGTTCACTTGCACTGCGTTGGGCCTCGTGCTGCGCATGGATCGCCGCCCTGTTGCCATTGGCCGCCCAGCCGCCGATGGCCACAGTGGAGGGGCAGGTGGTGGATGTCATTTCGGGCATGCCCGTCCGTGGTGCGGCCGTTGCCTTGTCGCCGGGCAACGTGTCACTTACGGCCGCCACGGACAGCAGTGGCCATTATTCCATCACGGCCATTCCCGTTGGCCACTATGCGCTGCGGGTGGCGGCCATGGGGTTCGACACGCTGGAAGTTCCCGAGCTGTGGTTGCGGGCCGGCAAGCAGAGCGTGCAGCGGATCGAGCTATCCCCCTCGGCCAATACCTTGGGCACGGTCACCATCAGCGCCATGGCCAGGGAACGTCCGGCGATGTTGGGTGTGAAAGCCTTCACGGTGGAACAGAGCCTGCGCTGGCCCGCCACCTTCTTCGATCCGGCGCGGTTGGTAACGGCCCTGCCCGGGGTCGCAGCGGTGAACGACCAGGCGAACCACCTGAGCATCCGCGGCAACTCACCCAATGCCAACGCCTGGCTACTGGAAGGTGTGGAGGTGGTAAACCTGAACCATACGGGCAATGCCGGCACCCCCACGGACCTGCCGACGCTCAGCGGGGGCGGCGTGAACATGTTGAGCGCCCAGATGCTCGGTACCTCGCGGTTGCTGACCGGCGTGTTCCCCATGGGGTATGACAATGCGCTGGGCGGGATTCTGGACATGCGCTTGCGCGATGGCAACGCAAAACGCCGCGAATGGACGCTGCAGGCCGGCCTGATGGGGCTTGACGCCAGCACCGAGGGCCCCATCGGTACAAGCACACGGTCGTCCTACTTGGTGAATTACCGGTATTCCACCGTGGGCCTGCTCGGTGCCTTGGGCGTGGACCTCGGCGATGAGGCCATCACGTACCAGGACCTGAGCTTCCATGTGGCCTTGCCGATCGGCAAGCGCGGCGAATGGCACTTGTTCGGCGTGGGCGGCAGCAGCAGCAACAAGTTCGAGGCCGTACATGACACCGCCGTGTGGGAATTCGATAAGGACAGCCGCAACATCACATACACTTCAACCACGGGTGCCATAGGTGCAAGGATGCGTACCCCCGTGGGCGCCAAGGCCAACCTGAGCGCTGCGATGGTGCTGTCGGGGGCGTACCAGAGGCGGGAGGAAGAACGGCTGCGCCCCGACTATGCCGTGGGATACCGCGCGGAAGCGCAACTGGATGAGCGCAAGCTCGCAGGCCATGTGCAACTGGAAGGTGCAGCGGGTGCCCGCTTCCATTATGAGGCAGGGGCAAGCCTGCTGGAACGCCGCATCGAAGGCATGCGGAACAGCACCACATCCGGATGGATGGTCAGGCCCTGGGTGAGTGGTCGTTGGTCCCTCAGTGAGCATGTACAGGCCCATGTGGGCATGGGCGTTGCGTGGTTCACGTTCAGCGAAACAGCGATCGCTGAGCCCCGGGCCGGGTTGCAATGGCACATGCGGCACGGTCGTGTGCTCGGGCTGTCCGCGGGAATGCGGTCCCAAATGCCGCAGTGGCAATCCTTTGCCACCGGCGGTGCCGGCCGCGTCATCGGCCCCACCCGTTCGCATGACCTGGTGCTGGGGTACGACCACCCGGTGAATGGCCGTTTGTCGGTGCACGCTGAAGCCTACATGCAAGTGCTCAAGGATGTGCCCATTGGCCCGCTCATGGCGTTGGATAATTTCATGGTCTGGAGCGTGCTGAATGCATGGGACGAGCCCGTCAGGTTTCCATTGGCCACCAACGGCAAAGGCCGCAACATGGGTGTAGAGGCCAGCGTGGACCACCGGTTCGCCAACCAACTGTTCTACCAAGCCAACGGATCGTTGTACCGGAGCACATTCACCTTGGACGGCCCCACCGAGCACGACAGCCGTTGGGATGGCCAATTTACGGCCAATGTCCTTGGGGGAAAGGAATTCAAGAAAGCAAAAAACGATCGGGTGCGCACCTGGGGCCTGAGCATGCGGCTCTGCTTGGCCGGCGGCTTCCGTGAGCAGTCCATCGACCAGCGTATGTCCGCGGCCATCGGGCAAACCGCTTACAACACACCGGACTGGGATGCGCCATTGGCCGACCTCTACCGGCTGGACCTGCGGATCTACTTGAAGCGGGACCGCAAAGGGCGCACCGGTTTGTGGGCGCTGGACTTGCAGAACGCCACCAATGCACGCAACGAGGCCTTCCGCTACTACGATCACCGCCAGGGTGGCGTGGTGACCAAGTACCAGCTTGGCATCATTCCCAACCTGAGCTACCGCATCGAATTCTGACCCCGATGAAGAAGACCATGTACCTGCTGCTCACCGCAATCTTCCTGGCATTTGCCTACCTCCAGTTGAACGACCCCGACCCCATCCACTGGACGCTGGGCTACTTGGCCGTTGCAATTTCCTGCGGCATGGCCGCCTTCGGCAAGTATCCGGCCTGGTGGTTAGCCGCTGTAACGGCGATCTTCGGGGCGTGGATGCTGATCGCCTCACCGGGTATCATTCATTGGGTGCAGCAAGGGTTCCCCGACATTGCCGGGGAGATGAAGGCCTCCACACCGGTAATCGAGGATTCGCGCGAGTTCCTCGGTTTATTGATCGCATTCTTGGTGATGCTCGGCATGGCCATCGACGGAAAAAGACAGCGGCGCCGGTCCGTTGGCTGATCGTACGGGGTGCGCAAGCCCCATGCACGGCTGCCGGTGCAACAACCGGACGGCCTCCCAATGCCTAAAAGACCCGAACAGCCGACCGAAGCTGACCATGCTCAGGCCCTGGCTCCAAAACGAGGGGTAGTTTGGTGCTGAACCAAAAAACCACAACCACCATGGCAAAGCAGAAGGCAGGCAAGGGGATCAAGGCAAAAAAGGGAAGCACGGCCGGAAAAGTCGTCCGGAACCACTCGTTGCGCTGGTCGGATGCCGAGCGGAAAGCATTGGCCCACTCCCTGAACACCCTGTTGGCGAACTACCAGGTGCACTACCAAAAGTTGCGCAATTACCACTGGAACGTGACCGGTGGCGACTTCTTCGACATTCATGAAAACCTGGAACTGCAATACACCGAAGCCCAGGCAGACATCGACATGATCGCGGAGCGTGTGCGTGTGTTCCACGAACGGCCGTTGAGCACGTTTTCCGAATACCTGAAGGCCAGCACGCTGAAAGAGGACGCCACGGTGCCCTCTTCCACCGACATGGTGAAGAACCTGCTGGCTGACTATGTAACCCTGGTGGATCGCATGTATGAGACGGTGGACCTGGCCATGGGGCTGTCCGATGCCGGCACCGAGCGCATGGTGAAGGGCTTCATTGAGCAGATCGAGAAGCACCATTGGATGATGGGCGCCTTCAACAAGTAGCCTACGTGCCGGTTCGATCTTTCCCGGTACGCAGGGCTATCGCGTCATATTATTCGCGCCGACGTGCTTGTGATGTGCGACGCCCTCCGGGGTCGAAACCTGCGCTGAATATGGATTCTACGCTGTGTGACCCGCTTCGGGGTCAGCTTCGGCATCAGTTCAGGTGACCCCAACGGGGTCAAAGAACGTTGCATGTCCTGATCATTGGAAACTCGACCCTGACGGGGTCGCACAATTCCCCCATAGCTGGCGAAACTTTAAGACACGAGAGCCCTCTCCCGGTACGCACCGGGCAGGGCTTTCGAGCGTAGCTGTTCATCGCCTGGGCCGCAGGCGAACGTTTTAGGGTTACCCCGCCGGTTTTCCGGGCGGGTTTTCGAAAAGGCCCGACATGGTGCGCGCCCGATCGCCCCGGCCGAAAGGCGTGTATTGACGCTTCGGCAACAACTTTGCAATAAAACGTACCACATGGGAAGCAAGCAGATCCTCGCAGCCTTGATGTTCAGTTTCGCGGCGCTCGCAGCCCGGGCGCAAAACACGATCTATGGCTATGCCATCGGCAATTGGCGCAACGGTCCCGTGGTGGAGATCTCGCCCTTGTTCGAGACCACGGAGATGTATACCACGCCACACTTGATCGCATGGGTGCGACAGCAATGGCCTGCATCGTTCACGGACACCACGGACATCGACGTGCAACGTTTCGCCACCGTGGAGGAAGGCGCGGGAAGCCGTACCTCGCTAAAAGCGAAGTATGGCCTCCGCAGGTTGCAGGTCCATGAATGGAGCGCGGATGAAATGCCCCGCACCCCGGCGGTACCAGGGAAGTCGGCTATGGGTGCACCACGATGAGCGGTGCCGTGGCCAGGAGCCGGGGGCCATCCAACACGCGCAACAAATAGGTTCCACCGGCCAAGGGGGCTGTATCCAAGCGGAATTCACCCGTAGCAGGCAAGAGGTGCCCGGCCAAGAGACGGCCGCTCATGTCGCGTACTTCCAGCATGCCCCCACGGCCTATGTTTTCGGGCAGAACGACCACGGCCACCCCGCTTGCCGGGTTGGGGTAAAGCGCCAGGCGCTCCACCGCCCCGTCCACATCACCGACACCGGCGGGGCCGCAAGGGTTGTAACTGCCGTCCATGGTGAGCGTACCGGTGGATTGCGGGTCCAGGAATTTTTTCAGCCGCATGGTGGCGGACCCGGGGTTGCTCTGCCAGTGATAGCTCACCTTGCCATAGTAATCGAAGGCGGAGGGTGACGTTCCCGGTCCGCAAGCGCCAGCCACACAGCACGAACCGCCACCAGTGAGCGTGCCGATGATCCGCTTGCCGGCATTGAACAGCGGCGAGCCGGAGGACCCTCCTTCGGTAACGCCGTGTCCATTGGCCGTAGCCGCCCATGACACCCGCCAGTGGGTGCCGTTCACCCCGCTCCAAGTGCTGTTCACCGTATTGCCCGTGTAGGTGCTGATCTTCTTGCGGTCGCCGGCGGGATGATGGATACCCACACCGCCCGTGCTTCCCGTGCCCGTGGCGTCCCACCCGGCCCAATACGGTTGGTACGCGGCCGGGATCGTTGGGTTGTTGGCCTCCACCAGCAGGAAATCGGAACCACTGTTCCCTCCCCCATCGTTGCTGGAACCGCGCTTGGTGCACCCCAATACCGTCCGGTTGGAGGGGGATGTACCGCTCCCGCATCCGCTCCGTTCATAGTTGAAGTAGAACTTCCACTGGTTCATGTCCGAAACGGAACTGCCTTCGGCGCAGTGCAATGCCGTCAGAAAATACGGCTTGCAGTTTTGCTGCAGGTTGTTCACCAACGACCCGCTGCACCAAAAACTTTGCCCCTGGCTTAAAATGCTGATGCGTACCACCGCATCGCGTTGCGGGTGCCAGTTGTTGCCTTCGCTGCAATTCACATCCACTTCGCACGCGCCTGCGGCGGTCACTTCAGCCACATCGCGGTAGGCATGGCCCAACCCCGAGGTGCGCAGCCGCCCTTCCCCGGCAACGGCAGCGGGCTCGTAGTATTCCAAGATGCAGGACTCTCCGGGCACCAAGCTGGTGGCGAAGGTGCCATCATCCCGGTTGTTGAACGAGGTGAATCCTCCAAGCACATGGTCGCCACCATTGCCATAGACATACAGCACGGCTTTGTCCGGCATGTGGAATGTGCCGAAGTAGAGCTCCGTGGCCAAGGCTCCAGCGCTGGTCACACGCAATTGCCATAACCGGTCCCCATTGGCCAGCTGCACCCATCTTCCCGCATCCTCCAGGCCCGCATCCAGGGCTTGCACACGCGCGTATGCCGGCAGTTTCCCTTCCGCCTGCCTGGCGGCATCGGCCGTTGCAACGGCCACGGCATCAAAAGGAGCGGCTTGCACCGTGGGGATTCCATCCATGCCGATCCCGGCACGGAATGAATAGGGCATACCGCCGGTGGAGATCTGTGCGGCCAGCGGGGCCCATGCAACTATTGAAGCAATGATGGAGAGTGTTCTGACGTTCATGGCAATGTTCCAGTTCAGCAATTGATCTTGAGGTCTGTTTACAGGTCGAGCCCTCAAATTTATCCGGAGATAGGGAAAAGGGGGGATAAATGGCGGAAAGCTTCATTGCCCCGCGCGATTCCTTTCCTGCAGCATGCCCGGTACTGGCCGCAGGCATCGCGGGGCCAAGGCTCGGCCTTTGCGATCATCCACCAAGGGGTCCTGGTCGCCCGGCCCTTGCGGCCGCATCATCTTTGCCTGCGGATGGACCCAACGCTTTCCCCGGAATGATGAGCCGTGCATGCAGCTGGGCCCGGGCCCATCCACGAAGCACGGCATTGCTCGCTGGGGTGGTGCTGCTTACTGCGTGGGCACGTTGGTGGCCCACCGCGCCCTTGTTCGACAGCCCTTGTTCCACCGTGTTGCTGGACCGGGATGGCGAGCTATTGGGTGCCACCGTGGCCGCCGATGGGCAATGGCGTTTCCCGCAGGTTGATCCGGTGCCTGCCCGGTTTGCCACCTGCCTGACCCAGTTCGAGGACCGCCGGTTCCGCAGGCACTGGGGCATCCGGCCCCAGTCACTGGTGCGCGCTTGGCGCCAGAACCATGCAGCCGGGCGCATTGTGAGCGGAGGCAGCACCATCACCATGCAGGTGGCACGTCTGGCCCGTGGCAACCGCCCGCGCACGTACGGGGAAAAACTCATTGAAGCCTTGCTGGCGATGCGGATCGAGCTGCGGCACGGCAAGGAGGAGATCCTCGCCTTGTTTGCCGGGCACGCACCCTTCGGTGGCAACGTGGTGGGCCTGGACGCGGCCGCGTGGCGCTATTTCGGCCGCCCGGCGTCCCACCTCAGTTGGAGCGAGAGCGCCACGCTGGCCGTACTTCCCAATGCGCCTTCCGCCATCTACCCCGGAAAAGGGCACGAAGCCCTGTTGGCCAAGCGCAACCGGCTGTTGGACCGCCTGCTGGCGGTACAGGCCATCGATAGCTTGGAATGGTCGTTGGCCAAGGAAGAACCGCTGCCTGGGCGCACGCGCGAGCTGCCCCGGCGGGCACCGCACTTGTTGGCCACCCTGCATGCACAAGGACACGACGGACAACTGCTGCACAGTAGCGTGGGAGGCTCCCTGCAAGACCGTGCAACGGAGGCCGCCGACCGCTATGCCGCACGCCTCCGGGCCAATGAGGTGTACAATGCCGCCGCCCTCATCGTGGATGTGCCCACGGGCGAGGTGCTGGCCTATGTGGGCAACCTGGGCACTGCCGGTGCGCGGCATGCCGGCGATGTGGACATTATCCGGGCCAGGCGCAGTACCGGCAGCGTGCTCAAGCCCTTTCTGTATGCGGACATGCTGCAAAGCGGCGAGCTTACGCCCGACATGCTGTTGTCCGATGTGCCCACCCGCTACGGCAACTTCACGCCACGCAATTACGACGAGCAATACAGCGGCGCCGTGCCCGCCTCCGGCGCGCTGGCCCGTTCACTCAACGTGCCCATGGTGCGCCTGTTGCACCAGTACGGGGTGGAGCGAACCCTGCGCACCTTGCGTGGGATGGGCCTGCACAGCATCGACCGCAGCGCGGAAGACTACGGCCTCTCCCTGGTGGTGGGCGGTGCGGAATCCACCTTGTGGGAATTGGCCGGGGCCTATGCCGGCATGGGCCGCGTGCTGAACCATTACGGGCGCATGGGCCTGCCCTACCGCCAAGGCGACATCCGCCCGCCACACGTGCTTTTGCAAAAGACCAGGCCATCGGATCCCATCGCACCGTTGCAGGGGCCACCCGTGCTGAGTGCCAGCGCCATCCACTTCACCCTGAAGGCACTGCGCGAGGTGGCCCGGCCCGCCGAGGAACAAGGATGGAACCACTTTGCCGGGCAGCAGCACATTTCCTGGAAGACGGGCACCAGTTTCGGCCATCGGGACGCATGGGCCATTGGCCTCACCAGCCGCTACTGCATTGCCGTATGGACCGGAAACGCCAGCGGGGAGGGAAGGCCGGGCCTCACCGGCACGCTGGCTGCGGCGCCCCTGTTGTTCGACCTGTTCAATCTGCTGCCGCACGCCCCGCCCTTTGAACCGCCGTACGATGAAATGGCACGGGCCGCCATCTGCCCCGCCAGCGGTTACCGCGCCGGTATCGACTGCCCACGGGCCGATACCCTGTGGGTTCCGCCCACATCGCTCCGCACGCCCACCTGCGCCTTTCACTGCCGGGTTCTGCTGGATCCCTCGGGGCAGTACCGCATCAACGAAGGTGACGGCCACATGGCGACCTGGTTCGTTCTTCCACCCGGCATGGAGCATTATTATGCCTTGGGTCACCCTGGGTACCGCCCGCTGCCGCCATGGGCGCCGGGCACCATGGGCACTGACGAACCCATGGAGATCCTCTACCCCGAGCCCGGAGCACGGCTATTGATACCGGTGCAATTGGACGGCACCCGGGGCCACATGGTGGTGGAAGTAGCGCACCGCAACGCCGATGCCATGCTCTTTTGGGACCTCGACGGCGCATTCATCGGCACTACCACCGGCATCCACCGCATGGCGCTCTCCCCGCCCGAAGGCGCCCACCGGATAACTTTGACCGATGGGCAGGGCCATGCCCTGCACCGCAATTTCACCATTGTATCCGGGGCAAACTCGCCTCCTGCCACCCATGTACCTTAAGTCCATCCTGCTCCTGGCCTGTCTTCTTGCCATCCGGGCCTCGGCCCAGCCCGATACCCTGTTTGTTCCCGGGCAAGGAAGCTCCACCCCTTATGCGGTGGTCTATCCCCCCCTGCCTACCGGCATGGAACCTTTCCGCCTCGTAGGCAAATACGCCTTCGACACCACCCGCACCGCTGTCACGATCGACTACAAGCGCGGCAAACCCAGCGGCGTGTACCGCGCCTTCTATCCTGACGGGAAGCAGCTTCTCTTCGGCGTGTACGGATGGGGCAGCCTCCACGGCGACTGGGCGGAATATGATGAAGCCGGCCGCATCACCGTGAAGGGACAATACCGGCTTGGCAAGCGCGAGGGCACTTGGGCTTTTCGCGATCAAGGGATCGTGGGGCATTACAAGGACGGGAAGAAGCATGGCAACTGGAAGTATTACGAGAATGGGAAACTGGTGAAGAAGGAAAAGTGGCGCAAAGGAGAGTTGAAGCAGGGGGGGACATTCCTTTTCGGGATGTAACGGAAATAACCTATGAGATCGGGCCACGAACCAACGCATGCGCCAACATGGGCGCACTATGTTTGATCCCGGGCACGACCATGCGGGAAGTGGCATTCATAGCGCGGAACAGAGAGAAATGGCGGCGGCTGGAGCAGCTCGCCGCGCAGCAAGGGCAGGACATCACCCCCGATGAGGCCAGCGCGCTGTACATCGAGCTGAACGACGACCTGAGCTATGCGCGCACCTTCTACCCCGGCGCGCAGGTAACCGCCTACCTGAACACCTTGGCGGCGGGCCTGCACCGGCGCATCTACCGCAACCAACGCACGGGCCTGAGGCGCTTCATCACCTTCTGGAAAACCGAACTGCCGCTGCTGCTGGCCGGCACGCGGCGCCAACTGGTCCTCTCCGCCGCCATCTTCCTTACCGCCGTGCTGATCGGCGGGCTCAGTGCGCATTACGACACCACCTTCACGCGCCTAATCCTCGGCGACGGCTACGTGGACATGACCTTGGAAAACATCAAGGAAGGCAAGCCCATGGCCGTGTACGGCAGCTCGGGCATGATGGACATGTTCTTCGGCATCACGCTGAACAACATCATGGTGAGCTTCTACGCGTTCGCGCTGGGCGTGCTGCTGAGCTACGGCACCTGGCTGATCCTGCTCCAAAACGGCATCATGCTGGGCGCCTTCCAGTACTTCATGTACCAGGAGGGCGTGCTGCGCGAAAGCCTGCTGGCGATCTGGCTGCACGGCACGGTGGAGATCAGCTGCATCGTGATCGCAGGTAGCGCCGGGCTGGTGATGGGCAACAGCATCCTCTTCCCCGGCACCTACACGCGCTTGGCGAGTTTTCGGCGCGGGGCGCTGCAAGGCATGAAGATCGTGGTGGGCTTGGTGCCCTGCTTCATCCTGGCGGGCTTCATCGAGTCGTTCATCACGCGGCGCAGCGCCGACATGCACCCGGCGGTGAACCTCAGCATCATCTTTGGCAGCTTGGCCTTCATCATCGGCTACTTCATCCTTTACCCCTACCATGTCCAACGCACCCATGGAAACCATCGAACTCCGCAAGCAGCGTGACTTCAGCGCGGTGATCAGCACCGGCTTCCAATTCGTAAGGCAGAACTGGAAAACGCTGTACCGCCCGTTGATCTTCATCTGCCTGCCACCGTACTTGGTGGCCTCCTTCTTCTTCGGGAGCTTTTTCCGCACGGCCTTCACCAATGCCCAAGCGGGGATCATTGGATCGCCCGGGGCCGCCTTCGGAAGCATGGCCTTGGGCTATGTGCTGATGATCCTCTCGGGGCTGCTGATGTATGCCATGGTGTACGAATACATGCGTCACTACATGCAGCACCACGGGCTGGCACCCTCCACCGGCGAACTGTGGAAGGCCACGTCGCGGCAGCTTCCGGCCTACTTCGCCATTGCCGTGCTGGCCGGCATCCTCATTTTCGCCGGGGTGTTCCTGCTGATCGTGGGGGCGCTGTGGCTGGCCATCGTTTTCACCATGGCCTTCCCGCTGCGTTCTTTTGAGGGGGCGGGGATCACGGATTGCATCGGCCGGTCGTTCAAACTGATCAAGGGGCACTGGTGGGAAACCTTCGGGCTGGTGCTGGTGCTTGGCATGCTGATCGGCTTCCTCGGCTATTTCATCTACCTGCCCTTCATGATGCTCACCGGCTTCAGCGCCATGAGCGGCATGGAAAACCCTGCGGAAATGGGCGAGCGCATGGGTTGGGTGATGACCGTTTTCATGCTCCTTACCGGCGTGGTGACCGTGCTGCTGCAGCCGCTGTTGCTGGTGCCCGTGGGCCTGCAAGCCCTCTCGCTGATGGAAGAAAAGGAAGGACGCGGCCTGCTGGAGCGCGTGGAACAAGCCACCATGCCGCCCACGGCCTGAAACAGCAGCACCTTGCCCGTGTTCCGCGCGTTCGCCCTGCTGTTCTTCGCCCTGGTTGCCCTGGGCATGGCCCCGGCCCGTGCCCAAGCGGACACGGCTGCGGCGGCCACGGTGGCGGCCATGGACAGCACGGCACCGGTCAACGTGCGTGAAGTGCGCTTCAATGCGCAGGAAATTGCGCAACTGCAAACCAACCCCGACTTCGACTACGACCGCAGCCTGCACACGGACATGCTGTGGTGGGACCGGCTGAAGCGCTGGATCGGCCAGCAACTGGAAAAACTCTTCGGCACCAAGGCCGGCCATTGGATCTTCGGCCACTTGGACTGGGCCTTCCTGCTTGCCGCCGTGGTGCTGGTGGCGATCTATTTGCGGAAACGCCTGTTCCACGGCGGCTTCTCCACCGATGCCGCGCGGCCCAGGCAAGTGCTCGAGATCGGCGAAGACCTGCCCCGCGAAGACCTGGACCACCTGCTGGCGGAAGCCGAACGCAAGGGCCAGTGGCCGCTCGCCATCCGTTTCCACTACCTGAAGGCCCTGCGGCTGCTGATCGATGAAGGGCAGCTGCGTTTCCAGCCGGACAGCACCGACCGCGACTACTTGCGGCAACTGAAGGACCCCGCACGGCGCAGCGCCTTCGCCGAGCTCAGCTTCCTCTTCAAATGGGCCTGGTTTGGCGATGCCCCCTTGGATGAAGCGCGGTACCGCAGCCTCGTGCCGGTGTTCATCCGCTTCCACACCCCTGCCGCAACGCCATGACCAGGGCGGAAAAAATCATCCTCGGGGCCACCTTGGCCATCGTGCTGCTGTTGGTGGTGCTGGAGACCATCACGCCGAAGGAACCCAA
>ERZ795041.92-NODE-92-length-34421-cov-6.121108_pt1 | contig 34421 bp, 28 predicted proteins | sample MGYA00375125_ERZ795041 | MGnify/ENA primary metagenome ERZ795041 (study PRJEB30170, sample SAMN03074214) | activated sludge metagenome | biome: Common Effluent Treatment Plant; feature: Wastewater; material: Activated sludge; isolation source: activated biomass in a...
TCTCCAGGTTCTCGAGCTTCTTCAGGCCCTCCTCGATTCGCCGGTCGAGGTCCTCCTTGATCTTCCGCAGCTCCTCCTTGCGGGCTTCGGCCCGCCGGCGCTCCGCCTCGGCGGCATCCCGCTCCGCAGCGCTCCTGCGCTCGGTCTCCTGGCGTGCCGCCTCGGCCGCGGCCGCGTTGGCGCGCTCGACCGCCTCGCTCCAGTCCATCTCGGCCTTCTTCAGCGCCTCGACGACGGCTCTGGCCTCGCGCGCGGTCCGGTCGGCCAGCACGGCGACGGAGGCATTCGCGCCATCCGACGGCTCATAGCCGGCCGCGCGATACGCCTCATCGATCCAGAACGTGATGTAGGCCAGCGCCGCCTGGACGGCCGCGCTCAGGCGGTCGCGGAGTCCTGCCCGCGCTGGCGCGAGAGCATCCCCCGTCGCCAGGCCGGCGTAACGCGGTGCGGGGAGCTTGCTTGCTATATCCGGGCGATAGACGCCGGCCGCCTGCTCTTGCGAGCCCGTCGACCCGCCGGGATACGGGGCGTCCGCGCGTGCGGCGAACGTCTCCGCGACGGCCATGACGAGGCCCACCACGAGGAGCCCGCGCAGCGGCGCCGACGCGCCTCTCGCGGCCATCGTCTTTCGCAGCCGGTCCCGCATGGACGTCGTTGCTCCCGTTCTCACGCTCTCTCGCGCGCGCCCTGCACCCTACCTCGGCACAGGTTAAGATACCGGCCTGCCACCGGGCAAACGACTTTGCGATCTTTCTTAAGGCGACCATATGGTTGCATATCGGGGCTCGCGCATTTTCCTCGGGGCGGCATTGGCAGACCGGCCCCGACACCCCATTTCAAGGAACGCCCCTTGTCATAGTTTTCACATCGACCCGATTTAAGGATTCCTCTTGAACCGCAGACCTCCTTTTTCAAGCTCCCCGACCATGCCCGAAGGCCACTCCGGACTCACCGCACTGCAACACGTCAACGGCAAGCCGCTCCGCCACACCGGGCCAGTGCGCAGTATCTGCGTCTATTGCGGCTCGGGGCTCGGGGAGAACCCGGCTTACGCGGCCGCCGCCCGGACGCTCGGCCAGGCGCTGGCCGAGAACGGCATCCGGCTCATCTACGGCGGCGGCGGGCTCGGCCTGATGGGCGAGGTCGCACGCGCGACGCTCGAAGCGGGTGGCCAGGTGACCGGCATCATTCCGGAGTTCCTCATCGCTCGCGAGCACATGCTGCGCGAGGTCACCGATATTCTCGTGACGTCGGACATGCACCAGCGCAAAAAGCTGATGTTCGAGCGCTCCGACGCGTTCGTGGCGCTGCCGGGCGGCATCGGCACGCTCGAAGAGCTCGTCGAGCAACTGACGTGGGCGCAGCTCGGCCAGCACAGCAAGCCGATCGTCGTGGCCGATATCGCCCGTTTCTGGACGCCGTTCCTCGGGCTTCTCGAGCACATGCGCGACGAAGCCTTCATCCGGCGCGGGCTCGAGGTTCCGTTCAGCGTCGTCTCGGACGCAAGCCAGATCGTGCCGCGCGTGATCGCGCACTACGACGAGGCGGCGGTCGAGGTCGCGCCGGGGGCTCTCGCCAAGTTCTGAGGCCCGCCATGGCCCGCGGCCGGCTCCAAAGCTCCGGCCGCGGCGGGAATGGCCTCTCCGTCTCACGCCCGCCATCTTCCGATGGCTCCAATTCCCGAGGGTGGGGGTCAGATCAGGAGACGTTCCATGCCCTTTGCAGTCCTCGTCCTTCCGCTCCTCGTGCTCGCCGGCCCGCCCCATGCGGCGGCCGCGGGCGACGATCTCGCCGCTTACGTCCTCGCCGCACCCACGGCGGGGAGCCTGACGCTCGCCTTCGATGACAGGGGCTATGGCGACCGGGAGGAGGACGATCGCGACAACGTGGCGCCACCCGAAGATCGCGACGAGCGGTACGGCGACGACGACCAGGACGATTCCGCCCACGGGCCCGGCGACGATGACGACGGATGGGACCTCAACCCCTATGAACGCACGGAGCGCGCATGAGGCTTCGGGTGTGTCAGGCAGAGATGCGGCTTAGGAGTTGGAACGTGCCCCATATCATGCGTGCGGGAGCGCTCCCTGCGGCCCTCCTGGCGCTCTCCCTGGCGCCGCTCGCCCCGGCCTTCGCCGGGCACGCCGCGCATCGTCACCAGACCTATGAGCAGCCCCGGACCTACGAGACGTACACGGGCGCGCGCTCCTATGCCAAGGCGCGGGCGCGCAAGGTGTGCCGTCAGGAACGCGATTACCGGACGCTGGAAAACAAGCGCTTGGCGCGACATGGAATCGATCGCCCGCCGCCCCCGAGCTATGCGTCTGCCTGGAGTAGGTGCACGACGGCCTGGGCATATTGAGCGCTGTCGTTCCCGAGCCGCAGGAGCTCAGTCCTTGGCGCGCTCGACGTAGGAGCCGTCGGCCGTCATGACGACGACGCGCGTGCCGCTCTCGATGTGCGGCGGCACCATGATGCGCGCGCCGTTCGACAGCTTGGCGGGCTTGTAGGACGAGGAGGCCGTCTGCCCCTTCACGACGGGATCGGCCTCGACGATGTCGAACGTAACGCGGGCCGGCAGCTCGATGGCGATGGGATTGCCTTCGAACAGCGAGACGTTGCAGGTCATGCCTTCCTGCAGCCAGATCGACTGATCGCCGATCACGTCCTTCGAGATCAGGATCTGATCGTAGGTCTCGGGCTGCATGAAGTTGAAGCCCATGTCGTCCTCGTAGAGATAGTTGAAGTCCTTCTCCTCGAGGTAGGCGCGCTCGACCTGGTCCGTCGTGCGGTAGCGCTCCGTGACTTTCACGCCGTCGGAGATGCGGCGCATCTCGAGATGGGTGACGGGCGTGCCCTTGCCGGGGTGGATGTTCTCGGCCGAGATGACGACGGCCAGCTTGCCGTCGAGATCGAGAACGTTGCCTTTGCGTACCGAGCTGGCGATCACCTTGACCACGGTCTTCTCCCATCGATTCCGATCGTGCCCGACGGCAACCGGTGCGGCCACCTCGCTGTTCAGTCCTTCCGGGCAGGAAATATGGGGGCTCTCATACTCTGGATCGCATGGAAGGCCAAGGGCCGAGATGTGTTTATGGCGGGATGGCTCCCGGCGGCGGATGGCCCGGAAACAACTTCGGTTTCCAGGCCCGGGCCCAGGTCATGACCTAGCCGAACGCGCCCGCTACGCCTTGCCACAGGCGCCGTGCGCCGTATCCCAGCAGAATGCCGATTGTCAGCACCACCACCTGCAAACCGATCTGCCGCACCGGACCCACCGCGTTGAACTGGTTCTGGAGCGCCTCCGCGGCCTCCATCTGCTGCTGAAGCAGGATGAAGAAGTCGAGCGCGAACAAACCCGCGGTGACCACCATGAACATCAGCAGCGCGGTCAGAAACCCCTTGTGAAGCACGCCCTTCCACATCCAGCCGGCGCTGGCGCCGAGCGCGATCATGATGGGACCGATCAGCACCATTCCGAGCACACTGATGCCGACCGTCAGGCATTGCCCGAAATCGGCGATCTGCCCCTGCTGGCCGAAGAGCGCGCACACGCTGCCCATACCGAAGCCGGTGAGCCAGCTCACGATCTCCACCAGGATGAACAGCACCAGCGCCGTGACGAACGCGGTGGCGAGAAGATTCGGGCCTTCGCCCGCCGGCGCGGCCGTCCCGGTGGCGGCCACTTTCCTGCGCGCGAACAAGCGGCGCGAAAGATCGAACACCGGCACGGTCAGCACGTAGACGATGTTCTTCACCGCATCGATGGCACTTCCGAGATTGCCATCCTTGGGCAACGTCCCCAGCACGATGGCGGCAACGACCGCAAACGAAACGGTGATGACGGCTGCGATCAGCGTCGGCGTATCGAGCGTCGCCGTATCGGCCTCGGCAATGGCGGTCATGTGGCTCCCCTCCGGCTGCGCCCCCTCTTCTAAGGTTAATCCGGCGCGGAGCGCTCCGACAAGGGAGCGCGGCGCCCCGCCCACCGGTACGATGCGCGCCGAATGTGGTAAGGACGCCTCTCCCGTTCATCCCCAAGGATGCGCCGCCCATGCCCTCTCCCTCCCCGTGGTGGGACAAGGACCGCCACCGGGATCGCCGGCCGGGCCTCCTCTTGCGCAACCGCATCAAGGCCCGGATCCGGAGCTGGCTCTCGGATGAGGGCTTCGTCGAGATCGACACCGGCGCGTTGCAGGTCTCTCCCGGCAACGAAACGCACCTGCATGCGTTCGCCACCGAGCTGGTCGGCACCGCGCTCGACCGGCACCGGCTCTATCTCAACACCTCGCCCGAGTTCGCGATGAAGAAGCTGCTCGCCGCGGGCGAGCAGAAGATCTTCACCTTCGCCCCCGTCTTCCGGAACCGCGAGCGCGGCGCGCTGCATGCGCCCGAATTCACCATGCTCGAGTGGTACCGGGCCGGCGCCGACTACACGGCGCTGTGGGAGGATTGCGCGACGATGCTCCGTCTCGCAGGCGAGATCGCCGGGCGGACACGCTGGTCGTTCCGGGGCCGCAGCGCCGACATCGGCGCCGCGTTCGAGCGCCTCACGCTCGACGAGGCATTCCGAAGCCATGCCGGCTTCGGTCTCATCGACACGTGCTCGGCCGGAGGACAGGATCGGGATCGGCTCGCGGCCCGCGCCAAGGCTGCCGGCATCCGCATCGCTGCCGACGACACCTGGTCGGATCTCTTCTCGCGCGTGCTGGTCGAGAAGATCGAGCCACATCTCGGCGATCCACGGCCGACGCTCCTTTACGAATATCCGGCACCGGAAGCGGCCTTGGCGCGCCCGGTTCCCGGGCGGCCTGACGTGGCGGAACGGTTCGAGCTCTACGTGGCGGGTGTCGAACTCGCCAACGGCTTCGGCGAGCTCACCGACGCGGCGGAGCAGCGGCAGCGCCTCGTCCACGAGATGGACGAGAAGGCGCGCCTCTACGGCGAACGCTATCCGCTCGACGAGGATTTCCTGGCCGCGCTCGCAGAGATGCCTGCCGCGTCGGGGTGCGCGCTCGGCTTCGATCGCCTGGTCATGCTCGCGGCCGGAGCGAGCCGCGTCGACCAGGTCATCTGGACACCGCTCGCCTGAGCATCGTGAAAAGCTTTGTCTAAGACCGAGGACCTTCGATGGAATTGCAGCCCATGTGCGGCTCTCTACCTGCGACGGATCAGCGATCAGTTTTTGAATGGATTGGACCGATCAGCGCCGAGCGAAGCTCTGTCACACGCATGAAACATACCTCGATGTACGTCTCACGTCATGACGAGCCACCCACGAATCGACATGTTGCGCGCCAAACCGCATCTGCGGTATCGGACCCTCTTCATTTCCGATGTACACCTCGGCACCCGCACCTCGCAGGCGCAGGCGCTCCTGGAATTTCTTCGGACACATGATGCGGACACCATCTATCTCGTCGGCGACATCATTGATTTCTGGCGCGTTCGTCGCGGCGCGCATTGGCCGCAGTCTCACAACGACGTTTTGCAAAAACTCCTCAAGCGCGTCCGAAAGGGTGCTCGTCTGTGCTTCATCCCCGGCAATCACGACGAGGGCATTCGCCACTTTGCCGGCATGCATTTTGGCGGCATCGAGATTCACAAGCAGACGGTCCATGAAACCGCGACGGGAAAGCGCTATGTCGTCATGCATGGCGACGAGCTGGACATCGTCGTGCGCACTGCAAAGTGGCTCGCCATTCTCGGAGACCACGGCTACGAATTCGCCTTGTGGCTGAACAATCCCTTGAATTGGATCCGGCGACACCTGGGCTTCGGCTTCTGGTCACTGTCAGCCTATCTCAAGAACCGCGTCAAGCACGCGGTCAGCTTCATCGGCGCCTACGAAGACGCCGTAGCGGCCGAAGCGAGGAAACTGGATGCCGACGGGGTTATCTGCGGCCACATCCACCACGCTGCCGATCGCCACATCGCGGACATTCACTATCTCAACTGCGGCGATTGGGTTGAAAGCTGCACCGCCGTCGTCGAACGCTTCGACGGCAGCTTCCAGCTCATTCGCTGGTCGGCAGACGTCGCAATCGAGCCCGCTCACGAGCTTGCGGTGTCGGTCTCCGACGCGGTCCCTTCACAACAAATTGCTGGATGACGCAATGGCAATTACCGAAACACTCTCGACTTCCAAGAACTCCGCATTGTTGCGGCGTGCAGTGCACCGGAACACGGCCCTGAGTTTCGCCGGTCTCCACGAGCGCGCCTTCACGTATGCCTTTAGCAAGATGGTCTACCCGCAGATTTGGGAAGATCCTGCGGTGGACCTTGAAGCTCTGGCGCTCCGGCCCGATAGCCGCATCGTTACGATCGCCTCCGGCGGCTGCAACGTGCTGAGCTACCTGACGGCGAGCCCGGCCGAAATCGTTGCCGTCGATCTCAACGCGACGCATCTCGCGCTCCTGGAGCTAAAGCTCGTCGCGGCGCAGCATCTCTCCGACTTCGACGATTTCTCACGCCTCTTCAGGGACGGCAAAGGCCGTCGCAATATCTACGTGTATGACACCCTGTTGCGCGCTCATCTCAGCCCAGCGGCTCGCGCGTATTGGGATGGCAGAGACGAGCTCGGACGTCGCCGCATCTCCAGGTTCAGTCGCGGCTTCTATCGCTACGGTCTGCTCGGCCGCTTCATCGGCTTGGCTCATGTCCTGGCGCGCATGCAGGGGCGTGACCCGAGGCGTTTACTGACTGCCAGCAGCCTGGATGAGCAGCGGCGGATATTTGAAAGCGAGCTCGCGCCGCTGTTTGACCGGCTGGTCTTGAAGCGGCTGCTCAACAGTCCGGCATCGCTCTTCGGACTCGGCATTCCGCCTGCCCAGTACGACGAGCTCTGCGGCGAGAGTGGACGAGCCTCGGATGTGGTCAGGCAGCGCTTGAGACGCTTGGCCTGCGGGTTCGAGCTGTCATCCAACTACTTCGCATGGCAGGCGTTCAACCGGGGTTATGCACCTCACGAGACCGGCCCGGTTCCCCCTTACCTCGATCCGCGCCACTACGAGACGCTTGGCAGGAACGCACCCCGCGTCCGCGCGGTGCAAATGAACTTCATCGAATTCCTGCGCAATCATCCCGACAGCAGCTTAGATCGATACGTCTTGCTCGATGCGCAGGATTGGATGTCGGAGAGCGATCTCGAGTGTCTCTGGCGGGAGATCTGCCGAACGGCGCGGCCGGATGCACGCGTCATCTTCAGAACCGCTGCCGCCGCATCACCCTTGCCTTCTCGAGTTCCATCGGAGGTTCTCGCGCAGTGGACATATCGGCACGACCAATCCGGAGACTTACACGCACGCGACCGCTCTGCCATTTACGGCGGCTTCCATCTCTACGTCTTGAACAGCTCGCATTGACAGCATGACGATTGAAAGCGCCGCCCAGAAAATGGATCGCATCTACCGCTATCAGCGCGGCATCTACGATCTCACTCGCCGATATTATCTGTTGGGCCGCGCTACGCTGATTGCTGATTTAGCTCCGCCCCCAACCGGCACCATACTGGAAGTCGGCTGTGGCACCGCATCGAACCTCATTGCAGCCGCGCGAGCTTACCCCGGCGCAAGACTTTACGGGCTCGACGTTTCCACCGAGATGCTCGCCACGGCCAAACAGGCTGTAGCTCGGAGATCGTTAGAGAATAGAATACATTTGGCGTCCGCGGATGCCACGACATTCGACGGACAATCGGTTTTCAACGTTGGGGCATTCGATCGCATTTTCGCGTCGTACATGTTGTCGATGGTACCTCAATGGCCGCGCGTGATCGATGCCATGATACGAAATCTCGCCGACGGCGGGTCGATACACATCGTCGATTTCGGCGATTGCGAGCGTCTGCCGACATGGTTCCGGAAGACCCTCTATCGCTGGCTCGGTGCTTTTCATGTGACACCGCGGCAGGACCTCCACGAGCAGCTCAAGGATTATGCGGGTCAGCATCGACTGGAATTGACGCATACGCCTCTCTGGCGCGGATACGCGCACTACGCCGTTCTTTCACGCGGCGATTGTTGAGCTTTGGTGGGCTGGTCCACCTTCTGGCTCAAATTGACCAAACCTAGATGTCGCCTTTTGCATTAAGCTGCATGACAGCATAGGCCCGACGGTCGCGCCTGTAGCGGCGCCGCAGATGACGACTGTCGCTGCAAGTGGGAGCGGCCAGGCCGCCGACCCTGTGGACACGCGTCGCGTAAGGAGGCAATTAGACAAATGCGCCTCACTCAAGATGGGGAGCAGGAGATGACCATGAGCGAGATGCATTCCGGCGGATGCCAATGCGGCGCGGTGAGGTTCCGCGTCGAGGGGCCGCTCGGCGACGCGTCCGTCTGCCACTGCCGCATGTGCCAGAAAGCCTTCGGCAGCTTCTATGCGCCGCTCGTCTCGGTGCACGGGTCGAGGCTCGCCTGGACGCGGGGGGCGCCTAGCAAATTCCAGTCGTCCAATGCGGTATCGCGCGGCTTCTGCGCGCGGTGCGGCACGCCGCTCACCTACGAGGCGCCGGACGGTGTTGCGATCGCGATCGGCGCGTTCGACCGCCCGCAGGAGATCGCGCCCAGGATCCAATGGGGCATCGAAGGCAAGCTGCCGTACGTGGACCGCGTCCACGAGCTGCCTGGAGCGGACACGCTTTCAGACCCGGCCGCCGCGCCTTTCCTGGCCGGTATCGTCTCCTACCAGCATCCGGACCACGACACGGATACCTGGCCGCCCCAATGACGCATCTGCGCCAGACGCTTCGAACGGCGGCGGACCTCGTCGATGCGGGGCTGATCGCGCGGGAGGCCGAGACGGACGTGGCGCAGGTCGCCCAGCGCTACGCGGTGGCCGTCACGCCCGCCATGGCGGAGCTGATCGACACGAAGGATGCCGCAGACCCCATCGCGCGCCAGTTCGTGCCCGACAGGCGCGAGCTCGACCGGTCCCCCGGCGAGCGGTCCGATCCGATCGGGGACCACGTCAAGAGCCCGGTCAGGGGCGTCGTGCACCGCTATCCGGACCGCGTGCTGCTCAAGATCGTCGGCGTGTGCCCGATCTATTGCCGCTTCTGCTTCCGGCGCGAGATGGTGGGGCCGGCGGCGGAAGCCAACCTCACCGCGCCCGAGATCGAAGCAGCCCTCGACTACATCCGCGCGCATCCCGCGATCTGGGAGGTGATCCTGACCGGCGGCGATCCGTTCGTGATGAGCCCGCGGCGCATGGACGAGATCACCCGCGCGCTCGGCGCGATCGCGCACGTGAAGATCATCCGCTGGCATACGCGCGTGCCGGTGGTGGCGCCCGAGCGGGTGACGGCCGATCTCGTCGCCGCGCTCTCCTCGTCGCGGAAGACGGTCTACGTGGCACTGCACGCCAACCATCCGCGCGAGCTGACGGCGGCGGCGCGCGGCGCCATCGGCCGCATCGTCGACGCGGGCATTCCCGTCGTCAGCCAGACGGTGCTGCTCCGCGGCGTCAACGACAGTGTGGAGACGCTCGCGGCGCTGATGCGCGCGTTCGTGGAAGCACGCGTGACGCCCTACTATCTCCATCACGGCGACCTCGCGCCGGGCACGGCGCATTTCCGCACGACGCTGGCCGAGGGACAGGCGCTGATGCATGCGCTGCGCCAGCGCGTGTCGGGCCTCGCGATGCCGACCTACGTGCTCGACATCCCGGGCGGGCACGGCAAGGTGCCGGTCGGGCCGGTCTATCTCGATGGCGATGTCGTCGCCGATCCGCAGGGCGCCCTGCATCGCACCGACGGTGCCTCAGCGCCTTAGGCCGCACGTCGAAGCGCCGCCAGGCCAGCCATAGCAGAGGACCCAGCGCTATATTATTTCCGCTATCACGGTAGTTGAAAAGCGAACCATCTAGTTGATATTTATGTTTATTTCGTCACTCCTTCATTCTCAACAAGATGGTTGATTGTCTGTCGGCCCGGTGTCAGAGTGTCGCATCGGAAAAGACAGAAGCCAGTGCCCCCGGAAGAAGGGACGACGGCCGCACAACCACAGCGAGGGAGGACGCATTCCATGAACGAGCAGCTCAAACCCGACGTGTTCCACGGTGCCTGTCCGCACGACTGCCCGGACACCTGCTCCATGGATTATCTCGTGAGGGACGGGCGGCTCGTCGAGGTGCGCGGCAAGAGATCCCATCCCATGACGCGCGGCGGCCTCTGCGTGAAGCTCAAGGATTTCCACGACCACCACGCCAACCCGGACCGGCTGCTCTATCCGCTGCGCCGCGCGGGGCCCAAGGGCTCGAAACGCTTCGAGCGCATCACCTGGGACGAGGCCATCGCGGAGATCGGACAGCGCTGGCGCGAGATCATCGCCACCTACGGCAGCCAGGCCATCATGCCCTACAGCTACCTCGGCAACATGGGCCTCGTGCAGGGCATCAACTCGGGCGATCCGTTCTTCAACCGGCTCGGCACGACGGTCAACGAGAAGACCTTCTGCGCGTCCGGCTCCTCGACCGCCTGGCTGCTCACCGTCGGGCCGACCGGCGCGGTCGATCCCGAGAGCTTCGTCCATTCCCGCTACATCGTGATCTGGGCGTGCAACTCGATCTCGACCAACCTGCATCACTGGCCGTTCGTGCTCGAGGCGCAGCGGCGCGGCGCCAAGCTCGTCGTCATCGATTCCTACAAGTCCCGCACGGCCAAGGCCGCCGACTGGCATATCTGTCCGAGGCCCGGCACGGACGGCGCGCTCGCCATGGGCTTCGTCAACGCCATCATCCAGCAGGGTCTCGTCGATCAGGAGTGGGTGGACCGGCACACCTACGGCTATCCCGAGCTCAAGGAGCGCGCGGCGGAGTTCACGCCCGAGCATGTGGCGAAGGTCACCGGCGTCAGCGCGGACGACATCCAGACGTTCGCCCGCGAATTCGCGACCGCGCAGCCCTCGGTGATCCGCCTCGGCGTCGCGCTCGAGCGTCATGCCGGCGGCGGCCAGGCGATCCGCGCCGCCTGCGCGCTGCCGGCCCTCGTCGGCTCGTGGCGCCATGTCGGCGGTGGGCTCCTGCAGATGCCGATCTGGGACTTCCCCGTCGACTGGGCCAAGGTCTCGCGGCCGGACTGGATCAGGCCCGGCACGCGCGTCATCAACAATCTCCGCCTCGGCGCGGCGCTCACCGGGGAGATGGATCTCGACCCGCCGATCAAGAGCCTGTTCGTGTTCTGCACCAACCCCGTGATCCAGGCGCCGGAGACGAACAAGATCGTGAGGGGGCTCGAGCGCGAGGACCTGTTCACGGTCGTCGCGGAGCACTTCCTCACCGATACGGCGAAGTATGCCGACATCGTCCTGCCCGCGGCGATGGCGGGCGAGGCCGAGGACATGATGTGGAGCTGGGGGCACCTATACTTCACGTACAATCAGAAGGCCATCGATCCGCCGGGCGAGTGCCTGCCGACGTCCGAGATGTGGCGCCGCCTCGCCCGCGAGATGGGCTTCGACGATCCCGTCTTCAAAATGTCCGACAGCGAGCTCGCCGCCTATTACATCAACTGGGACGATCCCAAGATGGGCGGCATCGACATGGAGCACTTCCGGACGCACGGCTACTACAAGCTCGACGTCGGCCCGCCGGACACGCGCACCCCGCATGCGGAGGGGAACTTTCCGACGCCCTCGGGCAAGGTCGAGTTCCTGCTTCACGATGCCAAGAACTTCGTCGCCGGCCCCTTCCGTTGCATGTACGAGGGCGACCAGGACGGCTCGCCCGTCGATCCGCTTCCCGGCTACATCCCGAACCGCGAGGCGCCCGAGACGAACCCGGCGCGGGCGAAGCTCTACTCGCTCAACATCATCTCGCCCAAGAGCCACGGGTTCCTGAACTCCTGCTACGCCAACGAGCCGCACAAGATCAGAGGCCAGGGCGAACAGTTCGTGCTCATCTCTCCCGCCGACGCGGAGAAACGCTCGATCCGCGAGGGCGATCCTGTGCGCGTCTACAACGACCGCGGCGACTTCGAGGGCGTGGCCAAGGTCACCGGCGACGTGAACCCCGGCATCGTGGTGGCGACGCTCGGCTACTGGCGCTCGCTCAACCGCTCGGACGGGTCGGTCAACGCGATCTCGTCGCAGGAGTGGGGCGGGCTCGGACGCTGCCCCTCGTTCTCGGACAACCTGGTCGAGGTCGTGCGCGTCAACTGACCCGCACCGCCGGCCATGGCCTCCCCGCAAGGGACAGCCGGCATTCTATCTCTTCGCAAACAGGCCATCGACCGAAGCGCGCCGTTGCGCTTCGGTCTGCAACGCTCCCATCCCGAGAGGGCGACATGGCAGCTTTCACGACGGAATCCGTGCTCTCGGTCAAGCACTGGACCGACACGGTCTTCAGCTTCACCGCCACGCGCAGCCCGAGCCTGCGGTTCGAGAGCGGGCAGTTCGTCATGATCGGCCTCGAGGTCGAAGGCCGTCCGCTCACGCGCGCCTACAGCATCGCGAGCGCCATCTACGACGACTATCTCGAATTCTTCAGCATCAAGGTGCCGGACGGGCCGCTCACCTCGCGTCTGCAGCACATCCGCACAGGCGACCAGATCCTCGTCGGCCGCAAGCCCACCGGAACGCTCGTCATCCACAATCTGAAACCGGGGCGCGTCCTCTATCTGCTTGGCACAGGGACGGGCCTTGCGCCGTTCATGAGCCTGATCCGCGACCCGGAGCTCTACGAGCGCTTCGAGAAGGTCGTGCTCGCGCACGGCTGCCGGCGCGTCTCGGAGCTCGCCTACGGCGACCGCATCATGCTCGAGCTGCCCAAGGACGAGTACCTCGGCGACGCGATCCGCGAAAAGCTCGTCTACAGCCCGACGGTGACGCGCGAGCCGTTCAAGGTCACGGGGCGCATCACGGACCTCATCGAGTCCGATACCTTCTACGACACCCTCACCCTCCCGCCGCTCGACGCCGAGCACGACCGCGTCATGATCTGCGGCGGACCGGACATGCTCCGCGACCACAAGGAGTTCTATCTCGCCAGGGGCTTCACCGAAGGCAGCCTCGGCGAGCCCGGCGAGTTCGTGATCGAGAAGGCGTTCGTCGAGAAATGACGCCGCGCATGCGCGGCGATCTCCCTATCCGCCCGTTTGGGACGCTGGCTTGCGTCCCCAGAGGCGGAAGGGGCGCGGCTCGTCCGGAAAGTACTTTCGGAACAGCGCGACGGTCGCCGGCAGGATGACGAGCTGGCCGACGAGCGAGGCGAAGAGGCAGATGGCCGCCAGCTCGCCGAAGAGGCGCAGCGAAGGCAGGTCCGACAGCATCGTCACGCCGAGGCCGAGCGCCAGCACGATGGTCGTCAGAATGACGGCCGGGCCGATGTGGTGCGCGGTCAGCGTCAGCGCTTCGCGCGCGGGGTCTCGAGCGGGGCGGTCCTCCTCGTCGTCCACGCCGAAGCGATCGGCAAGCCCCTCGTCCGCATCGCCGGTGTCATCCGTCGCCCGCGCGGCGATGCGCTGCTCCTCGAGGCGGAAGCGGTTCAGGAAGTGGATGGTGGAATCGATCGCGAGCGAGAACGCGACCGTGATGGCGACGATGGAGGCAAACTGCAGGCCCTGGCCGGTGTGGAAGAGGAGCGCGCCGGTGGCGAAGATCGGGAACAACGACGGCAGGATGCTCGCCACGCCGACCATGACCGAGCGCAGTGCGAATCCCAGGAAGATGAAGACCAGGAAGATGTCGCCGACCAGTCCCCAGGTCAGCTCGTGGATGAGGGTGGCGGAGTTGCGGGCGGCAATGGCCGGCAAGCCGGTGACCGAGATCTCGTAGCCGGGGTGCGCCGCCCTGACCTTGTCGAGCGCGCGGTCGATCGCCTCGACGACGGGCAGGATCTGGCTGGCATCGACGTCCGGCAGGCGCGCCGTGACGAGCACCGCGGTCTCGTCGTCGGTGATGAAGCGGTGCCGCAAGTGCTCGGGCAGGATCTTCACGTAGCGGCGGATGTTGGGAATGCTCGGATCGCCGGCCGCCGCGAGCCAGCGCCGCAGGCTCTCCATCGACCACACGTTGCCGAGGCCGGCCTGCCGCTCGAGGATGTCGTGGGCTTCGGCGATGACGGCGAGGGTGCGCTCCTCGTAGAGCCGGATCGGCGGCGCGCCGCCGGGGCTTGGCGCCGCCTTCCATTCGATCATCACGTGCACGGGATTGGCGCCGGTCAGCTTGCGGTCGAGGCTGCCGGTGGCCGACAGCGCCTGCTCCCGGTCCGGGACCTGGTCGGCGAGGCGATACATCGGCTTCAGGCTGAAGAACGCGTGCCCGGTTGCAACGACCACCGCGAGGCCGAGCACGACGAACGCGAGCGGGTAGGTGCCGACGAACGAGACCACGCGATCGGTGAAGCGCTGTAGGACGCCGACGCCCCCCTCCTCACGCTCGTGCGGGTCGACGGCGGCCGCGGGCTCACGGCGCACGAACAGCGCGGCGAGCGTCGGCACGACGACGGCGACGGCGGTGTAGGAGATGAACACGGCCATCAGCGCCGCAAGGCCGAAGGTGCGGATCAGCGCGGATTCGGCGAACGCGAAGGAGACGAGCGCGATGGCCTGGTTCATGGCCGTCAGCAGGCAGGCGGGCGCCACGTCGCGCACCGCGTTGCGCGCCGCCTCGATGCGGTCGGCACCGGCCAGGATGTCGCGGCGGATCGCAAAAACGAGGTGCATCGAGTCCGAGAAGCCGGACACCAGGATCAGCGGCGTGATGACGTTGATGAAGAGGTTCAGGCGGAAGTCGAGCCCGCCGAGCACGCCCAAGGTCCACAGGATGGCGATGCTCGGGCCGAGCACGGCGATGAGCGTCAGCGACAGGCGGCGGAAGAACAGATAGGCGATCGCGAACCCGACGACGAAGCCCAGACCGTTGTAGACGAGCCGGTCGCGCTCCACCGCGTTGCGGATCTCGAGCTGCATGACGGGGGCGCCGGTCAGCCGGGCCGTCAGCCCGGACCCTTCGAGCGATTGGTCGGCGACCTGCCGGATCTCGCCGATCACGGCCTTGGCCGAGCGCTCCTCGACAATGGCACGGTCGAGCGCGATGACGATCAACGCGAGGTCGCCCTCCTCGGACAGGAACTTGCCCTTGACGATGTCGTTCTGCGTCAGGGCGTGGATCATGTCGGCGTAGGCCGCATTGTCCTCGGGTAGCTCGTCGGGAACGACGGGGGGCGCGTAGCCGTTGGCGTCCGGGACACCGCGCGCCGAAAGCATCGACACCAGTCCGGCGACGCCGTCGGTGAGCTGCAGTTCGATGACGGCGTTGCGGAACGCCTCGAGGCGCTCGCGCGCGAGGAGCGCGCTCCCCTCCACGACCACCAGCACGTCGTACTCGCTCGACGGGAAGCGGCGGTCGATCTCCTCGTACTGGCGGAACTCGGCGGTGTCGGTCCGGAACAGTTCGGACAGGCTGTCGTCCACGCGCAGCTTCGAGACGCCGACGACCGCCAGCACGGTCAGCATGGCGATCACTGCAGCGGCGATCCAGGGTGCCTTGAGCGCCACCAGGCCCAGGCGATCGAGCCCAAGCGAGAAGAGAAACGACCGGCGCGGCGTGTCGGATGTAGCCATGCGTCATTCCGGCCGTGCTGCCGGACGTCCCCGTTATCGGTCCCGCACATCAGATAACGCCACGCCGCCACGACCGTTCGAACGGACCGGAACAGCCGGTCCAGGCGAAGCGCTCCTCACGGCAAACGGAATCGCCCATACGAACGGTGGCACCGGCCCATTTCGCGCGCAAGGGCCGGGCTGCGGCGTCCGCAACGCAATTCCACGGGACCGTTGCGGCCCGGCGCCGCCGCGCCTACCCTGGCCGCGATCCTCAGATCCGGGACAGGACCCGCACATGCCAGATGCCGTGCCCAATCCGGCGGCCCTATCGCTCGACGTGGTCGCCTTCAAATGTCCGCTGCCGGTGCTCAAGGCCCGTAAGGCGCTAGCCGGCCTCGCGCCCGGTGCTCTGCTTGAGGTGCTGGCGAGCGATCCCGGCGCGGCGGAGGACTTCGCCGCCTTCTGCCGGGCCAGCGGACATCGCCTGGTCGGGCAAAGCGCCGCATCCGGCGTGCAGCGGTTTCTGATCCAGAAAGGGGCGGAGGGCGACTGACGCCGCTACGCGCGCGGTCGTCAACGCGTGGCCTTGACACGACCGGAGGCCACCTCGCATAAGAGGCTCCCTGCCCGGCCTCCGTGCCGGGCATGCGCCTGCGTTGTTTCGAAGCCATTCGAATCCGCAGCCGTCCCGGGCGGTTAGCTCAGCGGGAGAGCACACGCTTCACACGCGTGGGGTCACTGGTTCAATCCCAGTACCGCCCACCATGCACTTCGTGCATATAAGAAGTTTCATTTATTTTCAACTACTTAACTCAAAAGTTAGGCACCACATTGGGTGCCGTATTTTTGATCAGTCTGCGGACTGCAATACTTTTTGTTCTTCAACCACTTAGCGCGACAAAGCACCATCCATATCGGAGGTCACGCCTATGATGTCCGCATAGCGGTAAAAGCGGTTGTCTGGAACTCACTGATAACCGGCCCCTGTTTGGTCGACGGCAAGGGTTCGCTAAGCTTTAGCACTGCGCTAGGCGCTGTTTCGCCCGGCTTCCAGCACGCGGAAATGGTCGCGTTTGCCGAGCCACGTCATGAGGGCGAGCGCTGGTAACGCGGCGAGCGCCGTGGTGACGAAGAAAGCCGGCCACCCGAGCATTTGCGCCGCAAAGCCGGTGCCGGACGAGAAGAGCGTGCGCCCCGTCGACGCAAATGCCGTGAGTAGCGCGTACTGCGTCGCCGTATGGAGGGGATTGCGGCAGAGAGCCGAGAGATAGGCGACGAAAATCACCGTTCCGATCGCACCGGCGAAATTCTCGACCACGATCGCGACCGTCAACGACCAGAGGTTCGTCGCCTGCGTTCCAAGCCACACGAATACGAGATTGGACAGCATCTGGACGATCGCGGCGATCCAGAGAGAGGTGTGCAAAGACAACGCTCGTGCTACCGCGCCGCCGGCAAATCCGCCGACCAGAAGCGCGGCGAGCCCGACGCCTTTGACGATCGTGGCATATTCGGCCTTGGTGTATCCGAGCGAGAGCACGAAGGGCGCAGTCATGGCGCCGGCTAGCGCATCGCAAAGCTTGAAGAGCACGACGAAGACAAGAATGGCGAGGGCCGCGTCGCGTCTGAAGAACTCGACGAAGGCGCCCTTCGCGGTGTCGAAGAAACGCCTGAGCGGCTCGGCCCGGACGGCCGCGGTCTCGGCACTCGTATCGACACTGGCGCTACTTGCCGGCTCGCGCGCCATGAGCGTGGCCGCGAGGCCGACGAGCACGAGCAGGGCCGCCACGGCATAGGCGATCGGCCAGATCGCCTCTTTGCCGAGACCCCGCGACTCGAGCCATGCCGAAAAGCCGATCACACCCGCGCCAGAGGCCAGCATGCCCACACGGTAGGCGGCAACGTAGCTCGCCATGCCGGCAGCCTGCTCGTCGGCGGGCAGGCTCTGGATGCGGAATGCGTCGATGACGATGTCCTGCGTCGCGGACACGAAGGCGACAAAGAGCGCGGCAAGCCCGACCATCAGCGGCGCCGACAGTGGGTCGCGCGTGCCGAGAAACACGATCGTACCCATCAGCAGCAATTGGGAGCCGACCAGCCAGCCGCGCCGCCGCCCGAGCCGACGCGAGAGATAGGGAACGTCCCAGGCATCGACGACGGGCGCCCAGAGGAATTTCAAGGTGTAGGGCAGGCCTGCCAGCGTGAGCAGCCCAATGGTGCCAAGGTCGACGCCGCGGTCGGCCATCCACACTCGCAGCGTCTCGCCCGAGAGCGCGAGTGGCAGCCCCGATGAAAAACCCAAGAGGAGGACGATCAGGACGCCGGGGCGAAGATAGACGGAAAGGCCGGCCAGCAGGTTTTTGTCGGTCAGCGTGGGCGCATTCATCGGCAGTGGCTGTTCCTACCAAATACGCACTGAACGATAGACCTCCGGAACTCCTGCCAGGGCTCCAAATTCGCGGGCCTCTCGGGATAGACTCTGTTCGAGAGTAAGACGATCGCCTTCCTGGCGGTGAGGCTGCCTACCATGAAGCATCCGGTAAAGCCACCTTTGGCAAGGATGCTTCCGCAGACGGCGCCGTCGAGCGCTTGATGCGTGGGCCCATCGCCCCATGCGAGCGCGCTGCGAAAGGGCTTTCCGGGATAGTAGTCGTGCGTCATGAGCTCGATCGCGCGAGCACTGAGGAACGTGCCCCCATCGATGCGCCCTCCGTTAAAGACCATCTCTACCCAGCTCAGGATGTCGGGAACGGTCGAGAAGAGACCCGCCAGGCCTGACTGGATGCCGGACGCGTATGCGACATCCGCCTTCTCATCGTTTGGAATGCCCCAGAGCAGCGTTCCATTGGGGCGGTAGCCCGAGGGAACGATGCGATCTTTGTCCAGCGACGCGGGATCGAGCGTGCTGTCGCGCATGCCGAGCGGCAGGAAGATCCGCCGCTCGGCGAGCGTATCGAGGTCGGCGCCGGCGATCCGCCGTATCAGCTCGCCCAGCAGCATGGCGGTCGCGTCTGTATAGAGATAGGTCTCACCCGGTGCGGCCTTGAGCGAGGCTCCGTAATAGATCTCGAGGAGCTCCGGAAACTTCCAAAGCGTCGTATCTCCTTTCCAATCATCGATGTAGGGAGACGCGAGCTGAACCGTGTAGCTCATCAGGTGCTCGATCAGCACCCCGCCTTTGCCGTTTTGAGCGTACTCGGGAATGTATGTGCACACGGGTTCCAAAAGGCTGCACCGTCCCTCGTCGATCAGAAGGTGCATCAGCGTCGCGGTGACGACTGTCTTGGTGAGGGAGGCCACGTCATAGATGCTGCACTCGGAAATGGGCTTGTCGCTCTGATATGTCGGCGTTCCGAATGCGCAGACATCCTGACGACTATTGTCCAGCAGGCCCACGACACATCCAGGAAAAATCCTTTTCTTAATCGCCTGGCGTGCTAGTGCCGTTACCTGTTCGCTTATCATCGGCAGCAACCATCCGTGCAACCTCGCCGAGGCGTCAACTGACGCTCGTCTTTAGCTCGGCCCCACGCACACAAAAGCAGACATAAACGAGGCTGTCGCGGACATTTGCTGCCGTGGGCCCATCTGCATCGGCTACGGGATAGGCGGCAACTCGAAGAAGTGGCGGTTCGTCCCAGAAGCGGAAGTGGCCGTCGGATATTCGGCGCTTCGAACTGCACCTCCCTGCACGCCTTCTTGTTGGTGGATAGCGGTCGAAACGCAGCGCGGCTGTCGCGTGCTCATGACCCATAGCAGTCCGAAGCAAGAGTGCGGCATTGCCGAGCTACCGACGACCGCCCTGACAAGATAGTGGTCGTCAATCGCACCTAAAAAAAATGATCAGAGACTATTTCTTGTTTCCGTTCCTGCTTTGGGTCACGAGCGGTTTCAGGTACTTCGCCGTCCGACTATTCGCTACATCAGCAACTTTGTCGGGCGTGCCGCTGGCAATGATGCGCCCCCCGTCTTCTCCAGCTCCAGGCCCAAGGTCGATGATCCAATCCACCTGCGCGAGGACGCGCATGTCATGTTCTACGACGACGACCGTGTTTCCCGCATCGACAAGCCCTTGCAGTTGGCGCATCAGGCGGTCGACGTCAGCAGGATGCAGGCCGGAGGTCGGTTCGTCGAGGATATAGAGCGTATTGCCATGCTGCGCGCGCTGTAGTTCGGTCGCCAGCTTGATGCGCTGCGCCTCTCCGCCCGAGAGTTCCGTCGCCGGCTGCCCGAGCCGCAGATAGCCGAGTCCGATCTCGCGCAACACGTTGAGCGGTCGCAGCACCTGCGGTTCATCGGCGAAGACCGCGCAGGCCTCGTCTACGGTCATCTGCAGCACTTGCGCGATGTTGCGGCCATGCCATTCGACTTCAAGCGTCTGAGGATTGTACCGGCTGCCGTGGCACGCCGAGCACGGCGCATAGACACTGGGCAGAAACAGCAGCTCGACCATCACGAAGCCTTCGCCCTCACAGGTCGGGCAACGGCCCTGTGCGACGTTGAATGAAAACCGGCCTGCGCCGTAGTGGCGCCTTCGCGCCAAGGGCGTTTTGGCAAAGAGTTGGCGGACATGATCGAAGAGACCGGTGTACGTCGCCAGATTCGAGCGCGGCGTGCGGCCAATGGGCTTCTGGTCCACTTGAACAAGACGGCGGATGTGCTCCACGCCGCTCACGATGCGCCCTGCGGTGGCGTCCTGTGCCACCGCGAGCAAGGGGTCGACCTCGTCCTCCTCGGAAACGGCAACCGGGCGGCCAAGATGGTCGCTGACCAACTCGGGAAGTGCCTGGCTGACAAGACTGGATTTGCCCGAGCCCGAGATTCCCGTGACGGCCGTCAAGCAGCCGAGCGGAAACGCGGCATCCAGATCGTGCAGGTTGTTGCGCGCCACATTTTCCAAGCGCAGCCATCCCTTGGGCTTTCGCGGCGTCCGCTCGACTGCTGGCTGTTTATCGAACAGATAACGACGCGTGATGGAAGCCTCGACATCCGCCAGCCCCGCGGTCGGCCCGCTGTAGATCACCCGGCCACCCTTCTCTCCGGCGCCCGGTCCCACATCGACCAACCATTCGGCATGGCGGATCACGTCGAGATCGTGCTCGACGACGAACAGCGAATTACCTGCCGCCTTCAGCCGCTCGAGAATCACGAGCAAGGCTTCTCCATCTGCCGGGTGCAACCCCGCTGATGGCTCGTCGAGCACATAGACCACGCCGAAAAGCTGTGACGACACTTGGGTGGCGAGGCGCAGGCGTTGCAGCTCTCCAGAGGAGAGCGTCGGCGTGCTGCGGTCGAGCGAGATGTATCCGAGACCAAGGTCGATCAGCGGCCCGAGTCGTTCAAGCAATTCGGACGCAAGACGTTGGGCGGCCGCCAGCTTTTCATCGGAGAGAGTGGGTGTGCGGCGCACGTCGGGCGCGCTCTTGTGCGCCGAACCACCGGCAGCGACCCGACGTTCGACCGCTGCATCGCGGGAGGCTTTGTTGAGGACGTGGTTTGCGGTGGCTTGACCCGCTCCGTACTCGCCTTGTGCGACGGGCGTGAGCAAGTCCCTGAGCTTCAGCAGCGACAGATCACCGAGCTCGGCGATGTCGAGCCCGGCGAATTTCACCGACAGGGCCTCGCGCTTCAGGCGCTTGCCATGACAGGTCGGGCAATCGCGGCCGATGATGTATTGAGAAACGCGCTTCTTCATCAGCGCGCTTTTCGTGTTTGCGAAGGTCTCCAGCACGTAGCGACGCGCGCCGGTGAAGGTGCCCTGGTAGCTCGGCTCCATCCGGCGTTTGAGGGCAACGCGGGTCTCATTGGGGGTAAAGCCCGCATAGACCGGCACCGTCGGCTGTTCATCGGTGAAGAGGATCCAGTCGCGATCCTTTTTCGGCAAATCGCGCCATGGCGTATCGACGTCATAGCCGAGCGACACGAGGATATCGCGCAGGTTCTGGCCGTGCCACGCCGGCGGCCACGCGGCGATCGCCCGCTCGCGAATGGTGAGCGTATCGTCGGGCACCATCGTCTTCTCGGTCGCGTCATAGACACGGCCGATCCCGTGGCAGGTCGGACAGGCCCCGGTGACGGTGTTGGGCGAGAAATCCTCCGCATAGAGCATCGGCTGATTGCGCGGATATTCGCCGACGCGCGAATAGAGCATCCGCACCAGGCTGGAGAGCGTGGTCACGCTGCCGACAGAGGACCGCGCATTGGACGACCCGCGCTGTTGCTGCAATGCGACCGCAGGCGGCAACCCGTCGATCGCATCGACCTCCGGAACGCCGGCCTGGTCGATCAGGCGGCGGGCATAGGGCGCGACCGATTCCAGATAACGGCGTTGCGCTTCGGCATAGAGCGTGCCGAAGGCCAGAGACGACTTGCCCGAGCCGGATATGCCAGTGAACACCACGAAGGTATCGCGCGGAACATCGACATCGACATTCTTGAGGTTGTTCTGACGCGCTCCGCGGACTTGCACGCATGCGGGTCGCTCCACGTGTCCACCACCAGAGACGACCGACGTGATAGGTTGTTTCTTCTTCACTTCAATTTTTCCGCAGCATCCGCTTGTCCAGCCTTCTATACACCATCAAAAGAGCAACAAAATCGTTGGCGCCACAAGAAACGCGGCAATGGCCGCTTATGGGACGATGCGCCTCTCCGAACTCGACATCAAAAGGAGGCGATTGACCGTGTTGTCCTGAATGCCTTCGGTTGGGAAGGCGCAGGAGACGCGACCTTGGTTGATGGGAATGCAGGCCTTACCTATTGCCGCCTGAGCAGGCGCGTGCGTCTTCACGAAGCGAGCATTCAGGTGTTGAATGCGGGTCTCTCCGCAGCAATTGCGCCGCTAGCACATACTCCCTCCAAGGAAACATCACAGCTTGGCATAGGCTTCTATGGCAACCTTCTGCCAGGGTCTCTGGAGTGATGGCACTTGCACGACTGTGGTGGCAGGGCGGATTGTGGCGAACCAGCTCAAATGCACGCGCGCAACCGCTTCCGCATCCTCAATATCTCTCAAATAGACGACCGTTCGCACAACGTTAAACATGCGGCCTCCCGCATCTATGATCGCTTGTTCGATGAGCTTCAGGGCTGCGCTCGCTTGTTGGTCGGCATCACTTTCGGCGTAGTTGGGAGGCGCGCATGTCCCAGAGATATAGATGTCGTTTCCGACGCGGACGGCACGCGAATACCCGAAGATAGTCTCATGGACCGCACCCGAAGGGTGGTTTGCGCGTATCTGAAAACGACAGTCGTGCATCCGGATTTCCTAACGCGTTTGGCGCGCATTCATTCCTGCAATCTGCACACACGTCCATACCCAATCGCTCCAATCATTGGTCGGATTGCGAGCAGGGCGGCCGACTCTCCCGATGAGGTCGGCCGCCCTGTTGTCGGGTATTCAGTTGGGGAGCTGGAAGTAGTAGTGCCCAAAGAGCACAATGGCGACACCAGCCGCCAGCGCCAGATAGGGCAAGATTCCTGCACGCCGCTCACCGAGATCCTGACTCTTGAGGTCCAAATCGATCAGCATGTGATCCGGGAACCGCCCCTTGTCCTGCACATAGTGCCGGAACAGGAACACAGGAATGATCAGAAGCCCAAACAGGAGCCCGTACCAGAGGGCGTTCGGGTTGCCCCAAACCTTGGCGCCGACACCCATAAGGAACAGGTTGAAGAATCCCAGCAACGCGTTGAAGCCGACAAGCCAATTGGGTGCCTTGTAGGGGCGCGGGATATGCGGGCTGTCGATGCGGTGAATCCAAGTCGATTGCAAGTTGAGGAAAATGAAGATCATGTAGCCGACGTTGGAGATCGACAGGATCAGATAGTACGCGGTAGCGTCGGATGCGGCGAACGTAAGCAGGCCCAGATTAAAAATGAGATCGGTCCACATGGCGCGCGTCGGCGCGCCATGCTCATTCGTGTGAGCCAGATACTTGGGAAGCCATCCGTCGACACCGCCCTGGTAGAGCGTGCGAGAGGAGCCTGCCATCGCCATCTGAATCGCCAGAATGAGGGCGAGGATCATCATCATCTCGAGGAGATGGGTGACGAACGGCGAGCCGCCGCCTACCATTTGCCCCATCGCCGCTGCGACACCGGTGCCATCGACGATGCCCGGTTGTGTCATGCCTTCGAGACCGAGGTGGCCCTGAAAGGTTGCAGCGACGAGGCTGTAGAGGACGACGCACAGGATACCGGCCGATATGATCGCCTTCTTCGTGTCCGATGCAGGGTTCTTGAACTCTCGCGTATAGCAGACGGCCGTCTCGAAGGCATAGGTCGACCAACCGGCGATAAAGAGTGCGCCGAAGAATAATGTCCAGCCGCCGTTGTCCCAGGCGCCCGTAGGAGGAACGAGCGGCGTGAAGTTGGCATAGTCCACGCCGCCATTGAAGTACGGCACGATGCCTACGATCAGCATCGGGATAACCACCAGAAGCCCGATGACCGTCTGAACGCGCGCCGTGCCAAGAATGCCGCGATGCTGGATGGCAAAAGTAATCAGCATAAGAGCAGCGCCAATAAAGAAAGTCGGTCCAATCTCGATTTGCGCCAGCCCGAAAAATGAAAAGCTGGCGAGGACCATCGTACGGAGCGCCGGCGTCGAAGCCTCCGTCACAGCGGCAAGCGCAATCTTCGCCGCTTCCTCCACAGACTTGCCATCGATAGCGGCGGCATTAGCGGCGTTTTGCAGCCACGCCAATACTTCCGGGGAATCAGCCGTGAAGACGGGGATGGGGGCGATGGCATTGAGGATATAGCCTGCGGCAATCGTACAGCCAAGTGACAGAACTGGCGTCCAAGCGTACCAGTTGCACCAGACCGATAGCGGCGCGATGAATTTGCTGTATCGCAGCCACGCAGCCGATCCATAGACGGCTGCGCCACCCGACTTGTTTTTGAAGAGACCGGCGATCTCAGCATAGCTGTAAGCTTGAAAAAGCCCCATCACCACCGAGATCGACCAAACGAGAAAAGCAAGTTTTCCGGCGGTGGCTCCCATGCCGCCAATCGAGATGAGCACCAGAGCCGGAACTCCGCTCGCGATCCAGAAGGCTCCCTTCCAGTTGATCGTTCTGTGTAGACCGCCGGACTCGATGCCGGGATAGGCTTGCCCCGAACTGCCCGGACCGTCAGCACCCGAGATAACCGTATGTTGCATGAGTATCGCTCCCTAGGACTCCTCTCGAAGAAGAGGTTTTGTCTCAGCTTAGGCGGGGCATACTGCCGCAGAGTTGCAGCGCATGCAATAAACTTGCATTGCAGTATGTGCAAATAATTTGCCTTTCCGGTAAGTGCAGATACCGGAGAACGCTTGGTTGCAAAGGGGTAAAAGGTCGGGGCAAGATGGCTTTAAGGTCGTCAATCCATCCTTTAGTCTGGTGAGTGCAGCCCCATGGTAAAAGCAAGAGTGCGGCGTGCGCCGCCGCGTCGTCACCCTCATCTGGCCACTCAGGCCTCACAGGGTCAAAAGCCGCCCGACAAGGCCAACGTTCCGCTGGAAAAACGAATCGGCGAGGTTTTGAAACAGCTCCGGCTGGAGGCCAATCTTACCTTGGCGGACCTGAGCGCGGGATCGTCTATCTCGAGCGCCATGTTAAGCCGAATCGAGAACGGCATGGCGACGGCAAGCCTCGACGCCCTCGAACGCCTCTGCCACGCACTCGGGATCGATCTATCGGACTTGTTCAAGCGGACCGACCACAAGAAAGGCACGGCACAGCTCGTCAAGCGGAGCGAGCAGATGGAAGTGGTCCGCGTCGGTACCAAATACGGCTACACCTACAAGCTGCTCTCCTACGACAAGGGGCCCAAAAAGCTCTTCGATCCCTTCTACATCGAGATGGACAAGAAGAGCCAATCCTACCCGCGCTTTTCCCATCCTGGCACCGAGTTCATCTACATGCTGCAGGGCCGCGTCGAGTATCGCTTTGGCGATTTCACGTATCTGCTCGAGCCTGGAGATGCGTTCACCTTCTCCGGCGATGTGGTGCACGGGCCCGAGCGGTTGCTCGACAATCAGGCGAAGTTCATATCGATCATCATGTACAATGATTAAGCTTCCGCGGCTTCGCGGGCGGGGTAAAAAAAGGCCGGGAGCTTTCGCTCCCGGCAGGCAGGGGGAGACGTCTCGCCATATCAGACGCCACCAGGAACCCCGTTCGTGCCAGCAAGAGGGATGCGTGCCATCGCGGCTGCCTCAGTAGTCAACGCAGAAAGATCCTCCGGTTCGAGGTTGTGGAGATGGTTCTTTCCGCAAGCACGGGCCAGCGTTCGAGGGAACGGGTGCGCGCCGTTGGTCGTATTGGCGGACTCGGTCGCCATGCGCGTGTGCGAGATGCCGTGCGTTCCCGAGATGCTCGCGATGGGGTCTTTGATGAGAAGACCGGCAATTCCACGCATCTCCATCTCCCCTTGAAGGCAACAGCGTTAGAAGAAGTTTAGGTACCGCTTGACCTCCCAATCGGAGACGTGGCGGTGATAGTCGATCCATTCCTCGCGCTTCAGCGTCACGAACTCATCGACAAAATCGACACCAAGGGCGCTCCTCATGAGTTCGCTTTTCGAAAGCGCATCGATCGCATCGTGAAGCGACTGGGGCAGGGTCCTGATGTTCTTGCTCGCGATTTCCTCGGATGTAAGCGCGTAGAAGTTTATGTTGTGCGGCTCGCCGGGATCAAGTTTGCGATCGATGCCATCGAGTCCTGCCGCAATGAGCGCGGCCTGAGCGAGATAAGGATTCATGCCCGAGTCTCCGGTGCGGATCTCGATCCGCCCGTAAGGGATGCGCACCATGGCGGTGCGATTATTGTCGCCGTAGGCGACAAACGCCGGCGCCCAGGTGGTCCCTGACGCGGTACGGCCGACCACGAGACGCTTGTAGGAGTTGACGCTGGGCGCGAGCAGCGCGGTCAACGGCGCCGCATGCGCAAGCACGCCAGCGACAAAGTGATAGGCGAGCTGGGACAATCCCATGCCACGCTTGTCGGATGGGTCGTGGAATAGATTGCATCCCGACGCATCGGCAACGGAGCAATGGATGTGCATGCCGTTTCCGGTGGTCGAGCTCTTGGGCTTGGGCATGAAAGAGCAGATTGCACCAAGCTCATGCGCAATCTCACAGGCTGCCATCTTGAATAGGATAATCTGGTCCGCCGACGTCAGTGCGTCGGCATATTTGAAGTTGATCTCATACTGGCCATTCCCGTCCTCGTGATCGATCTGGTACACGTCGATGCCGAGCGCCTGTAGGCTTTCAGTGACGCGTTCAAGGAACACGCGCACCCGCGACAGGCCCCGATAGTCGTAGGCGGGCTTCTGCAGGATGTCCGTGCCATCGAAAGGAACGATGGATCCATCAGCCGTGCGCTCGAGCAGGCTGAACTCCGGCTCTATGCCGGTGTTCAAGACCCACCCACGCTCGGCGAGACGCGCGATCTGGCCCTTCAGGATATTGCGCGCGTCAATGGGGTGAGGCTTTCCGGAGACGGTGCCAGTTCCCATCATGCGGGCATATCCCGGCGCCCAAGGGATAAGCGTGAGAGTCGAGAGATCGCCGACCAGCATGTACTCGGCCTCATGCGGCGCAAGACGCATGCCGAACACGCCGCCGCCGGCAAAGCCGACGCCATCGGTGATGATGTCCTCGAGATGGTCGACCGGTACGGCCTTGCTCTTGGCCACACCGTAGATGTCGACGAACTGGGCCAGAACATACCGCACGTGATGCTGCGCGAGAAACAGCTTGGCGGTTTGAATGTCGATATTTTGCGGCGCAACAAGCTGCCCAGGTAAGTTACGCGAATCCCAATGCGCGATCGTCATGGGTGATCTTTCCTTGATGCGTCGTTCCCTGGTGCTGGGAGCTTTTCTTCGCGGTATCCACGTTTTCGCTGGCTTTGCTCGCCGCACTTTGCGTACCTATGTATTGCATGTTATGCAATATATTTGTATGTAGGGCAATATTGGACTTTGGGGGCAAACGTGGGTTTTGATGAGTTTCTGGAGAAGGGCTCGATTGCTGAGGAGCCTGTCCTAACGGCAGGTGATCTCGCCCGTGGTCATCTTAAGCCGACGAGGGGGCTTACATTTCGACCTTACTGGTGGGAGGCCGCGCCTCGCCCACACGTGTCCCCGGCGCTGCCGAAGCGCAGCGACGTTGTCATTGTCGGGTCAGGTTTCACGGGCCTCTCTGCCGCGCTTACGCTGCTGCGTCACGGCCGATCGGTCGTGGTGCTCGAGCGCGGCGTGCCAGGCTATGGGGCGAGCACGCGCAATGGCGGGCAAATCGGCAGCGGCAATCAGAAATTTCGCGTCAAGCGTCTGATCGAGTTGCGTGGACCTGCGAAGGCGGCGGCGATGCTGCGTGAGGGCGTGCGTATGCTCGACTACATCGAGCATCTGATCGCGACCGAGAAGATCGCATGCCACTTCAAGCGCTGCGGGCGCTTCCGCGCCGCGGTGCAGCCAGAGCATTACGAATCCATGGCGCGAGACATGGAAGACTTGCACGCCATCGCGGATGTCGAGAGCTTCATGGTGCCCAAATCCGAGCTCCATAGCGAGATCGGAACCGATGTGTTTTTCGGCGGCTCGATCTTGCCGCAAGACGCCTCACTCCATCCCGGGCTCTACCATGCAGGGCTCATGCAGCGGATACAGGAAGGCGGCGGACATATCATCGGCAATGCCGCCGCCCAAGACATTTCCGGAGACGAGCATGACGGACATTCAATCACGACGCCGCTCGGCTCCATCAAGGCGCGCGACGTCATTATCGCAACGAACGGCTACACGGATGGTCTCGTTCCGGAACTCGGGCGGCGTATCGTGCCGATTGGATCGGGCCTAATCGCCACGGGAGAAATTCCGGAAGAGACGCTTTCCCGTCTGTTGCCGAAGGACCGGGTGTACGGAAACACCAACCGCGTCTTCTACTATTTCCGGGCCGCCCCCGGAGAGCGGCGCCTGATCTGGGGCGGACGCGTCGGGCGGCTTGCCAACAACACATCACCTTTGGCCTTTCGGCATCTCGCGCGGGACATGCTGCACGTCTTCCCGGAGCTGGCGGATGTGCCGGTGACGCATGGCTGGGACGGAACGATCGGCTACACGTACGACGAGGTACCCCATCTCGGACGCGCCGCAACAGGCATGTACTACGCTCTTGGCTACTGCGGAACCGGCGTGTCCAGGGCCACCTACTTTGGAAATAAGATCGCGCTGCAGCTTCTAGGTCGAAGCGACGGACGTACGGCCTTCGACGATCTTAGCTTTCCGAGCTTTCCCGTCCATACGCTCGCAAAGCGGGCGGTACCGGTCGTCGAGACTTGGTACCGCTTCCTTGATGCGACGAAACGTTGACATTTGCAAAAACCTAAGGAGCTAGCCGCATGACAAAATCGACAACGACGGTGCGCAAGAACATTTCCTCGGGAGGTGCCTACGAATCCGTGTTCGGCTATTCGCGCGCCGTGCGCGCGGGCGACGATGTCCATGTCTCGGGAACGTGTGCGCCAGCCGAGCAGGAAGGAAAGGATGCCTATATCCAGGCCCGGGCGGCTCTCGAAATTATCGAAAAGGCGCTGCGTGAGGCTGGAGCAGGTCTTGAGCACGTTGTGCGCACAGTCGTCTATCTGCGCGACATCAAGGATGCAGATGACGTTGCGCGAGCCCACCTCGAGCGCTTCGATAAGGTCCGACCCGCTAGCACGCTCGTGCAGGTCACGTCGATGCTGCGTCCCTGGCAAAGGGTCGAGATCGAAGCCTATGCCAAGCTCAGCTCTCAATTGTAGGGGTATGAATAACCATCAAAGGCTGGCGCCTTGGCCGCTTCGACGTAGATGCCTACTTCAAGAGGCGCGCGCTCGCAGAATAGTTAGGTCGCGCACGCACATATTGTCAGAGCGAGAAACTCATCGTTCATGTAGGAGACGGCAAGCAGGTGAGGCGGACGGCGGACGTGCTCTCGTATTGCGCTCGCCTTGCGTAGTGCGAATGCAATGAGCACAGCCCAAGGCGTCGCGACGTCGTTCTCTCCCTGGTTTTCCGCTCGAACTCCGGATGCAAGCCCTTTGCGCGCCGTGCTTCCTCTTAGGCTTGCTTAAACGCCTCCGCATCGGCGTACGGGAACCACCAGAAGTCTTGGTTGGACGCTGTCGGATCGATCATGACAAACTTGGAGTTCTGGAACTGTGCCAAGCCCTCGGGCCCGAGTTGTCGCCCCGTTCCGGAAAGCTTGCGCCCACCGAACGGAAGTGCGTCATTGTCGAGCAAAGGCGCGTTGATCCATAGGATTCCGGACTCGATCTCGCGCACGGCTCGGAACGTCTCGTCCATGTCGCGGGAGTACAGATTCGCTCCAAGGCCATATTGCGATCGATTGGCGAGCGTGATGGCCTCGTCGAAATCCGAAACCTTGCAGATCGGTGCGACTGGCCCAAACGGTTCCTCGTTGAGGATCTCCATGTCAGGTGTCACGCCGGTCAGGACAGTCGGCTCGACGAACCAGCCGCGGTTATGCTCGGCAGGACGGCCGCCGCCTGTGGCGGTCTTGGCGCCCTGCTCGCGGGCGCGCGCGATGAGGCCCTCGTATCGCTCGCGCTGCCGCCGCGTGGCGAGCGGTCCCATATCGACCGGACCGAGCCCATTGCCAACCCGAAGTTTGCGCGCCTCGGACACGAGCCCCTCGACGAACTCGTCGTGGATCTTCTCGTGCACGTAGAAGCGCTCCGCCGATGTGCAAACCTGGCCGCAATTGAGATAGGCCGCAAACGCGGCGCCCCGGATGGCCATGTCAAGGGAAGCCGAGGGCATGACAATGAAGGGATCGTTGCCCGAGGCTTCGATCAGGCAGGGTTTGAACGTCTCGGCACACGTGCGGGCTACCGCCTGTCCGACCGCGACCGACCCGGTGTAGGCGACGCCATGTGTGCCTGAACTCGCTATCAGGCGCTGGCCAACACGCGCGCCGCCTGTGACGACCTGCATCAGGCCCGGCGGAAGTGTGGAGAACACCTCCATGAACTTGAGTGTCGTGAGGCTCGTCTGCTCGTGAGGCTTGATGATCACCGCGTTGCCGGCGGCAAGCGCCGCTGCTGCCTCCCAGCACAACAGCACCAGTGGATAGTTGAAGGGAAGTACGATGACGATCGTACCGAGCGGTTCCTTGATGCTGAAGTGGAATTGCCCGGGAACCGTCGCGCCGGCAATGCGTCCCGTCTCATGACGCGCAAGTTCGGCATAATAATCGATGGCCGTCGCGCACCAGGACACTTCGTCGACGGATTCCTTGTAAGGCTTCCCCTCCTCGCGCGTCAGGCACTCCGCATATGGAGCCTTGTCCTGTCTCAAGAGCGCTGCAATGTCGTGAAGAATAACGGCACGGCTGCGCGAATCCATGCCCATCCACGCGCGTCGCGCGGAATTGGCGCGTTCGATCGCGTAGTCCACCTCGCCGTCGGTCGTGTCGGCGATACGGCCGGCGTGCTCTTCCGTCGCGGGATCGATCACGTCGAAGTGCTCCGTCGCGCGGCTGGTCTCGAAACGGCCGTCAACGTAGATTTTCCCCGAGAGCAGCGCGAAGTCTTGCAATGCCGTCATGATCGTTCTCCCGTGCAGGTGACTTACGGTAGCGCCGAAGATTTGGAGCCAAAACCTCCCTCCGGCCTTATTGCGCTCAGGCTCGGATGCGTTGGGATTTGGGGTCGTACCAGGGCCCGAGCTGAACCTGTGCGGGGTACCGCTCGCACGCGATCTCCACCTCGAAAGTCTGTGTGGCGAGGAGCTCTGCCGTAACACCGCTGTCATCCGACACGTAGCCGAGGCCGAGCGGGGCCCCGATGCGGTGTCCGTATGCGCCAGAGGTTACGGAGCCTACGATCGTATTCCCACACCAGATCGGCTCGTCGTGATGCAAAAGCTTGCTTCCAGCGTCCCGGACGGAAATCTGAACAAGCCGGCGGGTCGGAGGTCCGAGATCGCGTTGACGCAGCAGCGCATCACGACCTATGAAACCACCCGTCTTGTCGAAGGCAACGGCAAAGCCTAACCCTGCCTCAAGCGGCGTGTCTTCGTCTCCGATGTCGTGCCCCCAGTGCCGATAGCCCTTTTCCATGCGCATCGAATTGATGGCGAAGAACCCGCCATGGCGAAGTCCGAGGTCAGCGCCGGCTGCCAGGATCGTATCGAATACGTGCGAGCCGAACTCCGCAGGAATCGCGAGCTCCCAGCCGAGCTCGCCTACAAAAGTCACGCGGCTCGCCCGGACACGCGCGTAGCCGACCTCGACCTCGCGACTCGATCCGAACGGAAAGGCAGCGGTGGAGAAATCATCCGGCGAGATCCGCGACAGGAGCTCCCGTGACCCGGGCCCCATGACGGCAAGCGTCGCCCAGCCTGATGTGACGTCGCTTGCGAAAACGTTGGCATCCTTCGGCAGGTGACGCTTGAGCCACGCAAAGTCGCGCGTTTGCGAAGCGGCGATCGTCACGATCAGAAATGATGTCTCGCTTATCCGCGTTACCGTTACGTCCGCCTCGATACCCCCGCGCTCGTTAAGCCATTGCGTGTATACGAGCCGCCCAGCCGGAACGTCGATATTGTTCGCGCAGATGCGGTTGAGCGCCGCGCAAGCATCCCGACCCTCAACGATGAACTTGGGAAAGCAGCTCTGGTCGAACAGCGTGACGTTATCGCGCGTGTTCCGGCATTCCTCCCCGCAAACGTCGAACCAGTTCTGCCGACCGTACGAGTAGATAAGTTCCGGGAGAACGCCGGCGCGCGCAAAAAATCCCGGACGTTCGTAGCCGGCAGCCTCAGTCATGCAGGCGCCGGCGGCCAGGAGCTTGTCGTGGAATGGACTGCGCCGGACGCCGCGCGCCGTGGCGTACTGGCGATTTGGCCAGTGCATATCGAACAGGAGGCCGAGCGTCTCTTTGGTCCGCTCGAAGAGAAAGCGGCGGTTTGACTGGAATGGAACCATTCGACGGACGTCCACGTCCGAGAGATCGGCCGGTGGGTGACCGTCCCGAATCCAGAGCGAGAGCATCTTGCCGACCCCGCCTGACGAGAGAATGCCGATGGAGTTGAAGCCGCAGGCACAGAAGAGGTTATCGACCTCCGCCGTCTCGCCGAGCAGGTACCGGTCATCCGGCGTGAAGCTCTCGGGACCGTTGAAAAAGAGCTGAATGCCGGTGCTCGCCAATGCCGGCACCCTGCGTACGGCCTGTTCGAGTATGGGCTCGAAGTGATCGAGGTCCTCAGGCAGCGTGTCGAAGCAAAAATCCTTTGGGATCCCCGCCGCTCCCCAGGGCTTGGCCTCTTTCTCGAAGCAGCCAATGAGGAGCTTACCCGCATCCTCCTTATAGTAGGTCTGCTCGTCCGAGACGAAGAGAACCGGCAGATCTCCGGGCAAACCAGCGACAGGCTCTGTCACGGCGTAGAAGTGTTCGGCGGCATGTAGCGGAAGGGAAACGCCCACTTCGGCGGCGAGTTCGCGGGACCACATTCCGCCACAGATGACGACCTTCCCGGCACGCACTTCCCCCTTGTCGGTCAAAGCGCCGACGGCGCGTCCATGCTCCACGATAATGCGAAGAACGGGTGTGTTTTCGACAATGCGCACGCCGCCGCTCCGCGCCCCCTTGGCAAGTGCCATCGTCACGTCCGCGGCATTGACCTGCCCGTCGTTGGGCGACCAGAGACCACCGATGATCCCGTGCGTGTCGAGCGGGGGCCAGCGATCTTTAATCTCACCGAGCGTGACAACATCGATCGGGAGGCCAAAATTGCGGCCCATGGAGGCGCCGCGTTTCAGCTCTTCGAAACGGTCCTCGGTCTTGGCAAGCCGAAGTGCACCGTTTTGCTTGAAGCCCGTCGATTGCCCGGTTTCCGCCTCCAGACTGCGGAAGAGCTCGCCTGTGTACTTCGCGAGTTCGGTCATGTTGCGGGTGGCGCGCAGCTGCGTGACGAGACCTGCCGCGTGCCACGTGGTCCCGCACGTCAGTTGCCTGCGCTCGCAGAGCAGGACATCGCTGATGCCAATCTTCGTCAGGTGATAGGCGACCGAACATCCGGCTATACCGCCGCCGATGATCAGAACCTCGACCTTGCTTGGGAGATCTTGGGCCACGGCGTCTCCGACGGAGTCATCTAGTAGCTCGGTGGCGTGATCGCCCAGATCACCACCGTCTTCGTCCTGCCGGGGTTGCGATAGCGGTGTGGCAGGCTGCTTTCGAAGGCGAAACTGTCGCCTTCCTCGAGCACGAAATGTTTGTCTCCCACCCACACCTCGAGCCGGCCCGAGATGACGATGCCGGTCTCCTCGCCGCGATGGGCGTAGGCTACGTTGCCGCTTGTCGCGCCCGGCGCGAACGTACAGCGGAGCAATTCCAGCTGCCGATCGAGATTCGGAGAGAGGAGCTCGTCGGTAATGCCGGTGCTGAACTTCAGTCGCCGCCTCTGCGCCGCGCGGACGACTATATCTCGTTCGGTCGCCGACTTTTCGTCCCCTGGCTTGAAGAACCAGCCGATCGTGACGCCGAGAGCCCGACTGATGGCGTGAAGGGCATCGACCGTCGGGCTGGAAAGGCCTCGCTCGATCTGGCTCAGATAGCCAATCGAAAGGCCCGTCGTGGCTGCGAGGTCTTGCAGCGTGATGTCGCGCGCGTTGCGGAGTGACCGCACCTCGCCGCCCACGAACACAGCATCTTCGTCGAGCTTTCCGGCCTCCACGGGCAGTTCTTCGAGATTCGTGGGCCGCAACATACGAGGAAGAGACATAGGCCGTGCTCCTGAGCGTCATCTCAGGATAGCCACTCTCGTGAAAAAAACAATCATATTTTTCATGAAAATTCTGTCTCAAAAATTCATTGTG
>ERZ795041.93-NODE-93-length-34420-cov-6.107348_pt1 | contig 34420 bp, 30 predicted proteins | sample MGYA00375125_ERZ795041 | MGnify/ENA primary metagenome ERZ795041 (study PRJEB30170, sample SAMN03074214) | activated sludge metagenome | biome: Common Effluent Treatment Plant; feature: Wastewater; material: Activated sludge; isolation source: activated biomass in a...
TACCAGAAGGTCGCGGCCCTGAAAGGCGTTAGCCTCCAGGTGCCGGAGGGCGGGAACGGGGCCGGCAAAAGCACCACGCTGCGCAGCATCTCCGGCCTGGTCAAGCCTTCGAAGGGCGAGATCCTGTTCAAAGGCGAGCGCATCGACAATCTGCCGCCCGAGAAGATCGTCGCCCGCGGCATCGCCCATGTGCCGGAGGGCCGGCGCGTATTCCCCGATCTCTCCGTCGAGGAGAACCTGCGCATCGGCGCCTTCCTCCGCTCGGACACGGCGGGCATCGAGCGCGATATCGAAAGCGTGTTCCAGCGCTTTCCCCGCCTCCGTGAGCGCCGCACGCAGTGGGCGCGCACGCTCTCGGGCGGCGAGCAGCAGATGGTGGCCATCGGCCGTGCGTTGATGTCGGGGCCGAAGCTTCTCCTGCTCGACGAGCCGTCCATGGGTCTCTCCCCGGTCATGGTGCAGGAGATCGCGCGCATCATTGCCGACATTGCCGGAACGGGCGTGCCGGTGGTGCTGGTGGAGCAGAACGCCGGGCTCGCGCTCAAGCTCGCCTCCTACGCCTATGTGCTCGAGATCGGCACCGTCGCTCTCGAGGGCCCCGCCGCCGATCTCAGGACCAACGATCACGTGCGGAGGGCCTACCTTGGTGGATGAAACGTGGACCGACCGCGACCTGATCGCCGCGGGCTGGCGCGAGGCCGACCTCGATTGGGAGCGCCTCACTCTCGAGGCGCTCACCGATCTGGGCGAGGGCCGCGAGCAAGAGGCGCTCGACGGCATCCGCAAGGCGCTCTACGTGGCGCGCACCCATTTTGCCAAGGGCGACCCGCGGCTCGCGTCGAGCCTCACGAACCAGGCTGCAGCCCTCGCCGCGGCCGATCCGCCGGCGGCGACGGGTGTGATCGTCAAAGCCGCGCTCGAAGCGTGGGGGGACTGCGAGGGGGCGATCGCGGGCATGACCCCGCCGCGCCGGGCTCGCTCCTCGCTGTTCCATCTGCGCATGGAGCAGCGTCACCGCGAAACCTACGCCGAGCGCTGGCGCGACGAGAGCCGACAACGGCTCGCGGACGTGCGCGCCGGTTTCGCCGAGGCCGAGGCGCTGGTGTTGGTCGGACGCGCGGAAGCCCGTGAGCGCATCGCGCTCTGGCAGCGCGAGCGTCCGCTGGCCCTCGACGATTCAAGGAAGCTGCTCGCGGCGGTCATCCTGCTCGCGGCGCGGGGGCCTCGCGCCAACGCGTCTGTGTCGCCGGGGACAAGGGAAACTGGCGGTCACGCCAGCGACAGAAGGGATGAGACGAAGCCGGCCTCATTCTGAGGAATAACAACCTGAAAGCGGCGGGAATGGCCGGAGAGCGTCTCCGAGTGCAAGACCGCCCACTAGCGGAGGAGTTTGTGATGACGTCGGATACCAAGATGAAACTGAGCAGGAGAACTCTGCTCGCCAGCACCGCGGCTTCCGCGCTCCTGCCGGTGGTCGGTGTCCCGCGCGTGGCCTTTGCCGCAGACGATGTCGTGCGGATCGGCTTCCTCGCGCCGCTCACCGGGCCGGTCGCTGCCTGGGGCAAGCCCGGCCTCGACGGTTGCCAGATCTGGGCGGACTGGACCAACGCCGCCGGCGGCGTCAAGATCGGCGACAAATCGTACAAGGTGGAGCTGGTGTCCTATGACGACGAGGACGATGCCGGCAAGGCCCGCGTCGGCGCCACCAAGCTCATCCGCGAGCACGGCGTCAAGTTCATCATGATGCTCGGCGGGAACTCCTGGCCCGGCGTCGAGGAGATCGCCGCGCGCCAGGGCATGTTGTTCTCGACCCTGCTGCCGAGCGACCTCTCGCCCTCGACCAAGACGCTGATCGCGCCCTGCGAGGTGCATCCGATCTACAACGTCACCGGCGTCGAATGGCTCGCGGCCAACCGGCCGGAGCTCAAGACCGCTGTGATCTGCGCCCAGGACGACGCGCTCGGTAAGCCGTCGGTTGCGACCTATCTCGCCGCCTTCGAGGCGGCCGGCATCCAGATGGCGGGTCCGCCCCTGTTCTTCGATCCCGATACGAAGGACTTCGCGCCGGTGATGACCCAGCTTCTGGCCAAGAACCCGGACATCCTTTGTCTCGACACGTGCTATGCCGACTACGTTCAGCCGTTGTGCGAGCAGGCGTTCCAGCAGGGCTACAAGGGCCAGATCATCTCCTGCACGCTCGATTTCTACCAGCGCATCATCGAGCGGACCTCGAAAGAGTTCATGGAAGGCGTGATCTTCCAGTTCCCGGACTTCGACGATCCGGCCTTGAACGACGAGCGCATCAATTTCCGCGACCCGAACAAGTTCTTCGCCGAGTACGTGAAGCGGTTCGGTGCCAATGAATGGTCCGCCGTGTCGTGGGAATACGCTTCGATTCTCGACCTCTGGTCGGATGCCGCGCAGCGCGCCGGCAGCGCCGAGCCCGCGAGCGTGCTGCCGGCCATGCAGGAAGGCGGCAAGGGCAAGCACGCCTTCGGCGAGGCGCGCTGGTGGGGCAAGGACCTGTTCGGCATCGACAACGCGCTGGTCGGCGACTGGCCTGTGGTCGTCATCCGCGATGGCAAGGCGAGGATCGCAGAGTTCCGTTCCATCCCCGCATGGTGGGACAAGCACGGCGATCTCCTGATCAAGCACATGACCGATCTCGGCCAGATGTGGAACCAGCGGACCTGATGGTCCCCCGAAGGGGCCGGGTCCGCGCCCGGCCCCTTCACGATTGAGCACCGAACGGGGGAGCGATCGGAACAGCCGATGCCTGAATTTCTTCTGCAAACCATCTTCAACGCATCCTACGCTGCAAGCTATATGGCGCTGATCGCCGTAGGGCTCGTGCTGATCTTCGGCGTCATGGGCGTCATAAACTTCGCCCACGGCGACCTCTACATGGTCGGCTCCTACGCGGTCGTCTTCTTGTACGCCGGCTTCGGCCTGCCGTTCCTGGTCGCGGTGGCGGCCGGACTTATCTTCGTCGGCTTGCTCGGCATTCTGATGGAGATAGCGCTGTTCCGGCCGCTGCGAACGAATCCGCTCGGCGGATTGATCGCTTCGATCGGCTTTCTCCTGATGCTGCAGTCCCTCGTCGTGCTCGGCTTCGGCCTGCGCAACCAGCACATTCCGCCGGTCTCCCAGGGCGGCATCACCATCGGCGGCGCCTTTCTCACCTACGAACGGCTCGGTGTGATCGTGGCGGCAGTCGTGCTGCTCGGTTCGTTGTGGCTGTTCTTGAAGCGCAGCAAGTTCGGATGGGCGCTACGCGCCTGCGCCCAGGATCGGGAGGCCGCAGCGCTCCAGGGCATCTCGATCAACCAGACCGCGCGCTACGCGATGTTCATCGGCGCGGGCCTAGCCGGCGTCGCCGGCGCCATGACGGCGCCGCTCGTGTCGCCAACGCCTTTCATGGGGCACACCGTGATCGTGACGGCCTTTATCATCATCATCGTCGGCGGGATCGGCAGCCTCGAGGGCGCTGTCGTAGCGGCCATCCTCTACGCCTTCGTCCATACGTTCGTGACGACGTTCTACGACGGCGTCGTCGCCAACATCGTTGGCCTCTTGCTGATGCTCGCCGTGCTGGTGGTCAAACCGCAGGGCCTGTTCGGAGTGCGCGAACGTGCTTGAAAGAAACACGACTCTCCTTGGCATCGTCCTCCTCGGAGCCGTCCTCATCGCGGCCCCGCATCTGGTGAGCTTCTCCCAGCAGGAGATCCTCGTCCTGCTCACCATCAACGTGCTTGTGGTGGCGAGCTACCGGCTCCTGACCTTGACCGGAGAATGGTCGCTCGCCCATGTGGTGATGATGGGCGTCGGCGCCTACGGCAGCGCGCTCTACGCCAAGAACTTCGGCGTGCCCGTACCGCTGGCAATGATCGCCGGCGCGGTGACGGCGGGCGTGACCGCGTCTCTCCTGAGCTTTCCGCTGTTCCGCATGAAGGGCTTCTACTTTCTGATCGGCTCCTTCGCCGCCGGCGAGGTGATCCGCCTGATCTGGAAGCGTTTCACGGATCCGTTCGGCGGCCCGAAGGGAATCCAGCGCATTCCGGGCTTCCCGGAGATCGATCTCGGTTTCGTGCGCATCGACTTCTACAACCCCGAGAACTACTATTATCTCGCGCTGATCGTGGTGCTCGCCTCGCTGTGGGTGCTCTACCGCATCGAGCGCTCGCGCATCGGCCTCACCTTCCATGCCATTCACTGGCAGGACAAGCTGGCGGAATCGGTCGGTGTCGATACGTTCCGCTACCGCATGATGGCGTTCGTCATCGCCTCGTTCTTCGCTGGTCTCGCCGGCGCGCTCTATGCGCACTACCTCATCACCGTCAATCCGAACCAGTTCAACGTCGACACCATGGTCTATGTGCTGATATGGGCCATCGTCGGCGGCACCACGCGCTGGTACGGCCCGATCCTGGGCGTCGTCGTCCTGACCATCATCGACGAGGTCGTGCTGCGCGCGATCGGCGTCGACCAGCTCCGCCCGCTGCTCTACGGCGGCATCCTGATCCTTGCCATCCTGTTCCTGCCGAACGGCCTGGAAAGCCTGGTCATCCGGGCATCCGAGGCGTTGCGCCAACGCGGCGCGGGCTCAGGCGCTAACGGGACTGCCGCCGCGCCGCCCGAAACGCGCTCGTGACGGAATGGGACTTGCCCATAGGCAACCCGGAGCCGGCATGGCACCGCGTCGTGCCGGAAGGGGTGGAAGTCAAGGTGAGTAAAAAAGGCGACGGAGCTGGTCTCCGTCGCCTTAGCAAAGACTTCGAGGGCCAATGCCGCTGACGGCGGCTTTACGAAGGCCCCATCGCTTGGAGCCTATCCCCGGGCGCGGCCAGTTCTCTCGGCCGCGCAACCTCCAAACTGGCTGGAAACATGCGTTTCCAGCCAATTTTTTGGCCGAAAGCCAGCTGGGATTTTCCAGCCCGCCGGCCCCGTGTGGAGATCTTGCGCGGTGAGATCGTGCTGTCGGCTTATTGCGCCGCCGGTTGCTGCGTCCCGCCCTCGGTCCTCGCGCTCCTCCACCCGAACCATGCCGCATAAAGGGTCGGCAGGAACACGAGCGTCAGGAGCGTCGCGACGAGCAGTCCGCCCATGATCGAGAACGCCATCGGGCCCCAGAAGACCGTTGGCGCGATCGGGATCATGCCGAGCACCGTCGAGATCGCGGTCAGCATGATGGGGCGGAAGCGTGTCGAGCTCGCTTCGATGGCGGCGGTCGCAACATCCTGCCCCTTCGCCCGTTCGGACTCGATCTGGCCGATGAGGATGACGGCATTCTTCGTGATCATGCCGAGGAGCGCCAGGATTCCGAGGATCGCCACGAATCCGAGCGGCCGTCCCGAGACGAGCAGCGCACCGACGACGCCGATCAGCCCCAGCGGGCCGACGCTGAGCACCAGCGCCAGGCGCTGGAAGCTGCGGAGCTCTATCATCAGGACGGTGAACATGATCAGAAGCATGAGCGGCACGACGGCGACCACGGATGCTTGCGACTTTTGGCTCTCCTCCACGGTGCCACCCTCGACGATGGAGTAGCCAATGGGGAGCTCCTTGCGCAGCACTTCGACGTTCTGCGCCAAGGCGGTGACGACCGTCTCCGGCAGCGTGCCTCCGGAGACGTTGGCCTGCACGGTCAGCGTCGGAACCCGGTCGCGACGCCACACGACCGGTTGGTCCTGCGTGTATTCGAACGTGGCGAACTGGCTCAAGGGCACGGTCCGGCCGCCGGGGAGGGAAACCTGGATATTGCGCAACGTCGCCAGCGAGACCCGCTGCTCGTCGGTGGCACGAACGACGACATCGACGAGATAGATGTTGTCGCGAACCTGCGTCACCGTGTTGCCGGAGACGACGGTGTTGAGGACCGAAGCCAGCGCCTCGGAGCTCAAGCCGAGCTGACGCGCCTCGTCCTGGTCGACAACGATGCGAACCTCGCGCGTCGGCTCGATCCAGTCGAAATTGACATGCTCGGCCTGCGGGTTGGCCGCGACGACATTCGCCAGCTTGAGCGCGATGTCCCGGACGACACTGATATCCGGGCCGCTGACGCGGTACTGGACCGGCCAGCCGACCGGAGGACCAAGCTCGAGCGGCGAGATACGGCCCACGATCTGCGGGAAGTCCTTCGAGAGCAGCGCTTCGAGCTTCTTGTGCAGCCGCTCACGCGCCGCGACATCCTTGGCGACGACCACGGCCTGGGCGAAGAAGGCGTTGGGCAGTTGCACGTCGAGCGGCAGATAGAAGCGGATGGCGCCCCGTCCGACGTAGGTGCTCCACCGGGCCACGTCGTCGTCGTCGCGAAGGGTCGCATCGATCCGTTCGGCGACGTCCTGGGTCGCGAAGATGGATGCGTTCTGCGGCAGACGCAGGTCCACGAGCAGCTCGGGGCGGTCCGACGACGGGAAGAACTGGCTGGGTATGAGCGGGAGCCCGAGCAGCGCCGCGATGAACGCGCCGAGCGTTGCCGCGATCGTCAGGCCCTTGGCCCTCACGGCCCGCGTGAGAAAGCCGCGGTAGATCCCGAGCACCTTGCTCGGCTTGGTCTCGGCGGTGGGCTCGGGGACTTTCAGGATGGCGGTACAGAGGGGCGGCGCGAATATGACGGCGACGCCCCACGACACGAGGAGCGCGATGGTGACGACGGCAAACAGCGAGAAGGTGTATTCGCCGGCCGAGCTTGCGGCGAACCCGACGGGCACGAACCCGGCGATGGTCACGAGCGTTCCGGCGAGCATGGGGAACGCGTACGTCCGGAACGCGAACGCGGACGCCTCTTCCTTGCTGTCTCCGGCGGCGAGACGGGTCAGCGTCGCATCCGTCACCGTCATCGCGTCGTCGACCATCAGCGCCAGCGCGATGATGAGTGCACCGAGAGAGATGCGCTGCATGTCGATGCCCGTCAGGTCCATGATCGAGAACACGATGGCCAGCGTCAGCGGAATGGAGAGCGCGATGATGAGCCCGGCGCGCACCCCGAGGCTGATGAAGCTCACCACCAGGATGATGGCGATCGCCTGCCACAGCGATGTCATGAATTCCGAGATGGCGCCGTCGACAGTCACGGCCTGGTCCGCGACGAGCTGCGGCTCGATACCGATAGGCAGATTGGCCTTGAGCTTCTCCATCACCCGCGTGATGTTCTCGCCGAGGGCGAGGATGTCTCCGCCGTCGCGCATGGCGATGGCGAGGCCGATGGCAGGCTTGCCGTTGACGCGGAACAGCGGCTGCGGAGGATCGGAGAAGCCGCGCCGCACGGTGGCGATGTCGCTGAGGCGCAGCGTGCGGTCGCCGACGGCGAAGTTGACGTTGAGAACGTCCTGTTCGGAGGTGAACGCGCCGGAGACCCGGAGCGACAGCGTCTCGTCGCCGGTCTCGATCGTCCCGCCCGGGCGCACGATATTCTGCGAGTGAAGCGCGCGCACCAGCGCCGAACGGTCGATGCCGAGCGTGGCGAGCTCCTCGACCGAGAACTCGACGAAGATCTTCTCGTCCTGGGCGCCCAGGATCTCGATCTGTGATACGTCCGGCACCTTCAAGAGCTCGGAGCGCACGTCCTCCACGTGGTCGCGAAGCTCGCGATGGCCGAACCCATCCGCCGTGAAGCCGTAGATGATGCCGAAGGTGTCGCCGAAATTGTCATTGAAGCCCGGGCCGACGATGCCCATCGGCAGTGTGGAGCGCATGTCGCCCACGTTCCGGCGCACCTCGTCCCAGATGTCGCGAACCTCGCGCGCCGTCGTGTCGCCCCGGAGGTTGACGAAGATCGTCGCCACGCCGGGCTTGGTGTAGCTGCGCAGGAAGTCGAGCTTCTCCGTCTCCTGCAGCGTGCGCTCGAGACGTTCCGTGACCTGGTTGAGCGTGTCCTCCATGGTCGCGCCGGGCCATGCGGCCTGAACGACCATGGTCTTGATGACGAAGGTCGGATCCTCGGCGCGCCCGAGCCGGTTATAGGAGAAAATGCCGGCGACCACCGCAACGATCATGAAATAGATGACCAGGGAGCGGTTGCGGAGGGCCCATTGGGAAAGATTGAAGGCCATTAGGGCTCCGATCCGAGGATGCGAACCTTCTGCCCCGGATGGAGCGCCTGGGTGCCGGCCGTTATGATGACGTCGCCCTCATCGAGGCCTTCCGAGACGAGGACGCTCGCCGGATCGAAGCGTGCCACCTCGACGTTGCGCAGCGACACGCTGAAATCTTCCGGATTGACGATCCACACCGCCGGCTGGCGATCGATCTTCGTTAGCGCGCTTGCCGGAATTTCGATCGCCGCCTGCGCATCGCGTTGGACCTGACCGATGACCGTGGCGCCGAGCCGCATCGCTTCCGGAGGCTCGGTGAGCCCGATCTTCACCTCGAAGGTTCGCGTGACGGGATCGGCCTGAGGCGCGACCGTCCGGACCCGCCCGAGGGCTTTCACGGACGGATCGTCGGCCAGCCGGACCTCGATGATGGAATCGCCGGGAACCGACCGCAGGATATGCGCGGGAACGTCGAAAACGCCGTCCCGTCCCGCCTGGCGCGCGACGCGGACGATCATCTGGCCCGCCTGCACAACCTCGTGTGCATCGGCCCCGGTTGCCGTCACGATGCCGGGGGCGTCCGCCACCAGCTCGGTGAAGGCGACCTGATCCTCCGCGACCCTGAGCTGCGCCTCCGCCGAGTCGAGTTGCGCTTCGGCCGTCGCCCGCGCCTTTTCCGCCTCGTCGAACTGCGCCTGCGTCGTCCAGCCTTGGCCGAGCAGCGTCTGCTGGCGCTCGTAACGATTGCGGGTCTGGACCACCGCCGCGCGCGCGGCGGTGACGGCGGCCTGTGCGGAGCGCAGCGCGTTCATCTCGTTCATCGGCTCGAGCCGGGCCAGAACCTGGCCGGCCTCCACGCGATCTCCGGTGCGGACGGTCCGCTCGATCATGCGACCGGAGATGCGGAAGCCGATCGAGGCTTCGTCCTCCGCCTCGATGCGCCCGGTGAGCGTGATCGGCTGCGTCACGGCCGAGCTCTTTTCCACGGTTATCGTTCGGACCGGCCGTGCGGCAGGCGCCGCGGCCTCGGGTGCCTCGCGGCATGCGGCAAGCGGCACGGCGGCCAGAAGTGCACCGGCCGCCAACAGACGCACGGTCCATCTGCCAGTCTCGCTTGCGCGAAGGTCTCGGGTCAGTCTGCCCATCGAATGGTTCCTAGGACGGTTGCAGAGGATCCTCGATCTCAGAATGAGCCGAAGAGGGAGCCCAGAATGATGACCGCTGCGAGAGCGATCAAGGCCCCAAGAATACAAACCACAACGATATCGCGGTAGCTCTCGCGGTGCGTGGAGCCGCACACGGCGAGCAGGGAAACAACGGCACCGTTGTGCGGCAGGCTGTCGAGTGTGCCAGCCCCGATCACGGCCACGCGGTGCATCAGCGCCGGGCTGATGCCGGTCTCGGCCGCGAGCTTCATGTAGGTCGGCCCGAGCGCATCGAGCGCGATGGTGAGGCCGCCCGAGGCCGAGCCGGTGAGTGCGGCGAGGATGTTGGTGGCGACGGCGAGCGAGACCAGCGGCCCGCCCTCGATGCCAAGCACCCACTCGCGCACCAGCTCGAAAGCCGGCATTGCCGCCACCACCGCGCCGAAGCCGACCAGGCTTGCAACGCTGAAGATCGGCAGCACAGAGGCGTTGACACCCGCTCCCATCGTCTCCCGCAGCGAGGGAAAGCTGCGGAAGTTGATGGCGACGACGGCGATGATCGCCGCCAGCAGCGCCACGATCACCGACCACACACCCCCGACCGCTGCGAAGGTGGTGGCGCCCCAGCGGTCCTCCGCCAGGAAGGACACGTCGAGGCGGGGCAAAACAACAAACGACATCAGTAGGTTGACTATCACCACGACGATCAGCGGCAGCGCCGCCAGATGCACTGGCGGGCCGACCGCGGCGTGTTCGCCTTTCTTGATCTCGGCGGGGTCGAATTCGCGCGCCGTGGTCGCGCGCTCGCGGACGATTTCGTCGGTCGCCGCGTCGACCGCGGCGTCGTCTTCGCTGCCGAACCCCTCGCCCCGGCTCCGGGCCGCCATCTCCACCCGCTTCAGCCACCACAGGCCGAAGCCGAGCATGATGGCGGATGCAAGAATCCCGAGGCCCGGCGCGGCGAAGGGCGTGGTGCCGAAGAACGGCATCGGGATCGCGTTCTGGATCGCCGGCGTGCCGGGCATGGCCGACATGGTGAAGGTGGAGGTGCCGAGCGCGATCGCCGCCGGCATGAGCCGGCGCGGAACGCCGGCGCTGCGGAACAAGGCGAGCGCCATCGGCGCGAGCACGAAGAAGGCGACGAACAGGCTCACGCCGCCGTAGGTGACGATGGCGCCGGCGAGCACCACCGACATGATGGAGCGCTCAGGCCCCATTTTGTCGGTCATGTACTGCGCGATCGAGGAGACGGAGCCGGAATCGTCCATCAGCTTGCCGAACAGCGCGCCGAGCAGGAACAAGGGGAAGAACTGCGCGACGAAATCCGCCGCGTTGCTCATGAAGATCTGCGTCCAGCTCGCAAGCAGCGGCTCACCGGCGAAAATGGCGGCGATCAAGCCAGCGAGCGGGGCGAGGATCAGGACGCTCCAGCCGCGATAAGCGAGGAAGACGAGGAACCCGAGGCCGATCAGAATACCGAGCAGTCCCATGGCTTACTGCACCTCCGCCAGCAACTGGTCGATATCGAGCGTCGACTTTTTGCCGATGTCGTTGCTGTGCTCTTTCAGGAATTGCTCCCCGGCCTTGCGGCCTTCCTCGCGCAGCATGCTGACGAATTCCCATTCGGCGTTAAGTTTCGAGGAGGCGCCGAGCTCGGCCATGATTGGGTTGCGCACGATATGCACGCGCATGCGCGCCCATTGTGCACCCTCGCCGTCGCCCGGGTTGGCGATCTTGCGCAGCAGCGCCATCATCTTCAGTTCCTTGATCAGCACCGCATTGAACGACACCTCGTTCAGACGATTGAGGATGTCATGCGCCGTCTTGGGCGTGCCGGGCCGCTCGATCGGATTGACGGGAATGAGGATGGTGTCGTCGGATACGAGCTCGTTGACCAGCGGCGCGATCGTTGGGTTGCCCGAATAGCCGCCGTCCCAATAGATCTCCCCGTCGATCTCCACCGCCTGGAACAGCGTCGGCAGGCAGGCCGAGGCCAGGAGCACCTCCGGCGTGAGGTCGGCGTTGCGGAAAATGCGCGGGCGGCCGGTGCGCACGTTGGTGGCGGTGATGAAGACCTTGATCGGGGAGTCGCGCAGCCGGTCGAAGTCGATGGTTTTTTCCAGGACCGGCGTGAGCGCATTGCTGCCGCCGGGATTGAGGTCGTACGGCGAGTAGAGTCGCGACATGATGTCCATGAAAACGAACATCGGCGAATGGTCGAGCGACCAGCGGCCGAGCAGCCGGTCGATGGGGCCGCGCTGGAACGGGCTGAACCGCGCCGCTTCCGACACCGTGCGCCAATAAACATCGAGCGCTTTGCGCGCGCCCTCCGCCCCGCCCGCGGCGAAGCCGTCGGCCAGCAACGCGGCGTTCATCGCGCCCGCCGAAGTGCCGGACACGCCTTCGATCTTCAGCCAGGGCTCTTCCAGCAGCCGGTCGAGCACGCCCCAGGCGAACGCGCCGTGCGAGCCGCCGCCCTGCAAGGCGAGATCGACGAGAACCGGATCTTTTCGGCCTCTGGAATGCGCATTCGACATCGGAGTCTCCGGATTGAGGTCTCAGCCGATCTGCCCTGCTGAAGCGGGCACGATGTCCCTGAGGTTCGGTCTGAGGAGGTCTGATCTTAAGGCTGGGCCCCTCGGGGCTCGCGACGGAGCTGCAGTCCGAGCGCGATCCACCATGCGCCATGCAGCAAGAGGTCGATGCCCACCAGCGTGCCCAGCACCCAAAGTCCGCTCACGGGCCACTTCGACAGGATCACGAACCCGGCAAGGACGCCGATGGCTCCGGACAGAAGAAGCAGAAATCCGGACCACTGCCAATACTGGAAGGACTGAAAAATACGAACGACGCCGGAAACGATGAGCGCCAGCGCGAACACGAATGTGAGCAGGATGGATGCGGCCAGCGGATCGGCGATCAGCGCGACGCCGCAAATGCCGTAGAGCACGCCGACCAGTAGCCGCGCGACGAAGCCGCGCCAATGGGGTGCGGAGAAGGAGTGAATGACCTCCGAGGCGCCGGCGACGAGCAGGGTGAAGCCGATCACGATCGCGCTGATGACGGTCGCGAGCGCGACATCGCCGAGAATGAAGAAGCCGGCGGCAATGAACACGACGCCGAGCAGGAGCGCGCTCCACCACTTGGTCGCCGAGCCTTGCCCCGGATGAGCGGCGGATGTGTCGGCCATGGAGTTTTCACCAATGAGATGGATGTGCAGTTAAAGAGAAGCCTGAAAACTCAAACAGTCCCCTGGGATTTCCATCCCAGGGGACGCGCATTTTCATTATCCGATTTCAAACGGCCGGCAAATAGACAATCGGTCGCGAGCAGGCGTACTATTCCTGGCCGGGGACCGGCCCGCGCATCTCCGGCGTCTTGCCGCTGACGGTACCCGTCGCAGGAAGCTTTCCGGCTTCGTCGCCCATCCTCAGGCGTCCGTCCTCTGTCGTCGTTGTGCCGCCCGCGTCCGGTCCCGTCATGTCCGGCACGGCGCCACGCATCGTTTCGGAGGGGGGAAGCTTGCCTTCATCGCCCAACGTCTGGGGCGGGCCCTTGGGTTCAGCGGTGCCGCCAGCGATGGCGGACGCAGAAAAAGCGCCGATTGCTGCAATCGCAACGGCCGACGTGATGGAAAGCTTCATAGATTTTGACTCCTTGAAAGAGGTTCTTGTCACCGGGTGTTTCTCCACGGGGCGGACTATAGGCATATTTCCTTCGGCTGGAAAGAGATGTGGTCATTGACAGCAAAAAGTTAACCCGCGTAGCGGGGGCCGTGTGCAATGAAAAGGCACTCGAATTGTACTTTCGTCGGCATGTCGGAAGGCCCGCTCCGGCAATTCGCGGGCCTCAGCGCCTCTATTTGTTTTCGCCGTGATCGCCCGCGCCGCCGGGGCGATGGTGCGAGCCGTTGACGACAAGGAAAAGCGTCAAGGCTCCGATCATCAAGGCGACCGCGATCCCCAAATGGAGGAAGTCGAGATCGGTGATGCGCGCGACCGCCTCCTTGGCGAAGAGCACGGCAAGAACCGCAACGATGACGCTGATCAGGTTGTTCTTCAGGTCCTCGAGGTTGTTGATGATCAGCCATTTCGGCAGCGGGAGCGTGTTGTCGATGAACAGCACGAAAAGCCCGGCGCAGGTGATGTAGCCGACGATGGCGATCAGGAACACGTCGATCGCGCCCAGTAATCCGACTGCGAGCAGTCTTCCACCTTCCGGAGAAACGGTCGCCTCTCGGATGGTGGCGAAGATGCCCGACGCCACGACGGCGGTCTCGTAGAAGATGAGGGCCACCGAGCCCGCGTAAATGCTGACGATGACGACGAGGATGACAAACTTGCTCGAGGCCAGCAGGTTGCGCAGCATGAGAGATCCTCGTCGATGAGATGGGTATGCCGGCCCGAGCCGGGCACGACGGAATGCGAGCGTGGGAACACCCGCGGCGAGAGCGCGATGGCGCGCCCTGGTTATAGCGGGTCTTCTGCGGACTGAAAACTGCCGCGGAGCTACGACAAACAACGGGCCGCGTACGGAGCGCCTTTCCTCGGATGGGGACGCGCGCCGTGGGCGGGCGGCGTCAGGTCCGGGAAAATTCCACAAACTTTCTCGGATACACGGCCCCTGGTCGGGTCTCCGCGAGATCCGCTACGACCCGTTGCGATTGCGAAACCAGAGTGCGGCGAGCACTAGGAGCGATCCGACCACCGCCGCCGTCAGGTCGCGCAGCGAGATCGTGACCTGATCGAGCCCGGGGAACAGGCCGAGGGCGCGGAACAAGAGGCCGCCGATCAGGGCTCCGACCAACCCGAGACCGAGATTGGTCGGGAGGCCGAACCCTTTGCGGTCGCGTTTGACGACGAGACCGACGAGGCTGCCGCCGATCAGGCCGACGACGGCCCAGACGATGATCTGTGCGAGCGAGATGGACATGGAGCCCTCCAGGGTGCGCCGTTTTGCGGCGATGCATGACCGAGCGATGGCGCGAGGCGGCGCCAGCGTGCGCGCATGTATGGTGTGCGCGCCTGTATATCGCGGGGACGGCCGGTTTCGCGAACGAAAGTTGCGGGCAGGGCGCCGAAAGCCGGGAACGGCGTTTCAACGGCCTCGGTATCGGGATGGCGCTGCGGGATGCCCGCGGCCGGCGGCGGCATGCCGCGAGCGGGGTTACGCCACGTCTCCCATTGACACCGCAACATCTCGTTGGGAGAAAGTCCCACGCGAGGGCGGAGCCGTCGAAGAGTGCGTGGGGACAGATACGCATGCCGGAATTCATGAGCCTCGCGCCGTTCGACGCCAAGGGGCGTGTGCAGATGGTGGTTGAGACCCCGCGCGGCTCGTCGATCAAGTTCAAGCTCGACGAGGAGAGAGGCGTCTTCACCGTCTCGCGCAGCCTCGCCGCCGGCATCACCTATCCCTTCGATTGGGGCTTCGTACCCGGTACCAGAAGCGAGGACGGCGATCCCGTCGACGCGCTCTGCCTCCACAGTCACCCGAGCTTTCCCGGCGCCGTCCTGCCCTGCAGGTGCCTTGCGCTCGTCTCCATCGAGCAGAAAGGGCTTGAGGGGCGTGTCGGCAACCCCCGCCTCATCCTGGCGCCGGCCTGGGACGGCGGCGACGTGCTCGAGATCGGGGCCGAGCTCACCGGGCGCGTCAAAGCGGAGCTCGAGACGTTCTTCCTCAACGCGACGCTCTTCACCGACAAGGAGGCGCGCGTCGTCGGCTGGCAGGAGGCCGACGCCGCCGGGCGCTATCTCCGCGACGCATGCCTCTAGAACGCCTGCCTCTCGCGAGCCGGTGCGCCGATCTCCATCCCATCTCAATGAGCCCCCGCCTCATGGCCGCCGAGCCGGCTCAGGAAGCGCTGCGCGAGACCGGTATAGTTGCCGTCGAAGTGGTGGCCGCCCGTGGTCTTGACGATCGTGGCATGACGGAGTGCCGTGTCCGCACAGGCGCTCTCCGTATCCTCCTTGCCGAAGACGCACACCACGCGGTCGGCGGGCAGCGCGGCGAGCGCGGGCACGACGGAATACCCCGTGTCGTCGATGCCGAGCCAGCCGCTGATGGTGATCTGGAACGACGTCGACCGTCCCGGCGCGAGGAGGCCGATCACGCGCGTCCGTTCCTGGACGGCCTTGGGCAGCAGCGGAAAGGCGAACGGGATCGTGTCCGCCCCGAACGAATAGCCGATCAGCATGATCGGCAGGGCGTCGGTCGAGTCGGCGGCGTCGACGAGGAAGGCGATGTCCCTGGCGAGCTCCTGCGGCGTCCGCTTCGACCAGAAGTAATGCAGCGCGTCGAGCCCGACGACGTGCGCGCCCTGGGTTGCGAGCCATTCGCCCATCGTCTTGTCGAGGTCGCGCCAGCCGCCGTCGCCGGAGATGAGGATCACGAGCGCGCGGGGCGTCGTGCTCGCGGGAAGGTCCACGGCGGGGAGGTCGCCGAACGGCCGCGCCACGCTGGCGAGATCGGCGACCTCGCGCGCAATCTGCTCCGGCAGCGTCGGAGGATCGATGGCGATGACGGTGATGTCGTCGCTGCGCGGCGCGACCGCCGCCTCGAGCGCCTCCTGCGCCTCGGCCGGGACGAGTAGCGACGCACGCCCCGGAATGTCCTTCTCGAACCCGTACTGCAGCGCTTTTCCATCGTGCGTCTTCGAAGCCTTGCTCGCCGAGCAGATCGGCAGCCGCAGGCTGAGCCGGTTCGCGAAGCCTGCCCCCACCGCGCCGCCGAGCGTATTGGGAGGTGCGGCCGTGAGCGCGGCGTAGGCGAAGGTCGCCGCCTCGCCCGCCCCGACGACGATCGGCGGCAGGTAGGTCTGAATGCCGAGCTGGCGCTGCGCGGTCTGCGCCGCATCCACGATGTCGCCCACCACGTCGGCGCAAGAGCCCGCGTGCGCGTCGAGCTTCTCCGCATAGTGCGAGAAATCGACCGGCAGCACGAGGGCTCCGCCGTCCTTGAGCGCCGCCACGGCGTCGTCGTCCGAGGGCTGCCATCCCGAGCGGTCGGAGAGGTAGAGCACCATCGCTCGCGGCGTTGCCTGGGCCGGCACGACGATGGGGATCGTTCCGATGAGCCCGGCCGTGACAGTCGGAGCGCCGTCCCCCGCCGTTGGAAGCGCACCTGCCCCCGCTGGGGCCGCAAATACGAGAAGTGCAAGAGCAAGAGAAGCGGAGATACGTTTCATCGCTGGAGCAATCCCATGGGGCTGCCTGAGATCAGGCTGGTGATGTCGATAAGCGCTTGCGGCATGGCAAGCCCGCCGGGGCAGGCGAGATACTGCGGCGTCCACACCGGATCGAACTTCTGCTTGAACGCGCGCAGGCCCTCGAAATTGTAGAACTCGTCGCCGCGCCGGTAGATGAACGTGCCGACGCGGTTCCAGGTCGAGGCCAGCGGATGGTCGGCGAGACCCGCAAGCGGGGCCGCGCCGAGATTGAACCAGCGGTAGCCCTCGGCCTTGGCGTAGAGAAGAAGATGGGCGAACAGCGCGTCCATCATCACCTTCGACACGCCGGGCCGGTAGCGCATGAGATCGATCGACAGCTCGTTTCTGTCGCCGCTGCGCCAGAGGTTGGCGAAGGCGACGATGGCGCCCTCCTTCCTGAGCACGGCGCAATCGAACTCCGCGATGTAGTCGTCGGCGAAGCGGCCGAGCGAGAACCCTTTCTCGCGGCTGTTCTTGGTCGCAAGCCACGCGTCCGAGACGGACCTCAGCGCGGCGAGGGCGGCGGGAACATCGGCCTTGGGGATTACCGAGAAGGTGATGCCTTCCCGCGCCGCGCGCTTTTCCGCGTACCTGAAGTCGTGCCGGGCGGCCCCCTCGAGCGAAAAAGTAGAAAGATCCACGCGTGCCACCTCCCCGGTCTTGAGGATGGCGAGCCCGAGGTCGAGATAGACGGGCAGCATGTCGGGCGTGACGGAATAGAACACGGCCCGCGCCCCGGCACGGTCCGCCTCCTCCGCGAACTGCCAGACGAGCCCGCGGGCGGACTTTGCCTCGCCGACCGGATCGCCGAGCGTGATCCAGCTCCGCCCCGCGACCCCGAACATGACAAACGCCTTGCCGTCGCTTGCGACGAGGAAGGACTTGTCGCCGAGCAGCGCCACGTTGGGCGTCGTCGACGGGACCGTCTTGAGGATCTCGCGCACGGCGGCCGGGATGTGCGCGCGCCCCGCCGGAGGGGCCTGCGGCCGGTGGATGAGCGCGTCGATGGCGATGGCGCCCGCGACGATCGTGAGCGCGAGGGTGGCCCTCAGAAAGCGGGGCGCATCCCCATCCCACGCGAACTGCCACCAGAGGTCCGACTGGTACTCGACATGGCGGAAGGCCAGAAAACCGATCAGCGTCAGGGATGCGAGCGCGACGCCCATGAGCGCGAGCCAGGTCCGGTTCGGGCGGAAGGCGCGCCAGTCGCCCTTGCGGTAGAAGGCGCCGGCGTTGACGTAGAGGAGGCCCGCCACTGACAGCAGGATCAGCGCCTCCTCCCAATCGAGGCCCTTGAGCAGCGAGAACGCCGCGCCGGCGACCAGGAGCACGATCGCCGCCACGCGCGCGGAGGCGATCCGGCGGTTGAGCCCGCGCGCGAGGATGATGAGCAGAAGCCCGACCAGGCTCGCCATCAGATGCGACGCCTCGGCGAACGGAAGCGGAAGCACGTGGCTCAGGAGGTCGGTGCGCAGCCCCACCGCCGGCGTGTTGCCGGAGAGAAGCAGGACGATGCCGCCGAGGAACACCAGCGTCGCGGCAATGGGCGGCACGATGCGGCGCGCCATCGGGAACGTGCGGCCCGCGGCCCTGGCGCGCGCCTGCATCCGGCCGATCTCGAACACGATGAGCGCCGCACACGCGGTCGCGAGCGGGATCAGATAGTAGATCACGCGGAACACGGCCAGCGACGCGAGCACGTCGGGCCGCGTTCCGGCGTTGAGGCCGATCAGGATCGTGGCTTCCACGACGCCGATCCCCCCCGGCGCATGGCTCACGATGCCGAGCGAGATCGCGGCCACGAACAGGACCAGGAAGACCGCAAACCCCGGCGCGACGTCGGCGGGCAGCAGCACGTAGAGCGCCGCCGCGGCCGCTCCGATGTCGCCGGCGCCGATCGCGATCTGCGCCAGCGCATTGCGCGCGCTGGGCAGCGGAAACCGCCACCCCAAGAGGCGCGCCTCGCGCCGCCCGCCCGCAAGCCAGACGATCCCGAGGCCGAGTGCGATCAGCGCGCCGAGCGCGAGCAGGCGGTCGTCGGCGGGCGAGAGGAGCCGCAGGGACGGCAGCCCGTTGGGATCGAGAAGCACGCCGAGAGAGACGATGGTCATGAGGCCGGCCGCAAACGTCAGCGCCGTGATGCCGACGATGCGTCCCACCTCCGCCGCATCGAGGCCGGCGGCCTGGTAGATGCGGTAGCGCACCGTGCCGCCCACCAGCACGTGAAACCCGATGGCGTTCGAGATCCCGTAGCCGACGAGCCCCGCGAACGCGGCGAGCGCGGACGACACGCGGCCGGGTACCGCGCCACGCACGGCCATCACGTCGTAGAGCGCCATGGCGGCGAAGCTCAGGGCGGTGAACAGGAGCGAGAGGCGGATGGCGTCCACGGGCGTGGCCGCGATCGCCGCCGTGATGTCGTCGAGGTGAACCTGCCCCGTGAGGCCGTGGATGACGTAAATGGCGACGGCCGCCATCACCGCCCCTGCCAGCGGGCCGAGCAGGCGGGGTTCGATCAGTCGTTCGGCGATATCGGCGAGCCAGGCGCGGCGGGACGGGTCTTTGGCGCTATCCGTGTCGGCCATGGGAAATCGGCTCTCGAGAGGACCGTGGCAAAGGGACCGTGACGGGTTCTACGGAGCGCCAGTTTACGTGTGTCTGTCGGCGCCGGTGGGATGCCTTCGAGAAGAAATGGTTGGGGATGGGCCGAAGGGGAGCGACGAGATACGCGTGCAACGCGGCCGCGACGATCTGCGCAGGGCTGGCGGGACAGCCACAGGACAGGCCACCGCGCCGATAGGCGGCGCGCAGGGAGACGTCCGAGCTTGGCGGCACGAGCGTCACCTCCTTCGACATGGGGAGGCGCTCGCCCTTGTTCAACGGCGCCGAGAGGTCTCAGCGGCCCCAATAGGTCGGCGCGCCGTAATGGGCGTGCGTGCGGGCCTCCCAGTCGCGATCGGTCCACGAGTCGTCACTGAACTCGGGTGCGTTACGGAGCTGTTCCACCGTGAGTCCGGTGCGGAAGCCGGCAACGCTCTTGTCGTATTTGAGGGCGCTCCAGGGAATTGGATAGTGGCTGTGGGCAAGTCCCAGGATACCTCCGAAGCTCATCACCGCGTAGGCCACGCGGCCGCTCTCTTTCTCGATCAGGAGATGGTCGATCTCGCCGATGACTTCCTCGGTGGCTCCGATCACGTCGGTGCCGTGCACGTCCTCGCTGGAGATCAGGCGATGGTCGGGATGGGCTGTTGCGCGGGCCATGACACTCCTCCGCTGTGGCGTTTGGTTCCTCAACCCGGGCTTTGCCCTTCTGGTTCCTGTGGAAATTGGCCCCGCCCGGGAACTGCCGCCGCTGCCGGCGATTGGAAAGGTGATCGCGAGCAAAGGGGATGCCAGGAGAAGGCGATGGGCCGGGACGGAGCCAGACGCCCCGCGGAAGACGAGATGGATCGAGATGGATAAGGAGTTTGGGGCGGAGATCGTCCGAGCGTTCGCAACGCCGCTCCGGCGCCTCTACACCTTCGATGAGCGGGACTTGCCGTTGCCGATGGCGGAAGCTCTCGAGCGCCTGAAGCGCATCGAGCGCGATCTGTGCCGCTCCGGCCGGCCCCCGTCGTCGAAGCCCAATTGCGGAGGGCCGCCCCATTGACCTCCGGAAGCCTCACGACGCAACGCTGAGGAGTGGGAAGAGCCCGAAATAGGAGGAGCCGGAGCAGGAACCGTGCCTGCAACGGCGCGTTTTCTGACGGGAGGGGCCATCGCCAACGAAAGACAAGGATGGATCATGACCACCACCCCGACATCCCGCTTCGCAGCCACGTCTCGTCTCGCAATCCTCGCCCTCATGTTCGGCGCAAGTCCGACGCTCGCCCAATCGACTGGCGGCAGCCCGGCCGACCCGAACACCAGCCAGAACCAGCAGCCGGGACCGGGCGTCGCCAATCCGACAGACCCGGCCGCCGGCTCGGATCCCTCGGCCCGCGTGCCGACCTCGCCGCCGGGCACGGGCTCGGCCGCGGACGGCCCGAGCTCGGGGGCATCGGGCTTCGACGCACCGGCCGGGATCCCGGCCGATCCCAATACCAACGAGAACCAGCAGCCGGCGCCGAACAATATCAACCCGGCCGACCCCGAAGCCGGCTCCAACCCGGCCGCTCGCGTTCCGACCGCGCCGGAGGACTGACGGGGGAGCAAGCCGAGGCCCGGCCAAGCAAAAAGCCCTGGTCCATGGGACCGGGGCTTGTTCGTTTCTGGTCACGGCTTGGTGTTCAGAGCGCCGCTCTCGGCGTGTGCCACTAGGGCGCAGGTCTGGGTGCGACGGCGAATGGGGCAGCCTGTTCCGGCGGGATGTAGAGCCCGAGCCAGTCGCGATCGAGCGCGGTCCATACGAAGGCGAAGACAATCGCCGCGACGATGGTGTTGATGATCGCAACGCGCAGGAGCCGCGGAGCGGCGGGCGCACTGGCGGGCGTCCCTTCGACGACCTCGCCCGCCTCCCCCTGCGTCTTGACGCCGAACGGCAGCACGGCGAACAGCGTCATGAACCAGATCATGAGATAGAGCGCGATAGCGAGCGCAAGGGTCATCGTGACCTCCCTGGGTGCGGCCCTTGGGTGCGGCGGGCGCGCCGGCCTCCGTGCCGGAGCCTCAGACCTGCTCCAGCTCCGTCAACGTCCCGCAGAAGTCCTTGGGATGCAGGAACAGCACCGGCTTGCCGTGGGCGCCGATCTTCGGATTTCCGTCGCCGAGCACCCGCGCCCCCTGGGCCTTGAGCGTGTCGCGTGCGGCCAGGATGTCCTCCACCTCGTAGCAGAGGTGATGGATGCCGCCGTCGGGGTTCTTTTCCAGGAACTTCGCGATCGGCGACCCCTCGCCCAGGGGCTCGAGAAACTCGATCTTGGTGTTGGGCAGCGTCACGAAGACCACCGTCACGCCATGCTCGGGTTGCGGAAGGGGGTCCGTCATGACCGCGCCAAGCGCGTTTTTGTAGACCGCAGTCGCGGCGGCGAGATCCTTGACCGCAATGGCCACGTGATTCAGGCGTCCAATCATCTTCGTCCTCGAACTCGAGCCCCAGCGGGTCGGCGGCCTCAGCCCTTCCCTTCGATCACGGTCAGGAGCACCTTGACAATGGGCTTCTTGCCCCAGGCGCTGGCCACGGCCCCGCGGACGCTCCGGCGCACCGCTTCGCTCACCATTTCGAGGTCGCGGCGCCGGTCGCGCGGGATGCTGCGCAGCGTCCCCTCGACGGCGGTGAGCGCGATCTCCTGCATCGGCTCGCCCGCCTCGTCCTCGTAGGGGACGCCGTCGAGGACGACCTGCGGCTCTCCGGCAACCTCGCCGCGCCGCGAGAGCGCGAGCGCCACGATGACGATGCCGACGACGGCGAGCTTGCGCCGCTCGCGCACCGGGCCGTCGCCGGCGGGCACGAGGAGGTCTCCGTCGCGGAAGAGCCGGCCCACCGGGGCGTCATCGATAATGCGGACGGGGCCGGGCGCGATCCGCACCATCTCGCCGTTGTAGGCGATCTGCACCTCGCCGACGCCGGCCTCGCGCGCGAGCTCCGCATGAGCCTTGAGGTGGCGCGGCTCGCCGTGCATCGGCACGGCAATTCTCGGCCGCACCCACGCGTAGAGCTGGCGCAATTCGTCCCGCCGGGGATGTCCCGTCACATGCACGAGCGCCTCGCCGTCCGTCAGCACCTCGACCCCCATGCGCACGAGGCTGTTCTGGATCGCGCCGACGGCCCTTTCGTTTCCGGGGATCGTGCGCGAGGAGAAGATCGCGAGGTCGCCCTTGTCGAGCGACACGTCGGGATGCTCGTTCGCCGCGATCCGCGCCATGGCGGCGCGTGGCTCGCCCTGGCTGCCGGTGCAGAGGCAGACGACCTTCGACCGCTTGAACTCGCCGAACTGCTGCTGGTCCACGTAGCGGAAGCCCTCGGGCAGATAGCCGGTGTCGATGGCCACGTCGATGACGCGATGGAGCGCGCGCCCCGCGATCACGAGCTCGCGGCCCGCGGCCCTTGCCGCCTCCGCCACCGCCTTGATGCGGGCCACGTTGGACGCGAACGTCGTCACAGCGACGCGGTGCGGCGCCTGCTTGACGATCTCCACCAGCGTCTTGGAGACGTCGCGCTCGGAGGGCGAGCGGCCTTCGCGCATGGCGTTGGTGGAATCGCCGATCATCGCCAGAACGCCGTCGTCGCCGAGCTTGGCAAGGCGCGCCGCGTCGGGGCTGCCGCCGACGGTCGGCGTGGGATCGAGCTTCCAGTCGCCCGTGTGCAGCACGACACCGTGCGGCGTGCGGATCGCCAGCGCACTGCTTTCCGGAATGGAATGGGACATCTCGAACAGCTCGATGTCGAACGGGCCGACGTCGAAACGGCCGTTGAGCGGCACCTCGTGGATCGGGATCTGAAGGCGGCCGCCGTGCTCGGCGAGCTTCGCCTTCAGCATGCCGGCCGTGAAGGCCGTCGCATAGACCGGAACGCCGAGCCGAGGCCACAGCTCGATCACCGCACCGATATGATCCTCGTGCGCGTGCGTGATGACGAGGCCGGCGAGCGCGCTCTTCTCTTCCTCGATGAAGCGCAGATCCGGGAGGATCACGTCGACGCCCGGATCGTCCTCGCCCTCGGGGAACGTGATGCCGAGGTCGACCATCAGCCACTTGCGGGCGTCCGGCGGGCCGATGCCGTAGAGGTAGGCGTTCATGCCGATCTCGCCGAGCCCGCCGAGGGCCAGAAAAACCAGCTCGTCCGGCTCGCCGGACCGGCCCTGTCGCGTCCGTTGCTCAGGCATTCGCCGTCTTGGCCCCTTTTCCTGTCGGTTGCGATCCTGCCTCAACGCGCAAGAGAGACGTCTCCGAACGTGAAACGGCGCACGTCGCCGTCGACGTCGAGCAGCAACGCACCGTCGGGGTCGAGGCCCGAGAACGTCCCGAGCACGCGCTCGGGACCCGTGTTGATGCTCAACCGTTCCCCTATAGGAAGGGCGCGGTTTAGCCAAGCCTGCCGGACCGTGGCAAACCCCCGTCCTTCGTCCCATACCGCAAGCCACGTCTCGAGGCTCGCGGCGATCGCCGCGAGGAGCACGCCGGGCTCGGGAGAGGCTCCATGGGCGGCGAGGTGGGTCGCCGGGCGGTCCGGGAGCGACGGGGAGGCGACGATGTTGAGACCGATGCCGATCACCGCCGCGAGGCGGCCGCCGATCGAGCTGCTTTCGATGAGGATGCCGCCCGCTTTCGCGTCTCCGATCAGGATGTCGTTCGGCCACTTGAGACGGAGCCCGGCCGGTGCGGGATACGTTGCCGCGCCGAGCGCGTCGAAGACCGCAACACCCGCGACCAGAGCAAGCTGGTAGGCGAGCGGCTGCGGCAGGGCGAGGGTTACGAGCAGACTCGCATGCAGGTTTCCGGTCTCGGACGTCCAGCCGCGACCGCTGCGGCCGCGGCCCGCGGTCTGCACGTCGGCCAGGATCCAAAGCGGGCCGCGCTCGCCGGACTGGGCGCGGCGCAGGGCTTCCGCATTGGTTGAATCCACGGCCGCGAGCCGTTCGACGCGATCGAAAATCATTGTTCGGATCCGGCGGAACGACGGGTTGCGTGCACGGGATGGAGCGCAGCCTAGCAGCGGAAGGGGCGGGCAGGTAAGTGCCTGTTAAGACATCCGACCTATATATATTATATCAATTATTATGGGTATTTAGCAGGAATACGCCGGATCTCGGCAGTCTCCTGCATCAGGGACCTCCTCATGACCGGCAGCAGTGAAACCCGTACCGTGCAACGGCGGCGGACCAACAACTTCGGAATAATCAAAGCCAACGACAAGGAGCTTCCGGTGCTGCTGCGCGACGCGTCGCGGACGGGAGCGCGCGTGCGGCTCGTGACGCCCTGTGAGCTTCCTGACGAGCTCACCCTCGTGTCGGCGATGGAAAAGATCGACAGGCGGTGCGTCGTGGTCTGGCGCCGCGGGAACGACATCGGGCTGCGGTTCGAGACGCCTCTCGCATAGACCATGATCACTTCAGGCCCTATCAGCCTGAAGTGTGAATCATCGGTCTCATCAAAGAGAGAGCGTGTGATCCCAATTCAATCAAAAATAATCACGGTCTAGCGCGAGGCAAGGAGGCTTCGATCCCGGAGCCCCATTCGCTCGAAGCCGCCTCGCGCTCAGAGCTGCAGCGATCTCGCGGCCGCCGAGGCGGCGTCGACCAGTGGCGACGGGTAGACGGCATAGAACACGACGAAGAGCCCGGCCGCGATCATCACGACGCGCACGTAAGGCGCCGTCGGGGTGAAGCGGGGCTTGGCTTCGTCGAAGAACATCACCTTGACGATGCGCAGGTAGTAGAACGCGCCGACGACGCTGGCGAGCACGCCGATGATGGCAAGCCCGTAGAGCTCGGCCTTCACGGCGGCCGCGAAGACGTAGAACTTCGCGAAGAAGCCGGCGAGAGGCGGCACGCCCGCGAGGGAGAAGAACAGCATCGCCAGCGTGAAGGCCATCGGCAGGTCAGTCTGGGCAAGGCCGGCGAGCTCGTCGATCTCCTCGACCGGCCCGTTCTCGCGGCGCATGGCGAGGATGCAGGCGAACGAGCCGAGCGTCATGACGAGGTAGATCGCGAGATAGACGAGCAGTGCCTCGATCCCAGTCTCGCTACCGGCCGCGAGCCCGACCAGCGCAAACCCCACGTGCCCGATCGACGAGTAGGCCATCAGCCGCTTGATGTTGGTCTGGCCGATGGCGGCGAAGGCGCCGAGCAGCATGGAGGCGATGGAGAGGAAGATGATGATCTTCTGCCACTGGACGATCATGCCCCCGAAGCCGTCGAACAGCACGCGCGCAAGCAGCGCCAGTGCGGCGAGCTTGGGGGCGGCGGCGAAGAAGGCGGTGATGGGCGTGGGGGCGCCCTCGTAGACGTCGGGCGTCCACATATGGAACGGCACCGCCGAGATCTTGAAGGCGATGCCCACCAGCAGGAACACGAGGCCGGCGATGAGGCCGAGGTTGGTCGCGGCCCCCGGCGCCGCGGCCGCGGCCTGGAGCCCGGCGAACGATATCGTGCCCGTGAAGCCGTAGAGCAGGGACGCGCCGTAGAGCAGCATGCCCGACGAGAGCGCGCCGAGGACGAAGTACTTCATGCCCGCTTCGCTCGAGCGCACGTCGTCGCGACGCACGGCGGCCAGCACGTAGAGCGCGAGGCTCTGCAACTCGAGGCCGAGATAGAGCGCGATGAGGTCGTTGGCCGAGACCATCATCATCATGCCGACGGTCGCGAGCAGGATGAGGACGGGGATCTCGTACCGGCTGATCTTGGCGGTCCTGAAGTCGTCGAACGACATCAGGATGGCCACCGCCGAGCCCGCGAGCACGAGAAGCTTCACGAAACGGGCGAAGGCGTCGGAGACGAAGGCATCGCCGAAGGCGTGCTGGGTTCCGGTCTGCGTGAGGAGCACCGCGCCGCTCGCGATCAGGATCAGGATGGCGAGCCAGCCGCTGCCCTCCTTGCGGTTCGCTTCCTCGCCGCCGAAGGCGCCAAGCATCAGCAGCCCCATGGCGCCGGCGGCGAGCACGATCTCGGGAAGCGCGGCGATGTAGCTCAGGGCCTCGGGCATGGGCGTTTCGTCCTTTACTGAGCGACCGCGGCAGCCTGGCTCGCGGCTTCGAGCGAGCTCACGAGCGCCTTCACGGAGACGGCCGTCACATCGAGAATGGGTGCGGGATAAAAGCCGAACAGGATCGTCAGGATGACGAGCGGCGCCAGGATGGCGATCTCGCGCGGCGAGACGTCAGCCAGTGCCTTGAGCGACGGCTTCTCGAGCGGGCCGAAGGTGATGCGCCGGTAGAGATAGAGCGCGTAGGCGGCCGACAGGATGACGCCGCTCGTGGCGAAGACCGCGACCCAGGTGTTGACCTTGAAGGACGACAGCAGCGTCAGGAATTCACCGACGAAGCCGGACGTTCCGGGCAGGCCGACGTTGCCCATGGTGAACACCATGAAGATCGCCGCATAGATCGGCATGCGCTCCACGATCCCGCCGTAAGCCTTGATCTCGCGCGTGTGCAGGCGGTCGTAGACGACGCCGACGCAGAGGAACAGCGCCGAGGAGATGAGCCCGTGCGACAGCATCTGGAAAATGGCCCCATCGATGCCCTGCTGCGAGAAGGTGAAGATGCCCATGGTGACGAAGCCCATGTGGGCGACCGACGAGTAGGCGATCAGCTTCTTCATGTCCTCCTGCACGAGCGCGATCAGCGAGGTCGCGACGATGGCGACGACAGAGAGCGCGAACACCAGGGGCGCGAGATCCGCGCTCGCATCCGGGAACATCGGCAGCGAGAAGCGCAGGAAGCCGTAGCCCCCCATCTTGAGGAGGATGCCGGCCAGGATGACGGAGCCGGCGGTCGGCGCCTCCACGTGCGCGTCCGGAAGCCACGTATGCACGGGCCACATCGGCATCTTGACGGCGAACGAGGCGAAGAAGGCCAGCCACAGCCAGAACTGCATGTCGGGCGGGAAGCGGGTCTGCATCAGCGTCGGGATGTCGGTCGTGCCCGCGTGCCAGTACATGGCCATCATGGCGAGCAGCATTAAGACCGAGCCGAGGAACGTGTAGAGGAAGAACTTGAAGCTCGCATAGACCCGGCGCGGTCCGCCCCAGACGCCGATGATGAGGAACATCGGGATGAGGCCGCCCTCGAAGAACAGGTAGAACAGCACCAGATCGAGCGCGCAGAACACGCCGATCATGAGCGTCTCGAGCACGAGGAAGGCGATCATGTACTCCTTGACGCGGTCCTTGACGGACGCCCAGGAGGCCAGGATGCAGAGCGGCATCAGGAACGTTGTCAGGATGACGAACAGCATCGAGATGCCGTCGACGCCCATCTTGTACCGGATGGGGCCGAGCCAGCTGCGCTCCTCGACGAACTGGAAGCCAGCCGTCGCGGGATCGAAATTGATCCAGATGAGAAGCGAGATCGCGAACGTGATCAGCGTCGTCCAAAGCGTCGTATAGCGGATGTTCTGCGCGGCTTCGCGCGGCAGAAGCGCGATGAACGCCGCGCCCGCGAGCGGCAGGAACGTCACCAGCGAGAGAATGGGAACGCCCGAAAGGTTCATGGCGCGCCCCCGCCGGCAAGGATGAAGTAGGTGAGAATGGCGGCTACCCCGATCAGCATGGCGAACGCGTAGTGATACACATAGCCGGTCTGGAGCCGCACCATGCGGCCCGTCCCCCACAGCACGCTCTTGGCCGTGCCGTCGATGGTGCCGTCGATCACGGCCCCGTCGACGCCCTTCCAGAGCAGCCGTCCGATGGCGAAGGCGGGACGCACGAAGATCAGATTATAGAGCTCGTCGAAGTACCACTTGTTGAGCAGGAACAGGTAGACGGGACGGAAGGCGCGTGCCGTCGCGGCCGGCAGGCCCGGCGCCCACACGTAATAGAGGGTGGCGAGCGCCAGCCCCGACAGCATGGCGAGCGTCGGCGCCCAGGGCACCCATCCCGGCAGCTCGTGCATGTGGTGGCGGATGTCCTTGCCCGGCGCTTCGAAGAGCGCCCCGCGCCAGAAGGCGTCGTACCCCCCTCCGAAGAAGGCGGACTGGAACACGATGCCGGCCAGAACCGCGCCGGTCGCCAGCAGGATGAGCGGGATCAGCATCACCCACGGGCTTTCGTGCGCATGATCGTAGGTGTGGTGGTCCGCCCGCGTTTCGCCGTGGAAGGTGAGGTACATGAGCCGCCACGAGTAGAACGACGTCATGAAGGCGGCGACGACGAGCACCCAGAACGCGAAGTTGCCCGGCGTATGGGCCGCGTAAGCCGCTTCCACGATCGCGTCCTTGGAGTGGAAGCCCGCGAAGCCGCCGAGGTGCGGGATGCCGACGCCGGTCAGCGCCAGCGTTCCGATCAGCATCATGAGCCAGGTGATCGGCAGCTTCTTCGCGAGCCCGCCCATCTTCCGCATGTCCTGCTCGTGATGCATGCCGTGGATGACGGAGCCGGCGCCGAGGAACAGGAGCGCCTTGAAGAAGGCGTGCGTGAAGAGGTGGAAGATACCGATGGAGTAGGCGCCGACGCCGCAGGCGACGAACATGTAGCCGAGCTGCGAGCACGTCGAATAGGCTATCACGCGCTTGATGTCGTTCTGCACCAGGCCGACGGTCGCGGCGAAGAACGCCGTGACGGCGCCGACCAGCACCACCACCTCGAGGGCCGTCGGCGCCAGCTCGAAGACCGGCGACAGGCGCGCCACCATGAACACGCCCGCAGTCACCATGGTCGCGGCGTGAATGAGCGCGGAGACCGGCGTCGGCCCTTCCATGGCGTCGGGCAGCCAGGTGTGGAGGAGGAATTGCGCCGACTTGCCCATGGCGCCCATGAACAAGAGGAGCGAGATCAGCGTCAGCACGTCGACCTCTTGGCCGAGGAACGTCAGCGTCTTGCCGACAAGGTCCGGCGCAGCGGAGAACACGGCGTCGAGATTGACCGAATCCGTGACCAGGAACAGCGCGAACAGCCCGAGCAGGAACCCGAAATCGCCGACGCGGTTGACGACGAATGCCTTGATGGCGGCCGCGTTCGCCTCCGGCTTCTTGTACCAGAAGCCGATCAGCAGGTAGGAGGCGAGGCCCACGCCCTCCCATCCGAAGAACATCTGCAAGAGGTTGTCGCTGGTGACCAGCGCCAGCATGGCGAACGTGAAGAGCGACAGGTAGGCGAAGAAGCGCGGCCGGCTGTCGTCCTCGTGCATGTACCCGATGGAGTAGAGGTGCACGAGCGACGAGACCGTCGTCACCACGATCAGCATGACGGCCGTCAGCGTATCGACGCGCAGCGCCCACGCCGTGTCCAGATCGCCGGAGGTGATCCAGCGCAGGAGGGGCACTCTCGCCGTCTCGCCGTCGAAGCCGACGCGCACGAACACGATCCAGGACAGAACGGCCGAGATCATGAGCAGCGACGTCGTGATGACTTCCGACGGGCGCGGCCCCAGAAGGCGTCCGAACAGCCCGGCGATGAGCGCGCCCGCGAGCGGCAGGAGAACGATCAAGGCGTAAATCATGTGCTTCCCCCAGGCAGCAGGCTAGGGGCCGCGGACGGCCATGCCGTCCCCCGCCCGAAGCGCTGGCCGCTCGTGTTGCCTGCTGCCGGCTGCCTGCTGTCCACGGTCATCCCTTCATCATGCTGATGTCCTCGACCGCGATCGAGCCGCGGTTCCGGAAGTAGACGACGATGATGGCAAGGCCGATGGCGGCTTCCGCCGCGGCGACCGTCAGCACGAACAGCGTGAACACCTGGCCGACGAGATCGGCGTGAAAGTGCGAGAAGGTGACGAAGTTGATGTTGACGGCGAGCAGCATGAGCTCGACCGACATCAGGATGATGATCACGTTCTTCCGGTTGAGGAAGATGCCGAACATGCCGAGCGTGAACAGGCACGCCGCGACCGTGAGATAGTGTCCGAGCCCGATGTCCATGGGGTCTCCGTCCCTTCCTATGCGCGCCCTGCGCCAGGCTTCACCGGCGCATCGGGAACGGCGCTCCCCCCGGGGGCGACCTTCACCACCTCAACGGCTGTGGCGGGACCGCGCGCGACCTGGTCGGCGGCCGACTGGCGCTTGACGCCGGGCTTGTGGCGCAGCGTCAGTACGATGGCGCCGATCATGGCGACGAGCAGCACCAGGCCCGCGCCCTGAAAGTAGTAGAAGTACTGCGTATAGAGGATCTGCCCGAGCGCTTCCGTGTTCGTGAGCCCCTGGGGTATGGGCGCCTGGGCGGTCCCCGGCGCGATGGGGGCGACGCCGCGCGCCAGGAAGAGCAGCACGAGCTCCGCCAGCACGACGCCGCCGACCAGGAAGCCCACCGGCGCGTTCCTGATGAAGCCCGCGCGCAGCTCCGCGAAGTCGACGTCGAGCATCATGACCACGAACAGGAACAGCACGGCGACCGCTCCCACGTAGACGATGATGAGCACCATGGCGAGAAACTCGGCACCGAGCAGGATGAAGAGGCCAGCCGCGTTGAAGAAGGTGAGGATGAGGAACAGCACGGCGTGCACGGGGTTCTTGGCGACGATCACCATCGCCCCGGCGACGAGCGCCAGGGTTGCGAACAGATAGAAGAAGATTGCCGTCAGTGCCATTGGATGCTGCCCCGCACTTCCACTTCCCCTCCCCCCTTGTGGGGGAGGCTGGGAGGGGGAGATTGCAGGCCATCAGCCGTTGGGATTCCCCCCACCCCTAAACCCTCCCCACGTCCATGCGAAGCATGGCTCTGCCATGACGTGGGAGGGGAACACGTCGTCGTTTGTTGCCGCATCGCCATCACCGGTACGGCGCGTCGAGCGCGATGTTCTGCGCGATCTCGCGCTCCCACCGGTCGCCGTTCGCGAGCAGCCGTTCCTTGTTGTAGTAGAGTTCCTCGCGCGTCTCGGTCGCAAACTCGAAATTCGGCCCCTCGACGATGGCGTCGACCGGGCACGCCTCCTGACAGAGGCCGCAATAGATGCACTTCACCATATCGATGTCGTAGCGCGTCGTGCGCCGCGTGCCGTCGTTGCGGCGCGGCCCCGCCTCGATGGTGATCGCCTGCGCCGGGCAGATGGCCTCGCAGAGCTTACAGGCGATGCAGCGCTCTTCGCCGTTCGGATAGCGCCGGAGCGCGTGCTCGCCGCGGAAGCGGGGCGACAGCGGTCCCTTCTCGAACGGATAGTTGAGCGTCTTCTTCGGCCCGAAGAAGTAGCGCATGCACAGGACGAACGCGGTGACGAACTCCGCGAGGAACAGCGATTTGATGCCTTGGGCTGCGCGCATGGGTCGAGCCCTCCTAAACCGGTTTCAGGAGCTGCAGCACGCCGGCGACGGCCACCACCATCGCCAGCGACAGCGGCAGGAACACTTTCCAGCCGAGCCGCATCAGTTGGTCGTAGCGATAGCGCGGCACCATCGCCTTGACCATCGCGAACATGAAGAACATGAACACGACCTTGGCCGCGAACCAGAGGATCCCGGGAACGGCGTTCAGGGGCCAGATGTCGAGCGGCGGCAGCCATCCGCCGAGGAACAGAAGGGTTGCCAGCGCGCACATGGTGACGATGGCGACGTACTCGCCGAGCATGAACAGGAGGTAGGGCGTCGAGGAGTATTCGACCATGAAGCCGGCAACGAGCTCGCTCTCCGCCTCGACGAGATCGAACGGCGGGCGGTTGGTCTCGGCGAGCGTCGAGACGAAGAACACGACGAACATCGGCAGCAGCGGCAGCCAGTGCCAGTCGAGCGCCGAGGCGGGCATCCCGAGCCAGGTGCCGACACCCGTGGTCTGCGCCATGACGATGGTGGCGAGGTTGAGCGAGCCGACCATCAGCAGCACCGTGATCACGACGAAGCCGAGTGACACTTCGTACGAGATCATCTGCGCCGCCGAGCGGAGCGCGCCCATGAACGGATACTTCGAGTTCGAGGCCCAGCCGCCCATGATGACGCCGTAGACGCCGAGGGAGGAGATCGCGAGCAGATAGAGCACGCCGACGTTGAGGTCCGAGATCACCCAGAGTCCCCAGGAATCCTTGCTCATGGGGATCACGGCCCAGGCCGCGAGCGCGCAGAGGGCCATGACCATCGGCGCCAGCAGGAAGATGCCTTTGTCCGCGCCGGCGGGAATGACCGGCTCCTTGAACACGAACTTCATGAGATCCGCGAACGACTGCAGGAGCCCGAACGGTCCGACGACGTTCGGGCCGCGGCGGAGCTGCACGGCGGCCCACACCTTGCGGTCCATGAGCAGCAGGAAGGCGATGCACAAGAGCAGGCCGACGAGCACCAGAAGCGACAGCCCGACCGTGATGGCGAGCCAAAGCCCGTACTCCCAGAGCATGGTGATCGTCTCGCTCGACATTGCCGTGGCCCGCTCCTATTCGGCCGCAGAGAGGCTCGCCCGTCCGGCGGCCTTCGTGAGCGCGCTCATCTCGGCCATGACGGCGGAGGCGCGCGCGATCGGATTGGTGAGATAGAAATCACGAACCGCCGGATGGAACGGCTCGTCCCTGAGGGTGCCCTTGCCCGAGGCGAGCACGGAAATCACGTCGGCGGGAGCCGGGCTCACGCGGGCGAGCGCCGCGAGGCCGGGCGCATGGCCGTACATCCCGGCCCTGAGCACGTTGATCGTGTCGTAGGGCAGCGTGTGTCCGACGAGCGGCGACAGCGCGCGTACGATCGTCCAGTCCTCGCGCGCCTCGCCCGGCGGGAAGGCGGCCCGTGCCGTCATCTGCGCACGGCCCTCGGTGTTGACATAGGTCGCGCTCTTCTCGGCGTAGGCGGCCCCCGGGAAGATCACGTCGGCCCGGTGCGCGCCGGCGTCTCCATGGCTGCCCTGGTAGACGACGAACGTCTGTCCGAGCCGGCTCATGTCGATGTCGTCGGCGCCGAGCAGATAGAGCACGTCGAGCGCCCCCGACCCGGCGGCGGCGACGAAGCCCGCGACATCCGTGCTCGCCGGCGCCTCCGGCACGAAGCCGAGATCGAGCCCCGCGACGCGGGACGCCGCCGTGTGGAGCACGTTGAATGCGTTCCAGCCTTGGGTCTTGCCGGCCATGGCCGCCGTCGCGATCCGCGCTGCTGCGGCGAGCACCGCCTGCCCGTCGGCACGCGCGACCGCGGCTGAGCCGACGATGACCATCGGCGCTTTGGCGTCCTTGAGTGTCGCCGCGAACGGATGCTTGCCGTCGGCAAGGTCGGAGAGCGTTTTTCCGCCGGCGCCGAGGTGGTCGTAGGGATACGTGAGGTCCGCCTCGGTGCCGATGAGGCCGACCTTGAGCCCGCCCCGGCGCCACCGCTTGCGGATGCGCGCGTTGAGCACGGCCGCCTCGAGGCGCGGATTGGTGCCGATCAGCAGGATGACGTCGGCCTGCTCGATGCCCTGGATGGTCGAATTGAAGACGTAGCTCGCGCGGCCGAGCGCGGGGTCGAGCTTGGCGCCGTCCTCGCGGCAGTCGACGTTGGTCGAGCCGAGGCGGTGGAAGAGGTCCTTGAGCGCGAACATCTCCTCGGCGCCCGCGAGCGGCCCGGCGATGGCCGCCATGCGCGCGCCCGGCGCGGCCTTGAGCTTCTCCGCGACGGCGGCGAGGGCTTCGTCCCAGGTCGCGGGTTCGAGCCGGCCGTCCTTGCGGATGTACGGCCGGTCGAGCCGCTGCGTCCTGAGCCCGTCGGCGACGTGGCGCGTCTTGTCGGAGATCCACTCCTCGTTCACGGCGTCGTTGTTGCGCGGCAGGATGCGCATCACCTCGCGCCCGCGCGTGTCGATGCGGATGGCGGAGCCCACCGCGTCCATCACGTCGATGCTCTCGGTCTTGCGCAACTCCCACGGCCGCGCGTTGTGCGCCCAGGGCCGGTGCGTCAGCGCGCCGACCGGACAGAGGTCGTTCACGTTGGCGCTCATCTCGGAGAGGATGCCGCGCTCGAGATAGGTCGTGATCTCCATGTCCTCGCCGCGGCCGATGGCGCCGAGCTCCTCGACGCCCGCGACCTCGGTCATGAACCGCACGCAGCGGGTGCAGTGGATGCAGCGCGTCATCGCCGTCTTGATCAGCGGCCCGATGTACTTCTCCTCGACGGCGCGCTTGTTCTCCACGAAGCGCGAGCCGCCCGAGCCGTAGCCGATGGCCTGGTCCTGCAGATCGCACTCGCCGCCCTGGTCGCAGATCGGGCAGTCGAGCGGATGGTTGATGAGCAGGAACTCCATCACGCCCTCGCGCGCCTTCTTTACGAGCGCGCTCTTGGTGTTGATGATCTTGGGCGAGTTGTCCTTGTTCGGCGGCAGGTCGTTGACGCCCATGGCGCACGACGCGATCGGCTTCGGGCTGCCCTGCACCTCGACCAGGCACATGCGGCAATTGCCGGCGATCGAGAGGCGCTCGTGGTAGCAGAAGCGCGGGATCTCGGCGCCCGCCTGCTCGCACGCCTGCAGCACGGTGATGCCGTCCTCGACCGTGATCGGCTTGCCGTCGATGATGAGGTCTTTCGGCATCG
>ERZ795041.94-NODE-94-length-34382-cov-58.171643_pt1 | contig 34382 bp, 47 predicted proteins | sample MGYA00375125_ERZ795041 | MGnify/ENA primary metagenome ERZ795041 (study PRJEB30170, sample SAMN03074214) | activated sludge metagenome | biome: Common Effluent Treatment Plant; feature: Wastewater; material: Activated sludge; isolation source: activated biomass in a...
TCGGCCTCGGACTTGCCCAGGAACTCGGCCGACTTCGCCGCCTCCTCGAACGCCTCCCTGATGGCCATGATCTGCTGCTGCAGCGGCGAGATGAAGCCCAACTGCGCCAGTGCTGCGTTGCGGGTGGCGGCCAGGGCGTCGGCGCGGGCCTCGCGGAGCTGCCGCTCCGACAGGCCCAGGGCCTCCATGTCGCGCCGCGCCTGGTCCCACTGGTCGTTGATGTTCGCCACCTGCTGCTGCAGCGGCGAGATGATGCCGAGCTGGGCCTTGTAGGTATCGACCAGGGCGCCGATCTGGCGGTCGCGCTCCGCCACGAGCCGCTGCTCGCTGACGCCCAGCTCATCGCTTGAGCGAATCGCCGAGGCGAAGGCCTCCGTCACGCCACCGATGGCCTGCTGCAGCGGCGTGACCAGTCCCAGCTCGGCCCTGTAGGCGTCGACCAGCCGCTGCCGGTCGCGCTCCTGCGCCTCGGCCAAGCCGTCGGTCGAGAGATGCAGCCGCACGGCGTTGTCGTTCGCCTCGGCGTAGACGCGCGTCAGGTCCTTGAGGCCGGTGGCGAACGTGCTCATCGGCTGGCGCAGGTTGGCAAGCTGCTCCGGGATCGAGAGGTCGGTCAGCAGGCCCTGGGCGGTCGTCGCCTTGCTGTGCTCCAGCACGGTCTGCTGGTCGGCCGTCAGGCCCTCGGCGCCGGTGAGGAGCTGGCGCAGCGCCGCTTCGGTCAGCTCCTCGGCGCTGCCATATCGTTGGCCATTCAAGGTCAGACCGGTCTTGTTGCCGGCCTGGATGACCAAGTCGCCGATGTCGCCAAACGCCACGCCGGTGGCACGCAGGCCCTGCCGCAGCGCGTCCATCTCGGCGAGGACGCCCTGGACGATGGACTGGTTGCCCGGGCTCGGCTTGGTATTCTGGAACCGCACCGGCAGGCCGGTGACGGGGTCGAAGCCCTGCTGGTAGTTGTCGTTGTGGGTGCCGCCGGTCTGGCCGGAGCCGAAATAGCCGGCGATGGCACCGATGAGGGCGCCGGCAGCGGTACCATAGCCCGGCAGGACCGCTGTCCCGGCTGCGGCGCCAGCAGCGGCCCCGCCCAGGGTGCCGTAGGTGCGGTTGCCGGAGAACTGCTGCCCGACCGCGTAGCCGCCGAGGGCAGCGCCGAAAGCACCAGCGCCAGCCTGGGCGACCGTCACATTGCCTGCGCTCGTGCCCTGCAGCGAGGGCGCGATCTGGCCGAGTTCCTTCCCCAGCGCGTCGCCGATGCTCGCGGCCAGCCCCTTCGTGACGAGCTGGTCCGCCAGCGCCGTCGCGACGGTGCTCTTGAGCAGCGAGCCGAACTGGTCGACCAGATCGCCGACGCTGCCGAAGCCGTCCTCGAAGCCGCGCTCAAGGGCGGAGGCGACGTTGGTCTGGAGGTTGCGCTGGAGGTTTTCGACCGAGCGCTCCTGTTCCGCCAGTCGGTCGCGCTCCGCCTCCTTCGCCGCCGCATCGGCCGCATCGAACAGGCTGTCGACCTGCCCGCCGCCGCGCTTGTAGAAGTCCTCGACGGCCTTGACCTGCTCTTCCACCGCGCGGGCATTGCGCTTGCGGGCCTCGGACTGCTCGTCGAGCAGACGCGTCTGCTCGGCCAGGATGGCGGCCTCGCGGCCTTTCGGGTCGAGCCCGGCGGCGATAGCCTTGTTCTCGGCCTCGATCTGGCGGCGCATCGCCTCGTAGGCGTCGGCGCCCTGCTTGCCGGCCTCGATGAGGTGCTGGTTCTGCTCGATCTCGCGGGCGATGGCGTCGGTGCGCTTTCTCGCAGACTCGCCGCGCTTGCGCTCGTTCTCGGCCTCCTTCGCCGCTTCCTCGTCGATGCGGGAAAGCCGCGCAGCATGGAGCTTCTTCGCCTGCGCCTCGACCTCGTCGAGCAGGTGCTGGTCGGCACCCGGGACCGAACGCTGCCTGGTGATGGCGGCGAGGGTCTCGGCCATCTCGCGGTCGACGACCCGCTTCTTCTCCACGGCGGTTGCGGCGATGCTGTCGAGGCCGCGTTGGATGTCCTCGCGGACCCGCTCCAGCTCCTTCGGCGCGTCTTTGAAGCCGGCGAAGGGGTCACCACCCTTGCTGTCGATCGGCTTGCCGGCGAGCCCGTCCAGCGCCGCCTGCGCCTGCTTGATGCTGTTGGCCGCCTTGATGGCGCCTTCGGCCGGGGCGATGAAGCTGTCGGCGAGCTTGCGCGCATCGCTGCCGGCTTCTGGCAGCCCGGTGACGAGGCGGTCGACCTGATCGGCGAACTCGGTCAACCCGCCCTTGGCGCTGCGCGACAGGGCTGTGTCGAGCCCTTCGAGGAATTGCTGGAGCTGCGCCGTGCCGGGGTCACGGACGGCGCCCTTGTCGAGCTTCGCCAATGCCTCGGACTGCTGCAGCAGCGCGAGCTGGCCGCTGTCCTTGGCGGCCTGGACGGAGGCGGCGATCTGGTCGCGGATGGAGACGAGGGCTTCCTCGTTCTCCCTGATCTTCTTGCCGAGCGACAGCCTCTCGATGGTGCGCATCTCATCCGAGAGCGCCCGGTACTTGCCGGTGAGGTCGGCCACCGAATCGGCCGAGCCCGCGATCGTGCCGTCGAGGCCGTGGGTCGCGGTCTCCAGTGCGTCGCTGGCCGCCTTGGCGGTGTCGACTTCGCGGCCATAGCCGAGCATGGCGCCGGCCGCGACCGCCGTGACGCCGGCGAGCGCGCCGATGGTGGCGCCGACCGGCCCGAAGGCGCCGAGTATCTGCGGCCCCTGCTGGGCGAAGATGATGGCGGCGCTGGTGCCGCTCTGGAACTGGACCGCGACGTCCTGGACCTGCTGGGCGACACCGCCGAGCGCGCCGCGCATCGAGCGGCCGAAGCCGTCCGTCGCCGCCGCCACGCTGCGGAACGAGCGCTCCTGCTGGCTCTGGAAATCCCGCGCCTGCTGGCTCGCGCGACGAAGCCCGGCCGACCAAGGGCCGTCGTCGAGGCCCAGGGTGGCGAAAAGACCGGCAACAGGAGCCGTCACGTGCGCTATCTCACAGACAGCTCAAGCAGAGCGCGCCACAGTGCGCGCGGAGGTGACCGCAATGCGCTTCATGCTCGTTCTGCCGCTGGTGCTGGTTGGGTGCGCGACCGCGCCGTCGCCGCAGGCCGTGGCCGTGCGGGATGCCGATCAGAAGATGGTCGAGGGGTGCGAGTTCGTGGCCTTCGTTACCGGCGAATCAGGCGTGAGCGGCCTGTTTCAATCGGTCGGCAAAGCCAACGCCCGCATCTATGCCGAGGAAGACGCAGCGGCGAAGGGCGCGACGCATATCGTCTGGGACAAGATCGAGAGCACGTACTGGTCGGGTGGTTCGGCTAGCGGCAAGGCCTACCGGTGCAGCGCCTAGCCCAAAGCGCTTTGCCGCATTAGTTTCCCCTCAACATCAGAGGGGAGGACGGCATGTGGCAGATGATTCTTCTAGTCGCCGCCGTGGCGCTTCTGTTCGTGCTGGTGGTGAGACGCAAGTGGCGCGAAGCTGCCGGGCTTGCGATGCCGCCGGGCGTCCTAGCCGCCATCAACGCCGCCTGAATCCCTTCCGCCGCTCGCTGGCGAGGCCGGCGTCCCTCTCGCGCTCGGCCAGCTCCTTTTCCCGCTGCTGCGACTTGACCCGGAAATAGGCCAGCCACTCCGACATCTCGCTGCTGTCCATCCGCCCGATCTCGGCGACCGTCTTGTGCAGCGCTTCCGCCAACTGGAACATGAACAGTCGCAGCGGGCGGGCGGTCAGTTTTTTTCGAGGGCGTCGATGTCCTTGTCGGTGAGGGCGTTGCTGCGCGAGGCCGCGTCGACGATGCGGTCGATGGCGATCTGCGACTTCTTGCCGAGCGCTTCGGCGTCGTCGTTGTTGAACAACCGCTCGCCGTCCTCGCGGCAGATCACCCGCACGGCCAGCCGGGAGCGGAAATTGCTCGGCTTCTTGGCCTCGCGGCGCTCGAACGTCTCCATGTCGAGCGCATCGCGCTCCGAGGCCGACATCGGACGCACGTAGACGTCGGTGCCCCATTCCGGCACCGCCACCTTCGCCGGCTTGCGGTCCTCGAGCCCCAGGATTTCGTCGCGGGTCAGCATCAGGGGGCGACCCCCCTCGTCAGTGTGCCGGTGCCGCGCAGAGTGAGCGTGCCGCCAGCCACCTGCCCGACGCCGGCCCGGAGCAGCGTCGGATTGGTGATCAGCACCGTGCCCGAGTATTTCGGGTTGGTGGCGCTGACCGTCGTGTCGGCCTTGGTGACCTCGATCGTCTGCGACGTCCCCCACCAGGAGAACAGCAGCTCGTTCAGGTCATTGTCGTCGAAGTCATCATAGTACTCCACCGTCATCTGCCAGTCCTTGAACCCGGTCAGATAGGTGCGCGCGCTGTCGCCGAAACCCGTGGTCTCCAGCACCTCGGTGTTGGCCTCGATCGTCACCGACCGGGCCTTGTTGCCCAGGTCGGTCGATGCGATGACGACCTTGACATCATTCAGTACTTCTTTCATACTGAGCGCTCCTTAGGCGCGGAGATCGACGGATGGCTCAAGGACGGCGGACGCTCCCACCGCTTCACTGGAATGTTCCCAGTGGGCTTTGTGAGTGCGGCTGCGGAGGACCAACTAAGATTGCGAAGGCTACTAGGCCTGAATTTGACCAGTACGCTGGTCATCCGATGCGATACATTCTTGGACACAATCAACGCGGCAAGCGTGCGCCCGGATGGAAGGGCGGCCGCAAGAAAGACCAGAATGGCTACTGGTGGGTCTGGGCGCCGGATCACCCAAATTGCGTCAAGAGCGGCTACATTCGCGAGCACAGGTTGATTTGGGAGCAAGCCAATGGTCGCTTGCTACGCAAAGATGAAGATGTTCACCACATTGACGGTGACAGGTCCAACAATCGGCCCGAGAACTTGGTCGCGCTTGCAAAGCAAGATCATGTATCGCTTCATTCGACATCGGAACAAACCTGCGAGCGAAAGTCGGCCTTCCAAACCAAACGGTACAAGGACATCGAGGAGCGCAAGAAAACTAGTATTGCTATCCGCGATTGGTGGGCTCGACGCAAAAGCCCGTCCTAGAAGATGCCGAAGCCGACGACGAAGCCGAACGACGGGCCGGTGCCGCTGATCGTGAACGAGACGCGCCACCAGTCGTCGGTGATGGCGCCGGGGCCCGACGACACCCACTGCGCCCCGATGGCGGTGGCGTTCGTGAAGGTCAGGCGGTCGATCGGCGTGCTGAAGCCGCTGGCGTTGTCGCTCTGGATCTTCACGGCCAGCGTCGGCGTGCCGGTGCCGTCGATGCCGAAGACGTGCAGCGTGCCGTAGATGCTCTTGTCCGCCGCGACGGCGCCGAGCTGCAGCGCCGTGCCGGTAGCGGTGGCGCCCGCGGCCGTCGCCCGGTGCAGCGTCCGGCCCTGGACGATGGGAGCCTGCGTGGTCTGGCCGGTGAGGTTGACGACGCCGGCCTGTCCGATGGAGCCGCCGACCCGATAGCTCGGCACGCAGCCGCGCATCAGGTAGGCCATGCCGCCGGCGGCGTTGTCGGCCACGATCGTCACGATCTGGTCGGCGTCGCCCCACTTGTCGTACAGCGGGGCATCGGCGTTCTCGGGGTCGTAGAAGCCGGCGGCGGAGAAACGGGCGCCCTTCAGCCCGATGGCGTAGTCGCGGAACGACGCGCCGAAGGTGGTGACGTCGAGCACGTCGGCGTCGGCCTCCAGCGCGATCTCGTTGAGCACGGCCGACAGGTCGTATTCACCGACGTAGAGGCCGGCGTTGTTCAGCAATGTCGCCATGGCCGCCTACTCGCGGTGGATGACCTGGAAGTCGATGACCGGATGGAACAGCCCGGTATCGGGCTCGTAGCCGTCGATGACGTTCTCGACCGTGACCTCGACGATCGCCGGCGACGAGGCCGGGCTCGACCAGAAGTCGAGCGCCAGCCTGAGCTGGTCGACCACCGCTCGGGCAGCCGGCGCCGCGTCGGCGAACACATCGAACTGGTAGCGGGCCGTGACGAGGCCGATGCCGCCGCCCATGCCGTACTGGCGGAACTCCGAGACGACGCTGTAGGTGACGTAGGGCCGAAGGGTGTTCTGCGGCGCCACGCCGGGATGAACCCGCGTGCCGACCAGCGCCGACAGCCCGGCGAACGATGTCAGCCGGGCCTTGATGACCTCCTGCGCCGACATCAGCGGCGACGCGAGCCCGTCTTCTGCGCCAGCTTCTCGGCCTCGCGGACGATGCCGGCATACATCACGTCGCGGACCTTCTCGAAGGCCTGGACCCCTTTGGTGTCGGTGGCCGGCCGGATGAACGGCTTGGCCCTGGCGCCGGGGTGCTGGACCTTGGTGGCGTAGCGGACCTCGCCGTCCTTGACGTAGCGCAGCTTCTTGCCGGGCTTGGCCGCGATCGGATGCGGCGAGGTGCCGAACTCCACCAGGTGGGCGAGCGGGCTTTCCTTGCCGCGGACGCCGACCGCGACGGCGCGTTCGCCTTCCTTGCGGGTCGTGTAGCGGGTGGTCTTGATCGACTTGGCGAGATCGCCGGTATGCTTCGGCACCAGCCGCCGCATCTCGGTGCGCAGCACGCCACCGCCGGACAGCAGGGCCGAGATGGTGACGCGATTGCGCACGGCGTTCGGCAGCTCGGCCAGCACCTTCACCAGCTCGTCGATGCCCTCGATCTTGAAGTCTGTCCTCACGCCTGCGCCCTCTTGCAGAACAGCGTCAGGAACTCGCGCCGCCCGACCTCGGAGAAGCCCTCGATATCGTAGACGTCGGAGCCGTGGACGAGCCGCCATTTGTTCTGCAGGCCGTCGCGCCAGCGGATGGTCCAGACCGTGTCGCCCTCGGCGCGGGTGCTGTCGGCCGAGAAGTATTCGCGGGCCGTCGTGTCGCGCTTGCCGGCCCACACCGTCGCCACGAGCTTCCACGTCGTGACGATGCCGCCCATCGCGTCCTGCGTCTCCTCCGGCCGCTCCAGGCGGACTCGGCGGTCGAGCTGGCCGGCGCCCACTATTCCGCCTCGCCCTCTTGCTCTTCGGCCTCCGCTCCATCCTCGGCCTTCACGGCGGCCGAACGGCCGATCCAGTACTGGGCCTCGGCATCGGGAAGGTCGTAGGTGCGGTCGGCCTCGAACACGCGGCGCCGGGCCCTGCCCTGCGGCGCGCGCTCGGCGCGGTTGGTGAAGGTGATGCGCATGGGCGGGGTCAGAAATAATGCACCCGGTACGGCCCGAGCAGCGACCGCGCCGCCTGCTCCAGCATCTCGGCCTTCTTCGGGTCGCGGTCGTACAGCGCCTGGCACTTCAGCAGGATGGCGGCACGCAGCGGCTGCGGGACGGCCGCCGGCCCGCCGTAGCCCGCGGTGTAGGTGATCGTCACGGCGTCGGCGCGGTCGGCCGTCGCGGGCCATGAGGCGCCGGGTGCGAGGCTGACCTCCGCCGGGGCGAGGTCGGCCGCCAGCACATAGGCGCCGGGGCTGAGGGTTTGGCTGGCTCCGGCGCTGTCGAGGTAGGTGATGCCCGTGACGGCCGAGGCCGGCGCTCGCGGCAGCGTGATCGCACCCTCGGCCGGAAAGCCGGACAAGCCGGTGCGCAGCGTGGCGGTGCAGAACTGGCGGTTGGTCGCGGCCTCGCACCACTCGCGGGCCGCCACGGCCAGCGCCGAGACCAGGTCCTCGTCGGCGTCGCTATCGACCCGGAGATGGGTCTGGACCTCCGGGACGGAGACCGGCTCGGCCGACGGCGGAGTGACGACGGCGTGGGACTGGCGCGACATCAGCGCCCACGGCGGCCCGGCTTCGTGCGCGGCGAGGCCATGACCGTTGTCGCCGGCGGCTCGAGCATGACCGCAGCAGCGACACTCGGCTCAGGCGTCTCATATTCCGCGATGCCGGCACGGACGTAGCCAGCGGCGCGAGTTGCATCGAATCCTGCGGTCTCTCCTGGCATGTAAGGTGGGCACGACCGCTTGAAGCGAACGATAACCATCAGGCAACCTCGCTTTCAGGCGCGTAGACGGGCTCCAATACAGAGGCAATCTGCGCGTCATAGGTCTTCTGACCTACATGCGTCAGCCGAATGGATGGATCCATCCACGTCTGGCCGCCAAGCTCCGCCCACCTGGCGCAGAGGCCATAGTCCTCGCTCAGATACCGCTCGCCGCTGTGGAAGCAGTCGAAAAACGAGTACGAGAAAGGCTCTTGCTCAGCCGTCAGATGGGAAGGGCCGCGGTAGCGCCACTCCGGGTGTGCATCCATCATCCGCTCGAACACGCGGCGATGGATCATCATGAACCCCGTAGGACCTTCGAGGATGCGCACACAGCCCGTGCGACGGCACCGTTCGAGAAGCCGCGACGACCCCGGCAGCCAGTTCAACGGGAACTCCGGTTCGTCGCACTTCTTCGGATAGATGCCGCAGACGATGTCGCGATCAGCGTTCAGGAGCCGTAGCGGCCCGTCGGCCGGAAAGCCGATGTCGGCGTCGATGAACAGCAGGTGCGAGTGTCTGGATGCGAGAAAGACGGCGACCAGCGTATTGCGCGCCCGCTGCACGAGGCTGTCGCCAGGCGAGGTCACGACCTCGTAAACGACCTGCCGCGCCTGCATCAACAGGGCGGCGCGCAACGAGCTGAGCATGAAGGTGTTGGTGACGACGCCGCCGAAGCATGGCGTCGCCACCATCAGCCCCGTGAAGCCATCGGGGAGCCTCATGCTCAGGCGGCCGGCGCCGTGCTCAGCCCCCCGAAGACCAGCACGCCGAAGACCTGGCCGCTGGTATTGGTCGTGTCGCTCAGCGTCGAGCGGGCCGACACCCGGAGCCAGACATGTGATTCCGGAAGCTGGCCGAGATCGAGATCCATCTCGATCGCATCCAGGTAGTCGACATTGCTGTCGCCGGTCACGGCACTCAGCGTCACGTCGCTGGCCGTCGCGCGGGTCACCGCCGCTGCGAAGTTGCTGGCCGAGTCGCTGACCAGCTTGATGTTGTCCAGCGTCGCGCTGTCACCATCGTCGAGGTTCGCCCGAACACCGATGATGGCCCGCACGCTGTTGGGACGCGCAGGCAGCGCCGCGATATTGAGCGCTGCCCCTGCGTTGGTGGTCGCGCCGGCCATCGCAGCCGTCATGTTGGTGCGCACGAGCGTCTCGGCGCCGATGTCCTTGCCCATGGATGCCATGGTCATTCTCCGGAGCGGGGATCAGTAGGCGACGCCGGTGCGGACGGCGACGCTCGCGTCGTGCCGAACCACCAGGTCGTGACGGGCAATGGCACGGATCACGGTCTGATCCTGCGAGAACGCGGCGACGACGTTGGACCCGTCATGGTAGGCCGCGGTGTCCGAGACATCGATCATGATCTGCGCGTTCTCGGCGATGACCACGTCGGCCATGTCCGCGAAATACAGCTCGGAGTCGGTGCCACCGCCGAGGTTGGTCGGAACCTGATTGGTGGTCTGCACCGGATAGCCCCAGAGCTTGCCGTCGCGGATCTCCGGGAACACCAGATTGCCGTTGGCGTCGCGCAGCACCCACAGGGCGTTCTTGGTCCGCGGCGACATGATCCAGACGGGCCGGATCATCCGGACGTTGTTGCTTTCCAACGCCTGGATGAGATTCTTCAGGTCCGTCTCGATGTTGGTCGCCGACGTGCCGGCCGAGCCCGCGACGTTGCCGGCCAGCGCCCAGTAGCGGATGCCCTTGGGCGAGTTGCCGCCCCCGGCGCCGCGAAGGAAGTAGGTGTCCTCGGTGACCGCCATGCTGGCGACGAGATCGTCGCGCACCAGTGCATCGGCCTTCGGGTTGGACAGGCGGATCAGATCGTTGCTGATCGGCACGATGGCCGCCAGCTTGCGCTCCGTCGCCTTCAGGTTGCCGAAGGTAGGCTCCGTCTTGGTGATGTTCTGATTCTCGCCGATGTAGGTGGCGGTCGTCCCGGCGGTGAGGCGCGGGATGTCGACGCTGCCCTCCATCGGCATCACCAGCGCGCCGGAGCGCCGGACGACCGACATCGGCCGCAGCAGCTCGATGATCTCCGAGCTGTACTTGTCGGGCACGATGAAGCCACCGGCCGAGGCGTCGCCGGCGGCCAGCGCCTTCGCCACGTCCTTGTCGCCGAACTTGTTCTCGGCGATCTGGGCCGCCACGTACGGGCTGCCCTTGGCTGCCACCAGCGCCCGGACGATACGGGCGAAGCCGAGCCCCTTGTCCTCGTCGCTCTTCGCCGCCGGCTCGGCCTTGGTCTTCTTCGCCACCTGGGCCGGCGCATCATCGCTCGGCATCTCGATGGCCTTGGCGAGTGACGCCTTCAGCTTCTGGACCTCCTCGGCGCGACCGATGGTCTTTTCGAGGTTCTCGGCCTCGGCCTTCAGCTCGTCGAAGGTGAGGGTCTCCACCTCGGTCAGCTCGCGCTGCTCCTGCTGCGCCTTCGCGAGCAGAGTCTCCATGCCGTCGACCTTCACCGCCCGAGTCTGGCGGAGGCCGTTGATGTCAATGGCCATCGTGGCTCCTTTCGGCCAATAAAAAAGGCCCCGAAGGGCCTCTCGCACCGCCGGCCTCCAAGCCGGGCGGAATACCGTCGTCGATCAGGCGAGCTTTTTCAGCCGGGCGAGGTCGAGCGCGCGCGCCGTCAGGCGCGGAAACTTGGCAGACTGCGGCGCGGGTTTGGCCGATGCCTTCGCCTTCAAGGCATCAAGCTCCGAGGTCTTGACGATCTGCTCGTCATCGCCGAGCGCGAACCTGCGGCACCACGCCTTCATCGGCTCCATGTCGCCGATCATGCCCCGCGCCTCGATCAGGGCATCGGGATTGGCCGGCACCGGCACGATGCTGAACTCCAGCAACTCCTGCTCGATGAAGTCGACACCGAAGCGACGATCGTCTTCCTCCGACCAGTTCCACTTCCGCGGCATGAAGCCGACCGACGCAGCATTGAGAAAACCAGCTCGGCACATCTCGAACACGATGTCGTTGAAGCGGACGGTGCCGGCGTCCATGAACACGGCGCGAGCCTTCAGCTTGCCGTCCTCGACCCGCACATTCCTCGCGCGCGCCACCGGCAACGACTCGTAGTCATGCGCCCAGCACACGACCGGATTCTTGCGATAGGAGTCGAGCTTCCAGCCGTCCTGGCTGATGCGATCGCCTTGCCGGTCGAGCGAATCGGTCGAGATGACGAAGTCGATAGCCCGCTCGCCGTCCTCGACCGCCTTGACGTCGGCAGCACCGGCAAAGCGGACAACGACATCGTCGGCGCCCGCGCCTTCCTTGGCCGCGGCCCTGAACGCCTCGGCGGTCATGTAGCGCTTCGACATGCGCCCATCCTCTCAGTTCAACCGCTGCAGCAGCCGCATCGCCCTCTGCTCATCGTCGTCCGGAACCGGCGGAGCAGCATCGTCGTGAATTGCGGGCTGCTGCCCGGCCGGGACCGTGTTGAGCGGCTCCAGATATGTGTCGCCGCCCTCGCGAGGCGGCAGGTTCAGCCAGGTCCGCGCCTCGTTGGCACTGACGATGCCCCAGTTGCGGCCCGACGCGATGGCCTCCATCGTGGTCTTGAGGTCGCCGCGCAAGATGCGGGTGAAATCGAACTCGATCTCGTAGTCGCGCTGCTCCTCTTCGGTGAGCAGATCGCGCATCATCGCGGCCTCGAATCGCTCCAGCCGCGGCATCAGGCCGTCGAGATAGTACTCCAGCCCCTGATGCTCGATGTTGTTGAAGGTCGAGCGCGTGAGGTCGCCGATCTTGTGCGGTGGGATGCGGAAGCCGCGCGCCACGTCGCTGACCTGGAACTGGCGGAGCTCGAGGAACTGCGAATCCTTGTTGGTGATGCCGAGCTTCTCGACCGCCAGGTCATGCGGCAGCACTGCCGGCCGGTATGCACCCTTGGGCCCGCGATAGAGCTGCTCCCAGCGATTGCGGACGTCCTCGGCCTGCTCCTTGGTCAGCACGGACTTGGACGTGATGACCACATCCGGACGGGCGCCGTTGCCAAAGTAGGCAGCCCCGTGCTGCTCGGACGCCAGCGACAGGCCGATGGTTTCGCGCAGCCACGTCACGGTCGAGACGCCGTGGTAGCCGTCGAATGTCATGCCGCGCAGGTGGAGGATCGCCGAGCGAGGCGCTATCATCGGCACCGCCGGCTCGTTGGCGCCTCTGCTGAGCTGGTAGAAGACCTCTCCATCCTCGGCGAGCATCAGGGTCACGCGATCGGGGTGGAGCGGCAGCAGTTCCTGTACCTGCCCGCGGCCGTCGCGCACGATGAAGCTGTAGGCGTTGCCGCGCAGCTCCAGGTGCGCCTGCATCATCTCCCGCCACTCGAACGACGACTGCCAGGCGTTCGGCCGAGCCTTCAGGATCCGATGAAGCGGATGCGTGTCGGCCGGGACTTTGGCCTTCTTGTCACCACGGCGGCGGTAGAGGACCAGCGGCAGCTTCGCCACGTCCTCCGAAACGACCCGGACGCAGGCGTAGACCGCAGCACAGCGCATCGCCGAGCCGGGGCCAACGCCCATGCCGGCCGTCGTCTGGCCGCCGCCGCCCATGGCGTTGACGAACCAGAGCGCGGGATTGGCTGTGCCGCTCGTCTCCTTGACGAGAGCGCCGACCTTGCCGCGCTTCTTCTTGCTCACCCGAAGAACGCCTCGATGGCGCCGGGAGCGGAAAGGGAAGAGGCAGCCGCAGGCACCGCCGCCATCTGCCGCGCCAGTCCGGCCAGCGCCGCCACCACACCGTCGATCTTGTTCTCGCCCTGCTCCTTGCGCGGGTAGACGTTGTCCTTGGCGTCGGCCGCCGCGACGGTATTGCCGATCATCCAAGTCATGGCCGGGCTTCCGTCATGCTCGATCTTCCCGGCGCGGATCAGCCCGTCGAGGTGCTTCATCGGCTGGCTGAAGTTCTGGACCGTCGAGCGGACCTCGACGCAGTTGATGCCGAGGTCGCGCAGCTCGTTGACGAGCATGGTGGCCTGGAACGGATCGTAGCCGAGGTCGGCGACCTCGAACTGGCTGCCGATGTCCAGCACGTCGTCGCGGATGCGGTGATAGTCCGCGATGTCGCCGTCGGTGACCGTCAGCCAGCCTTCCCGCGCCCACGCCTGGTAGTGCTGGTTGTGCCCGAGATCGACCGTCGCCTCGGGCAGGTAGAGCTTGACGAACAGGCTGTGGCGATCAGCCTCGGCGTCGTGGAACCAGATCGCCAGCGCGTTGATGTCGACGGTCGACGCTAGATCGAGCCCCAGCCAGCACCGCCGCCCGACAAAGTCCGCGAGCTTGATGTCACGCCTGCAGGCCATCCACTTCGGCAGGTCGAAATAGGCGGCCCTGGCGCCGACCCACCGGTTGAGGTGCTTGGTCTGGTAGGCGCCCTGCTGCCGGGCGTTGGCCATCGCCTCGGCGTGGCGGGCGAGCAGGAAGTCGGCCGAGACGCTGACATCGTAGTTCGGATTGGCCTTCCGCAGCATCGCCGCGTCGGTCCAGTCGTCGTCCTCATCGAGTCCGAACATGACAGCGAACAGCTCGTCGTCGGGCACGAGCCCGCCGAGCATCCGCTCGGCCTCCTTCTCCTGCATGAAGCACGGGCCGCTGGTGTCCGAGCCGGCCGTGGTGATCCACAGCAGCAGCGGCTGCTCGCGGGCGCCCATGCCGGTCAGCATGGTCTGCGACAGGTCGTCCGTCTGGTGCTCGTGGTACTCATCGACGATGGCGCAACTCGGGCTGGCGCCGTCGCCCGGCTTGCCGATCAGGGGCTCGAAACGCGACGACGTGGCCGGAATGGCGATCGACTGCTTGTAGGTCTGGACGCCGAATCGCTCGAGGAAGGCCGGCGTGCTCTTCGCCATCATCAGCGCCGGCCGGAACACCTCCCAGGCCTGCTTCTCCGACGTGGCGCCCGAGTAGACCTCGGCACCGTGCTCGCCGTCGTGCGCGAACATGTAGAGGCCGATGCGGGCAGCCAACTCCGATTTGCCGTTCTTGCGACAGATCTTCAGGTAGGCCCGCCGGAAGCGCCGCAGCCCATCCCGCTTTCGCACCCAGCCGAACAGGCAGCAGACGATGAACGCCTGCCAGCCGCCGAGAACGAAGGACTCCTTCTTCGCCGCCCACTTGCCCTTGGTGTGGGGCAGCTTGGTGATGAACGAGCAGACCCGATGGGCCTTGGCCGCGTCGAACCTGTACTGGAACGCCTTCTGGCGCTCGCGCTTCCGGTCGTCCCGGTGCCGCTTGCAGGCCAGCCTGACCCATTTGCAGGCCGGGATGGCACCGGCAAGGACCTCGTCGACGTAGCGCTCCGCAGCCGCGACGTGCGGTGACGGGTCAGTCTTCGTCAAAGGGGTTGGACTTTTTCTCACCGCCTACCGAGAGACGAGCGCGGGCCGAGGGCGACATGCCCAGCTCACCGAGGCACTGGCGGAGCTGCGTGGCGACCGCCGCCTGAACGGTTGGATAGGTCCGGACATCGATCACCAGCCTGACCGTCAGCTCCAGGATGACCCGATCGGACTCCTTGATCACACCGTCAGGCGCCGCCGTGATCAGCTCATGCCAGACCTCGGTCTGCGCCGGCGTGAACCACGAAGGTGGCGGGCCAAGGTCTGCCGACTTCGGTTCGGCCTTGATGGCCCGGCCGCCAGGGTTGCCCGTGACGAGCTTCAGGTGAGCTGGCTTAGGCCGCTGGCCTCGGACCATCGGGGATCTCTATGCGCCTCGGAGGAAAATCTCTTGCGACATCGGTGCTAGGGCTGGAGGCCCTGGAAAACCGACCCGCCCCTCCCCTCTGAGCCCCGTCAGGACGCGAGGAGCCGTTTCGGCGATGCTCTGCCCATCGACGGAAAGCGCCTCTCAGCGAGGCTCCTGGCGGCCCTGGCGACGGGCTTCCTCAGCCTCCCACATCGTCTTCGACCGGTGGGCCTTGCGAGACGGCAAGGTCAACGCCTTTTCCGCAGACCATCCTGCGTTCAGCCTTCCCGTCAAGCACGCTCTGCCCAGACCAACAACACGCGCCCATTCGGAGATGCAGCGAGTGATACCGAATGCGGTCACCTGAACACCCACCTTGTCCCGCACCGCTACGGCCATCTTCGCTTGCCCGCGCTGGACATTGCAGGCAGGGCAAGATGCAACCAAGTTCGACAAGGAGTTATTCTTCCTATCGGCATCGACATGATCGACGTGCATGGTTGCCCATGTCACCTCAATGCCGCACCAATGACAAGCAAAGGGACCGTCGCCGTTCGCTTCGTAATAGACGCGGCGGTGCTGGTACACCCGATTGCGCCGACCGCGCGTGCCTAGCGGATGGTCGGGCGCATAATCGAGCAAGTAACCATGAGTATGTTCTTGAACGAGCGGGATATCTCGTTTGAGCAACTCTACATGGCCCGTGCGATAACGTCTGTAATAGTGCGTCTCGCACAACGCGCCGCTTCGTGTACGCGAATGTCTGTCACAACCCTCCACAGAACACTTTGCCTGTGGCTTCGGCTCCCTAACGGGGAGTGAGAACGAGCCAAACTTACGTAGCCGCTGTATGTGCGCGGCACATAGCGCCAACCCCTTGGCCCGCTTCTTTGGCAAACGCAGGCAGTCTGGCGCTTCGCATTGGTCAGGCAGGCGCGCGCCTGCTATAGGACGACTAGCCATTGTGCTCCTCCATAGAGCCTGATGGTTAGGCTCGGCGGGCCGCTTCCAACGACCTGTCGAGCCGCTCTTTCCTACGCTGTTTCAACGGTTTAGTCTAGAATTACCTGCGACCTGCCATCGCCTCGCGACTAGTCTTCGTCGCATGACAAGACCTGCATATTCCCTGCAAATTCTGCCTGTCGCTCGTTCCGCCCTGGGACCGAGGCACGATATGGTCGACCTCGGTGGCGGCCGAGACGCGGCCAGCCTCGTTACAGGGGCGACACAGCGGCTCGGCCTGCAGGATTGCGGCCCGCAGCTTCGGCCAGCCCTTCGGCAGCGGTGTCTCGCGCTGCCCCTGCGTGCGCTGCCACGGAACGGGCGGCGACCAGCCTTGATGGCGGTGGATCGGAGGACGCGTCGGCATCGGATCACATCGCCCCGGCGAGCGTCGCTCAAGCCGGCGCTTCGTTTCGGCGGACAGAACGCCCACCTACCTGCCGCATAGGACTAACCTCCGGAGATGTCAAGCTGGCACTGGAAGCGCGTGCTCCTTCAGCGCCTTTTCCAGTTGCTGCATCCGCTCGGCACTGCGCTCCTGCGCCTTGGTCCGCTTCACCAACCCATAGTGCAGAGCCAGCACATCGAGGCCCGAGCGGAGGAGTGCCGTCACATCGTCGAGACGGCATTGCATCCGCAGTGCGCACCAGGCGCACGACATGCCGAGGACGACCACCGTATCGACCAGCAGGGCTGTCTCGCCGAGGGCGGCCCTGGCTCGACGATAGGCGATGAGCCGATCGGCCAGCAGGAGCTTGTCGCCATCGGCATGGCCGTTGTCGACGACGTCCCGGTCGTAGGCCATCGTCTTCATCGGAGCCTGGGCCATGTAGTCCGACAGGTAAATGCGGGCGGCATGGTCCTGCGTCGCATCGATGGCCTTGCGCGCCAGCAGCGCATGGAGCGACGACTGTGCGGTGACGGTCGTCCGTTCACGCTCGGCTATGCGCTGCTCGGCCGCAGCAAGCGGACCGATCGGCTCAGGCGCTCGTGCTTTCCTCTTCCGCTGCGCCTTCCGCTCCGCCGCTGCCCTGGCCTCGGCCTCCTGCAAAGCCTGCTGTCGTCGCGCCTCGGTCAGCATCGCCTTGACGGAAGCGTCGGCCCCGCGCCTCCGGGGCTTGACCACCACGTCCGCCATGTCTGCCGTGGCGGACATCATTCGGCCGCAACCTCCTGCGACATCACCAGCGCCAGCCGCTCCGCCGCCCTGGCGGCGGCCTCGAACGCGCGTCGGCACTCCATCGTCTGCTCGATGAGCTTGGCGACGCCTATCGCGTCGAGACGGCGCAGCCTGTCGAGCGGCGGCTCGATGCCGGGCGGTGTGTAGATCGCCGTCACGAGCACACCGTCGGAGCGGACATTGAACCCGGCCTCCTCGCCCGTTCGGAAGGACGACTGGAAGCCGCTGCAGCCGGGCTTCGTCAGGTCGATGGTGATGGCAGCCTGTTCGCTCATGCTCCCCTCCTGTCGTCGACGAACACCTTGGTGCCTGCGTCCCAGCCCAGGCTTCGCTGTTCGATCCAGCCCTTATCGAGGATGGTGACGACAACCGTCCCGCGACACCGCATGGCTGATGCCGCCGCCGCCACGGCGAGTGCCAGCGCGAAGCCGACCAAGAAATCAATCACGCCGCGCTTCTCCTCCCAGCACCAAGCCTCGCCTCGATGCGCTCCAGCAGCGTAATGATGCGCTCGGCCTGGGCGTGGGTGATGACGGTCGCCGGCCTATGGACGCTGCCGCCCTGGTGTGGCGGCGGACCGGGGTTGGCGGGCGCGCCGTGCGGACGGTAGCCATCAGGCATCGTCATCCTCCTTCGGCAGCGCCGCCAGCCGCTGCTCCGCTACGGCGAGATAGGTGGCGTCGAGGGACGGGCTCTTGGCCCGGGCTCCATCGAACATCGCGGTGAGCTGGTCGATCTCACCGCGCACTGCTTTGAACACATCGCTCATCGGCCGTCTCCCGCTCCAGTTGTAGCACAGAATGTCAGCAGCCTGTCATCAGGACATTTGTGTCCTCTTTTCCTGTCGACGACAGGACATATATGTCCTACTGTCTCAGTAGGAGGGGAAGATGCTCTACCGAGTGAAGCTGGAGCCCGATGGTCAGGGCGGGCTCATCGCCGAGGTGCCGGACTTCCCAGGCGCGTTGACGGTCGGCCGGGACCGATCCGATGCGCTGGAGCAGGCGCTCGATGCGCTGCTGACGATGATCCACGGCGCCATGCGGGACGGCGCGGCCGTGCCGTTGCCGTCCCGTGTCCGCCGCGGCGAGCCTTACGTGGCGTTGCCGCCCGGCGTGGCGGCCAAGGTCGCGATCCACAACGCGATGCGCCATCTGGGCGTCACCCAGGCGGCGCTGGCCGAGCGACTGGGCTGCGACCCGCGGCAGGTGCGACGGCTGCTCGACATCGACCACGTCTCGACGCTGGCGCAGCTCGAGGCCGCCCTGGCGGCACTCGGCAAGCGGCTCACCGTCAAGGTGCGGGACGCGGCGTAGCGGAATCCCCGCCACAGCCTCGAAAACAGCTAATATACGGTCGGGACCAACTCCTGGCCGTCCCAGCCCCGTCTCGCGCGTCCTGGGGCGCTGTGGCGGCCCTGGCGAGGCCGTCAGGCATCGGGCGCCATCCCCTCCCCCACAGCCATATCGCCTCGTCGAGCTGGGGCGGCCAGCGGGTCACGCGGCGTGCTCCCGCATGACCGGGCCGACGGCGGCCGTGGTGCTGCGGCGGCGGGGCCTGGTGGGCGTCAGCGCGACCATGCGGACGCAAGGCCGTGGCGTCGCAAGGCGGCGATGCTGGCGGGCTCAACCATGGCCGACAGCACTCGCGACCTGGGCAGGCGTCCAGCTCAGAACGTCAACCAGCATCTGCTGGATTGCCTCATCCTCGGCGAGGAAGGCCAGATCATCGTCATCAAGCTCACCGGCACGGCGCGGCCCAATTTTTCCAGCTCGGCCATGATGCGTCGTCTGCGCAGGCTGACGTCGGTCATGATCCGCTCCTCAACTCGGCCTCGAGCTGCGGGAGCAGATCGGGCTCATGCTCCTGACACCAGGCGGCTCCTGACGAATTTTTGGCCAACGACCATGCCCATCGTTCCCCGTTCCAGCCGAGATGGAGGCGATGCTTTTCCCTGGTGTTGGCTTTGACGAGCTTGCCCATCGCCACGGCGCCGAGGGCGATGTTCGCCCAGCCAGCAACCGGATCGTATGTGACAGACGTGACGCACCACATCCGCCCCGAGGCGCAGCGGACAGATAGGCTTCCTATCCGCGATAGGCTTCCTATCCAGCTACTCGCGACCTCAGTAGGTTCCAGCGTTTCCGGCTTCATGTGCAACATTCCTGATACATCAGCCTTGCCTCCGGTTTCGTTTCCATTTCCGTTTCCATTCCCGGTAACCATTTCCGGGTCCGCCTAGCCCCCCCCCATACGAAGTATAATGGGGGGGGGCGGCGAAAGGCATTTCGTTTCCGGTTTCCAAACACACAATTTCCACGGGGAATGGAAATAAAATAACACAATTTCCACGGGGAATGCCAGCGTTTCCGGTGGAAACCGTCACTGCTCAGCCCCTTGAGCAAATTCTCCAACACCCTTTGCAAACGGACCTGTAGGAATATCTAACCACTGCGCGGACTTTTCAGAACCGTGCGCGGCCTTGACGATGGCCCCGTCGGCGAGCAGTTCCTCGACCATGGATTCCAGCTTGTGACGGCTGCACATGGCTAAATCCTGATTGAGGCGCGCCCGCTTCACATAGATGCCGCGCGTGCCAGTCGCAGTGAATGGATGGCCGTCTTCCGCCGCCTTGGTGATGAAGTCGACAAGCATTGCCTTCAACTCGTCACGCGGGAGCCCAGCTTTTGCCAAAGCATCGGACATATCGACAAGGAGGCCGGTCGACAGGTTGCGGACGAAGGTGCGGACGCCGATTCCCGGCCCGACATTGATCTTCGGAATCGTGCCCTTGTAGACCAGATTGTAGGCGAACTCCCGGTCCAGCCGCTTCAGGATGGACCGTGCCTCCGGCTCTTCGGCCGGCCACATGACATAGGCGAACCGGCCGCCATCAACCAAGGCGGAAGCTCCGCGGATGGCTTCTCGCGCCACATCGGGATTGGCTACACCGGTCTTGGCCGTCCCCTTGGCCATATGGTGGGCTACGAGGACGAGAGCGCCCGTCTTGTAGGCCAGGCCGGAAAAGGCCGTCAGGACAAACTGCGCCTTCTCGTTGGCGTTCAGCTCCACTGAGACCAACGCAGAGAGCGGGTCGAAAACGATCATCTTCAGATCGGGTATCGCTGCAATCTGGTCGACCAAAGCGCTCCATGTCCTGGTCAGCTCCGGCCCCTGCTGGCCTTCGCCTATGAGCGTCCAAGGGCCGCCGGCCTCGGCTACCGGCACGACATAGAGCTTGTGCTCGGACTTCAGCCTTTCGCCTGCAGGATCGAGCCGCACGAGCCGACGATGGATCTCATCGGATCCATCCTCGCAGGTGATGATGACGACGCTGCCATGTTCCAGAACGTCGCCGCCGAAGCTCGTCGGTCGTGATTGCAACAGGCCAGTATCCTGACGCCTGCAGACGACCTTCAGCGCCAAATCGAGCAACAGAAGAGATTTCCCCGATCCGCCGCGGGCTGCCAACAGCCCGGCCGAGGCCATCGGAAAGACGTCCTTGACCAGCCATCGGAGTTCTGGAGCCTTGCCTGTGTATCGGCAGGAATCCCAATCCTGAAGGCTGAACGATGCCGCTAGATTAGTTGCCGCCGGCTGTGGCTGTTGGAATTCCTGGTTCAGCAGGCCGACGACATCGAAGCCCTCGGCCACGGCATCCGCCGCATCCCAGCCTTCGGCCTTGCCGGCCGGCAGCTTCAATATTGATGGTCTGCCGCCGGCCCCGGCTACAGCCGCTGCCACCGTCTCGGCATACTCGGCCCCCGGCTTATCGGCGTCCGGCCAGATGATGAAGGTCTTGCCGGCCAGCGGGCTCCAATCCGTCAGCGACGGATCGGCCTTGCTACCGCCCATCGCAGTAGTCGCCGGTATTCCCAGGCCAGCCAAGGCATCTGCGGCCTTCTCGCCTTCGACGAAGACAACGACCGCCTCCTTGGCGATCTTCGGCAGATTGTACAGCGGCCGGTTGCCGGCCGGCATGTTGTGGGCGTTTCGGGTCGCATCCCACTGTCGGAATGTCTTCTTTCCGTCGGTCGGATCGAACCGCTTGATGACGACCAGAATCCGGCCGTCGACATCGGTGTAGTTGTAGACCGCCGTAGGTGGGCCGAGGTCTTCCGGAGATTCAGACTTGGTAGATATCTGGGCCTTCGGCTTGAACGGCAGGCCGAGCCACTGCTCGATTTCCTCGCAGACCTCGGCGAAGTCCCTGCCCCTCGCCTTGTGGCCCTTCCTGGCATAGGCCCAGCAATCGATCAGATCCCCGGTGATCTCGCCTCCGGCGAAGTCACAGCCGACGCCGATCTTGCCAGAGCGAAGGGAGATTTTCAGGCTGCGGCCAGCCTCGCCTCTGACGCTGCCGACCTCGTATTCCTTTGATCCTTTGTTGAGCCTGCCGTTCGGCCACAGGTAGGCCAGGACGGAGTCGGCCTGGCTCTCCAGCTTCCGCTTCAGCTCGGCGATGTATTGGGGATTGTCGATCTGCCGCGGGCTGAACCAGCCTTGTGGCCGACCGCTATTGAAGTCGATGACCACGGCGCTTGGCCTCATTGGCCGGCGGGCCAGCAGAAGCCGCGCCAGCGGCACATCTTGCAGTCGACGACGTCGGCAGAGGAGAAGGCTTTCGGCAGCAGCTCCCCAGCATCTGTCGACTGCAGAATCCTCACCGCCCGATCGCTCAGCTTCTGCGCCATGGCGCCGTCGAACGGCACGGCCTCGCAATAGACCTCGCCACTGTCCCTGTTGGTCGCCATGAACAAGGCTGGGTTGGCGGCAAGGTCGAGATAGGCCATGTAAATCTGACACTGGCCGCAATAGCCTGGCTTTGCCGCCTCAACGCCCTTCTTTGCCGTCTCCTGCCAGCTCTTGTTGCCAAGCGCCTTGTGCTCGAAGAGACAGGGATAGGCCAGGAGATCGGGGCCGGCTACGATCACGCCGTCGATGTGGCCGCGGAACCTGCCGCCAGCGACAGCAAAGCCGAACTGTTCGCCGTCGGCCTTCCTGGTCCTGACATCAAAGCCGGCCGTTCGCAGCCAGCCGATGGCAAGGTCTTCGATGCTGTGCCCGAAGTCGAAAATTCTTTGGGTTGTGGGGCGATCCTCGGCCAGCGGCTCCGGTGCGGAAGGAAGGCCGTTCGACCGGATGTAATCCAGCTGGACCGCCCGCTCGCATGAGCCGCCGAGGCCGCTGGCACCGAGATATTTCCTTGGCTGCTGATCGGCCGCGGCAGCCTTCTGTCCGGCCTGGATCAGCCCGCTGATCTTGGACGATAGCGTTCGGGCCTCGGACTGGCCGTGGTTGAGGTCGATCATGCGGCGTGCCGCCAGACATCGACTTCGAAATTGCTCCAGTCGCGGCCGAAGAACCGCACGGCCTTCAACCGCTCCGGCTGTGCGACCTGTGCCAACAGCCAGTCGGCCTTGATCTCGAAAATCGGAAAGCCGCAGGAGTTCAGCATGCGGGCTTTCTGTAGGTGGACCTCATGCCGATGATAGATTTCGATCCCGCAGCAGATCACGCCTTTGTGCTGAATCGCGATGTCGAGGATGGCTGCCGGCGGCCGACGGATCGAGATCAATTCATCTCTGGTCGGAGGCCGTCCGCAGTTGATCCAGCTCCCTTCGCTGTCGGAATGCTCGGTTGCGCCCTCCGGTAGGCGCCCATGAACAGCCTTGTATTGCACAGGCCATTCATCTTCATCCCAGACGGTGGCGGCATAGTCTAACATCGATCTGGTCAAGGGATATTCTTCGAAAATGCCCCAAAACGAACCGCCCCTGTTCGGCCTCGCGTTGATCCCACAGCATTGCCAGCGATCGCCGTCGACTTTCGCCGCGGCCTCACGAAACCAACCGACCAGCAACTGCTTGGCCAGCCGATGGGCGTGGCTTTCCAGCCCAGGGCCATCGATGCTGTTCATTCCATCTCTCCGCGCAACGTGACCTCTGCCGGGTCTGTCGCATGCTGATGGCCTACGGCCCGCCTTCCTGCAGCCAGGTAGCGCGCTAGAAAGGAGGGCCGGATGCTGTCGTGATTTCGTCCATGTTCTTCTGGTAGGACTGCACGGTCGTCAGGATCAGCCGGAGGATTTCATCCTTACCCCAGGCCGAGAGCGGCCGGCCATTCTCGACGCTCGCGACATACAGGCCGACCTCCGGAAGCGACCGTTCGATCGCCTGGGTTTCTTCATGGGCTATCGAGCGTCGCCCTTCATTGGTTGTCATGATCCAAAACTCCAGATGTGTGCGTGAACAGAAAACCCATCTCTTGCCCCGTCCGGGCGGACTCCGAGGATTGGTGAACCCCAAAGACCAGTGCCGTGAGTACAGGGAACAGAGAGCGCATCTCACGCGGCCCTCGACATCGGCGACCGCCCCATGACCAGCCGTTGGATGTGCTGCTTGTTGAACTTGAAGGTGATCGAGCACGCGGCCTTGTAGCGGCTCATGCCGGAGCCGAAGGCATCCTCGATTCCGAGCAGCACCAACTGCTTTTCCGTGGCGCCCAAGCTCAACCAGCGCCTGGTCTTGTGTGCGCTATCGTCGCTCTCGTGCTCGTTCAACCAGTCGTCGGCGAGAGCCATGGCGACAATCCGCTCGCCGATGCCGAGGTATCGGGTTTCTCTCTTGATCCCTTCTCCACCTTGCCCGCCGACGGCGTGCCAATGGCCATTCCAGGCAAAGATGCCGCCCCAGGAAGTGAAGCCCGTGGCCATCAGGGCATGATCGTCATCGAACAGGTCGATCCATCGGAAGTTCGATCTGGCCAGCAGATCGACCTCGGACATCAGGAACCGGCTCAACTCCTCTGGATCTTCGCCCTCGGCCGGATCGGCGTCTTCTGACTTCTCCGGCCCGACAAAGACATGCCCACAGTTGCTGCACGGATTTTCATCCGCGGGGATCATCAGCTCGCAGCCGGGGCACCTTTTCTCTGGCCGCAGATTGGGCTTCTGTTCCAGCGTGCCGTGAACAAGCGTCGATCGGCCGAAGTCCAGTACAATGCAGTCGGTCTTGATGATGCTCGGATGCAACTCGGGATCCACGATCCGGAGACCGCGGCCGACCATCTGCACATAAGTCGACTTGTAGGAAGATGGCCGGAGGAGGACGACGCAGGAAGTTGGCGGGTGGTCCCAGCCTTCCGTCAGCACCATGACATTGACGATGACCTGGAAGTCGCCTTTGGCATACTGAGCCAGCCTCCGCCGCCGATCGGCCGTTTCCAGATCGCCATGGATCATGACCGCCTTGATGCCGTTCGCCTCGAAGGCGGCGCAGACATGTTCGGCATGATCGACGGTCGAGCAGAAGACGACGGTCTGCCGGTCGCCGGCCTTCTCGCGCCAATGCTCGATCACGGCATCGTTGACGATGGTCTTGTCCATGATCGCCGCAACGGCGTTCATGTCGAAGTCCGAAACCTTCTTCTTGACCTTTTTCAGCTCATCGCTGACGCCGATGTCGATGACGAAAGTTCGCGGCCGCACCAGATGGCCACTGGCGATCAGCTCGTGAATGGTGATCTGATCGCCGATGTTGGTGAACGTCGGCTCCAGGGCCTTCCGGTCGCCACGGTTCGGCGTGGCCGTGACGCCGAACAGCTTGAGCTTTGGATTCGCCAGCCTCAGAGCGCCGACGATACCCTGGTAGCCGTCGGCGGCCACATGATGGCATTCGTCGATGATCGCCAGATCGAATGGCGGCATTCGATCGAGGTTTTCCGGCCGACGTAGCGTCGGCTCCGAAGCAAAGACTACATCGCCACGCCAATCCTTGCGCTCGGCGTTGAAGATCGACGGCCGGCCGTCAGGAACGACCTTGATGAACTTGCTGGCATTCTGCCCCAGCAGCTCGTCCCGATGCTGAAGGATCAAAGCCCGGCTGATCCCCCGATGCAGATACTTCCCGGTGACGGCCGACAGCATCACGGTCTTGCCGGCGCCCGTGGGTGCAATTCCGGCTGTATTGCCGTGCTCGTCGAGCGCCGCAACGCAGCGCTCGACGAAGGTCTGCTGGCGCGGCCTGAGCCGCATGGCCTACCTCGCCCAGGCAGGAACGGCCGAGGCCGCAGCAGGCGGCGGAACAGCCTGCCCGCCGGCGGCCCAAGCCGGCGTTGGCGCCGATGGGGCACTGGAAGCCGAGCTGGCCGCGGTCGCAGGCATAGCGGCGCCGGGCGCCACATAGTCCTTGTGGCCGGGCTCGATCACGGTCGCGATCTGGTTCTGATCGGGATAGTTGTTCTGGCCCTTGCGGATGCTGACCTTGGCCAGGAACTCGATGCCGTTGATGTCGCCCCAATTGTTGATACGGCGAGCGGCCAGAGCCTGCTGGCTCTCGTCGTCCGGCTTGACGTTCCGGGCGCTGTTCAACATTGCCCTAACCGTCGACTTGGTGATGTTCCAGCCCTTGCTCTCGCCCTTCTCGTTGGTCTCGCCGCCGAAGACCGTCATGTTCTGCCACAGGCGGCGGTTGCGATAAGGGCCTTCGGAGACCACGAACTCCCAGTTGAGATACTTGGAGTCGGAGGACTTGGACTGCGTCAGCCAGCCGGCGTCGATATTGCCGTCGCGGCTGGCCCCGCCCGGCCGGATCGTGCCAACCAAGCGGACGATCGTGCCATTGGGGATGAGGTCGATGCCGCGCTGCTTTTCGGCGTCGTTGAAGTCGAATCCGCTCATGCTGCTTGCTCCTGGGTCAGGTTGTAGGTCATGCGCTCGGCAGCCGGCCGTACCGGCTGCCTGATCTTGGTCATCAGTTTTCCGAGGTGAGGCTCTTCGATCTGATCGAGGCGGCCCGAGCGGTCCTTCGCCGGATAGCCCCATTGGTTCATCGTCTGGCAGACGAAAGCCCGATAGGGCGACCCGTCTTCCGTCCGCAGTTCCGCCATGGTCACCACCTGATCGGCGATGCCGGGCAGCTCGAGACCGGTCTTGGATCCCTCGATCTGCGGCACCCATTGGGCGCGGCCGAAATCATCGGTCTTCTTGTCCAGAATGCCGACGAACCAGACGCTCTTGCCGCGGACGTGCTGCAGATGCGAAAGCGCCGCGATCATCTCGCGACCATGGAGGCCGTAGGCGCCACGGACATCCGGCTTGCCGGTCTTCTCCGACATCGCCTCCGGCTGGCCCTTGCACCATTGGAAGCAGAGCCGGCCGAGAACGGTGATGCTGTCGACGAAGTAGGTGTCGTATTTGGCCAGCATGGCGGGGTCGCCGAACTGACCCACGACGTGCTCGTAGTGCGCTTGGCTGAACGCTTGGTCCGGCCTTAGCGCTGGGCTCGGGCCGGCAAGGAACACCGCGAAATCCCGGAACTCCTCCCAGGTCCGCGGTCTGATGCTGTCGATCTTGAGCCCTTCGACTGCAAGGTCTCCGGCCTCCAGATCGATGAAGAGAGTTCGGTCGGGATCGAGGGTCCACAGAAGGCTGGTCTTGCCGATACCGGCCGGGCCGAAGATCACGCCCTTGATGCCGCGCTGCTCGGTCATGCGCTCATCGGCGGTGATAATTTTAAACGGCATGATCTATCCTCCGGGCAACTGAGCAGCGCCTATTGTGTGTTTGTTCAAAAGCCGTCGCCCATCGACAATTCCCCGGCTCGTAGTTGCCGTTCACGTCGATGCGATCGATTGATGTCCCTTCCGGTCGCGACCCCATGTCCGCATAAAATGCAGTGAAATCGAGCCAGCGATCACAAACACTAATCCCCCTGCCGCCGTAATCGGCGAAGTCAACACTGTTGGAGTTTCGGCAGCGATTTAACATCATGCTCCATGAGCGATACTCACGCGTGCCCTTCATTCCGTGCTGGCGATTTGAATGGCCTTCGCGGCGGTAACAGCCGCATGATGCGGTGCCGCCGGATGTTACGTGTCTTGACTCCTTCTGGACTTCGACCCCGCACTCACAAGCGAAAAGCCAGATAGCCCTACGCCTTTCGACGCCTAGGAAGCGGATAGCGGTCAAGCGGCCGAACTTCTGGCCGGTGATTTCACGCAAAACTGCCATTATGCCGCCTCCTTCTTGAGAGATGACAGCTTAAACTTTGGTTTTCCCGGTTTCACCGTGCGTGCAGGAGATAGCAACTTCTGTAACTTCACTGGAGCAGCAAGGTACTTGCGCTCATCGATCGCGATTTCGACCTTGGCGTAATGCTTTGCATCTTCGGGAGGCATTGCATCAAGGATCGGTCGAAGAATCGCGGCATTCCACGTCACCGTCTTTGGGACGACGATTTCGATGTCATATTCAGCTTCAATAAGATGGATTGTGCCGGTGTCCGTCTGCTTGTTGGCGAACGCCTTGCGCATGGCATCGCCGTAGCGACGTTCGATGGCTGCCGCGACCTTCGTCTTGCGGGCGTCGAGCGCGGCGCTTTGGGCGGCCAGCTCGTCGAGCAGGATCGCGAGGGTGCCCGCGTCCTGGTCAGCCAGCTCGGAGATGGTGAGGGAGTCGATGTGAGTTTGATCGAGGGGCATTGTTAGGCTCGTGTGGTGACGGTTGTGGTGTGGTATGCAACAGGGTTGGAGGTTGTTGACGGCTTGCCAACAAGCATGTTGCATGCTACAACAAGGACGTTGCTCATGACAACACGGAAAATCGAGTCGATGACGACGCTGCACATGAAAATTCCAGAGGACATGAAGCGCGCTCTGGAGGAGATCGCCGCCGAAGAACGGCGGTCGCTCACGGCAACGGTCACGCTAGCCCTGGAAGCTTGGGTCGCCGAGCGGCGAGGCTCGAAGAAGCGGAAGGACTGATGCCGTTCCTGTATGTGGTCGGAAATGGAACGCCAGGAACGCCAGTAAAGATTGGAATCACCAACGATCTTACCAAGCGAATAGATGGACTTCAAACTGGACATCCATATAAGCTGCGTCCCATTTTGTCCATCGAGCTTCCGAAAGACATTGTCCGTCTGGCAGAGACGATGTGCCATGAATTGCTGGAAGCAGATCGTCTTCATGGGGAATGGTTCTCTACGTCGCCGGAGGAGGCCGTTGCACTGGTCACAAAGGTTGTCGAGCTGAGGCTCTGGGGCGGTTCCGAGTTGCGATGCGACGCGACAATCGCTGTTCGTCTCGCGCCCGAGATGAAGGCGCTGGCGGAGGAAGCCGCCAAAGCCGACGACCGCACGCTCTCCAAGTGGGTCGAGCGCCTGATCCGTGAAGCTGTCGAACGCCAGAAGAAGCCCAACTGACGCGCGACCCGCGCCAGCCACGGCCGGCAGCACGTGCACCGGCAGATCACCCCCGCGCCCTCCCCTCGCCACCCCGCCGTGCCCACCGCCGCGGCGGCAGCCCCATGCGCCGCGCCCGCTGGCTGATGGTCGACGGGTCGAGCCCGAGCCGTGCCGCCGCCACGCGCAGCGGCGTGTCCTCGTCGCGGTAGGCCGCGGCGATCAGCTCGTCGGGCACCTGGTCGGCGCGGCGCGGGCGGCCGGGGCGCTTCACGCGGCGGCGCTTTCGGGCAGCAGCCGCAGCATCGTGCGGGCTATGGCTTCGGTGATCTGCGGGACGACGGCGTCGCCGTAGGCATCGGCGCATGCTGAAGCCACCCGATCGGGTAGCCCATCAGATGCTCGCAGATGGCCATCAGCGCTTGCTGGCCAGTCAGCCCACAGGCGTGCAGCACCTCGTTGAGCGGCCGACTGTTCCGCTCCATGGTCGCCGAGCTCGCCTTCCCTGACCGCCCCTTTCTCGCAGTCGACGTCGGCACCGACCGCGAGACCAGCGTTGACAGGCTCGGACGCTCCAGGCCAACCCGGCCAGCAGCACCGCCCTTGTTCGATCCGAAGCGGCAGGCGGTCGGCGTCGGCACCGATGAGCCAGAGACGCTGCCGGCGGTGCGGAGCCCCGGCATGTCGAGCCCCCACCACAAGCGGCCAGCAGGCGTAGCCGTGCGCTTCCAACTGCCCGAGCAGCCGGTCAGCCCCTCGAACTCGGACAGCAGGTGAGTTCTCAGCAGCGAACCAAAGAGGTCGGCATTCGCTAATAAGACGGATGAACTCGAGGAAGAGCTCGCCCCGAGCGCCATCGACGCCGGCAGCCGCTCGATTGGCGACTGAGAAGTCCTGGCAGGGCGGGCTGCCGACGATGACGTCGGGCAGGAATCCGAGATCCCGAACAAGTCGGTCTGCGGTGAGGTCCCGAACATCCTCGTACAGCCTCGCCCCAGGGTTGATGCGGCCGTAGACGACGCGCCGCCACGGGTCGATCTCACAGGCGGCGACAGTCGGGATCCCGGCGCGGTGCAGCCCGAGGCTCCAGCCGCCGCAGGCGCCACAGAACATGTCCAGCGCCCTCACGCCGCCAGCCTCCGCGCGATCGAGGCGGCGCTCACCCGCTCGTACCGGGCCTCGCGCAGCTCGAGCTCCAGCCGCTCGATGCGCTCGCGCGCCAGGGCGAGATCGCGGGCAGTCTCGGCCAGCGCGGCCTGCGCCTTCGCCGCCTGCGTCCTCAGGTGCTGGTTCTCGGCCGACAGCCTGGCGACGCCGGCGGTGGCGACCTTCAGCGACCGCTCCAGCTCCCTCAGCGTCAGCGGCCTGCAGGTCGGCTTCTTCTTCCGGCGCGAGGCCGTGATCCTGGCCCTGAGGGCGGGGTCCTTCTGCCGCTCGGCATTGGCCGCGAGCTGGCGGGCGCGGAACTCGGGATCCTGCCAGCGCCGGCGCATGGCCTCGGCCAGGCGCTCCCGGTAGTCCGGGTCGGCCTCGAAGCGGGCCTTGAGGCCGGCGGAGATGCGGGCGGCGCGCTGTTCGCCGGTCATCAGAGCACCTCGACGCTGAGGCCGTACAGGCTCCGGAGCGCACCTCGTTTCGCCCGGCTGGCCGGCGTATCGACGCCCTTGCGGTCGAGCAGCCTGCCGACGAAAGAGCCGTCCGGATTGACGGCCAGCACCACGAGCGCGTCGGCGCGGTAGCGGATGTCGCGGCCGTTTTCGTCGACACCGCAGGGAATGCTTGGCTGCGGGATCCACGACACGATGCCGCCGGCCGCACGCTCCTCCTCCAGCCGCCGCGCCATCTGGGCCTCGGCCTTGCTGTCGAAGACGCGACCGCCTGGGCCGACGGTCCGCCGGGCGCGGTACTTGTTGGTTTGCCCACCTTGCGGCTGCTTGGCCTTCACACCGCCCCGACCCGCGCGGCAGGCTTTGACCTGGTCGGCAGCAGCGCCTTGGTGGCCAGCCGTACGGTGGGCGGCGGCTGGCTGGAGGAAGTCGCGCGGGTTGGCCGGGGAGCTGGAAATCCGTGGCGCCGGCTCGACGGGGCCGAGGCCGTGCATCTCGCGGTACTGGGCGACCGACATGCGGGGCGTGCCGGTCATGGGCGCAGCGTCTCGATACCGCCCATCACCACCCCCACGCCCTGGCCCACAGCCAGGGAGCCGCCTGGAGCGTCACGTGCGCGAGGATCAGGGCGGTGAGGGGCGGCATCAGGCCGGCGCGGCTCACAACCCCTCTCCCCACCCCATCACCTCGAACCCCGTGCCCACACTGAGCACGCAGCTCGTGCCGTCCGGCCGGGTCGCGACCGCGGTCCAGGTGCCGCCTGGGCTGGCGAAGATCTCGATGACCTGGCCGCCGTCGGTCAGCGCCCGCATGGCCGGCGTCTCCTTGTACCGGGCCAGCTCGGCCACCACGGCCGCGCGCTCGGCGCAGGGGGCGTGGATGGCGGGCGGCTCGGCTGGCGCGTCCATCACAGCGCACCCACCGCGCGCAGGAAGGCCAGCGTGCCGCCGGCCATGTTGAGCGTCGCCAGCACTTCGGCGTTGAAGCGCGCCTCGTCGTCGACCCGCTTCGGCCGCGGGCTCGCGACGTAGGGACCATCCACGGGATCGGGGCGGCGACGGCGTCGGATCGGCTTCTGCACATCTTGTCTCCCGGCGAGGAAAAGGCCCGCCCCGGCAGCCGAAGCCACCGGGGCGGCAGTCACATCAGGGAGGCGCTGCCGCCAAGGCTCCACGGCGACAGCGGTGATGAGCCGGGGACGTCGGGACGGGCACCATTGCCCACCCGGCCCATCGCCGCTGTCGTCGAAGGGAAAGGAGCCGGGAGCCCGGAGGCCCCCGGCGAGCACAGGGAAGGAACGCCTCACGATCGGCACCATGACGAAGCCATGGAGCCCGAGCCGGCCGGGCGGCCGGCCCCCAGCAGCACCGCCGCTGGCCATCGCCTCGCACGCGGGGCGGTGGGCAACAGCGCGCATCAGACGGGCGCTCCAGTCCTGTCGAATGGCGCCTGCGGTCCGCGCAGCTCCCGCAGCCGTGCCCCGACCTCGGCCGCCACGACGGGCCGGGCGGCGTCGAGCACATCCGCCGCCTGCGGCAGCCACTCGGGCCAGCCGCGCTCGACGTAGCCGGGCAGCACGTCCTCGCTCATGCCCATGTGTCGGCAGTAGGCGGTGACCAGGGCGCGGGCGATCGGGGTGAGGTCCGGGGTGGTCATGCGGCGACCGCATCGAACAGCGACGGCATCGAGGCTTCGCGCTCGGCGCCTTCGAGGTATCGGACGGACTGCTGGAAATAGCTGTCCTTCAGCTCCACGCCGACGAAGCGGCGCTTCAGCTTCACGGCCGACACGCCCTCGCTTCCTATGCCCATGAAGGGCGACAGCACGGTCTCGCCCGGATTGCTCCAGAGCGTCATCGCCCGCTCGATCAGGTCGAGCTGCAACGGGCAGATGTGCCGTTCGTCGCTGCCGTCGCGTGCCAGCCGGCCGTTGAGGACGTTGGTCTGGTTGATGTCCATCCAGACCGGCGACGCCCACTGCTGCCAGCGCTCGACGGGGAAGTCCTCGGGCTTGTGCTCGATCGGCGCCGCGTTCTCGCCCGGCTTGCGGAACACCAGCACGTAGTCGGGCATGCCGGCCCGGCTCATGGCGCTGTCCTTCTTCAACTGCTTGTAGAGCAGCCCGAGCGCCTTGGTCCGCTGCATCTCGACCACCGGATCCTTCCAGACGGTGATCCGCGAGTGCAGCAGCCACCCGGCCTCGCGATGGCGGGCCGATACGGCGTCGGAGAAGGCGTTGATGGCGACGTGCCCTTCGACCCACTTCCGCATCGGAAGATCGGAGCAATGGACGGCGCATAGCCGGCCGGGCTTAGTCAGGCGGAACAGCTCGTCGACCAGGAATCCATAGTGCGTGAAGAACTCGCCGTCGCAGGAGGAATTTCCGAGATCCGCGGCACTGTCTCCGTAAATGAAAAGCGAGCCAAATGGCGGGCTGAATACAGAAAAATCGATTGAGCTATCGGGCAACTGCCGACAAACATCGACACAATCACCATGCCATGCCTGCCACATGACGCCATGAGCCTCACCCATGCAACGGATATTCATGACGCCCACCTTGTAGCGTTGACGATGCGACAGACCTGAGCAGTGCTCAGCCCGACATCGGCCGCGACGGCGTTCTGTCGCTCTCCGGCGGCTACTCGCTCGCGCACTCGCGCGACTTCGGCCGCCGACAGCTTGTTCTTTCCGCTGGCCTCGCCCCGAGCGATCAGTGACGGGTTACGAGCCGTCCAGTGATCAGCGCCACGTGGCCGCCCAGGACCCTGAGGCTTGCCGCCCCGCCAAAGCGGGCTATCAGCGCCGCGCTTCGGGATTTTCAGACCTGTGTCAAGCGCGTGACGGACGTTGCCGGATCGCGTCACATATTCCAGGTTTTCGGAACGATTGTCGGTCTTTATGCCATTCCGGTGGTTGACTTCGAGCCGATCAGGGCACAGGCCAATAAAGGCGGCTGCAACTAGCCGATGAATGTATCGCCGGAATACCTCCCCGCCAGCTACAAGCGTGACCGAGAGATAGCCTTGCCCTATAGGGAGCGGCTTGAGGATCTTGCCGGGATAAGTCTTCCGGCCAGGAGTTAGTCGCCGAACTTGCCCGAGGTCAGAAACCTCGTAGTCCGGGTACTGTTCAATTATCGCCCAGCGCTCTGTCATGCCGCGGTCCTTATCCAGGGAGCGAGCACGGCCGTCTTCGTGGGCTCATACGGGATCTTCACGCGGCGATGCTCGGCCTGCGCGCGAATGGTCGCGGCAAGCATCTGCTTTTTCATCTTCTCGTGGTCCTCGGCCTTGCGCACGACGGTCGCCCATGCGGCGGCCTCGGCCTCGGCCATGACGACATGCACATGGACTTCTCGGCTCTGCCCGAACCGCCAGCAGCGCCGGATCGCCTGATAGTATTGCTCGTAGGAGTAGTTGACGCCGACGAACGCGACGCGGGCGCAGTGCTGGAAGTTCATACCGAAACCGAAGATGCGGCTCTTGCTGATCAGGATGCGCCTGGATCCGGTCACGAAGTCGAGCGCGGCACGTTCCTTGAACTCGACCGAATGCGAGCCGCGAACCTCAACGGCCTCCGGGATCACGGCTTTGAGCGCATCGGCCTCGTAATCGGTATCGCACCAGACGAGCCAGGGCTCGCCGGGCTCGGCCGCGACAATGCCAGCGACTTCTGCGGCGCGCGCCTCGACGGACAGGCGCTTTTCCCGGTGCATCCCGGTCGCCGACACGTCGGGCACCCGGAACAGCGCGGAGCCGCTGTCGATCGTCAGGTCGCTGTCGACGATGTGCCGGAATGAGCGCAGCGGCGGCAGGATGTAGCCTTGGTCACTGTATCCGAGGTCGGACGGCCGCGAGACGCAGCGCGCCCAGCTCGACACCCAATTCCAGAAGCTCTCGACCGCATGGCCCTTGAGCCGCCAGGACTGGCTGGCCGTGCTGGTGTCGTTGACGAACCAGCGCTGAAGCATCTCGTTCATCGGCATCACGCCGAGAAAGTCGGAGTGGTTGCCCAGCTCCATGTAGTCGTTGGGCGCCGGGGTAGCAGTGCAGCACAGGCGGTAGGGCGTGCCGCGGAAGGCATCGCACAGGGCGCGCCTGGTGGCGCCTACAAAGCTTTTAAGGATTCCGCTCTCATCAAGCACCACGCCTGCGAACACGCTAGGCTCGAACCTGTCGAGCCGGTCATAGTTCGCGATGTTGATGCCGGGCCGCACATCGGCGGCGCTCTGGCACCGGGTGACCGCGATGCCGAACCGCTCGCCTTCGCGCACCGTCTGCGCCGCCACAGCAAGCGGGCACAGGATCAGGACACTGCCGCCGGTCACGTCGCGGACGACGCGGGCCCATTCGAGCTGCTGGAACGTCTTGCCCAAGCCGGTGTCGTGGAACAGCGCTGCCCGCCCTTGTCGAAGAGCAAACGACACGCCGTCGCGCTGATGCGGCGACAGCTCGGGGTGCAGCGGCGGTACCTCGGCGAGCCCCGCAGGCTCGACCACCACGGCCTTGCGGGCGAGGAAATCGAGGTACGGGTCCTCCAGCCCGCAGGCCGCCCACTCGGCGTGGCCGCAGCCGCAGAGCATCGTGGTGCCGGGGGTGGGCTGCAGGGCTGTCATGCGCCGCCCCACAGTCGCATGTGTGAAAAGTCACAGACACCAGCACCGAGCCATGTGTAGTTGCCCACGCTCTGCCCTCGCGTGTCTTTCGACAGCGAGGAGCCATTAGTGAA